>RRYU01022971.1_pt1 | contig 39728 bp, 41 predicted proteins | sample 2162651 | NCBI WGS metagenome assembly RRYU01 (sample SAMN10267283, study PRJNA491782) | microbial mat metagenome | isolation source: biomat in the production well | place: Japan: Minami-Kanto gas field, natural gas well KTG3 | collected 2017-06
ATAGTGCCCACAAGTGATGTTTCATGCGGGTTCCCAAAATGCGGCATCAACTGGTCGATGATCCAGATCAGGCCGATTCCTCCGAAGAAAGCGGCTGTCGTGATCCAGGCCGCTTTCCTTTCGGACAGTTCTTCCAGAATTGAAGCCTGTGCTTCGGGCAATATTTCCGCGAAAGAAACATAGAGCATAATTCCGGCAGAGAAGCCGAGGGCAAATGTCAGAAACCTTTTGTTGGTGTGATGGACGGTCAGCGCAAGGATGCTGCCGATACCGGTCGAAAGTCCGGCAAGGAGCGTCAAGGTCAAGGCAGGAATCATGTCGGCAGTGATCATGATAGGGGGGGCTTTGAGTTATTGAGGGAGGTGCCTTTCAGTTCACCTGCCGATGTTAACCGGCTGTTTTTTCTTCGATGGTCTTGATCAGTGTCTCCACGTCCGGAATACTGTCGATTTCTTTTTTTGAAAGAAGGATCTCAAGTGTATCGTTTTGCCGGAGGACAACGGGGTAGTCGAGTTCCTTGCCATACGTTTTCTTGAATTCGTCCTTGTGGAGAAACTCCATCTCGGTAGCCGAGTTTTCCCTGAACTCTTTCCATATTTTCTTTTCGGCAAACGTATCGTGGGTCAGGCTGCACAGCCCGCACTGGTATGTCTCGGGGCTGAAAAGCTTGTGCCCGATATCGAACAGGCCGCTTACAGGCCCGCTGTCGGCGTTGTAGACAAAGACGAGTTTCATGTTTCTGTTGTAATGGTTGACCGGCCTGAAAATGCGTGAATCGCACAATCTGTAACTCTAACGATTTTTCGAGCGATCGGGTTCCATCTGTCAGGAAACTACCGTGTAAATCTCTTCTATGTTATCACATACCTGATACAGCTTGTGATGGTCCGGTTTGACGAGGTTGCGTGCGGCAAGTGTATCGAAGAAATGCAGGAGAGGATTCCAGAACCCGTCAAGGTTAAGGAGTATGATTGGTTTGTCGTGGTGGCCGAGATGACGCCAGGTGATTACTTCAAGGAGTTCGTCGAGCGTGCCGAAGCCTCCAGGCAGAACGATGAACGCATCAGCCCATTCTGCAAGCTTCATTTTTCGCTCATGCATGGTTTCGACGATGTACAGTTCTGTAATGCCGGAGTGAGCGATTTCCCTTTCCTCGAGGAATCGGGGTATGATGCCCTTGACGGTTCCGCCGTTCTGCATGACGGCATTTGCGATACAGCCCATCAGCCCGACATCGCCGCCACCGAAAACAAGCGTAATGCCCCGTTCAGCAAGGCCTTTGCCGAGTTCCGAGGCAGCTTCGAAATATTCTTTCGGCGAGCGATTGCTCGAACTGCAGTAGACGGTAACGGATTTTGGCATGGAGAAGAAGTGATAATTGAATAATGACGATTGACTAATGACTGTTGAAGAATGACCAATGATTATTGAATAATGGCTATTGAAAAATGATTCAAGACTAATGTACTTCGATTCCTCTCTCACAGTTCAACAACTCTTTCATCTGTTCCTGGTGATGCTGTCGTCTGAACGTTGATAGACATAGGTTTTGGGCTCTGATATTTTTTTGATGGAAAACCGTTCAGATGCCCGTTTCCAGAACTCGGTGTCTTCCGCATAGTCGAGATTTGCAAATCCTCCGAGCGAAAAAAACAGATTTCGTTTGCCGAAAAGGGTCGCTCCCAGTATGCATTCCTGAATATGTATCTTTTTGTCCGGGTGGTAGCAGTCGGGTACATAGACATCCTCATCGCCGCAGAAACCTCCGGATAGAAGATCTGTTTCAGGATGTTTTTCCAGATATAGAAAACGGGACTCAAGGTGCTCCGGCAGGTAGTAGTCGTCACTATCGAGAAAGGTGATATAGCGACCGAACGAGGCCTGTATTCCAGCGTTTCTCGAAAGGGCAGGCTTGCGGTTCGAGTGTTTCATGTAGCGGATGGTATCATGCTTTCCCATGAACCCCGATATTCGCTCGAAGGTTTTGTCCGTGCTGCCGTCATCCACAATGACAAGCTCCCAGTCCGTAAACGTCTGGTCGATGACGCTCTGCACTGCTCGCTCAAGGGCTTTTTCGCGGTTATACGTTGGCAGTATGACCGAAATGTCGGGTATGTGGGAAAAGTTCATGCCTTTCAGGGTTTATTACTGTTCGCCTACGATCTGGACAAACACCTCGCGTTCTCTTGGACGGTTGTCATGATCGATATAGACGATCTGCTGCCAGGTGCCGCGAACCAGCGTTCTTTTGCTGACCGGCATGGATACTCCCGGTCCCATCAGGGAGGCCCTCATGTGTGAAAAACCGTTATCGTCTCCCCATGTTTCGGAGTGGCGGCTGCGTTCTTTGCTGGAAATGAGCTGTTCCAGCTTTTCTTGGAAATCCTCGACAAGCGCAGGCTCGAATTCCATGGTGGTTATCGATGCCGTCGAGCCAATTGCCGTGACGTTGACAATGCCTTCCCGGATTCCGGATTCGCCGATTACGGTTTCAACCATGTCCGTCAGATCGATGATATCCGAGAAGCCTCTGGTGGAAATACGTATGGTTTTTGAGTAGGTCATAACCTGAAGTTTTTAATTGCCAGGGCGCAGACAAGCATTCCGGCGACCAGAAAGTTCTGCGCGATCGCGTTGTAGCGTACATCCATGGTTTTCGGTGACCTGACAAGTCCGAACTGCAGATAAAACTGAGGGATGATAAGCAGTGCAACAATCATTGCGAAAACAGGTTGACCGAGCATGAGCATATAGGCGGCTGCCATCAACTGACCGGTATTGATCAAGACAGCGGCAATAATTGCAGCGTTTCTGTCCCCGAATGCGACAGGCAATGTTCTTACCCCTATCTGGCGGTCGCCTTCCACCGATTTGAAGTCATTGATGGTCATGGTTCCCGTGCTTGAAATGGTGAAAAGTATCGCAACGACAAGTGACGGGTAGAGGGACTGCAAGGTGAATTCAGGGTTATAGGCTATTTCTCCTGCGATCCACGGAATCACCAGATAGGAGACGGCAACAATGATATTACCGGCCCAGAGCCTTTTTTTCAGCTTTATGGGGTTGGCGCTGTAGAGATGGGCATTGATGATGCCGATAACTACGTACAGGCCTATAAGTGGATGTATCAGGTAACCGACAAGAACGGACAGCAGTGACCATACAGCGATGAGAATCGTCGCGTTTCTGAGTGAGATCTGTCCGCCGGGGATAGGGCGCCACGGTTCGTTGATTTCATCCAGATCCCGATCGAAATAATCATTGAGCATCTGGCAGGTGCCGCTGGCGAGCGGACCGGTAAGCAGAATGCCGAGGAGGAACTTTGCCCCGAGGAAATCCGTCCAGCCAAAAGCTCCGCTGGCTACTGCACCGCAGAGAAAACTCCAGATAACAGGTATCCAGGTGACGGGTTTCAGGAACCGGACGAGAAGGACAATATTCGAGAGATGTTCCGATGATCTTTTTCCCGGAGCGACCTGTTTCCGGACATTCAGGGATGGTCCATACTGCTTGCCGTTTTCCCGCTGATCAGCGGAACTTTTTTTGAGGAAAAAATCGCTCACCCCTGCTGTGGTTATGGTGTTGTGGACAATCGGCCCGGAAAAATAACACGTAAAGCTAAAGAACGAGACTGCATATCACAAATTCTATGCGTATTTTATATCCGGATTTCGGGTGTATTTCCGGACTCTGTGATTTGTCGATGATGGCGGAAAAGCAAGGTGCCGTGAATGCCTTGCTGGGCGGTTTGCTTTTTTACAGATGAGGGACGGCTGGTTGAAGCATAATAAAAAAAGCGACAGGTATGTGCCCGTCGCTTTTTTCTATAAGTAAACAGTAAAAAAGTACTTATCCCTGAACGATACATTCGGCAGGACAGACAGAAACACAAGCCTGTTCGTCGAGACCTTCGCACTCGTTGCAGACGTTGGGATCGATAATATAAATATCGTCACCGGCTGAGATAGCAGTTACCGGACATTCCGGCTCGCAGGCTGCACAATAGGTGCATTCTTCGGTAATGTAAAGTGCCATGTTTACTTCCTCTCTTAAGAGTTACAAGAAAAAATTAATTGCATAAAGAACCCCATCCTTAAAACAGGAAGTAAATATAAAACTTTTTTCTTCCTGACAAAACCTGTCAGTTGTTAGTTTTGCACGAGAGGAACTCTCTTTAAGAGAGCTGTGCATGGTGCCGGGAATAACGCTGGTATTTTTTGTGCAGAGGATGAATTAAACCTTGAAAATGCAGTCGACTGGACAAACGACAACACAAGCGGCTTCATCGTAATATCCTTCGCAGTCAATGCAGACACTTTCGTCGATGATATAAATGTCATCGCCTGCTGAAATTGCATTTACCGGGCATTCCGGTTCGCATGCTGCGCAATAGGTACACTCTTCTGTAATTCTATGTGCCATGGTCGTATGTTTTTTCGGTTGTATGCGGGATTCAGAACCGCGTCCGGCGTACCCAAGGTGAACGCCGTTGAAATTTTAACGGTAATTCGCCGGACATAGTTCCGTAGCTGCCGATGCCCGTCTGAACCGTTTAACGGCCATGTTTTTCTTCTTCCTTCTCGTATGCATCAATGATGTTGCGAACAAGCCGGTGTCGCACAACGTCTGATTTGTCGAGGAAAACAAAACTTATGCCGGAGATTCCCTGAAGAATGGTTTTTGCGTTCATGAGACCGGATTCCACTTCACGGGGCAGGTCTATCTGCGTTACATCTCCCGTGATGATCGCTCTGGAGTTGATCCCGAGCCTTGTCAGACACATTTTCATTTGTTTGTTCGATGCATTCTGTGCCTCATCAAGAATGATGAACGCGTTGTTCAGTGTTCGGCCTCTCATATACGCAAGCGGCACGATTTCAATAATTCTCTGTTCGGTAAGCGCTCTGAGTTTGTCTGCGGTCAGCATATCCTGAAGAGCATCGTAGAGTGGCCTGAGGTAAGGGTCTATCTTCTGAGCAAGGTCCCCCGGTAAAAAGCCGAGGCTTTCTCCGGCTTCGACCGCAGGTCTTGCAAGCACTATTCTCTTTACTTTTTTCTGCTTCCATGCCGCAACGGCTATCGCGACTGCGGTATATGTTTTACCGGTTCCGGCCGGTCCGATAGCGAAAACAATGTCGTTTTGTTTTGCCTCTGAAACCATTTTTCTCTGTCCGTTTGTTTTCGCCCTGACGACATAATCCTTTGTAGCGACAATAGTGTCGCTCTCGGGGGTTGGTGCGGTTTCTTCCGGTTGCGCCGTTGTGAACGCGAGGCTGAGAAGCGCGTTCAGGTCATTTTCCAGTATTTCGCCGTGTTGATCGGCAAGGAATCTCAATTCATTGAAAATCTGTTCCAGAAGCCTGACTTCCTGTTCTTCCGCTTTGATAAGGATCTTGTTGCCTCGTGCCGTCAGTTGTGCTTCCGGAAATTCCTCTCGTATCTTTTTCAGCCAGCTGTCATGGGGACCGAAAACTATTACCGGTTCGATGCCCTCGAATTCTATGGATTGTTCTTTCAGCAAACGATCGTGGTTTTGTCGTTAGGGGGTCAGATTATCGAAACGTGCTACCTCACAGTCGAGATAGTTGCAGACATAATCTTTTACTCCATCTTCAAGAGAGGTCATCGGTCGGGTGTAACCGTATGATTTCAGCTTGTCCATCTCAGCCCGGGTAAAATACTGGTATTTGTCGCGAAGCGTTTCAGGCATCGGTATATACCGGATTTCCGGTTTGAGATCAAGGGCCGAAAAGGTTGCGGCAACAAGATCGTTGAAGCTTCTTGCCTGTCCGGTTCCAAGATTGAAGACTCCGTTTACCGATCTGTTTTCAATCAGCCACAACATAAGGGCGGTACAGTCCTTTATGTAGATGAAGTCTCTCATCTGCTCTCCGTGACGGTAATCACTCCGGTGAGATTCAAAGAGCTGAACAGTGCCACTTTTCTTTATCTGGTGAAACGCCTTGAATACGACACTGCACATGTCATCCTTGTGGTATTCATTCGGTCCGAAGACGTTAAAGAACTTCAGGCCGACGGCCTGTTTGAGAATGCCGGTTTTCAGGGTCCAGAGATCGAACAACTGTTTTGAATACCCGTACATGTTGAGTGGCCTGAGTTGCTTCAGGTTTTCCTCTTCATCGTTATAGCCTGAATCGCCGCTGCCGTATGTTGCGGCACTTGAGGCGTAGATGAACCGGATGTTTCGTGACGCACAAAGCAGGGCGAGTTCTTTTGAGTAGTTATAGTTGTTTTCCATCAGGAGCGATGCGTCAGTTTCCGTTGTGGCGCTGATTGCTCCCATGTGAATAACAGCACTTATTTCAGGAAGCTGGTTGCCATCAAGCCTTGAAAGAAAATTATCTTTGTGGATGAAATCACTGAAGGAGAGACCTGAAAGGTTTTTCCATTTCCCGGTAGTTGTCGAGCCCAGATCATCAACAATGATGATGTCGTCATGGCCGTGTCGGTTCAGTTCCCAGAGCATTGCGCTGCCAATGAATCCAGCTCCTCCGGTGATAACTATCATGTAAGAATTGTAATGGGTTGCCGGTCTGTTTAGAGAAAGAAATATAAAGCAGGTATTCATAAAACAAAAGGCCGTTTCCTGATGAAACGGCCTTTTGCATGGAGTGGCGCATCATGCTGATGCTTTGAGCAAGCTGTCTTTGGCGAGGAGCCTGCGTCCCCAGAAAAGCCAGAGTCTTATGGTATCTACCGGGCGGCCCATTATTTCGGAAATCTGCTTGTGTTTCAGTTCCGAAATTTCGGAGAGCAACACTGAAAGTTTGACATCGGCTGCTCTCTCCCTGAGTTTCTGAAGGATGGATTTTGTTGTTCCGTTTCCTGTTTCAGTCATTCCGAGTTCAGCATCCTGTCCATAACTGTCGACGTAGCAGTGACGGAACATTTTTAAAATATCCGTCTCAGGCATACTGATGTCGGCGTTAACATATGTTCTGTTCACAAGCTCATTCGAAGCTTTTTCACTGCCTGTCATCCAGTAAGCGAGGCTGTATATATCGTTAAGTATGTCTAACGGTGTTTTGTTTATCCTCATCATGATTTCCTCCTTTAAATAGGATTAATTTTGTCCTTTTTTAAGTTATGAAAAAAAAACAATAAATCAACCTTTTTTTGGATCGGCGTGGGAAAAAAAGGATATTCACGGGCATAAGGCTGGACAAAAAACAGTATTTTATCTCTTGACGAGAGGCGACGAGCCGCATTTAAATTTTTCAGGGGTTTATGGAAAAGGGTTTTACACGGCTGCTGAATCCTGCATTGCAGCATATAGGGGCATACAAGGTTGAAGGAGGACAGCAGGCGGATGTCAAGCTGAATCAGAATGAGAGTCCTTTTGACCTCCCTCTATGGATGAAAGAGGCCATACTGGATGAATTCAAGCACGAGGCCTGGAATCGTTATCCTGATATTCTTCCTTTCAGGGGCATTCAGGCGTATGCGGATTTTGTCGGCGTTTCTGCCGAATCGGTAATGATGAGCAACGGTTCTAACGAAATGCTCTATACCATCTTTCTGGCATGTCTTTCCAGGGGCAGCAAGGTGGTGGTTCCGGAACCATCATTTTCACTTTATGAAAAACTGGCCATTCTGCTTCAGGCGGAGGTCGTTGCCGTCCCGATGCATGAGGACCTCGGTTTCGACGTTCCTGAGATAATTCGTCGGGCCAGAGAAGAGAATGCGGGTTTTATCGTGCTTTCGACGCCGAACAACCCTACAAGCAAGTCTCTGTCTCTTGAAGAAATACGTTTGATTGCCGATGAAGTTGATGCGATCGTGCTTGTTGACGAAGCATATGTGGAATTTTCCCGGGAGGAATCAGCGCTTGGTCTGCTGGGAGAAAAGCCCAACCTGATTGTGTTGAGAACCATGTCCAAGGCCCTGGCTCTTGCCGGCATGAGGATCGGTTTTGCAATGACGAATCCTGATCTCATGGCTGAGATAGCGAAGCCGAAAATACCCTTTACCTCAAGCCGGCTGGCTGAAATTACTCTCACCCATGTTCTCGATAACTACCACCTCGTCGAAGAGGCTGTGGACTATATCCTGAAAGAGCGTGCGCGCATGTCCGGAGTTCTGGCGGAACATAAAGGAGTCAGGGTATTCGAAAGTGATGCAAACTTTATTATAATAAGAGTTTCAAGTGCGAAAAAGGTTTTTTCATACCTTGCACAAGAAGGCATTCTCGTAAGGAATGTTTCGGGATATCCGCTTATGGCGAACTGTCTTCGTTTCAACATAGGACTGAAGCGGGAAAACGACCTGCTTCTTGAAAAACTCCGGACAATGCAATGACGGCTTTTTTCAGAAAACTGCAGGGTGACGAAATGTCACGTCTGAGTGTTCATGAGTATTGCGAGGTGGAAAAACATCCCGTGACGGTTTTGCTGCATAACATCCGCAGCATGTATAATGTGGGTTCAGTTTTTCGGACGGCAGATGCTGCGGCTATAGAGAAAGTCATTATAACGGGATATACAGCGACACCACCGAGAAAAGAGATCGATAAAACAGCGCTTGGTGCTCAGGAGAGTGTCCGGTGGGAATATTTTCCGCATCCGAAAGATATCCTGGGAAAACTGAAAACAGAGGGTGTCACCATATGCGGACTTGAAATTACCGAAAACAGCATACCCTACAACGGGGTAAATATGGACAGTTTTCCGATGTGTCTCATTCTCGGCAATGAAGTTGATGGTATTGATAGTGACGTGTTGCAATTATGCGATCATGTGCTTGAAATACCCCAGTTTGGAACGAAGCACTCGCTTAACGTTTCGGTTGCGGCAGGAATCGCGCTTTATGAAATGGTGAAAATATACAGGCAACAAAAACCGGTCACGGCAATCAGGTAAATTACAAAGTATCGGCTCTTATGCTGCATTACAGGACATATAAGCTATCGGAAAAAGATCCATGGGTAGTTTTTGTTCACGGGGCGGGGGGAAGTTCTTCGATATGGTTTCTTCAGGTCAAGGAGTTCAAAAAGCATTTCAATGTATTGATGGTTGACCTGAGAGGTCACGGCAAATCGAAAGGGTTGCCTTTTTCACAGAAAAGGGGGTACAGCTTTGAGGATATCACCCTTGATATCATCGAAGTGCTCGATCATCTGAAAATTGAAAAAGCTCATTTTATCGGGGTGTCTCTCGGAACCATATTGATCCGGCAGATCAGCGAACTTATTCCCGAGAGGGTATGCTCCATGGTTATGGCCGGAGCAATCATACGCCTTAATGTCAGGGCCAGATTTCTGGTCGGGCTTGGGAACACATTCAAGCGATTTGTTCCCTATATGTGGCTGTACAGTTTTTTTGCCTGGATAATCATGCCCAGGGCCAGGCACAAGAAGTCTCGTATTCTGTTTGTCAGCGAAGCCAAGAAGGTTGCTCAAAAAGAGTTCATGCGCTGGTTCAAGCTGACCTATGAGCTGAATCCGCTCCTGAAATATTTTGAAGAAAAGGATACCGGAATTCCGACGCTCTACCTGACCGGGGATGAGGATTACATGTTTCTGCCGGCTGTCGAGTATATTGTCCAGAGGCACAACAACTCTTTTCTCGAAATCATCAGCAATTCAGGGCATGTCTGCAATGTCGATCAACCGAAAGATTTCAATAACAGGGCGATTGCTTTTATGCTGAACAATTCGACATGTTCTCCTGTGTTGCAGGCAACTCTCGCCGTTTAGACGTTCTTTCTGTTGAAATGGTTCATGGCGTGCTCGATACCGTGCTGAACGAAATCAAGCGCAGCATCGGCGCATTCCGGAATGATGCCTTCTGCGGTTTTCCTGTCTTCCTCATTGAATTTTCCCAGCACGAAAGATGAATAGGAGCCGGTCGGTTGATCCCTGCCTATGCCGACACGCAAACGGGCGAAATCCTCCCTTCCAAGACATTGAATGATATGCTTGAGGCCGTTCTGGCCTCCTGCCGATCCTTTTGCGCGAAGCCGTATCGAGCCGAGAGGAATATTGAGGTCGTCGCAGACAACGAGAATGTCTTCTATGCCGATTTTATAGAAATTCATAGCGGCGACAACTGCATGGCCGGACAGGTTCATGTAGGTCATCGGTTTGAGCAGAATGACCGGTTCACCGCGGTGGGAGACTTTTGCGTAGTGAAAGTTCCCTTTGCCTGTTGTCAGACCGGCCTGAAAGATATGGGCCATTTCATCGATAACCTCGAATCCGATGTTGTGACGGGTATTTTCATGCCTTTTTTCGGGATTTCCCAGGCCGACAATGAGTTTCATGAAAACTGTTGAACTGTTGATTTGTTGAGCCGTTGAGCTGTTTGTCCTGAAAGGACAGCACTGCTGACGGAAAGACAGATTCTTTTATACAAAGAATTTATGGATAAAAAAAGGCCCCGAAAATCCGGGGCCCTCTCGTTACATGTCACTCGCTATCGTTAAATAAGCGGTGCGATAACAAGCGCTACAACCGCGATAAGCTTCATGAGAATATTGAGGCTCGGACCGCTGGTATCCTTGAACGGATCGCCTACGGTATCGCCGACGACTGCAGCTTTATGCGCTTCTGTTCCTTTGCCGTAAGTCACCCCGTCAAACTCGATGCCGCCTTCAATGCGTTTTTTCGCATTATCCCAGGCTCCACCGGCGTTTGACTGGAAAATTGCAAGCAACACTCCCGAAGAGGTTACTCCTGCCAGCAGACCGCCAAGCATATCCTTTGAAACGAATCCGACGACGACCGGAACAAGAATGCCGAGTGTTCCGGGAAGAATCATTTCGCGGATGGCTGCTTTCGTGGAGATATCGACACAGTGTGCAAACTCCGCCGGAGCGGTTCCTTCCCTGAGGCCCGGAATTTCGTTGAACTGACGACCGACTTCGGTGATCATATCCCTTGCTGCCCGACCGACAGCGTTCATGGCCAAAGCGCTGAAAACAAACGGCAGCATGGCTCCGAGAAGCAGGCCGGCCATGATCACCGGTTGCGAAATGTCAATGGACTCAACGCCTGCCTGCTGCCGGAAAGCGGCAAAAAGAGCGAGGGCGGTAAGGGCTGCACTGCCGATGGCGAACCCTTTTCCGATGGCGGCGGTAGTGTTGCCTACTGCGTCCAGCGTATCGGTTCTTTCACGTACTTCCGGAGGAAGACCTGACATTTCTGCAATACCTCCGGCATTATCCGAGATCGGACCGTAAGCGTCGACTGCAAGCTGGATACCGGTAACGGAAAGCATGCCAAGCGCGGCAATGGCTATGCCGTAAAGTCCTGCAAAGTAGTGCGATGCGATAATTGCCGCTGAAAGAACAATAATCGGAAGACCTGTTGACATCATCCCGATACCCAGACCAGCGATAATGTTTGTAGCCGCACCTGTAACACTCTGGTAAGCTATGCTTTCAACCGGTTTGTTATGTGTTGAACAGTAGTATTCGGTAATGAGACCGATCAGTACGCCTGCTGCAAGCCCTGTAAGTACTGCGAAAAAGACATGGAGCGATGTGTACGTAACGCCATTTATAACCCAGCTCGAAGGCAGGAGACTCGTGATGATGAAATAACTCAGAATAGCCATGATGAAAGACGCACCGAATTCACCGGTATTGAGGCCGGTCTGGGGGTTGCCGCCTTCTTTAACCTTGACGAAAAACGATCCGACAATCGATACGATAATACCTACAGCAGCTATGACAAGAGGAAGGATTACTCCGGCGATTGGCGAGATGCCCATGCTGTCGAAGACAGGGACAAATGCCGCACCAAGCACCATGGTTCCGATGATGGACCCAACATAACTCTCGAAAAGGTCTGCGCCCATTCCCGCAACGTCACCGACGTTATCACCGACATTGTCGGCAATGGTAGCGGGGTTTCGCGGATCGTCTTCCGGTATTCCCTCATAGACTTTTCCGGCAAGGTCGGCGCCTACGTCAGCCGCTTTGGTATAGATGCCGCCTCCGACACGTGCAAAGAGAGCGATTGATGAGGCACCAAGGGAAAATCCTGAAATGAGGTTGATAACCTGATTGATTTCGGAAAACTGGTTATTATAAACAATAAACAGCGTTGAAAGTCCGAGTATACCCAGGCCTACCACTGAAAGGCCCATGACAAGGCCTCCGGAGAACGCAACGCTCAGTGCCCTTGACAGTCCTTCCCGTGCGGCATGTGTCGTTCTGACATTTGCCTTGGTGGCGACTTTCATGCCGAAGTAACCGGCAAGCCCGGAACAGATAGCTCCAACAATGAAACTTACCGCGATAATCGGGGAAGAGTCGGGTCTGCCGCTGTTGGCAAAGCCCAGCAGGACGGCAACGGAAATAACAAAGATGACCAGCACCTTATACTCACGCTTGAGAAAAGCAACCGCACCATCTGCGATGTGTCCGGCGATAGTCACCATCTCCTCGGTTCCCGATTCCTGTTTTGAGACCCATCCTGCCTTGAATAAAGCATACAGCAATGCAATGACACCGGAAAGAGGCACTGCATAGAGAATTAATTGGTTGTCCATGTTTTTTTTTGCGTTAGAATTGCGTGAGTTGAGAAGCAGCCGTAAAAATGGAATCGCTGAACATTGTTCAGGCTTGTCGGTAAGCAGACACAGGTTAGTCACGTATACCCGTGAAAGAAGGTGACGGAGTGTATGTCGAGTACAATCGCAAAGATCATAACGAGGGTGAATTTACAACTTCTCGCGAGTTCTTCAAAGAAAGGATTATTCCCGTCGGGGAATTATCTGATGGGAGCCATTATCGTATTTCTGCATGGAACAATATCGGGAAATGGTCAGAATACCCTCCAAGGTATTTCGGCCCTTTGTAGGTCGCATAGGGGGCTCCTTTCCTCCCGGTTTGCATATGCGGTATGTAGAAACAGGAAAAAGCATCGTCGGGTATGGAGAGCCCTTTCCTGTCGAAGAGTCCTTGTGAAACCATTATCTGGTCGAATTTCAGCCATTTTCCTACGAAATAACAGCTTCCTTTGCCGTCGGTTTCCCCCCAGGAATTGTAGAGTTTATGCTTCGGGTTTTGTGAAAACGCTTTTTTATCGGTCGTAGCGTTCAGGATTTCTGCAATGGATCTGTCTTGAGGTTCGTCGTTGAAGTCTCCCATGACAATGATGTCCGCATGGTCTTTTGAACGCCAAAGGCTGTCGATGATCGATCTCGCGGTACGGGCGGCTTGAAGCCTTTTTGGTTCGGACCATGCTTTATCGAGAGCTCTCGACGGCCAGTGGTTGACCAGAAGATAAAACGGGGAGTTTCTCGCTGAAAAACTGTACAGGGTAATATCTCTGGTGTTTTTTCCTTTGAGGTTTACCCTGCGGGAGATGGTTTCGTTGAGAACGATGCGTGTAGAATCATAGGCAAGTGCGATATCGATGCCTCTCGGGTCGTTCGAGGCATGATATGCTGTTTTGTAAGCATTGTCCGGAAGAAACGAAAGCAAACGGTTGAAGATCTCCCGGTTCTCAACCTCGCAAAGAACCAGAATCTCAGGATATCCTCCTGTTTTAAGGCGGACGACTTTTATTGTGTGGGAAAGCCGCATGCATTTCAAGAGGAGCTTTTTTTCTGTCCATCGCTTCCTGCCGTCAGGAGTGAATTCGCTGTCCCCGGTTGCAGGATCGTCTTTTGTGTCGAACAGATTCTCCACGTTCCACCATATCATGGAGAGCGTGTTCTCTTCCGCATAAGCTCTGACGGCAGGGGAGAGCTGGGCAAGCAAGATTCCCAGCATTATAGAGGTGAGTGCAGACAACTTTCGCATGGTTTTCCGGTATTTCTGTCGGCCTGACGAAAAATGATTCGGGGTTTCGGCGTAATAATAAAGTACGAAAACTATAGTATATTCCGGTTGTTCTGTCAGGGGAAGAGGCAGGCAGGGGTTACGTCGTGTTTGCACATCACCGTAGGGTACCTCTATTTATTTATTCCGCGATTCAATTGCTTCGTTGAGCGGTTGGGAGTTGGGCTCTGCGCTCCGTTCGCCTTGCACTTGAACCGCTCATGACAATAAATAGAGGTGCCCCGTAGATGGGGCTATGAGTTTAAAGCACAAAATTTTTTCTTTACAAGAATGATATGTAACTTATCCGGGATTTTTCAATTACCCGAAGCATCAACATCCAACGATCAACAGCAGTATGGCTAACAAGTTCGATGTTACACAGAAGGCAAAGGATATTCTCGAGGAAGCGCTTGACAGAGAGGCCGTAGATGTTCTTGCAAATATATCAAGGGAGATGCAGCAGATTTTCACTGAGAATCCTGATCCTACCATGCCTGATGTTGTACGTATTGTTAGTGAATATTTTACCAACGACGGCAAGTCAGAGCAGTTTGTGACGAACTGGATCAATACAGCGGAAGAGCACTGCAGAACCCGTGGGCTTCGTGAGGAAGATCAGCCGAAAGCGATGCTTTCCGATCTCGGTGTGTTTCGGTTCATGAATTTTCTTATGGAAAAAGGGCTGACGGACGATCAGGTGAATATTGTGCTCCGGGGCGCCGTTCAGCGGGCAAACGATGAGGATAACGGATAAGTAAAGGTGTTTTAAGGCATCACCTGCTGTAAAGAATCATTATTATACCTCCGACAACCAGAACTACTCCCGACACCCTTAACAGGTTAAGCGGTTCGTTGAGAATAACGATCGCCAGTATATAGGTTATGAATGGCGCTGCGGCAATGACCGGGTTTACAAAGGAGACGTCGGTTGTTTTTATGGCCGAGAGATAGAAGAACAGCATGATGGTGACGGCAACTCCCTGCAGGAGCGCATATGCGGTATATTTTATGGGGATGCCGGTTGACAGCGATGTGGTTCCGAACCAGACAACTATTCCGAGGATGATGGTTTGAGAGAGACTTCGGTAAAAGATCATTTGCGTGACATTCATCTTTGCCAGTGTTATCTTTTCAAGAATCGGCAACGATCCGATTATCGACACGGTTATGATCAGTGAGAGGTAGAGGTTGAGTGTTTTCATGACCGGAGTGTTCAGTATATCAGCCGGTAGTTCCATTCCGGAAATACCTGCAGAATTTTGTAAGCCAAATCAACAGATAGAATTAAAATCATGAATAAAACAGAGCTTCTTCACGAAGGAAAAGCAAAAAAAGTATTCCTGACAGATAATAGTGATCTTGTTATTCAGGAATTCAAGGATGATGCCACTGCTTTCAATAACAAGAAAAAAGGCACGATCAGCAACAAGGGGGTTGTGAACAATGCAATTTCCTGCAAACTTTTTACCTATCTCACCGATAACGGAGTGCCGACCCATTTTGTCGAGAAACTCTCTGACAGGGATATGCTCTGCAAGCACCTCGACATAATCATGGTAGAGGTTGTCGCAAGGAATACCGCTGCGGGTTCGCTGGTAAGACGCTACGGTTTTGAGGAAGGAACCAGGCTTGAGAACCCCATTATTGAACTGTATCTCAAAGACGATGATCTTGACGATCCTTTGATGAACGAAAGTCATGCGGTCGCTCTCGGCCTGGCTACCTATGAGGAGCTCGAAACGCTCAAGGATCAGGCTGCGAAGATCAATGCGCTGATGAAAAGCTTTTTTGCGGAGCGGAAGCTCAATCTCGTTGATTTCAAACTCGAGTTCGGACGACATAAGGGCGAAATTCTTCTCGGTGACGAGATAAGTCCCGATACATGCCGTTTCTGGGATCTGGATACAGGCGAAAAGATGGACAAAGACCGTTTCCGTTTTGATCTCGGCGGTGTGGAAGATGCCTATTCCGAAGTCGAGAAAAGGGTGCTTGACCAGTAATGGTTTCCGGTCATGATTCCCGGAAATAGATGCTTGAAAGTATTGTAGAATATCTGCGTTCTGCAGACCCTTTTGCGATCTATCTCTTCCTGTTTTTCATCTCTTTTCTGGAGAATGTTGTTCCGCCTGTTCCGGGAGATGTTCCCGTAGCGTTTGTCGGCTATCTTGCATTCTCCAGCGATATCGATTTCTGGTTGTCGGTAACTTTTGCTTCTGCAGGATCGACGCTGGGTTTCATGCTCATGTTTCTTCTCAGCCGGAAGATCGGTTTGAATATCTATGCCAGGGGAGAGAGCGCTATCCGGCACGGTCTGGTAAGAGCTGTTCACAGAATGTTTCCGCCGGACCAGATGGAAACGGCCCGCCTGCGCTTTTCTGCACATGGCTATGTTGCTGTTCTGATAAACAGGTTTCTTTTCGGTTACCGTGCGATCATATCCGTGATGGCCGGTTTCATGCATCTCTCTGTTTTCGGTGTTTTTTCTGCAGCTCTTGCAAGCTCGGTTATCTGGTATGTGCTGTTGCTCAGAGGCGGGTATCTGCTGGGCAAAAACTGGCAGGAAATCGGTGCATACATGGCACTGTACAGCATTCCTCTTACCCTTGTTTTCCTTGTAGTTGTGATGGTTGCGCTCTTCAGGTACGTAAGGGAACGGAAAAAAAAGGAGGGGCGGTAGTTTGTTGGATTTTTATGCCTTTGCAGTTACCTTTACATTCTGCGTTATATACCATAACTATTCAAGAGGTACAGAACTACAGTAATGGCAAAAGATATAAAGCCTTATCCTGCGGAGAAAAAAGGAAAGACGGTTGCGCTTGAGTCCATGGAGGAGTTGAGGGATATGGCGTGTCAGGTGCGGCGGGATGTCGTGCGTATGCTGACAAGTGCGGCATCGGGTCACACGGGGGGCTCACTCGGAATGGCGGATGTGTTTACCGCACTCTATTTCAGAATCATGCGTCACAATCCTCATGACTTCAGAAATACAGCCGACAGGGATATGCTTTTTCTGTCCAACGGCCATATTGTTCCGGTATGGTACAGTACGCTTGCCAGAAGCGGCTATTTTCAGCTTGAAGAACTCCGCTCGCTACGCCGGATTAACAGTTATCTGCAGGGGCATCCTGCCTCTGAAGCCGGGCTGCCGGGGATACACATGGCATCCGGTTCCCTTGGACAGGGGCTTTCGGCTGCTGTGGGCGCTGCTCTCGGAAAGCGTATAGACGGTTGTTCCGGCGATGTTTTCTGTCTCATGGGTGACGGTGAGTGTCAGGAAGGGCAGATATGGGAAGCGGCGATGAGTGCTGCGCATTACGGTCTCGGTAATCTTGTGGGTATCGTTGATTACAACAACCAGCAGATTGACGGAGAGGTCGGTGACGTCATGAATATCGAGCCTTTTGCCGAAAAATGGAGGTCATTCGGCTGGGAGGTGTATCAGTGTGACGGTAACGATATCGAAGATATTGTAACCGTGACCGAAAAGGTTCTGGCAAAAGAGGGCCGTACCGGGCCATCGGTTATTCTTGCTGTTACGGTTATGGGCAAAGGAGTTCCGTTTTTTGAGGGTACAATGCCGGATAATACCAACTGGCATGGAAAAGCTCCCTCTCCCGAACAGTGCGAGCAGGCACTTGGAATACTCGGTGAAACGTCTTTCGGTGACTTTTAGCCGCAAGGGTGCAGATACAGTCAGGCAGATACAAGGGGAGAAAACTGCAGCGTAGCACAACCGGATCTATCCGTCCCTGCAGCAGCAGGGTAAAAAAATCTCTGTTCGATATACTTTCCGTACGGATGGACCTTACCGGAACGAAGATCCTCGATCTTTTTGCCGGTTTCGGTTCGCTTGGTTATGAGGCGTTGAGCCGCGGGGCGTCCGGGGTTTGTTTCGTTGACAGCAGTGTTCAGGCGTTGCGGTCATTACGGGAGACCGCTGCAGAACTCGGGGTATCATCCCAGGTGAGGATCGTCAGGAAGAGTGTCGTTCAGTTCATTAAAACTGAAAAAAACTCCTATGATCTTGTTTTTTGTGATCCCCCATACAACTGGCAGGATTACAGGGCCTTGATCCGGGATATTTTCAGCCGCGGACTGCTTGCGGAAAACGGTATGTTGCTTATAGAGCACAGCAACCGTTACAGTTTTGAAGATGAGCCGAAGTATGCTTTTCATAAAGACTACGGAATGACGAGAGTTTCATTTTTTTCCTGAGCCGGTTGCCGGAAAATGCGATCGGTCAGACACATGTCGGAGGGCACAGTATGAAGCAGCTTGCAATTTACCCCGGAACATTCGATCCGTTTACGAATGGCCATCTGGATGTTCTTGAGCGGGCTCTGACGATTTTTGAACAGGTCATTATCGTTATAGCTGATAACAGCAGGAAAAAAACGCTTTTTTCCGTTAAAGAACGCTTCGAGATGATCGAGACCATTACGGGGTCTCTTTCAGGGATACGGGTCGAGGTGCTGCATGGTGGTCTTCTTGCAGAATACGCCCGTTCTACGGGTGCTGCAGCCATAGTCCGCGGTGTCCGTCAGGTAAAGGACTTTGAGTACGAGTTCCAGATGTCGTTGCTCAACAGGCATTTGAACCCCGATGTAACCACTGTTTTCCTGATGCCCAATGTCAAGTATACCTATGTGGCCTCATCGATCATCCGGGAAGTTGCCCTTCTCGGAGGAGATGTCAGTAAATTCGTTCATCCTTATGTTCTGAAAATGCTCAAACAGAAATTTGAGGAACATAACTCCTGATGGAAAGAGTTTCGGGAAATGTTTTTTTCAGAATTTGTAATATTTAAATCTAAATCATAAAGCGTCATGAGTACAAATAACTTCACTGGAGAAAAATATCTTACCCGACGGGTCCTGAGTATGCAGGAATCGCAGACCATGAAAATAACCGGGTTGGCAAAACAGATGAAAGCCGAGGGCAAGGATATTGTCAGTCTGTCGGCAGGCGAGCCTGATTTTCCGACCCCTGACTTTGTGTCTCAGGCGGGTATCGATGCAATCAAGGCCGGTTTTACCCGCTATACGGCTAATGCAGGTATTCCCGAACTTAAAAAAGCGGTTGTTGAAAAGTTCAAAAGGGATAACGACATCGAGTTCGATCAGAACCAGATTATCATCAGCAACGGCGGAAAACAAACGCTGGCAAATGCAATTCTCGCATTGTGTCAGGAGGGTGATGAAGTTATCATACCAGCACCTTTCTGGGTAAGTTTTCCCGAGATGGTACGGCTTTCGGGAGCCGAGCCGGTTATTGTTCCGACAACCATCGACTCCGGTTACAAAATGGGGCCGGAACAGCTCGAAGCCGCGATTACCGACAGGACGAAAGCGCTTATACTCAACTCGCCGTCCAATCCGTCAGGAGCAGTCTACTCGGAAGACGAGGTGAGAGCATTGATGGCGGTTCTCGAAGGTCGCGATATTTTTGTTATTTCGGACGAGATGTATGACCAGATCGTGTATGGCGCAGTCCGGCCTTTTTCACCGGCAAGGATTCCTGAAATGCGTGACCGGGTTATTGTCAGTAACGGAGTTTCGAAGACCTATTCCATGACGGGATGGCGTATCGGCTTTCTTGCCGGACCGAAGTGGCTGATCGATGCCTGCGGAAAAATACAGTCGCAAACCACATCGAATGCCAATTCTATTGCGCAGAAGGCCGCAGTTGCAGCGCTTACCGGAGACCAGCAGATTATCGGGGATCGCCGGGCGGAATTTCAGAAACGCAGGGATTACATGTACAAGGCTCTTAACGAAATTCCCGGAATAACCGCAGCACTTCCTGACGGTGCCTTCTACATTTTCCCTTCGATCAGCGGATTGCTCGGCAAGACTTTCAACGGCAAAGTGATGAATAATTCGACGGATGTTTCGGAATATCTTCTTGTCGATCATTATGTCGCAACCGTGCCGGGAGAGGCTTTTGGCGCTCCTGAAAACCTCAGACTGTCCTATGCGGCATCAATCAGCGAACTCGAGGATGCTGTGGGCAGGATCAGGAAGGCATTTTCCTGATGATACCGCTATTATTTTGTTGCGTTGTGTATGCCGATACGGGAATTCATTATTAGAAGACTTGAGAACCTTGATGGATACCTGAAGTCATTATGAGCTGTAGCTTATGTTAACAGTCCGCCGAAGCAGAGCGTATACGAGATGGTTCAGCTGGTACTCCCGGCGGCAGTTCAGGAGGCATTTTCATGCTGTCAGGGTTTCGGTTCCCTCCGAAACCCTTGACATGCAGCTTCGCTATCCGGTTATTTTCTACTGTAACCATGCGTACTGGTGGGACGGGTTTTGGTCACAGCTTTGTACGGAAGAATATTTCAGGCAGAATCTCTATATCATCATTGAATACCGGCAATTGGTCAGGTATCGTTTTTTTACCCGCCTTGGTGCTTTTTCCATCGATCGTTCCCGGCCCAGAAGCGCCGTTCGGACTCTTGATTATGCAGCAGCGCGCCTCACGGAAAAAAGCAATAAACAGAATGCCTTATGGGTTTTTCCACAGGGCATGATCGAGCATGTCGACAAACAACCCGTCCATTTTTTCAACGGTACAGCTTCCATCGTCTCACGTGTGCTGCGGGAAACCAAAGGAATATATCTGGTTTCAGTTGTCACCCGGATTGAATATCTTGAAGACCAGAGGCCCGAATTGTTCCTTTCATTCATGGCGCCGGAATTTACCGGAAAAGATGATTATTCCGGTCTCAGGAGTTTGACGAATCATATGCAGGAGAGAACGGTTGATCACCTTTCGTCTGTCAGGGATAAAATAATGTCGCGGGACACCGGTGATTTCAGACCGCTGGTCAAGGGGACGGAGTCTATAAACAGAAAGGTTGACCGGATAAAAAGGCTTTTGGGGGTTAAAAAGGGGAGGATAGTACATGAATAATGACTATTGATTAATGAATAAGTAATAGCTGATGAATAGTGGTCACAGAAAAAATGAAAAAAAACGAAAGTCAATGTGTTTGCATTAGTCACTACCCATTAGTAATCAGGTAATCATATGAGGGCGGCGCAGTGCCCTGAAAAAAGATGTATGTGTTATGAGTAATGTAATTTGCAGTTGTACGTTAGGTGAATATGCCAAGGTGCGGTTACAGCTTTCCCGGATGTTGCAGCGTGAAATAGAGGAGTTATACGGTCAGGGTGACGAGGAGCGCAACATCTGTGAAGTTGAACTTAAATGCTGTAGGCGCGAGTTTTTTGTGAATCCGACCGGGGAGGCATCGGAAATCGGCAAGGCTGTTATCATAGAGGCCGATGGAGGTTATGATTACGGTATTGTCTATTCCACGGGGCTCATTGCAGCGAAAAAGATGAAGCTGAAGGGCTTTGATGAAAAAAAGGACAGTCTCGGAGCCATAGTCCGTTTTGCCGATGAAAACGATGTTGAGGAGCTAGGCACTGTACGAAAGCGGGAGCCGGAGATTCGTGATGTCTGTATCTCGAAGATCAAGGGGCACGGGCTTGACATGAAGCTCGTCGATGTTGAACTTCGACTGGATCAGCAGAAAGTGACCGTGTATTATACCTCGACGCACAGAGTTGATTTTCGTGCTCTTGTAAGAGATCTTGCCAGTGAGTTCAAGGCGCGGATTCAGATGGTTCAGATCACAACCAGGGAGGAAGCCAGAAGAGCCAACAGCTTCGGCGCCTGCGGGTGTGTATTATGCTGTTCGAGCTGGATACAGAAAATTCATGCCAATCCTTTTGCCGAAAAACAGCACACATCCGAATATTCTCATGGTGATAATCACACCTTCAATGTTATCGGCCAGTGCAACCGCCCGAAATGCTGTTTGAGTTATTCGAAGCACGAGAAATGCGCAAAAAAGGCCGGTATGGGTAATTATCCCCCTCTGGGCAGCAAAGTGACTACGACAGACGGGACGGCAATCATCGAAAGTATCAATCCGGCAAAAAAAGAAATAAGTCTTCGTTATCCTTCTGACGGAAAAGAGATACTGATATCACTGCAGGATTTTACCGCGATGTTCGTCAAGAAGTAAACCTGAACCAAAGTATTTTCTGTGTTTCACATGAATAACCACTTTTCAAGAACTCTCGTTACGACAGCCCTTCCCTATGCAAACGGTCCCGTACATCTCGGACATCTGGCCGGTGTGTATCTTCCCGCTGATATATATGTGCGTTTCAAGCGGCTGCAGGGTGAGGAAATCATTCATATAGGAGGTTCCGACGAGCACGGGGTTCCCATTACCATCACTGCAGACCGGGAAGGTATTTCGCCTCAGGATGTTGTTGACCGTTATCACCGTCAGAACCTCGACGCATTCGCCCGATGCGGCATTTCGTTCGACTATTACGGGAGAACATCTTCCGAAGGTCATTGCCGGACAGCACAGGAGTTTTTTCGGGAGATCAACGCAAAGGAAATTTTCGTCAAGAAAAAAGAACGGCATTTTTTTGACCCTGAGACAAAAAGGTTTCTTTCCGATCGCTATGTAACCGGGACCTGTCCGATTTGCAGCAATCCGGAGGCAAATGGCGATCAGTGTGAGCAGTGTGGTACTCATTTGAGCCCGCGTGAGCTGATCGATCCCCGGAGCAAGCTTTCCGATCAGGTTCCCGAGCTGCGGGAAACGCTGCACTGGTATTTCCCTCTCGGGAGATTTCAGGAGCGGCTCGATAGTTATGTCAGCGGTCATTCGGGGGACTGGCGCCCGAATGTGCAGAACTACACGAGGACATGGTTGAAACAGGGGCTGAATGATCGTGCGATTACACGGGATCTTCACTGGGGTATTCCTGTTCCCGTTGAAAGTGAGGAAGCTAAGGGAAAGGTGCTGTATGTCTGGTTTGACGCCGTGCTCGGATACATATCTTTTACCAGGGAGTGGGCGGAAAAACAGGGTGATCCGGAGTTGTGGCGGGAATACTGGCAAAGTCCGGAATGCCGCATCGTTAATTTTATAGGCAAGGATAATGTTGTTTTTCACACGCTTATGTTTCCGGCAATTCTTATGGCCTGGAATGAAGGTAGAACGCAGGGTGTCTACTCGCTGGCAGATAATGTTCCCGCATCCGAATTCATGAATTTCGAAGGGCGCAAATTTTCCAAATCGAGGAACTACGCGGTATATCTGGGGGAGTTTCTCGACAAGTTCCCTGCCGACACTTTGCGTTACACCATTGCGATGAATTACCCGGAAAACAAGGACAGCGATTTCAGCTGGTCGGATTTCCAGAACAGGACTAACGGTGAGCTTGCCGATACCCTGGGTAATTTCATCAAGCGGTCTGTTGATTTTACCAATTCGAAATTCAATGGTGAAATTCCTTACGAATGCACTGCGGAGGATTGGGTTTCCCTCGGGATTGACTGGGCCGAAAGCTTTGATCGGCTGGAAAAAGCCTATGAACAGTTTCACTTCAGGGATGCAGCTGCGCTTACCATGCAGATAGCCCGTTCGGCAAATCGTTTTTTGACTGACTCTGAGCCCTGGAAGGTTTTGAAAACAGATCCTGACGCCGCGGCCCGGACAATGGCGCTGTCGGTAAACCTGTGTTATACGCTTGCGATTGCATGGTATCCGGTTATTCCGCACACTGCGAACAGGATCTATGCCATGCTTGGTTTCAGTGAAACGCTCGACGATGCCATGAAAAACGGGAGCGCCTCCTGGAATATGGCCCGCTCCCCGCAGTTGGGCAAAGGTCACAGGTTATCGGCCCAATCTGAAATTCTTTTCAGGAAGGTGGACGACGGGGACATTGCTCCGGAGCTTGAAAAGATTGAGCGTTTGCTTGCGGAAATCAGGAAAAAAGAGGTGGAGCCGAAAGAGGATATGGGTTTCAAGCCTGAAATCAGTTTCGATGATTTTCTCAATGTCGATCTTCGTGTTGCTACCGTGACGGCGTGCGAAAAAGTAAAGAAAGCCGACAAGCTTCTCAGGCTGCAGTTGAAGGTAGGTTCCGAAAGCCGTCAGGTGCTCGCAGGTATTGCTCAATCATATACACCTGAGTCCATTATCGGAAAAAACGTGGTGCTGGTGGCGAATCTCGCTGAAAGAAAGATCAGGGGCGAACTGTCACAGGGAATGGTACTTGCCGTTGAAGGGAACGACGGCAGGCTTAATCTTGTTGAGGTTGACGGATCTGAGCTAAATGGAAAAATAGTGCAATAATCTTTTGGGTAAATCCGGAAATTCTGTACATTAAGTCACTCAAACATCGTGGGGTGGAGCAATTGGTAGCTCGTCGGGCTCATAACCCGAAGGTTGCAGGTTCAAGTCCTGTCCCCACCACAAAAAAAGAGCCGCACCATGTTGTGCGGCTCTTTTTGTTTTATTTTTTCCGTAACATGATTGTTGGTCGATAATCAGGATGGATTGTCCGGGGTCGGGCTAGAGGAAAGGCACTTTCAAAGACGGAGTCAGAGACGTGAGACGTTCGACAGTTATTTTCCTGCTTTTGGCAGGTATGATGTGTGTGTCAACCGCGATTCACGCACAGTCGTTGCTGTACGGTATCGATGTGCTCGATACGGAGCGTTGTCGCGATCTGCAGGGTAAAAGAGTTGCTCTCATTACCAATATGGCTGGAACAACGGTTGGCGGTGAGCAGGATTACCGGGTTTTTCTGCGTCACGGGGTGGACCTGAAATATCTTCTTGCTCCGGAACACGGGTTTCGGGCCGTTGTTGAAGCCGGTGTTTCCGTCAAGGATGAACGGCTCGATAACAGGCTCCAGGTCTATTCGCTCTACGGTTCAAGCAAAAAACCGGATGTCGAACTTTTGAAAAGTAGTATCGATGTGCTTGTCTTCGATCTGCAGGATGTCGGTGCGCGCTGTTACACATACATCTCCACAATGCGATATGCCATGGAAGCCTGTCAGGATGCGGGAGTGTCCCTTATGGTGCTTGACCGCCCGAACCCCCTTTCTCCGGTTCCCGCGGACGGTTTCATGCTTGATTCCGACTACATGTCTTTTGTCGGTATGGTCCCCGTACCGTTCATACATGCCATGACCGTCGGTGAAATCGCCCTTTTTCTGAAGGAGCGTTTTTATCCTGATCTCGACCTTCAGGTTGTCGCCATGAAAGGCTATAATCGCCAGCGCTTTCTGGATGATTATCCAGGAGTACGTTTTGTTTCTCCATCTCCGAATATTCGTGATCTTGAAACCGTACTTGTTTATCCTGCGACGGTTTTTCTTGAAGCAACCAATGTCAGTGAAGGAAGAGGAACGTCACTTCCGTTCAGGCAATTCGGCGCCCCGTTCATAAACGCTGATTTTCTTAAAAAAGAACTCGACGCTTTCAGGCTTCCGGGAGTTTCTTTTCAGGCGGTACAGTTTGTACCGTCTTCGAGCAAGTTCAAGGGGCTTCAGTGCAGCGGGATTCGTATGCAGATTACCGATCGCCTGGTTTTCGAGCCATTCAGAACATCGGTTGCCATTGTACTTTCCTTACAGAAGCTTTACCCGGGACTTTTTGACCTGAATGCAAGAGGAGAGTTTTTCGACAGGCTTGCCGGGAGCCCGCTGTTCCGCAAGATGGTTCTTTCCGGGCGATCACTCGAAGAGATCCTTGCTGCGTCGAGGTTACAGGTGCATGCGTTCGAGCAGAGCAATCCCGAAAGGTTCATGTATGATTGAGTTACTTTTACTTGTGAAACGGCCTTGTGAGCAGCTTGCCGACACGCTGCTGTTCTGGTGAACTCTCATTCTGAAGGCCGAGAGTCATGGTTTGTATATCCTTTTTCAGTTTGAAACTCCCGAAAAACCGGTCCCATAAAGAGAGCATGCTTCCGTAGTTGGAGTCGTGTTCCGATCGTATGACGGAATGGTGTATACGATGCATCAGGGGAGAGGGAATAACGGTGCGCAACAACCGGTCGGCTGCAGAGGAAATGTTGACGTTGCTGTGATGAAATTCAATTACCGGCGTCATCAACATCGAGTAAAGAAGAAGATCCTGGATATTTGCGCCGATAAGGATGAAAACAGGCAGGCGGAGCAGCTCGGAAAATATGATTTCAACATAATGGAACCGCCAGGCGGTGGTGACATCCAGCGATGGGTCACTGTGATGTACCGAGTGAAACCTCCAGAGGAAATCAATTTCATGATTGAGTCGGTGCCAGACGTACATCCAGAGGTCGATAAGAAGAATGATCAGTATGGTTTCGAGGATCGAAGGAAGTTCCAGTGCTCTGACTCCTGCCCATACGGTTTTTGACTGTTGAAGAACGAAAGCCATGACAACGCCTGCCGGGAGAAGTATCAGGAGATTGATTCCGGCGATAGAGAGGTTGATTCCGGCATGTTTTCCTCTGGATTGTCTCCCTCTGAAAAACGGGACGACGCCTTCAAGAAGCCATAGCAGAAGACCTCCTGCAGCGGTGGTTATGTAGGAAAGTGCCTGAAGATTATCCATGGTGGAAAATAACGAAGTACTCTTGAATACTGAAAAAAGGCTCCTGGCATAATTCTGGAGTAAACGACCGATAGTCGGTTACGATTCAGGTGTTCAAAAAGCAGATTTTTTCCAAAAGGTTCCCAGAGCGTTACGGCGTCTGTCGTGGCAGGAGGCGGGTGTGGGGGGGGGAGATTATTTTTTTGTTCTGGATTCAGAGGCACATACGGTTAACGTTTTTTTGGGGCGTCCTCTTTTCTTTCGGCTTTTTGCCTGTTTGCGGGAGTTTTCCTCTGCGCTCTCCGGTTCGTCTATGATGTCTTCATCAAAGTCAGAAGGGGAGACCAGTGAAAGGTCAGGCTCTTCGTTGTTTACCGGCTGAGCGGGTTCTTTTGAACGCGTTCTTTTTTTAGGGCTTTTCTTGTCTTTGTCCGAAGCTTCGATCAAAGTCATGACCTCATTGAGAGAGGTGAAAATGTAGAGTTGTTTGTCCAGCCCGGAAAGCTTGAGAAGGTCTTTGATCTGCTGGCAGAGTGAAACAAAAATCGCAAGTCCGTCTGATTGATTCGCCTTTCTGTGGGCGAGAAGCATCGAGCTTATGCCGCATGAATCGATTGCCTTGACAAAGGAGAAATCGATGATCATGTTTTTTTTTCCTTTGCTTGCCAGAATGTTGTCGATTGATTGGCTGAACGTGAGTGCATGGCGAATGTCAAAGACAGTCTCTTCTATTTTGAGAATAATGATGTCTTTGCGCTTTGATACTGAATGTTTCATCTTTAGAGCCTTGGTGATAAGGCTTAATACCTGTTATTGCAAGAGATTACAAGATAAATCAGTGTGTTTTGAGAGTGGATGTTACGGGTGTATACTACAACACCCTTTTGAAACGGCAGTTTGTATTTTGCCTTCTGTTTCCAGTTTCAGGAAAAAGCGGAAATTTTCCAAGAAAAAAGCCGGGTATCGACCATTATCCCGGGAATTCGGGGCATAAATACCGAAAGCAAGTGTAGTTTCCACGAGAAAGAAGGCCTCGGGTTTCAACGGTGCACATAACGGCGAACTATATCATTGACCGATTTTCTCATGCTCGCTGTGTCATGTGGTGCAGGTATCCATTCAAGAACGAGCCTGTTCGTGAAAAAGGTCAGTTGACGTTTTGCATAGTTTCGTGTATGCTGTTTGATGAGTTCAACGGCTCTTTCAAGATTGTGAATGCCTTCAAAGTATTGGAAAAGCTCTTTGTAACCTACAGTTTGCAAAGCATTGACAGTGTGAACCTTCTCTTTCCCATAACGCCTGTAAAGCATTTCCGCTTCATCGAGGAGCCCGGATTGCATCATCTCGTCCGTTCTTCTGTTAATCCGCTCATAGAGCTCCTGTCTCGGCAATGAGAGGCCCAGAGGAATGAAGTTGATCGATGGAGAACGGGATGTTTCTCTCTTCTGCAGTTCGGTAACGGTTTTTCCGGTTATGGTTATGATCTCAAGGCTTCTGACAAGGCGCTGGGTTTTCGATGGGTCAAGGGTTTTTGCCTGTTCAGGATCAATGGATTTCAGGCGTTCATAGAGCGCGTTGCTTCCTGTCTTTTTCAGCTCTTCCCTCAGTTCTCTTCGTATTTCCGGATTTTTTGCCGGAAGGTTAGCGAAGCCGTGAAGCAGACCTTCCATATAGAGCGTCGAGCCGCCTGCGACCATGGCTTCATTGCCTTTTTCGTGAATGGATCGGATTCGCTCCAGGGCATCGGACGTGAAGTCGCCGGCGTTGTATTCTTCGTCGATATCTTTCTCGCTGATGAAGTGGTAGGGTACGTCTTCAAGCATCTCTGCGGAAGGTTTGGCGGTTCCTGTATCCATGCCCCGGTAAACCTGCCGTGAGTCCGCCGATACTATTTCTGCTTTCAGGGCTTTTGCCGCTGCATGGACAAGAACGGATTTACCCGAGGCTGTAGGCCCGGCTATCACGACAACCGGTCTGCCGTTGCCGGGCTTTTCTGCGCTTCTCATTACACCAGCCCGAGATTGCGCATAACCGAATATATGCGTGAGAGCGGAAGTCCGACCACATTGTAGTAGCAACCCTCAATACGATCGATAAAGCATGACATCAGGGGGTCCTGGATCCCGTATGCTCCTGCTTTATCAAAGGGTTTTTGCGTATCGATGTAGCGCCTTATTTCTTTTTCGGTCATAGAGGCGAAAACAACGCTGGTTGTCACGCAGTCGGCATGGCAGATGGATTCCCGGAGGAGGGCGAACCCTGTCATGACCTCATGGGTTGTTCCCTGAAGCGTTTCAAGCATTACATATGCTTCATCTGGCCCTGAAGGCTTGCCCAGCGGCATCTCTCCTACAACTACGGTTGTATCGGCGCCGAGTATAACGGTGCCCGGAACGTTCTTTTTGATTTTCAGGGCGGCAGCACGAGCTTTTTTTTCCGCGATGCTCATGATATTGTCAGTGATTGAGAGGTCGGGGGCGAACGTCTCGTCGATAGACGCGGGAAGCGTCGTAAACGGTATCCGCATCAGCTCGAGAAGCTCGCGCCGGCGCGGTGACTGCGAAGCAAGAACAATATTCAGGTTGGACATATCTCTTGTATGCGTATGATTTGATCGGCACTATTTTTGCCTTTTGACTTGTTGCCTTTGACTTTTTTTAACTCAGATTATTCCATCCTCTGCGGTTCAGGTCGATGTAGATGAACGCTCCGGCAAAAAGAGCGACGGTGAAGTACATCAAGGCTTGCAGCGGTTCTCCAAAAATGATTTTCCCCGTGCCGAAAAGAATCGAATACACCAGAATGATTCCCCCCGCCCAATCCGCGAAAAGTCTGAGAAAACCCGTGTCCGACTCTATGTTCGGCAGCTTGTCGGATACCTTTTTCCAGAATATTCCCCCGACTCGTGTTGTCGAATAGAATGTCAGAAGCTGTTGTTCTTCCGTGGGCGGAGTGGCATAGGTGACAAGAAGGGTTGCGGCGATCGTGAACAAAACGATAATGTAAATTGATTCCGGAAACGTAATATCGGTGAACAGCACTATCCAGCCGTACGCTGCAAACGGTGCGATCATCGAAACAATCTCCGACCATGCGTTCAGTCGCCACCAGTACCAGCGCAGGATCAGCACGAACCCTGTTCCGGCTCCACACTGGATGATGAATTCCCAGGCCCCCGTGATGGTTTCCAGTACAAAGAACGTTATAAAGAGCGCGAAAAGCGCGACACAGGCGGTGAAAACCCTTGAAATGGTTACGTAATGCTCCGATGAGGCATCGGTTTTAACGAAACGTTTGTAAAAATCGTTGACCAGATAGCTGGTGCCCCAGTTGAGATGCGTTGAAAGGGTGGACATGTACGCTGCGAGAAACGCCGCGATCAGGAGTCCTTTGATGCCTGACGGCAGAATCGATTGCATGACATAGATAAAGCCGTCTTCCTTCTGGTTGGCAGGGAGATCAGGAAAAAGCACCAGGCTGACAAGCCCGACAATGATCCATGGCCAGGGTCTCAGGCAGTAGTGAGCGATAATAAACCAGAGCGTGGCAAGGAGCGAGTGTTTTTCATCTTTGGCGCTCATCATGCGCTGTGCGATATAACCGCCGCCTCCCGGTTCGGAACCCGGGTACCATGATGCCCACCACTGGACGAAAGCAAGTGCGGCAAATGCGACAAAAGTCATCTGCAGCGTTCCCTCAAGGCCTCCCCCCGGATCTGCGGTTGTGATAGACGGGAAAAAGTCGAACATCCATTCAGGAAGAGCGTTTGTAATGCCTCCCGCCTGGGTGATTTCCGGCGCCTGGAGTGCAAGGACGGCAAGTACAACGCACCCGGTCATGGATATCACGAACTGTACCGTGTCGGTGATCGTCACTCCCCAGAGACCGGAGAGCCCCGAATAGAAGGTTGTCAGCAGCACGAAGGCAACGATGGTCAGCTCAGGGTTCAGCTCAGGCAGCATGATCCTGATGATCTTGTACATGGCGAGGTTGACCCAGCCGATAATCACGGCATTGATGAAAAGACCGAAATAGATGGCTTTGAAGCCCCGGAGAAACTGTGCCGGTTTACCACTGTAGCGCAGTTCGATGAACTCGAGGTCGGTCAGGATGTTTGCGCGTCGCCACAGTCGCGCAAAGAAAAAAACGGTCAGCATGCCGCCGGATACAAAGGTCCACCAGAGCCAGTTTCCCGCAATACCGTGCTTGGCCACCAGTCCTGTAACTGCAAGCGGGGTGTCGGCGGCAAAGGTTGTGGCAACCATTCCGGTTCCCGCGATCCACCAGGGCAACTGCCGGCCTGAAAGAAAAAACTCGCCGACGTTCTTCGATGCCCTTTTTGAAAAATAGAGACCGATAAGCAGGGTTAGCACCAGGTATCCTGCAATGATACTGAAATCGAGGTTTGTAAGCTGCTCCATGTCTGTTCAGGCTGGGTTGCGGGTTAGCAGGATAACCGGTAAGCGGGTACGGTTATCCTGCCGGATGCTTTCTTAATCCTCGATTTTGGAGAGGTCGAGGAAGCTCTGGTAACGGTCTTCTATTTCAAGAAACTCAAGGCTTGCAAGTTTTTCCGTTCCAAACTTTTCTACGCAGAAGCTTGCCATCGCGCTTCCGTAGAGAACGGCCTTGCGAAGTTCGGTATCGTTGATTTCTCCTGCTTTTGCCAGATGTCCCAGAAACCCTCCCGCAAACGTGTCACCGGCACCGGTTGGATCGTATATCGATTCCAGCGGATATGCGGGTGCAGCGAAAATCCCGTCGTCGGTAAAAAGGAGCGCTCCGTGCTCACCTTTTTTAATGATAAGTGTTTTCGGTCCCATGCCCCTGATTATTCTCGCCGATTTGACAAGGTTGGGGTTACCGCTCAGCAGGCGGGCTTCGCTGTCGTTGAGAATGAAGATATCGACCCTTTCAAGTGTTTTTTTCAGCTCTTCGGGTTTGCCTTCTATCCAGAAGTTCATCGTGTCGAGGATCACCAGTTCCGGATTTGCAATCTGGTCGAGTACCTTCATCTGAAGCTCCGGGTCGATGTTGCCGAGACAGACGTATTTCGCTTCACGATACTGAGCCGGAACGTGCGGATCGAAATCGGCAAACACGTTGAGCTGCGTGTCGAGCGTATCCCTTGTATTCATGTCATAGTGATACCTGCCGCTCCAGCGGAATGTTTTGCCGTTTTCGATGATTTGTATTCCTTTTGTGTCGATACCGTTGTTGTGCAGCAGACGGAAATGAGAGTCATCGAAATCATTGCCGACAACTCCGACAAGCTTGATGTCATCTGAAAAATAACTGCTTGAAAGGGCAATGTAGGTTGATGAACCGCCCAGAGTGTTGTCCGATCGGCCGAAAGGCGTTTCGATGTCATCAAAGGCAAGAGAACCAACGACAAGAATAGACATGGCATGTATTGATTAAAGGGTTATGAATAATGGGAAAAAGATCCTGTGTCTGAGGTTAAACAGGTACCTCGAAAAACAGACACTGTCCGGGCCCGGTTTCCAGATGAAGCTTGTGGTCGGTTACCGTGCAGATGTTTCCGGAGACCATATCTGTTAGCGTAAAGTTTTTCTGGTGAAATTCCATATACCCTTCCGCATTATTTTCCGAATTGCTGTTTCCTATGAAAAGGATGTTTTTTTCGTTTCCCTTGCGCAGAACAGCAAAAAGATCCGGAGATGATACGAACGGGAGGGCGAGAAAGCCCGGATTGCCGTTTTGCAGAATTCCGGCATACCTGGTGCGCAGTGTGAGCATGGTATGGATGAAATCCGTGAGCGGTTCGAGACCGTTACAGTTTTCCCAGTCATGACTGGCGGCGCTGAAAAGCGGCAGCTTTTCGGCAGGCCATTGCTGTCTGTCCTTTTCGGTGAAATTGAGCCCGAGGTTTACCGGGTCCGATTCACAGATTTCCATGCCGGAGTGAATAAAGGGTATGGCAGGCAGGACCGTTGCAAGACCGAATAGAAACATGGAGCGGTTTCTTCCCGCTGCTTGACCGGCAAGGTTATGACAGACCCTCGGAGTATTGTGGTTTTCACCGGTTCCGAAAAAAGGTACAACCACGCCGGTTTTGTTCAGGTAGTTAAGCAGTCCCCGGATGTAGATCGGGTCCTGTATCACAAAAGGTAATGAGCCGAAGACCGCATTGAAACCCTCATCCCTGATCGAGGGGGAGGGGTCGAAGTTTTCGTCCCAGAATGCGAAATCAGGGTCGTTCTCGCGCGCTTTTTCAACAATGGCTGCTTTCAGTGAGGAAGGGAGCGCGTGACCCATGTCGATCATTGCCCCGTTGATGGCAAAGTGTTTCTGAAAAAACGGGATGGTACCGGTAATCGCATTCCAGAGATTTCTGTTGCTGTGTTCCGGGCGGTCGAGAGCGGTATCGTACATCCGTATCGTGTTGTACGCGATATAGTTGAACGATTCGTGCCGGTGCAGCTTCAGATACGCTACGTCTGTCCAGGGAGGCTGTTTATCGTCAGGGGGCCAGTCGGAGAAAGCACTTGCAACCATGCAACTGCTGCCGTCAGGGGTTGTGCCTTGCGCGCCCTGTTCCGTGATGGTTATGTTTTCAGGGGTTGCGGTAAACTGTTCCCTGAACGTTTCTGACGGTTCGGGAAGCGCGGAAAGGTCGTGCTTGTCTACTTTTTCAAAGATAGTGTTAAGCGTTTCCTGATCGAACACGGGTGGGGCGTATGCTGTCGGAACCGTTCCGTTTTCAGGTGTTGTCCGTCGCCAATAGTACCAGTCGGGATGCTCTGTTACCCAGTCGCTGTCGACAGAGGTTGTGCGGAACACGAATTCAAGTACGACACGCATTCCCGTGTATCGCGCGGCCTCCATGAATGCGGCGAATTCCTTTTCGGCAGAAAGCCCGAGAGCCGGCTCGGTCAGGAGCGGATCGATCAGGTATGGATTTTTTATGGCGTAAGGAGAACCGAGGTTGCCTTTTCTGTGTTTTATCCCCGGTATTGTTACCGGAAGAAGATATATGGTATTGATCCCAAGGCGTTGAAGATAAGGCAGCAAGGCAATGGACTTGAGAAATGTTCCGGTTTCACGGAACCCGCAGGGGAGCGGATCGGTTGCTATGGTGCCGTCAACGTTGTGATCGAACGCCGTGGTGAGCCGGACAAACATATTGTAGACGAGGCTGTTGCGGGTCCATTCGTCTGCTGTCGCGTCGGGGTTCGAAAGCGGGATGGGTTTGCGGGAGACGAGTGTATTGAGAATCTCGCCGTAATAGTCGGCAGGGCATACCCGCCGCTTGCCGGTCTTGTTTTCCTGCCAGATGTCGGGGATGTAGTATGGCGATGAAGCACTGCTGTTCCTTGTCCTGTCAAGTGCGTCGAGGACTATTTCGAGGTGGTGTGAATTCAATTCCGGATTGCTGTTGTTAACTGAATCAATACTGTTGTATGAACCGGTCTGTGTGATTGTTACTTGGATAACTAATGTACATAAAGCTATTTTACTCCCCAATGAGGAATGTTCGAATAACCATAGAGTATGACGGTACGGATTACGCGGGCTGGCAGAGGCAGCCGGATGGGATAATTACCGTCCAGGGGGTTCTTGAAGCCACAGTGAGTCGTATTGTACAGGAGCCTGTTCGGCTGATCGCTGCCGGAAGGACAGACAGGGGTGTTCACGCAAGAGGACAGGTTGCAAATTTCAGGATCGCATCAGGTACGCCTCTTGAGCGCCTCTTTTATGCTGTCAATTCCCTTTTGCCCTCAACAATATGTGTTACGGACATGGCAGAGGTTTCCGATAGTTTTCATGCGCGTTACAGTGCGCTGGTCAGGGAATACCGGTACGTTGTTCTTGAAAAGCGTTCTGCGATAAGGCAGCGATATGCCGGTTTTCATGGTGTGCCGCTGGATATTGAACGGTTGAACCTCTGCGCACGTGAGCTTGTCGGTAAACATGATTTTTCCGTGTATTCCAGGGAAAATCCTGTCCTTGAAAATACCTTCTGTACGATATACGGTGCATCATGGTTCCGTTACGAAGACAGGACTGTTTTCAGGGTTTCGGCAAACCGGTTCCTCAGAACCATGGTTCGTTTTCTGGTTTCCGCGCAGCTCGATGCATCTCCCGGTGAACTGGGGGAGGCGTTGCGGAAGGGAAAACGAACAGAACACCTTGTTCCTGCTGATCCCGCCGGCCTTTTTCTCTGGCGTGTAGGATACTGACAGGGCAGAGGAACCGGAACGCTGAATCCGGGAGCCAATGAAGCAATAGCCGTGGGGAGGTTGGGGGGAAGCGGGTTGTAATAGTCGGGAGGGCTGTTTATGTTTAAGCGTGTCTGTACTATCTGTTTTGTTGTGTCGGATTTCGTTGTTGAATCTTCTTAAAAGAGACGGCTTTTGTGAGAGTATCATATTTATATACCATGCCGGTTATCCTCTTCGTTCTGCTGACGGCTGTTTTTTTCGATGCCTATGCGGAACGCAAGGGTGGTGAACCCGACGATGCGGAGGTTGCAGAAATACTGGATCGTTTCGTGACGGCGAAGTACTTCAGTGACAGTAACTTCAAAGAATGGAAGGGCGATGGTGATTACGGATTTCCTCCCGCATTTATTCCGCAGTTTGACGACGAAACCTATTCGGAAAGAATTTCCCTGCTGAACCGGAAGACACCTCTCAGGCTTACCTATAACAGCCATGTGAAAGGCTTCATCAGGCTTTACTCGGTTGACAAGCGCAAGCTTACAGCAAAGATTCTCGGCCTGACCGAGACGTATTTTCCGCTTTTCGAGGAAAAACTTCGGAAGTACAACATCCCTTCCGAACTGAAATACCTTGCGATTGTCGAGTCGGCACTGAACCCTGCCGCGGTGTCGAGAGCAAATGCGAAAGGCCTCTGGCAGTTTATCTATGGAACCGGTAAAATATACGGTCTGGAATCGTCGGCATTTGTCGAGGATCGTTTTGATCCTGAAAAAGCGACCATTGCCGCCTGCAGGCATATGCGGGATCTGTATAATATGTATGGAGACTGGTTTCTGGTGCTTGCCGCCTATAACTCCGGCGCTGGAAATGTCAACAAGGCAATTCGCCGGTCAGGCGGGGCAAGGGATTACTGGGCGATATGGCCGCATCTTCCATCGGAAACCAGAGGATATGTGCCGGCTTTTATCGCGGTAACCTATATCATGAACTATCACCGCGAACATAATATCCGTCCCATAGAGCCGGTTTTCCTGCATGAAGATATCGGTACTGTCAAAGTGTCGGATGTAGTGGCTTTCGATCAGGTAAGCGAAGTGATCGGTGTTTCCGTAGAGGATCTTCAGTTTCTCAACCCGCAGTTCAAGCTGAACCTTGTGCCGGCAGGTCCCGGCAACCATTACTATTTACGGCTTCCGAAAAAATATCTCGGAAAGTTTTCCAGAAAAGAGAAAGAAATCTACGCTCACAAGACCAGACAGGGGCTTGACGGAGCGGCTTTGCTGGCCAAGGCGCGTGAGGTGAAAGCGTTTTCTCCGAAAAAGCAGAAGCAAAACATCCATGTCGTCCGGCGGGGCGAGACGCTCGCCTCGATAGCAAGAGTCTATCGCTGTTACGTCAGTCAACTTGTCCGCTGGAACGGCCTGAAGAGCTCGAGGATCTATCCCGGACAGAAACTCAAGGTGTTCGGCGTTTCCGGTTCCTCTGCAACCAGGGCGTCATCCCTCGCTTATCACAAGGTCGGGCGAGGGGAAAGCCTGGGCTTGATAGCCAAAAAATACGGTGTCAGTGTCAGCAAGCTTGTTTCCTGGAACAACCTCGGCCGGAAGCGCACCATCTATCCCGGTCAAAAGCTTAAGGTATACGGGGCAGCCTCGAAGGTGTCTTCATCTGCGAGGCAGCGGTACCACAAGGTCCGGCGAGGGGAGAGCCTGGGTCTGATAGCAAAAAAATACGGCGTCAGTGTCGGCAGGCTTGTCGCCTGGAACAATCTTGGACGGAAGCGCACCATTTTTCCCGGACAGAAGCTCAGGCTTTTTGCGGCAACAAAAATTCACAAGGTGAAGCGGGGCGAAAGCCTGGGTCTGATAGCAAAAAAATACGGCGTCAGTGTCAGCAAGCTTGTCGCCTGGAACAAGCTCGGACGGAAGCGTACGATTTACCCGGGCCAGAAGCTTGAAATCAGGGTGAACTGACACGGCTGACAATGATGTTGTTTTCAGTTTATGGACATCTGTTCCGGCAAGGTTTCAGGGAGTGTGAAGGGGTATTTGGTGAATCGATGTTCAAATGATTCAGTTGTATGGAAAAAGGATAATTTTATTATCTTTAGCCTTTTATAAAACGGTGGGTTCGGTAGAGGATACGTTAATTTTCAGGTGTCTGCGATACAGTTTTTCAACTTTCATTAAATGAGAATCATTATTACGCATGCGAAATATCATTTTTACGGGTAAGGGGGGAGTAGGAAAAACCTCTGTTGCCGCCGCAACGGCATTAAAAGCCGCAGATTTGGGGTACAAGACATTGATCATGTCAACTGATCCGGCGCACAGTCTTGGTGATTCACTGGACATTACCCTTGGCCCATCACCTGTCAAGATTGCCGAAAATCTCTGGGGTCAGGAAGTCAGTGTTTTCGGTGACCTCAATCTGAACTGGGATGTCGTCCGTGAGCACTTCGCCCAGTTGATGGAGTCTCGCGGAGTCGAGGGCATCTATGCTGAAGAGATGGGTGTTCTGCCAGGTATGGAAGAGTTATTCTCACTGTCCTATATCAAGAGATATAACGAAGAGCAGAAAGATTATGATCTTCTTGTCGTTGACTGTGCTCCGACAGGTGAAACGCTTCGGCTTCTTTCGCTGCCCGAAACATTCGGCTGGTTCATCAAGCTGATCCGCAACGTCGAGAAATATATGGTTAAGCCGGTTATCAGGCCTCTTTCGAAAAAGGTGAAAAAGATCGATGCGATGGTAGCCCCGCAGGAAGTCTACGACAAGGTGGATAACCTTTTCGCTTCTACCGAAGGGATTATCGATCTTCTTGCAGACGGTTCGAAAACAACCGTTCGTCTGGTCATGAATCCGGAGAAGATGGTTATCAAGGAGTCCATGAGAGCGCTTACCTATCTCAACCTCTACGGTATTACCGTGGACAGCATCACTATCAACAGGGTAATGCCCGATCATACCGAAGATCCTTACTTCAAGAAATGGAGAAGTATCCAGCAGAATTATATCAGCCAGATCGAGGATGCGTTTGCTCCTATTCCGATTGGTCAGGTTCCTCTGCTTGAACAGGAAGTTGTCGGTCTTGACATGTTGAGACAGGTCGGGTCGAAAGTGTACGGTGAGAAAGATCCGATGGATATTTTCTTTAAAGAGAACCCTATCGATATTCAGAAGGTTAATGAAGGTCATTATAAGGTAAGAGTACGATTGCCGTTTATGGAAGATATGGGGGTTGAACCGAAAATTCTGAAACTCGGAGATGATCTTACTATCAGAATAGGCGATTACCAGAAGATAGTCGCTCTTCCGATTTTCATTGCCGGTCTGGAATCAAGCGGTGCAAGCTTTGAAGAAGGATGGCTTACCGTTGACTTTACAAAGGAGGAGGACGCTGAAGCATAGCAGGCGGCGCCCACAGGATCTGTACGTGAAAAAACCTGCTCATGCGAGCAGGTTTTTTTGTTGTCTGAAGGTTGTTTCCCGTTATACTGCGTTGTTGCGATTGAGTGTCTATAGGGGTTTCCACGCATAAGCGTGCGGAATTTATTATTTCGATTGTTGATTATTTATTACTGAGTTTTTTTATCTTCCTTGCTATCACAGGCATTTTTAAACAATCTTTGTTGAAGGCTCTGCGCGTACACCGCAAGAGGGCTCTGTGAAAAAAAACGTCAGATTTTCATTGTACGCTAATGCATCGGTTACAAGATATACGAGTTTCGAATATTGAACGGCTAACGACGCCTCGTTCGTTCAAGGAAAAGCTTCTGGTTACAGGAGAAATTGCGGATACAGTTGTTAAGGGGCGCCGGGAAGTCGAGAATATTTTAACCGGTAAGGATTCCAGGCTTCTGGTTATTATCGGCCCCTGCTCTATTCACGATATCAATGCGGCTATGGAGTACGCCCGCCGGTTGAAAGATCTTCGTGAAGAGCTGAAGGATGATCTCTGTATCATCATGCGGGTCTATTTTGAAAAGCCCAGAACGACAATCGGCTGGAAAGGTTTCATCAATGATCCTCATCTTGACGGGAGTTTTGATATAGAGCACGGTCTCTATTACGCCCGCAAACTTCTGCTCGATATCAATGCGCTCGGGCTGCCGGCTGCGACCGAGTTTCTCGATCCTTTTACTCCCCAGTATGTTGCCGATCTTGTGAGCTGGGCGGCGATCGGTGCCAGAACGATCGAATCACAGACGCATCGTCAGATGGCAAGCGGACTCTCGATGCCCGTCGGTTTCAAGAATTCAACAGACGGCAGGATTCAGGTCGCGGTGGATGCCATACATTCGGCAATGCACTCGCACAGTTTTCTGGGAATCGATACGGACGGGCACAGCAGCGTTATTACCACAACGGGTAACCCCTTTGGTCACATGGTGCTTCGGGGAGGTTCCAAAGGTCCCAACTACGATGCGGAAAAAATTGCCGTTGCAGAGAAATGCCTCGAAAAGTCAGGGCTTTCGAAAAATTTACTGGTTGATTGCAGTCATGCCAATTCAGGTAAAAATCATGAGCAGCAGTCCGGGGTATGGAGCAGTATTATCGAGCAGCGTATCGGCGGTACCATGAGCATTCTCGGGGTGATGATTGAAAGTAATCTGCATTGTGGCAATCAGCCTTTTCCCAAGAACCCCTCGGCATTGCAGTACGGAATTTCAATCACCGATGCCTGTATCTCATGGGAGGAGACGGTGAAAATTTTGCGGGACGGGGCAATGAAACTGCATGCCGCGCTTTCCAATGCCGAAGCATAACTTTTCGCGTAATAAACCTAACCGTAATTTTCAGGGGGAATACCATTATGAATATAGATCGTCTTGTTTTTGCCGTAGCTGGTTTTTTTGTGCTGGCGAGTGTGTTGTTGTCCATCTATCATAACCAGAACTGGTTATGGTTTACCGGCTTCGTTGGACTGAACCTTTTTCAGGCTGCCTTTACCGGCTTCTGTCCTTTGGCAAAAATTCTCAAGGCTGCGGGCTCCGAGCCTGGCAGTGCGTTCAAGTAACGATATATCGACAAGGCAAGCTCGGAAGAGACTGTTTTATAAGTCTCACATTGTATCTTTTTTTAGTCATCCTCGGGCTTGATCCGTGAAATTCAATAGACTATTTCACAGGTCTTACCCGGGGATCCATCTTCCAATCAAAGTCAGCATGGATGCTGCGTAAAGTGCGGCATGACTCTTTGCGGGAAAGTGATTCATTGTGACTGATAATCGTTAAACAGTGCTTTGAGACAGCCTCTTTTGCTTCGTTTTCCCCCTTCGTCAAACCCAACACCACCTTATTATGTCTGTTGAGATCAGGCGTGTTCAAA
>RRYU01022505.1_pt2 | contig 39718 bp, 33 predicted proteins | sample 2162651 | NCBI WGS metagenome assembly RRYU01 (sample SAMN10267283, study PRJNA491782) | microbial mat metagenome | isolation source: biomat in the production well | place: Japan: Minami-Kanto gas field, natural gas well KTG3 | collected 2017-06
GGGCTCAATCCCTGGGCTCAATCCCTGGGCTCAATCCCTGGGCTCAATCCAGATTCAGCTCGACCGACGGCAGGTGGAAGAGCGCACGCTTGACCTCGTCGAAATAGTCCGGGAGATAGCGGTCCCAGAGCCGAACCGGGAGTCGCTCGAGCACAACATCCGGTGCGGCCGGCAGCGTGAAGAGGAGCTCGAGCAGAAACTCGACGTTCTGCGCGAGATGTCCCTGATACTCGAGGCGCTGTCGCTGACGGATGATCCGGTCTTCGTGCATGCAGCGACCGATCTCGCCCTCCAGTGTCTGCTCATAGTCCGAGCAGATGATCTCCACGCGCACGCTGGCCTCGCCGCCCCGCACAAAGGCATCAAACCACCGGTTGGCCTCTCCCGCCTGGATACCATGCTCCCGAAAGACACCCATCACCTTGGCGGGAAGCGCCTGAGCCAGGACGCGATCCTTGTCCGGCTGGTGGTCGACGATGAGATTCAGTGCAGTGTAAGCAGCCGTGTGAGGCTCGCGCTCGACAAGCCGGCAGCCCAGATCGTCGAGGATTCCGATCAGACGCTCCTCCTCATCCGGCTCGATGACGACCTTGATCCCGGCCAAATCATTGATCTCGAGATCCTCGGGCCATTGGGCTGGAGGCCTGTCTCGCAGGCGACGCATCAGCTCACCCTCGATACGCTCGAGCTCGGGCGGCCCGGCATGCTTCGGGGCATCTGCGCGAGCACCGGTGAATTCCGGATCGCGGTCGGCTTGGCGCCTGGTCTCGGTATGGAGCCAATCGACCACCTTGCGCGCCGACTTCTCGGCGAGTCGGCGGATCCGTTTGATCCGATTCGAGCCCACATAGGTTGGCCGGCCGTCCAGCACTGCGAGATAGAGGATGCCGCGGAACGGGGTCTCACGGTAGAAGAGTCCAGGCTCTGCGTGATAGGCGGCAATCAACCGACTTGCCCGCTCCGAGCCAGGCGTCGATTGGGTCCTCAAATGGGCCGGGCGATGGGCGATGAGCTGGTCCTTGAGGTCACCTTTATTGAGCGACATCCGGCTTGTCAGGTGGCAGCCGTGCAGCCGATGGAGCAGACCCTCGGTGAGCAAGGGCAGATAACGGGCGACGTAAACGGAGTTGAAATGCACCAATCGCATGAGAGCCATCCTGTCCGATGGCTCGAGGCGATCGAGCATCCAACGTCCGATCAGATCCCGGAGCGCCTCGCGATGGATGAAACCCCTGATCCTGATCATCGCGAGACGCGGGTCAAGCGAAATCACGCAGACGGACGGGCTGGCGCCGATCGCCCCAATCGCCCGGGGTCGCCTCGAAGACGCCCGCACAGAGGATCCCGCAGCGGTTGCAGCGACCGTCTTCCGTAAGGTTCCAATCCGACATCCGATACCAGTCCCGACCGATGAGCTTCTGTCCGCAGCCGTGGCAGTATGTGCTCCCGCCGTCCTCGTCATGGACGTTGCCCGTGTAGGCATAACGAACCCCGTTCCTGAGTGCGATGGCACGCGCACGGGTCAGGGTGGAAGCCGGCGTGCGCGGATGATCGAGCATCTTGTAGTCGGGATGAAAGGCCGTGAAATGCATCGGGACATCGGGACCCAGGTGCTCGACCACCCACCGGGTCATGGCCTCCAGCTCGGCGTCCGAGTCGTTCTCTCCGGGGATCAGCAGGGTCGTGAGCTCAACCCAGACCTTCGTCGCGTGCGCCAGGTATTCCAATGTCTCCAAGACCGGCTGCAGGTGGCCGCTGCAGAGCTTGTGATAAAAGTCCTCCGTGAAGCCTTTGAGGTCAACGTTCGCGGCGTCCATCCACTCGAAGAATTCGACGCGCGGCTCCGGGCAGATATAGCCGGCGGTCACGGCCACGGACCTGATGCCGCGCGCCCGGCAGGCCTTGGCGACGTCGATGGCATATTCGTGGAAGATCACCGGATCATTGTAGGTGTAGGCGACGCTGCGACAACCGAGTGATTCGGCCGCGCGGGCGATCGTCTCGGGCTCGGCCGCGTCGGCGAGGACATCCATCTCGCGGGACTTGCTCATGTCCCAGTTCTGACAGAACTTGCAGGTCAGATTGCAGCCGGCCGTGCCGAACGAGAGCACCGGGGTGCCCGGCAGAAAGTGATTCAGCGGTTTCTTTTCGATCGGGTCGATACAGAAGCCGGACGATCGTCCGTAGGTCGTCAAGACGATCTCGCCCTGCTCGCAGGCGCGAACGAAGCACATGCCGCGCTGGCCCTCTTTGATTCGGCAGAAACGCGGACAGAGGTCGCATTGGACGCGACCATCCTGTAAGGCATGCCAGTACCGCGTCGGGAAGAATCGCTCCTTCGACCTCTCTTTGATCGGTTCAGGATTCATCGCAACCTCCTGCTCGGCGTTCACCGAGCATTGATCACAAGCGGCTCGAGGGAAACGCCGATCAAGTCGGTGTTTCCCGAGACACATGGATGTGTCGCCGTCTTCAGTCGCCCAAGCGACCGAAGATGCGGCAATTCGGGAACCGCATCGTCGAATCGCGTGCCGGTGTTTGCCGGGGAAGGCAAATCATCGGCGTCTCCCCGGGCTCCGATACGGATGGCGCGAGCCCTCTATTGAGTGTGGAAGACTCGGGGCCGATTGCAAGCCTGGACTTCGGCGACCCAAGGCATCGGTGATGGCTCCTGACGGGTCCCGACTATACTTGCATTGAGAAGCGGTAGATGACCGCTTCGTGCCGCATGCATGGAGACGCTGCAAGCGTTCCCGCGGGAGGTGTGGTGGATGCGCATCGCTCCACCCCTTCGCGGGAGCTCGGGGCGGTTGGTGGATGCGCGGCGCTTATCCACCCTCCGGGTCGAGTTTTTGGACGCCCGGAGCCCGTAGGGTGGATAAGGCGCGTGGTCGATGGCCTCAGGGTGCCTCTGCCGCCTGCTCGCGCCGCATCCACCAGACCCTTGAGGCAGGTTGCGAGGCCGGAAGGTGGATGCGCTGCGCTTATCCACCCTACCCTAGGGGATGTTTGCCTGGTCTCGAGGCCCGGGGACGGATCCTGAATCCGTCTCCATACGCATAGGAGGAACCATCCATGTCATTGTCCAGAAGACCCGCGGTGGCCGGTCTCTTCTATCCGCGCGACCCGCGCGAGCTCAAGCGCATGGTGGACGGCTATCTGGCCGAGGCGAGTCCCGAGGACACGCCTCCGAAGGCCCTGATCGCGCCCCATGCCGGCTTCATCTATTCCGGACCCATCGCGGCCAGTGCATATGCCACATTGGCCGAGGCGCATGCGAGCATCACGCGCGTCATCCTGCTGGGTCCTGCGCATCGTGTTCCGGTCCGGGGTCTTGCGGCCAGCAGCGCCGATCGTTTCGACACCCCGCTGGGCCCGATCGACCTGGACCGCGACGCGATCGATCTGGCGTTGACCCTACCCCAGGTCAGGCTGATGGACGAAGCACACACCCTGGAGCACAGTCTCGAGGTCCAGCTCCCCTTCTTACAGGAGGTGCTCGACCGCTTCAGTCTGGTGCCCTTCGTGGTCGGCGAGGCCAGTCCCGGAGAGGTGGCCGAGGTGTTGGATCTGCTTTGGGGAGGACCCGAGACCCTGATCGTGATCAGCTCGGACCTCAGTCATTATCATGCCTATGCCACGGCGCAGCGACTCGACGCAGCCACCACGGCCGCCATCGAGGCACTCCGACCCGATGACATCGGCTATGACCAGGCGTGCGGTCGGATTCCGGTGGCTGGCCTGCTCGAGCTGGCGAGGCGCCGCGGGCTGGAGGCTCGGACCCTGGACCTGCGTAACTCGGGCGACACCGCCGGTTCCCGTGATCAGGTGGTGGGGTATGGCGCCTATGTCTTCCACTGAAACCCCGGTTGCCTATCGCGTCGAGGAGCAGAGGATGCTGCTTGCCCTGGCGGCGCAGTCGATCGAGCACGGTCTGAACCAGGATCGGCCGCTGGACCCGGATCCCAGCGACTATCCTGACGCCCTGAGGGCGATCCGCGCGACCTTCGTCACACTGACGATCGGCGGTGCCTTGCGTGGTTGCATCGGCGTGTTGGAGGCGATCCGCCCGCTGGTCGTGGATGTCGCGCGCAACGCCTTCGCAGCGGCCTTCGAGGACCCTCGTTTCCCGCCGCTGACGCGCATGGAGCTCCCGCGCCTCGAGATCCATCTTTCGGTGCTCAGCCCACCGGAGCCGATGCACTTCAGCTCGGAGGCCGAGCTGCTCGAGCAGATCCGACCCGGCGTCGACGGTCTGATCCTGGAGGACCGCGAACGACGCGGCACCTTCCTGCCCTCGGTGTGGGAGCAATTGCAGAGTCCCGCCGAGTTCTTCGAGCACCTGCGCGGCAAGGCGGGCCTGCCTGCCGGACATTGGTCCGACACCTTGCGGGTCTCTCGTTACACGACCGAGTCATTCGGCGCATCGATCGAGCAGGCATTCAACGGCAGCAGCGCCACCGTCTAGCGAGCACCCGTTGCACCAGGCCCAAAGTTCAGCAGGTAAAGAAATCCGGATCAACACTGAAGCGAGCCTGACCATGACCGTCGCACCACTGGAACCTTCCGCACTCTATCGGCGCTGCGACCCGGAGCAGCTCGAGATCGAGACCACGGCTGATCTGGAGGTCAGCGACGGACTCATCGCCCAGGAGCGCGCCATCCAGGCCGTTCGTTTCGGCATCGGCATCCATCACGAGGGTTACAACCTCTTCGCGCTGGGGCCATCGGGGACCGGCAAGTACGCCCTGATCCGCAGCGCGCTCGAGGAGCGTGCCCGAGCCGAAGCCGTGCCGTCCGACTGGTGCTATGTCTTCAATTTCGAGGATGCCCATCGCCCGCGCGCCCTGCGTCTGCCTCCCGGCAAGGGTGTGGAGCTGAAGCACGACATGGACCAGTTGGTCGAGGATCTGCACCGCGCGATCCAGGGCGTTTTCGAGAGCGACGAGTACCGCACGCGCACCCAAGCTCTCGAGGAGGAGTTGGAAGAGCGTCAGGAACGCGTCATGAGCGAGATCCGTGAGCTGGCGAAGGAGAAAGACGTCATCCTGCTGCAAACGCCAACGGGCTTCACGCTCGCACCCGTTCGCGACGGCAAACCGCTCGGCCCGAACGAGTTTCACGCCTTGTCGGACAAAGACCGCGCCCGGATCGAGGAGGATATCAACAGCCTCCAGGCGGAGATGCGCAAGGCACTGCATCAGATGCCGCTCTGGAAGAAGCGCTCGGACGAGCAGATCGAGGAGCTCAATCGCGAGATGGCCGGCGCGGCCACCGAGAGCCTGGTCGAGAACATTTGCGACAAATTTGCCGACCTGACGGCCGTGGTCGAGTATCTGCAGCAGGTTCAGGCCGACGTGGTCGAGCACTTCCGCCAGTTTTTGCCCGATCACGACAAGCAGCCGTTGCTCGGCATCTGGATCCCGCCCAGCCCCGAAGGCCCGCCCTGGCACCATCGCTATCGGATCAATGTGCTCTTGGGACACGAGAAGAACGGCGGCGCCCCGGTCATCTATGCGGATCTGCCGGCGCATCATCAGTTGGTCGGTCGCATCGAGCACCGGGCGCACCTGGGCGCGTTGGAGACGGACTTCACCATGATCCGGGCCGGTGCACTCCACCAGGCGAACGGCGGCTATCTCATCCTCGACGCGCTCAAGCTGCTGCTCCAGCCCTTCGCCTGGGAGACGCTGAAACGGCTCCTGCAGGCACGCGAGATCCGGATCGAGTCGCTCGCCCAGATCACCAGCCTGATCAGCACGCTCTCACTGGAGCCCGAGCCGATCCCGCTGGATGTGAAGGTGGTGATGCTCGGCGAGCGCCACATCTACTACCTGCTCTGCGAGCTGGATCCCGAGTTCAGCGAGCTCTTCAAGGTCGCCGTCGATTTCGAGGATCAGCTCGTCCGAGGCCCGGAGAGCCATCTCATCTATGCGCGGTTCATCGCCTCCGAGGTGCGCCGAGCCGGCCTGCGCCATTTCGATCGCGCGGCGGTGGCACGCGTGATCGAGCACAGCGCCCGCCTCGCCGACGACAACGAGCGCCTCACCAGCCACATGCGCTCCATCGGCGACCTGGTGCGCGAGAGCGATTACTGGGCACGCACCTGCGGCCACGAGACGGTCGGCTCCGCAGACGTCGAAAGCGCGATCGATGCCAAGATCGCGCGCTCCGACCGGATCAGCCGTCGGCTGCGCGAAGAGACCACCCGCGGGACCATCCTGATCGAGACGACCGGCACGCGTGTCGGCCAAGTCAATGGGCTCGCGGTGATGAGCTTGGGTGGATTCTCGTTCGGACATCCCACCCGGATCACCGCGCGGGTCCGCCTCGGCAAGGGCGAGCTGATCGACATCGAGCGCGAGGTCAAGCTCGGCGGCCCCATCCATTCGAAGGGCGTGCTGATCCTCCAGGGCTTTCTCGCCGGCCGCTACGCACTGGATCATCCGCTCTCGCTCTCGGCGAGCCTGGTCTTCGAGCAATCCTATGGCGGCATCGAGGGCGACAGCGCATCCATGGCGGAGCTCTGCGCCCTGCTCTCCGCACTCGCGGATCTGCCGATTCGCCAGTCGCTCGCCGTCACCGGGTCGGTCAATCAGCTCGGTGAGATCCAGGCCATCGGTGGCGTCAACGAGAAGATCGAGGGCTTCTTCGACACCTGTATCGCGCGCGGACCGGTCGAGGGACAGGGGGTCCTGATCCCGTCGTCCAACGTCAAGCACCTGATGCTGCGCGCCGACGTCCGCGAGGCGGTCGAGCAGGGTCGGTTCGCCGTCTATCCGATCGCGAGCATCGACGAGGCGATCGAGATCCTCACCGACACTCCCGCCGGAGAGCGTGCGGCCGACGGACACTTCGCGGATGGCACCGTCAACGCGCGCGTCGAGGCGCGACTCGTCGGCTTCTCCGAACGTCTGCGCGCCTTACAGGCCCACGACGGCAATCCCGAGGCAAAGGACAACTCATCTCAGGGACAGGGCAAATGAGCACCGAGGGCACCGACCGGCGAATCCGTCGCATCGCCGTCGCGCTGGACGCATCGCCGCACAGCCTGGAGGGTCTGACCCTGGCCGCCGGCATCGCCGCTGCCTTGAATGCGGAGCTCGAAGGTGTGTTCATCGAGGACACCGAGCTGCTGCGTCTGGCGGGGCTGCCGTTCCTGCGCGAGCTGCGTATCGCCACACTCTGCGAGAGCGCCCTCGACGCCGAGCGGCTCCAACGGGAGCTGCGCGCCGCTGCCAGAGGGGTTCGCGCGCGCCTGGAACGCACCGCCGGCGAGCTGGGTCTCGCCTGGTCGTTTCGAGTCTGGCGCGGCGACCTCGAGGCCGAGATCCTGGGCGCTGGCCTGGATGCCGAGCTCTTTGCCTTGGGACGCATCGGGCGCTTCGCCCCATTGAGGCGGCGTCCGCGCCCGACGGCACCGAGACCGGCGGCGGGCGGCCTCGTCGTCGGCGTCATCTACAATGAGAGCGAGGCAGCCGCACGAGCCCTGTCGATCGCCGTCGAGCTGGGTATCCGACATGCCGCAGACATGGTCGTCGTCCTTCAGCCAGAGGACGACTCGGAGACGACGAGCCTGCGGATGAAGGCACTCGAGCAGCTCGGTCCGTTGCGCGAGCAGGCACGTCTCGTTGCCATCGATGCGTCGGACAGAGCACAGCTCGCGGCCACAGTCCGCGCCTTCGGCATCGATCTCCTCATCCTGGACGCCACCAATCAGATCCTTACACGGACATCTCTCTGGTCCAGTCTCGAGACCCTGGGTTGCCCCGTCGTGATCGGCCACTGAGCCGGATCGGCTGGGCCCACCACGTGGGGCCTACCCCAAACGCAACCTAACGACGCGAAATGGCCCTTCCGGCTCTGCGATCTGCCCCCGTCGAGACGGGCGATATCGACCTCATGGATGGATTGGATGTCAGAGCTCGGCGCGTCCGGGCGCGATACTCAGGGCATCACTCGGTCAACCGATCCGCGATGAAGACCCGCGTCAGATCGCGCAGGCGGATCGCGGCCTCCCAGTCGTCTCCGGTCGGCTCGATGGGCTCGCCGATGATGACCTCGGCCCGTCCAGGACGCGGCGAGAAACGATTCCCGGACATCAGCTCGCGGGTGCCGCGCAGCGCGACGGGAACGACTGCAACGCCGGCCTGAACGGCAGCGGCGAAGGCGCCCATCCGAAATGGCAACAGGCCGGGCTGATCGCGGAAGGTGCCTTCGGGGAAAAAGGCAAGCGCCTCGCCGCTTGCCAAGGCGTCGACCAGACGGACGGCGTCGGCGCTCCCCGCGCGCGGATCGAAACGATCCACGAAACTCGTGCCCATCCGGCGCAGGAAGGCCGCCACGACCGGCCTGGTGAGCAGCTCGCTCTTGGCGACGAACCCGATCGGACGCTCCAGCGCCTCCGCCAGCGCCAAGCCGTCCAGATAGCTCTGATGATTGGCGACCAGGACGAACGGACGCCCCGACTCCGGCAGATGCTCGCGACCCCTCACGGTCAGCCGTACGAAGGTGAGCAGACGGAGCAAACGGATGCCGAGCCGGGCTAGGGCCCAACGCCAGGTCGCACGCGGGCTGATCATGATGCCGACCCAGAACCAGGGGGCGATCAGGATGAAGATGGCCCAGGCATAGCCGGCATAGAGCACCCCGGGCAGATGACGGACCCGCGCCTCGAGCCCAGAGGCACCGACGCGGATCAATTGCCAGACCGGACGACGCGACTGCTGGGACAGGTTGCCGGCGAGATAGCGGTCGCGTGTCGCGGCTCGGCGCAGCTTGCCGCTGGAGGTCTTGAGCACCACCCGCGGGGGCACCAACACCAGATCATCCGGAGGCATGCCGAGGATGTCCGTGGCGAGCTCCCGCAACTTCCGGGTCAGCTCGCCCCGGCGTGCGGGATCGCGCTCCTTGCTCTCCGCCAGGATCACCAGTCGCTCGCTGCCGAGCTCCGGATCAGTCGCCGCGAAGGCAGCCACGCAGCCTTTGCGCACGCCTGCGACCTCGCCGAGCGCCTGCTCGACCTCATAGGGGTAGATGTTGCGCCCACCGCGAATGATGAGGTCCTTCACCCGGCCGGTCAGATGAACGTCCGCATCCGCAAGATAGGCGCGATCGCCGGTCGCATGCCAGCCGTCGCGTATCAGCGCCTGGGTGGCCTGCGGATTGTGGTAGTAACCCTGGGTCGCGGATGGGCCCTGGAACTCGAGCAGGCCCTCGTGACGTTCCGGCCGCTCGCGACCCGTCTCGTCGACCACCCGCACCCGATAGCCGGGCAACGGACGACCACAGGCCACGACCTCCATCACCTGTGGATCGTCGCAGTCGATCGCCAGGGCGTACCCCGAATGAGCGAATCGGTCACGATCGATACAATCGATCCGCGGGCCGCGCCCTATCGGCGGAAAGGCCAGCCCGACCGCGGCCTCTGCCAGACCATAGACAGGCGCCAGCGCCTCGTGGCGCAGACCGACCGGGGCAAAGCGTTTCGCGAAGCGACGCAGCGTCTCGGGACTTACGGGCTCGGCGCCATTCAATGCCCATCGCCACCGGCTCAGATCCAGCCCCTCGAGCTGGGCGTCCGTGACGCGGGTCAGACAGAGCTCATAGGCAAAGTTGGGGGCCGCGGAGATGGTCCCGCCATGGCGATGGATCGCCTGCAGCCAGCGGATCGGACGCGCGAGAAAGGAGAGCGGCGACATCGAGATCAGGGGTATGCCGTAATAGAGGCTGCCCAACCAGGCACCGATCAGACCCATGTCATGATAGAGCGGAAGCCAGCTCACGAAGACGTCGTCCGAAGCGACCTGGACCACCTCCCCCATGGCGCGGATGTTCGCGAGCAGATCCGCATGGGTCAGGACGACGCCCTTGGGGTCGCCCGTGCTGCCCGAGGTGTACTGAATAAAAGCGATGTCCTCGGGCGCGGGCCGGGAAGGTATGGCACTCGGGATCTCCTCGTCCAGCCCTTCGAGCGTCAGAATGCCGCGCAGCGAGCGCACCTGAACACGCAGGACCCGGCCGATAGCGCGTGCCTCCGGGACCGTGATCAGGAAGGCTGCGCCCGCATTGTCGAGAATCCGCGCGTGACGACGCAGATGCTCCTCGATCTGTTGAGGGCGGCTCGGCGGGTAGATGGGCACAGGAATGCCGCCGGCCATCAGGACGCCGAAGAAGCTGTAAAAATATCCGGTGCCTGTCGGGAGCATCAAGGCCACAGTCGCACCGGGACGCAGACCGGCGGCCCGAAGACGGCCTGCCACCCGCGCAGCCCCGTCCGCGAGCGCCCTGTAGCTGATCGGCTGCGCGCTCGCCTCCGGTGCTTCGTAAAGGATATGGACCCGGTCTTCGTGACGTTGCAGGTGCCAATCCAAGGCATCCAATAGGGTCATTGCGGAGGCAGGGTGACCCTCTGTCCTGCGCTCGGGCAGGACCGCAGCCCCAACATCCGGATCGGCGCCCTGCCCCTCCAGGATCAGCCCGAGCAGGTCTCGAGCGGTCGCCGCAAGCAGGGCCTGCTCGGAAAGCGTCACGCCCAAACCCCTCTCGACTCGTGCAATCAGCTCGGAGCGGCCGAGACTGTCGAGTCCGAGATCCGCCTCCAGACGCGTATCGAGACCGATACCGCCCGGGACATCCGGGACCCTGGACTCGCGCGCAAGCGTCTGGAGAATCGACAGCAGACGATCGGCTCGCTTACTGTCATCCGTCGAGGCCGTCATGGGCGCTTCTGCCTAGTCATGAATATCGCTGGAAGGCCGGGTGGGTGCAGTCGTGCCCCGCCCTGTTCGTCCAAACTATGCCTTTGACGGGCTCATGCGGCAAGGGCACAAGCCAAGCGGACGTCCTGATTGCCATCATCCGACCCGACCAAATTGATTGACATCAAGTGTATCGGTCCTGTCTATAATCCAAGGTCAGTCACCCGCTCAGTACAGAGAGGTCCGCGCCGAATGCGCCTAGCTCAGGGCTCTGAGGAGCAAGCCGATACCGCTTACTCTGCTGCGCACTGGGGGATTGCGCTCAGAGATCTGCTCGCCGCGATCCCCTATGCAGCCGCGATACTCGATATCGACCAGCAGGTCGTGGAGGCGAACCAACCCTTTCTGGACCTGCTGGGGTTCCCCAGGGGTCCAACATCCGAGGCGACCTTTCGGGACCTCGTCACAGACCCGGGCGCAAATCGACTGCGAGAGTTCATCAATTCCGGCGCGACCAAAGCGACGGAGGACCTTCGCCTTCGAACCGAGCCGGACTGCACGCTGAACGCAGTGGTGTGTCTCTCGCGACTCGAGGCGATTGACGCCGAGAGCGCCTGCGTGCTGGCCCTCGTGATTGAGTCTCGGGCACCGGACACTGCCTCAAGGCCAATTGCGGTTGCGGGTCCGGCGGGCTTGCCGATCGACGAGGCGCAGGCGTTTGCGAGGGTCGCCACCTGGATGCTCGATCTGGCCACCGGACGCATTCATGCCTCGCAGGTCTGGTATGACATCTGGGGATTCGATCAGGATGAGGAGATCACACTCGATCGCCTGCTCCGCCATCTCCCGCCGAGAGATCGGGAAGAGATCTCGACAGCGGTGAGAGAAGCCCGTGAGTCCAGAATTCCATTTCGGATCCGTCACCGAATGATTCGCCCGGACGGCTCACTGCGCTGGGCGGAGACCGCTGGACGCGTGGATCCCGCGAGCTCGGAACCGGTCTTGCGCCTGTCCGGCGTCGTCCTTGACATTACCCAACGGCATGAGGCCGAGGAGGCCCTGGCACGCTACTACGATATCGCCTCAGCCTCACCGGATCGCATCGCCTTCTTGGATCCCGGTTGCCGGCTGCAAGCTGCAAACGCCGCCTTCCTGACGGCAATCCAGGGGACACGAGAGACCGTCATCGGACGTGCTCTGCAGGACGTCGGCGCTTCCGGGGCTCTTGTCGAGCTCATCTATCGCAACCTCGGCCGCTGTCTCGATGAGGGCGATCCCATTGTCGACGACATCCATGAGACGGATCCGGCCGGCCGGATCCACGAGCACGAAGTCAGACTCTTCCCGCATCGTCATGACCAGGACCGAGTGACAGGGATCGTCATCAACGTCCGCGACGTCACCGGCGTGCGCGAGTCCGAGCGGCGTCTGCTGCAATCCGCAGCCATCTATGCAGCGACCTCGGACGGCGTCTTGATCACGGACGCAACGGGCCGGATCGTCGCAGCCAACGCCGCCTTCAGCCGCATGACCGGGTACGCGGAGGCCGAGGTCTTGGGACGCAAGCCCAGCCTGCTCAACTCGCAATGGCATTCCAAAGCCTTCTTCACAAACATGTGGCGCCGGCTGCTCAAACAGGGGGCATGGCAAGGCGAGATCTGGAACCGGCGCAAAGACGGCGAGATTCTTCTCCACAGTCTGAGCATTCGACTCATCCCGGATTCGCGAGGCAAGCCGGCCAACTTCGTCGCTGTCTTTGCCGAGCGTCGCGCCGCCGCGATCGGCCACCAGAGCCCGGGATACCTTGCCCTTTACGACCCACTGACCAAACTGCCCAACCGGGTGTTGTTCGAATCCCGACTGTCACACGCCGTCGACCCGACCCGGCGCAATTGCACTCCGGTCGCGCTCTTCCTACTCGATCTCGACCGCTTCGCGAACATCAACTCGAATCTCGGCCACCCGATCGGCGATGAGCTCCTGCGCGCCGTCGGTCTGCGCCTGCGTGAAACCATACGCCCGGCCGATACCCTCGCCCGCCTCAGCGGGAACCAGTTCGGTCTCCTGCTCGAGGGCGTCCGCACACCCTCGGAGGCCGAAGAGATCGCCCAGCGGCTGCGCTGCGCCCTGCGAGTACCCATGCCGGTCCGCGGCTACCAGTTGTTCGTCACCATGAGCATGGGGATCGCCCTGGATTCCTGCTCCGGCAATGACGTCGAGCTGATGTACACCCATGCAGAATCCGCACTGCGCATCGTCAAACAAGGAGGACGTGACGGATTCAGGATCCATTCCGACCGGCCGGCGGACGCGACCTCCGAGCGCGAACGCCTGATTGGCCTGCTGCGGGCCGGACTCGATAAGGGCGAGTACCGACTGTACTTTCAACCGCGCGTCGAGCTCGAGACCGGCCGCTGGGCCGGCGCCGAGGCTGTGGTCCGCTGGCATCAACCGGAGCTCGGGATGATGCTGCCCGAGCGGTTCCTCCCGCTGGTGGATTCCACTGGAGTGATGTTGGACCTCGGGCAATGGGTCCTCGCCGAGGCCTGCCGTCAGTTTCAGGAGTGGCGCACGAGGGAGCTGCCCATTCCAAGCCTCACGGTCAATATCTCGGAGGCCCAATTGACTCGTTTTGATCTGGTCCCGGCAGTCGAACGATTGCTTCGCGCGACCGGGTTGGAGGCCAAGCGTCTCGATCTGGAGTTCAACGAGTCGCTCCTCTTCAGGCATCCGGAGCGAGCTCGTGAGGTCTTCGACGGACTGCACCGCCTCGGGGTCGGGCTCACACTGAGCGAAGTCGGCATGAGCTGGCTCGCACCGCCGATGCTCCGGCGGCTCCCGATCGGCAGGCTCAAGATCCACCGCTCCTTCATCGAGACGATGCCCGACTCGAAAGACGATCTCGCGGTGGTTCAAGCCCTTGTCGCGACGGCCCAAGCCCTGGACATCGATAGCCTGGCCGACGGGGTTCATGATGATCGCCAGCGCATGCTCCTGCTCAACATGGGCTGCCTCGAGGCGCAAGGCGGTCTCTTCACGCCGCCGCTGCCATCCTTGCAGTTCGAGCGGCACTTACTCGAGGCATCGGAGCGCGAGCCCCGGGATCGCCCCTGACGCCGACCGACACCTGCGTAACGCCGGACGGGCGCCTTGCGACGCTCCGGCATGACGTGTCTAATCCTTCTTCTACGTCCAGGAAAGAGCCCTCGCCCATGTCTGTCCCCGAGCTGGTACACCGACTCGACCAGTCAGGTCTCGTCGATGACTACGCGACATTGCCCGACTGCTATGACGAGATGCGCACGGCCGAGGGTGAGCTGCGTCCACACTGGCAGTACGTGCTGGACGCCCTCCGCAAATTGGGGCCAGCCGGGATCGAGGCACGCTGGCGCGAGGCCGCGCGCTTGGTTCGCGACAATGGGGTCACTTACAACCTCCATGGCGATCCCGAGGGCATGTCTCGCCCCTGGCAGCTCGATCTCCTGCCGCTGCTGATCCGGAGCGAGGAGTGGGCGGACCTGGAGCGCGGCTTGATCCAGCGCGCCGACCTGCTCAACCAGATCCTGTTGGATCTCTATGGGCCGCGGAGACTCATTCGCAGCGGCCTTTTACCTGCCGAGTTGATCGACTCCAGCGCCCATTATCTGCTCGCCTGCCATGGCGTTGAGGTCGCGGGTCACCGCCCCCTGATTCAATACGCCGCGGATCTGACCCGGACGCTCGACGGCCAGTGGCGGGTCATCGCCGACCGCACCCAGAGTCCTCTCGGCTTCGGCTACGCGCTGGAAAACCGGGTCGTCTTGTCACGTGTCCTCCCCAGCATGTTCCGCGACTCGCACGTGCACCGCCTCGCGGGCTTCTTCCGGACGATGCGCCGCACGCTCACCCGGCTCGCACCAAGACGCGCCGAGCATCCGAGGGTCGTCCTCCTCACCCCGGGACCGGCCAACGAGGGGTACTTCGAGCACGCCTATCTCGCCAACTACCTCGGCTATACCCTGGTTCAGGGCGCTGATCTCTCGGTTCGCGACGGGGCGCTGTGGCTGCGGACGCTGGGCCGACTGGAACGCATCGATGCCGTCGTGCGTCGGGTCGATGATGGTTGGTGTGACCCCCTGGAGCTGCGCGAAGACTCATTGCTAGGCGTCCCCGGCATGGTGCAGGCTGTACGCGCCGGGAATCTGGTGATGGCCAATGCAATCGGCAGCGGCATCCTGGAGCATCCTGCGCTAATGGCCTTCCTGCCGAGCCTGTGTCGGGACCTGCTGGGCGAAGAGCTCCAGCTTCCGGGCATCCAGACCTGGTGGTGTGGGGATCCCGAGTCCCTCGAGCTCGTGCTCGATCGTCTCGACGAGCTGATCATCACGCCACTGGCCAAACGTCACGGCCAGCGCAGCCTCCTCCCCGGTGCAATGGAGCCAGCCGCGCGCGCGGCGCTCATGGAGGCCATCAAGACAGACCCCGGCGGCCATATTGCACAGGAGCGCATGAATCCATCGACCGCACCGGCCTTCGTCGGCCGTCACCTCGAACCCCGCCCAACGATCGTGAGGACCTTTCTGACCGCAGAAGACGACGGCTACTCGGTCATGCCGGGGGGGCTCGGGCAGGTGACCCCGACCAGCGACGCCGTCATCAGCTCCAACCAGCTCGGCGGGCTCGCCAAGGACGTCTGGGTCGTGGCATCAGAGCCCGAGCGCCAGGAAAGCCTCCTGGTCACGACCGACCTGCACACCCCAGCGGTCACCCAGGAAAGCGAGGTCTCCAGCCGAGTCGCAGACAACCTCTTCTGGATCGGTCGTTATGCCGAGCGCGCAGAGGGCCTGGTACGTTTGCTGCGGATCGCCATCTTCAAGATCTCCGAGCGCAGCGGCTACAGCCCCGCGACCGGCGAGTCCTGCTGTCTGCGCTCGCTGCTCGAGGCGCTCACCAATCAGACCCAGTCGTTCCCCGGATTCATCGGCGCCGGCGCTGCCGAACGCTTACGCAACCCGGTCCCCGAGATGCTCTCCCTCATTACCGATCCGGAACGCCTTGGCGGGCTACCTCAGACACTTCTGGCGCTGGGCAAGGCCGCTTATTCGGTTCGCGACCGCCTGTCGGCCGACACCTGGCGTATCGTGAGCGACATCGAGGTCCATCTGTCGAGCCTCACGGATGATCCACCCACCCAACTCTCACTCGCGCTCGACGAGCTCGACCCCCTGATCACCTCTCTGGTCGCCTTCTCCGCCCTGACGCAGGAGAACATGACCCACAACGAGGGATGGCACTTCCTGGAGATCGGTCGGCGCCTCGAGCGCGCCGCGTCCACCGCCAGCCTCTTGCGATCCATGCTGGTTCCGATCGCCGGCGAGCAGGACGAGAACATGGTCATCGAGGCAGTCCTGGGCGTGACCGACAGCCTCATCACCTATCGGCGACGCTATCGTGCCGGCACACGGATCGGCGCCCTGCTGGATCTGGTCTTTCAGGACGAGGGCAACCCACGCGCCCTCGCCTATCAACTCATCCAGCTCGAGCGCCTGGTCTCGGAGCTCCCGCGTGGTGATCTCGCGATGGGACGCACGACGGTGGAGAAGCTGGTGCTAAAGGGTCTGACCGGCATCCGCCTAGCCGAGATCGACACCCTGGTGCAGCCGGACAAGGCCGGTACTCGACGTGCCGCTCTGGCCGCCATGCTCGGCGAGCTGGATCGACACTGCGCAGGCATCTCCGACGCCATCACCGCCCAGTACTTCAGACACGAGGAACAGCCGCACAGCCTCTTGCGCCGATCGGCGGCGCGAGGCGCGTCATGAGATTCCGCATCAATCACGTGACGCGTTACGAGTACGCCGAGCCGGTCTCGCTCTGCCACAGCATCGCCCACCTGAAACCACCCCAGACAGCACGCCAGCGATGCCGCTCCAGCCAGATCCGGGTCGATCCCTGGCCGGCTGTCCATCGCGAGCATGAGGATTTCTTCGGCAATCGGGTCAGCTATTTCTCGATCCAGCAGGCGCACGATGCGCTGGAGGTTCGCGCGCAGAGCGAGGTCGAGGTCGTCGCCCCGACACTGCCCGAGCCCAGTGCGACTCAGCCTTGGGAGCGGATCGTCGACCGCCTGCATGACCGCTGCGACGAGCCCATGACCGATCTGCGAATCTTTACATTGCGGTCTCCCCTGGTCCCGCTCGACCCGGACGCCTGCGCCTATGCCGCGGAATCCTTTCCTTCGGGACGACCAGTCCTGGAGGCCACGATCGACCTCATGGGACGCATCTACCGGGATTTCGTCTACGACCCGGCCTCGACGACGATCGCCACCCCGCTCGCCGAGGTCATGACGAATCGTAAAGGGGTCTGTCAGGACTTCGCCCACGTTGCCATCGCCGGTCTGCGCGGACTCGGTCTTGCTACACGCTACGTGAGTGGCTATCTCGAAACCTTGCCGCCGCCGGGACAGGTCAAGCTCCAAGGCGCCGACGCGTCGCATGCCTGGTTCTCCGTGCTGATCCCGAACCTCGGCTGGATCGATTTCGACCCCACCAACGACCAGATCCCCGGCGAGCAGCACATCACCACGGCCGTCGGGCGCGACTTCCAGGACGTGACCCCGTTGCGGGGGATCTTCTATGGCGGGGGGCAGCACGACCTGCGCGTGGCGGTCGATGTCAATCGAGTGACATCCACGGGCGCGGATGGCGCAGCCGCCGAGACCCCGGAAGCCAGCTCGCCGGCTTGAGTCGCATGGGGGTGACGCCTCAGCGGGTCAAGCCTGTGAAGCGCCCCCTTCGACCATCCCCGCACGGTACCGCGCGGCCAGCCGAACATAGTTCGCGGCCGCGTACTCCAGATACTCCAACTCCCGATCGCTCAGGGCCCGCACGCGTCGCGCGGGCGAGCCGAGCCAGAGAGAGTCGCCCTCGAGGACTTGGCCTGGTGTGACCAGGGAGCCGGCACCGAGCAGGGTCCGCGGCTTGAGCACCGCGCGATCGAGCACGCGCGAGCCAATCCCGATCAGACACTTTTCGTGAATCTCGCAGCCATGCAGGACGACCTGATGGCCGACCGTGACGTCGCCGTGGATGAGGAGTGGCGCACCGCCGGGCATGAACCGGCTGTCGTGCGAGACATGCAGGATGCTTCCGTCCTGGATATTGGTTCGCGCACCGATCTCGATCCGATGGATGTCGCCTCGAACCACGCAGCCCGGCCAGATGGAAACGCTTTCGGCCAAGGTGACCTCGCCAATGATGACGGCGGTCTCGTCGACCCAACAGGAGTCGGCGATCTGGGGCCATTTGCCTTCAAAGGCTCGGATCTTGGGCATGAGAAACTCATCGTTCGAGCGGGCTGGGAGAGACGGAATCGTAGCAGCTCAGCGCGAGGGCCCCGAAAAGAGCGAGACTCGAGGCGAGCACTCGATCCAACGCATCGGCCCAGGCATCCGCTGCCGGCCGGAGGTCCCACCATGGACTGGTTTCCGCCGGATCCGGCTCCGCACCGACCGGTGCGGGATCCGGGAGCTCACAGTCGAGCTCCATGATCCCATTGTCCAGCCAGCGAACCTGGCCGCCGAGCCGTTGCGCCAGGGCGCGCATCGGCTCATTCTCAACCATAACCTCGCACCGGAAGCGCCGGATCCCTTGCGCTCTGGCGGCCTGGATCAGGCGATTCAGCAACGCCGTCCCGACCCCCTGACCTTGTGATCGATCGACGACGGCGAGGGCCAACTCCGCGGTCTCCGATCCGGACGACAGGCGGATGCAACGGGCGGCGCCCAGGGACTCGTTTTCTTCTCCATTCGCATCCCGTCGCACCGCTCCGAATGCGATGTGGTCGCGCCCGTCGGCACTGGTCAGGTCGGCGAGGTCAGACTCGGTCAATGCCTGCTTTGCACCGAAGAACCTCCGCCGACGGGATGCCGGCGATAGACGGGCGAAACAGGATTGTACAAAACCCCGATCGTCGCAACCGATGGCTCGGACATAACAAAGTGTGCCGTCCTTCAGGCGGACGGGCGAGCCTCGATCGCGGGCATGCTCGATAGGGTCGGTCATGCTGACACCTCCTCAAAAAAGGCTCGAGACAAAAAATCATCAATGTCGAGGCCGAATTGGTCGACGACGCTCAAGTGCTCACCGGATTATTGTGCACTGCAGCATAAGATGATCGAGGTCGGCAAAGGTTCAACCTCGGGAGCGGATTCTGCAGGCGTGGCCAGTGAGACGGCGATCCTTCGGCTCCCGGCCGGCGACGGCGGATCCAGCACCAAGGCGCTGTATCTGCCATCAGTCTGCATGGGGACGTCCAAAGTGCGTTAAATGCGTTCGCTGCCTGGCAGGCCCTGCGGTAGTCTGGGCTTTTGGAGGAGAATGGGGGCTTTCCAACAATGACGAGGACACTCGATGATCGGCAGGTTCCCATTCTCCTGGTTGGCGGCGGGCCTCGGCCTCTTCCTGGTCTTGGTCCTGTTGCTGGGGGGTGGCGCCGACCCGGCAGCGGCGCACGGACTCCCCTTGCTCACCCGGCTCCTGATCAGCGAATTCGGATTCCTGCTGACGGCAGGCGGCGCCTTCTGGGGCTTCAAGACCTGGCGCAGCCAGGGTGCGAAGACGGCGACCCTGATCGCGTCCATCGCCTGCGTCGCCCTGGCACTCGGCTTCTCGTTGATCGGTCTGGTCCTCTGGATCGAGGGTATCGGCCCGGCGCAGGCATCCCTGCCCATGTTGGGTGGGGCAATCGCCGCATGATCGCCTTCTGACTCGGTCCAAGCCATGGTCATCCTCGTTCTGCACCTCCTCATCCAAGGCGGACTGGTGATTCGGGTGCTGTTGCGTCCCAATCGACAGCCGGCATCCCGAATCGCCTGGGTGGTGGTGATCCTGGCGCTTCCAGTGGTCGGGATGCTTGCCTACATCCTCTTGGGAGAGGTGAATCTCGGGCGCCGCCGAGGCGAGCGGCTGCGCCGAATCCTCGCGCAGATCCCCGAGGTCACAGGAGGTCTGGACTCCGGCCTGCCGACACCCGAGATCCCGGACGCTTACCGCCATCTCTTTCGCGTCGGTGAATCCATCAGTGGTTTCGTCCCGGTGGGCGGAAACCGGGCCGCTCTGATGGCCGATTCAAACGCGACCATCGACGCCATGGTCGCGGACATCGACGCCGCAAGGGACCACGTCCATCTGCTCTTCTACATCTGGCTCCCCGACAACAATGGGCTGCAGATGGTCGCGGCACTCGAGCGCGCGGCCGCGCGCGGCGTCATCTGTCGGGCCATGGTGGACGATCTGGGCTCGCGCCGGCTGATCCATTCACTGCACTGGAGACGGATGGCCGACGCAGGGGTCAGGCTCGCACGCGCCCTGCCGATCGGGAACCCGCTGTTGCGGCCGCTGAGCGGCCGGATCGACCTGCGCAACCATCGCAAGATCCTGGTGGTCGACGACCGAATCACCTATTGCGGCAGCCAGAACTGTGCCGACCCCGAGTTTCGGATCAAGGCCAAATATGCCCCCTGGGTCGATGCCATGATGCGTTTCGAGGGTCCGGTGGCGCGCCAGAACCAGATCCTGTTCGGCAGCGACTGGCTGGCCCATGTGGAGGACGGGATGGACGCCTTGCTGAGACGGCCGATGCCGGAGACCATCCAGGGTTTCCCGGCACAGGTGATCGGGACGGGCCCGACGGTGCGCGCCTCGGCGATGCCCGAGCTCTTCGAGTCGCTCATCTATAGTGCGCGCGAGGAGCTTGTCATCTCCACGCCCTATTATGTCCCCAATGAAGCCATGCAGGGCGCGCTCTGCAGCGCCGCCTATCGGGGTGTTCGCACCAGCATCCTCTTTCCGGCGCGCAACGACTCGCGCGTCGTCGGCGCGGCAAGCAGGAGCTATTACGGCGATCTACTCGCCGCCGGGGTGCGGATCTTCGAGTTCGAAGGTGGACTCCTGCACACCAAGTCGCTGACATTGGACGGAGCCGTCACCCTCATTGGCTCGGCCAACATGGACCGCCGCAGCTTCGAGCTCAATTTCGAGAACAACATTCTCTTCTATGACCCCGAGCTGACGGCGATCATGCGACAGCGCCAGGACAGCTATATGGCACAATCCCGAACGGTCACGGCCGAGATGGTCGCGAGCTGGAGGCCGGGTCGGCGACTCTGGAACAACAGCGTGGCCATGCTGGGGCCGATCCTTTGACGCTTGGGACAGAGACTCAAGCGCTCGGTGCTGGATTGATCGGCGAGGTCTTGCTCAACCCGGGCCGAAGATCAGCCAGAGGATCAGACCAAGCACCGGGAGCAAGAGGATGAGCAGGATCCACAACACCTTTGACCCTGTCCCCGCCGTGCTTCCGACGATCTTGACGATGGCATAGATCGTCAAGGCCAACCAAATAAGGCCCAGGAAGCCGCTGACTTCCACCTGCATGGCATGACTCCTTGCGGGTTAATGCTCGACCCGTCGAGCCGGGCAAGCATCTCAAGATTCAAGGCGATGGATTGATCTCGCCTCATCAGATAGACAGAGAGGAGGATCCCCTTGTCCGTCCTGCCCGAACGCCGCGAACAGATCCGCCTGGTCCATGCGACCTTCATCCGCCAGGTCGTCGAGCTCGCCCAACGCCCCGACCGACGTGCAGACCTCGAGACACTGCTGGCGGGCGCAGAGCAACAGGGCTGGACCGCACTGGTGGCGGCCCTGCGGCGCATTGTGAGGGGAGACCGCTCAACCGCATCCTTTTCCGCACTGGACGAGGAAGACCAGATCATCGTCGAATCCGTCCTGCGCGGACTCCAGGATCCGACCAGTCTACCGGATCCGGACAAGGCCCAGGACCCCACACTCGCCGCCCCGGGTCTCGCCCACATGATCCACGCAGCGCGCAGCAACCCGCAAGCACTGGTGCTGCTCGGCAACATGGCAGACCAGATGAGCAAGGTCGGCGGCCCAATGGGGAGGCTGGCGGGCGTGATGCGTCCGCTCATCAACGGGGAGCGCGACGCGGATCGACTCTGCCGGGGGATGGACCCGCAGACGCAGCGGTTGGTGCTCGACATTCTGAGCGAGCTGGGGAAGTTGGAGGCACACTGATGAATCCCACAGCAGGGTGCACTCAGGGCAAAGCCGCAATACGCTGAATTCCGCTGGCGCTCTCTATCGAATTCGACACGGCCTCTGGCGAAATCGACGCCGTGATTGCGTCCTACCGTCCACGACCTCCACCACCACCACCACCGCCGGACGACCCGCCACCGCCGCCACCTGAGCTGCTGCCCGGCGGTGTGGCGGAGGCGGCGATCTGGCGGCTCAAGGTGTGTCCAAGCGAGCGGCTCATGCGCGAGAGATCGGATCGGGCACCCCGACCTCGGTACCAATGGATGCCCCCGGCTGCTGCTGCTGCCGCAGCGGCCCCCACGGCAAGTGTGAACTTGCGGGTCCAGGCGTCCTCGACGTCGAGGGCGAGGGCATAGGGCAGGAGTGCCTCGTAGCGTTCGGCATCCAGCACAGGGGGTGCATCGCTTCCGGGGCCGGGGAGCGACTTGAGCTCGTCGCGCTCGGCGACGCTCAGGTAGAGTTTCAGACCCTCGATCTCGTCGAGCAGTCGACGCCCCTCGGGGGTCGGGGCCTTGAGGAGCCATGCGAAGAGCATGTGTGCGACCACGGCCAGTCCGAGCAGGACGAGCATGACCGGCAGCCCGTGGCCACCGGCGACATTCCACGCCCACCAGCCGTAGAGCACAGAGAAGCCGATCCCCAACCAGAGTTTCCCGCTATTGCTGATCAGATAGCGCGGTTGATAGAGCTGTGTGAGGCTCTGGGTGTGGGCGGTCTGGGCCGACCCGACCAGGCTCGCCTGCTTGTTGGTCAGAACCAGGCTGTCCCCTTTGGAGAAGAGCAAACGCAGCAGGGCCGCTTGGCTCGGTGTCAGTGAAGTCCGGTCCGCCGCGGGCTGGCGCTCGAGTCGCCAAACCTCCCGCAGGCCGGACTTCTCCTGATGAATGACGACATGGCCCTTGACGCCCATCTCGACCAGGTCCGCGGCGAAACAACGCTGGTCGTAGCCCATTCGCCGAAGATATCGAAGGCCGGCGGGTGAATGACCCGAAGGGGGCCGATAGTGTGGGAAGATCGGCCCGGGGTGAGGATCGCGGCCAACGCGCGACCAGGTCATCGCGTAATAGATCAGCAGCAGGATCAGGCCAACCAAAGCGATCAGCACGCCGCGGTTGTCGGAAAGAAGCCAGAGCAGACGCTGCATGTCGGTCGGCTCAGCCACCAGCCCTTTCGGAAAGCTGGCGACGATGGTGAGGCCCTCGCCGATCCCCAACGGACGAGTCGTGGCGAAGCGGATCTCGTCCGGACCCACGACCTCCGCGACCAGATCACGACCGACGGCACCCTGGGGTCCCGTGTAACCCTCGGCCGCCAGGTCCGCGATCGAGACCTCACGCGGGAGCCGCACCGATGCGCTGGCCTTCTGAATCGGAAAGATCCAGCCGGTGCCGGTGACGTTCCAATAGAGCTCGTCGTGATCGTCAAAGAAACCCAGTTGGCGGGTCGTGCGATAGCGCAAGCGGAAGCTGTAGGTCGCGGGGACGGTCAAGAAGTCATCGTTGCCGGTATTGATCTCCACGCCATTGGCGACACGCTCGATGAAATGGGGCTCGGGCTGACCATCACGCTCGACGCCGATCAGCTCGAAATCGACCTGGACAAGGTTGCCGAGTCTGTCCCGGTAGCGGGTCGGAAACTCGCGTACGATGCCGCGGCGGATCTCGTAACCCTCGGCGCGGATCTCGATCGTCTCGGTCACCTCCAGGCTGCCGTCGGCCTGGATCCGCAAATCGCTGTGAAAGGAGAGGATCTCCTCGGCCGCGTCGGCCCGAGGGCCCGCCCAGGCCAGGAGCAGTGCGGCAACGACTGTCCAGAGGACCACCCGGGAGATCCGGGACATCGAAAGGAAGCCGGAAGGCTGGTTGAGCCTGGAGCCGGACATCATCATGTCGATCCCTCGATGAGCGGGGCTGCACGCTCGGAATCGCGCGCCAGATAGTATTCGGCCGGGGCGAACGCGAAGAGTCTGGCGACCAGCAAGTCAGGCACCTTTTGAATCCCGTCGTTCAGCTCGCGCACCGCCCCGTTGTAGAAGCGTCGTGCATACTGGAGATGCTCTTCGACATCGACCAGATCACGTTGCAGACGCAAAAAGTTCTCGCTCGCCTTGAGATCCGGATAAGCCTCGTTGAGCAGGATCAAGCGGCCGAGCGACTGCTCCAGCGCCGCCTCGAGGGTCGCCAATTCAGCTGGGCTCTGCGTACCGATGGCCCGCGTGCGCAGAGCGGTCACCGTTTGGAAGAGCGATTGCTCGTGCGCCGCATAGCCGCGCACCGCCTCGACGAGCATGGGAATCAGGTCGTGACGCCGGGTGAGCTGTACGTCGATATCACTCCAGGCCGCACGCACCCGATTGCGCAGACGCACCAGGCGGTTGAAGATCCAGATCCCCCCGCCCATGACAGCCAGGATCAGTGCCAGGGATCCACAAAGGGGGAGAGAGCAGTCAGTCATCAGTCGTTGGTCGCCGGTCATGGGTCGGACAGAGCTGCGGGATCCTGGAGCGGGACGGGATCTTCACTCCATCCCAAACCTCGGGCAGGCGCAGGAGGCTCGGGCGCGGTGCTCACACCCTGCGGAACGCTTGACCCACGCGGGGGGCCGCTCACGGCCGACCGCTCGAGCCCAGCTCGAACATCGGCTTGCTCTCGGGGCCAACCTCATGGAGTGCAGGATTGAGGCGTCTCAGATCGAGTGTCGGCTTGACCTTCAGCGACAGCAGTGACGGATCCAGATATTTCTTCATCAGACGCCGTGCCTGCCTCAGGTCGCGTGTGCCGCGCAGTGTACGCACCTGGGTCAAGGCAGCCTGTGTGGGTTGGGTCCCCCCGTTGCGGCGATAGTAGGTGATCACCGCTTCGGTATAGTTGAGGGTCTCCAGATAGGTCACCTGACTGTTTGTCCGATCGACCACCCCCTCACCTGCGTTGTAGGCCATGATCACGCGACCATAGTCGTTGTCGTACTTGCGCAGAAGGCGCTTGAGATGGCGAGTGCCGGTGTTCAGGTTGATCTTGGGGTCGAAGAGGTCATCCACCGAGGTGACCCCGTAGTCGGCGGCCGTCGGCGGCATCAACTGCATCAACCCGACCGCACCCGCTCGCGAAACGGCGTGGGCGTTATAGTTAGACTCCGCGGCGACGACGGCCAGCACCAACGCCTCTTCGACACCATGACTGCTTGCCACTGGCGAGATCATCGCCTTGACCTCGGCGCGGCTCGGGCGCGGACGGTTCGGCGGGACAGGGAAGGCGGGCTTGGCCGGTTGGGGCTCGGCGGCTTGCGTCGGCTCGGAACGGCTCTGCGCGGGTGGTGTCGAGGCGCCATCTGTCGACTCTGTCTTTCCGAACAGGGCGCCCCAAGAAACCAGCGGCCAAAAGACCAGCATCAGAGTGAGCAGGCGTTGTTTCCGGTTTCGCTGGGGCCTTGTCGATCTCATCATCCGCTCAAAGGTTCCATACGCCAGAGGGCTGGCCCGAAGGGTATCGCATCGATGTTTCAGATTCGCTGCGACGAAGCCAAGGCACCAGGAGATCCGACACCTCATCGATACCGGTCGCCTTCACGGCAGGCGGTCGCTCCACGGCAAGCAGCTCGGCGATCGCGTCGGAGACGCGCCCCGCCAAAAGATCCTCGGGCCTGATCTCGCGCGTCGGCATCCGCTCCGCCAACCAGGGTATCAGGGCCGTTTCCTCCGGCCAATCGCCACGTTTGACATAGAGAACAGGAACCCGGTTCACGGCGGCCTCCGAGTAGGTGCCATAGCCGGGCTTGCAGAGCATCAGATCGCAGGCCGGCATCACGTCAGGCACCCTCAAGCCGAGCGAGGTGAGGCTGGTCGCATCGCGGCGCGGACCATCGGGAAGATCCTGAACGAACCAGTGGACCTGGTCCTGCTCCGGCCAGACGGTCAGGGGATCGAAACCCTCGAAGCCCCCGAACTGCATCAGGGCGAAGGGGCGCCCGGCAGGCACGCCGCAGCGCGAGCGCAGCTCCTCGCGACGGTCTGGATAACAGCTGGCGATCGGGCCGACATCGAGTGCATTCGGCAACCAGTCCATCGGCATCGAGGGAGCCGGTCGGATAAAGAGATCGGCTGCGGCGTAGACCTCGCGCATCCGCTCCAGTGCCGACGCGGGGACCTGATCGGCCACTGGACTCGCAACCAGGATGTCGTACCAGTTGAGCGAGCAAAGGGCCACCGCCGGGATAGCGAGACGGCGTGCCGCGTCCAGAGGCAGCCAGGGCACATCGGCAAGCACGAGATCTGGTGCCAGTCCGTTCAGAAGGGCCATCTCAATCTCGAGCCGCCGGTCATAATCGGCCTCGAAGTCGGCATAGTGGATGAGGCTTGCAGACCAGCGGGTGCTGAGCGGCCCATCCATCAGCAGGCCGATATCCGTTGCCTCCTGGATCTGTATAAACCCCGTCGGCAACCGGCTGCGTGCAAAACCAGGGTCGATGTCGCTCTGCAAGGTGACCCGGAGACCGGGCAACCGCCTTGCCAGTGCACTCACGACCGGTGCCGCCTGTGCCAGATGGCCGTAACCGTGCGCGGTGACGGCAAGAAAGAGATGAGGCATTGACACCGCGTCCAGAGTGAAAACCGATGCTTTTCGTTGGATGGCGACGCATGAGGGAAACCGCGGAACCCGTGCTGGACGCGGTTTGATCCTGTCAGCGATACCCGAGCATATCGCATTTGGATCAAAATAACCCATGCAGAAACCAGCCCTGGAGACCCTCGAGCTCACGATAGATCCAGAGCCGCTCACCTCGCCGGGTGGTGGCGACGAAATAGTCACGCCTCACCTCCTGATCGTCCCACCATCCGGTATCGATGCGTTCGCGCTCCCGGCCCAAGTCCAGCGGCCCGTCGAGCCAGGGGCGTCCGCTTTGGGTCTGTAAGGGTTGCGGCTGCGACAAGAGCCATAGCGGACGATCGATCCGCGGGATTCCAATCCCCGTCTCGCCCGGATCACACCAGCGCCAGGAGCGCTCCGGGCGATGATCGGCCATCGGCGCGATCCCGCGCACCGCCTCGGGACCGAGTCGCGCACGCAGCCGGTCGAGCAAGGCCGGATCCGGCACCTGGACGCTGGTGCCCGACTCGGGCAAGAGCCCCCTCTCCTCCGGAGCGAGTGGCCGGATCTGCGAGACCAGCAGTCGGATCTCGCGCACCGGTGCCGGCAGCTCGAGCCGCCCGAGCCGCTCGCGCAGCAGCTCCAACCAGTGATAGGCCTCACGCAAGGGACGCGCGGCACCGAGCGCAAAGCAGGTTGCCTCCAGCCCGGCGTGCTCGAGCCGCCAATCGAGACGGTCCGTCCCGCCCTGATGACCGCGCAGAACGCCTTCGAGCTCATCCAGTAGACGACGACAGGGAAAGATCAGACCCTCGACTCGCTCGATGTCGGCAGGCAATTCGAGTCGCCCGCTGTAACGCGCCGGCGGCTTGAACCATGGGCGCGGGTCGGCAGTCTCCCCGAGCAGACGCTCCAGCAGGTTCAGACGAGCACAACCCAGACGCTCGGTGAGCCCCGTGCGCGGAAGCCGCAGGAGGTCGGAGAACCGACGCAGCCCCATGCGAGTCAGGTCGTCCAGCTCTCGGTCGGTGAGTCCGAGTGCCCGCAACGGCAATGGCGCAAGTGCCGAGCGCAAGGCGTGAAGATCAACCACGGGATTTGCCCGCTCGGGCGGGCACTCGTGGCGCCATTTCGCCAACACCAGCGCACCCAGCGGCGTCGGTGCCAATGCAAGCTGGTGATGATAGCCGAGTCCCGAGATCCCTTCGGTCACCTGTCTCATCAGGGTCTCGGCACCGCCGAACAGGCGCAGACTCGCGGCTACGTCGAGCAACAATTCATCAGGCGGCGACAGGCTGACATGAGGCGTGAACCTCAGCCCCCAGGCGGCGAGACGCTCCAATGACTCCTGCTCGGCCGCCGAACGCCGCGGCAGCACACGCAAGGCGGGGCAGCGTGACCGTGCCGCAGCGACACCGAGACCAGGCCGCACGCCATCTGCAAGGGCTGTCGGATTGGCCCGGAGGATCCGCTCGACGCGACCCGGCTCGCTGACCGCGAGCGGCAAGGGGTCAGCAAGCGCGCGCTCGAAGACCTCAAGTGGCAGGTCGGGTAGATGAATGGCGAGCCAGCGCATCTGCTCATCCCAGGCTCAATAGGGCAAGGTCACGAGTGCGCCGGCAGGTCCACCCCGCTGCTTGAGCACTGTCAGCTCGCGACCCAACGGCGATGGACGGATCCGCAGACGCAACACCGCCGGTGAAGGCGAGCGAGTGGCGGCCTCCTCTCGGAACAGGATGGCCAGTGCGCCGCCCGTCTCGGCAGCCAGATGCAAGCGACGCAGTGCACTCGTCTCCCACCGTCCGCCCCACACCAGCACGGCCCCACATGCACTCGAGCGCAGCCCCTGCTCAGCCACCCAGGCCCGATCGGCTCCGGCCGTCACTATGACCAGTCGCTCCAGGCGCAAGCCGCGGGCCAGGAGCGCCGGCGCGAAGGGCTGAAACGGCGGCTCGACCAGGAGCAACCAGCGGGATTGATGACTCAAGCGCGCCAGAGCCGGCACCAGGATGGCAAAACCCTCGCCGGGCCGGTCACTCAACAGCTCGCTGAGACTACCCGGTGGCCAACCGCCCTGGATCAGTTGGGCGTCGAGTGACGGCAGGCCAGTGGATATCCCCGCCGGCAGCGCACACCTGGATGCTTGGCCCCGCCAGAGATCGGTGCGTTGATCGAGGATCTGTTGGACCCGCATTGGCATCGACCAGGCCATCGGTTGTTCTGAGGATCGGAGCTCGGAAACCGCGTTTTCGAATCGCGTGCTGATGTTTGCCAGGGATGGCAAATCATCAGCTTCCCACTAGAGCGGCCGTGGCTCGGCCAGTCCGAGCCGAAGCACGCCGACGCCCAAACCCTCGATGACGAGCTCTTGCTCGCGCAGATCGACCTGGATCGGCTCGAAGCTCGGATTTTCGGCCAGCAGATGGACTCGGTAGGTCCATCGCGCATGCCGACGCAGGCGCTTGACCGTGACCTCATCACCCAGGCGCGCCACCACGATCTGGCCATTGCGGACATCCGAGGTGGAATGCACCGCCAGCAGATCGCCGTCGAGAATGCCGGCATCGCGCATGCTGCTGCCGCGTACCCGCAACAGATAATCTGCACGTGGGCGAAACAGGTCCGGGTTGATGCGACAATAGTCTTCGACATGCGGAGCGGCCAGGATGGGACTACCGGCAGCGACCCGCCCGATGATCGGAAGCTCGCCCTCGCTGGCAACGGGTGCATGATCGATCAGACGAATGCCGCGCGAGCGACCCCGAGTCAGCTCGATCGCACCATGCCGGGACAGGGCGCGCAGATGATCCTCGGCGGCATTGGCGGAACGAAAGCCGAAGGTACGTGCAATCTCGGCACGGGTGGGCGGCACGCCAGTCTCGCGGATGTGTGTCCTGATGAGATCCAGGATCTGCTGCTGGCGCGGAGTCAGGTCATCTCTCATGCTCGGGGGTCGCTCGTCTGGCCGAGATCACTGTCATTTTATACAGCTTTTCGACGATTTCAATCCCGAGCTCAAACCGCCTCCGAAGGCTGAGGCCACAAGGCCCAAGAGCCCACACGATGAGCCCCCCACAATGAACAAAGACAAGCGCAGTCGGATCTTCGAGCGGCTGCGTGCCGCCAACCCCTCGCCGACGACCGAGTTGGTCTATCGCACGCCGTTCGAGCTCCTGGTGGCGGTCATCCTCTCGGCTCAGGCCACCGACAAGGGTGTCAACAAGGCCACAGCGCGCCTGTTCGCGACCGCCGACACACCCGAGGCCATCCTGGCGCTCGGCGAGGAGGGTCTCAAGGCACACATCCGCACAATCGGGCTTTTCAACAGCAAGGCCAAGAACATCCTCAAGACCTGCGCGATCCTGGTCGCGGAGCATGACGGACAGGTCCCGCGCGAGCGCAAGGCGCTGGAGTCACTCCCCGGAGTCGGACGCAAGACCGCCAACGTGGTTCTGAACACCGCCTTCGGCGAGCCGACCATGGCCGTCGACACCCATATCTTCCGCGTCGCCAACCGGACCGGCCTCGCGACCGGCAAGACCCCGCTCGCGGTCGAGCAGGCATTGCTCCGCCATATCCCCAAGGCATTCCTGAAAGACGCGCATCATTGGCTGATCCTGCACGGACGCTATGTCTGTATCGCGCGCAAACCGCGCTGTCCCGAATGTCCGATCGCCGACCTCTGCGACTATCGCGACAAGACTCCAGCAACCGCTCAGACTGCCGATCCAGACGCTCGCCCCCATTTGCCCGAAAAGAGTCGGCGCACTCGAGCCGAAACCGAAAACAGCCTTTGAGCCACGAAAACCCCGATTCCTATTGTTCGCGGCGAATGGCTCATCCTTACTTCGAACCCATCATCGAGACCATCGGCCCATGTTTTCCAACGATCGTCAAAGCCACCGCCGCACCTTTATCGCCGCTTGGGAGAAGGCTCAAGCCGGCCAACGCCTCGAGCCGGTCGAGGCGCAGATCGTCCAGGTCCTGCGGCACCACCCTGAGTATCATGCGCTCATGACCGATGCGGAGGCCGTCCTGGATCGCGACTTCCTCCCCGAGCAGGGTGAGTCCAACCCCTTCCTGCACATGGGCCTGCACATCGCCATCCTCGATCAACTGAGCATCGATCAGCCGGCAGGCATCCGGCAGATCTACAGCACTCTAGTGAAGGCGACGGGCGATCCGCACGAGGCGGAGCACCAAATCATGGAATGCCTTGCCGAGGCGCTCTGGATCCTGCAGCGCAACCAGGCACCTTTCGACGGCGCCGCCTACCTCGAATGCATCAAGCGCGCCAGTCGGGAGATCGGGCCGCGTCACTGACATCCCCGAAGGGCCTGTTAAACTGAAGGAGATGGACCGGGCCGAGGTGCGGCGGGGCTTGATCCCGCACCGCCAAGGTTAGGGTCCCATCGCAGCCAAGGTCCCGGCCGCTTTCCGGCTGGGCTCAGCATGGGAGTAAGGTGACATCATGTCTACTTGGATACTGGCCGCGGACAACAGCCGCGCACGCATCTTCGTCGCCGAGAAGGCAACAGGGTCCATCCATGAGATCGAAACGCTGGCATCTCCGGAGGGCCGGCTTCACGAAGGCGATCTCATCACCGACAGGGGCGGGCGCGGTCATGACCCCATGGCAGGTGCCCATGGGATCAATGGCGAGGAAGCACATAAACAGGACAATGCCGACCGTTTCGCCAGTCTGGTCTGCGAGGTGCTGGAAACGGGACGCAACAAGGGCGAGTTTCAAAAGCTCTATGTCGTCGCCGCGCCGGCCTTCCTGGGGATGCTGCGTAAGCATCAGTCCCATTCACTGAGGCACCTGGTCGCGGGCGAGGTCGATAAAAACATGACCACGCAGCACCCGGAGGCGATCCGGAAGAGCCTGCCTGATTTTCTCTAAGGGTTTAACGAGAAACCGCCGCACCCAGTTGGAGGCGGCTCAACCTCCATCCTGAAGTTTCTTTCGGAGTCAGACCCCGATGACCAACAGAGCTTTCGACAGTATCGTCATCGGGACCGGACCTGCGGGGGAAGGGGCGGCGATGAAGCTTGCCAAGGCCGGCCAACGCATCGCCGTGGTCGAAGCACACGACGCCGTCGGCGGTGGATGCACGCATTGGGGTACGATCCCCAGCAAGGCCCTACGTCACTCGATCCAGATGCTGGCCGATTATCGGCGCAATCCCTTGTTTCAACATACCCAGCATCAGATCGAAGCCGAGTTTCCGGATCTGCTGCGAGCCGCCGACAGCGTCATCAGCGAGCAGGTGCGCACCCGTTATCGCTATTATCGGCGCAATCGGGTGGAGGTGGTCTTTGGACGAGCCCGCTTTTTGGGCTCGGATCGGATCGAGGTCCAGCGACCGGGAAGCATTACGGAGGAATTGACCGCACGGCACTTCGTGATCGCCACTGGCTCGCGGCCCTACCATCCGCCGGACGTCGACTTCAGCCACCCGCACATCCACGACAGCGATTCGATCCTGGGACTCAAGCATACCCCAAGGTCCATGACCATCTATGGCGCTGGGGTCATCGGCTGCGAATATGCCTCGATCATGGGCGCTTTGGATGTCAAGGTGAACCTGGTCGATACGCGCGATCGACTGCTCTCCTTCCTCGACGACGAGATCACGGATGCACTCGGATATCACCTGCGCCAGCAAGGCGTGGTCATCCGTCACAACGAGACCTACGAACGGGTGGAGGCCGAGGACCGGGGTGTCATCCTGCACTGCAGGTCGGGCAAAAAATTCAAGACGGACATCCTGCTCTGGGCCAACGGGCGCACCGGAAACACCCATGACCTCGGTCTGGAAGCGATCGGATTGGTACCCAACCAGCGCGGACAGATCGAGGTCAACAAAAGCTATCAGACGGCCCTCCCCCATATCTACGCCGTGGGCGACGTCGCCGGGCCACCTGCCCTGGCCAGTGCCGGTTATGACCAGGGCCGATTCGTCGGCGCCCATATCGCCGACGGCGCATGCGACTGGTCGCTCATCGAGGCATTTCCGACCGGGATCTACACAGTACCGGAGATCAGCTCGGTGGGCCGCACCGAGCGCGAGCTCACCGCCCTTCAGATCCCCTACGAGGTCGCTCAAGCGGACTTCAAGAGTATCGCCCGCGCCCAGATCACCGGCCACACGGTCGGCATGCTCAAGCTCCTCTTCCACCGCGAGACCCTCGAGATCCTGGGAATCCACTGCTTCGGCGAGCAGGCCGCCGAGATCGTCCATATCGGTCAGGCGATCATGTCCCAGCGTGGGGAGGCGAATAGCATCCGCTACTTCACCGAGACCACCTTCAACTACCCTACGATGGCGGAGGCCTACCGGGTCGCGGCGCTCAATGGCCTGAACCGGCTCTTCTAAGGTGCGCACAAGGGGAAGCTGATGATGTGCCATCCCCGGCAAAGATCAGCCATCGCCGGTGTTTCGTTGGAGATGAGCACCCAGTGGACAGCAGGGGCTCCCTGCTGGGCGCCTTTTGGAGATCCCGTTCTGGTTTGAGTGCTCAGTGCTGACGCCGACAGCTCCCACTGACAAATTTTGGGTTGATATGTTAGAAAATTCTTATATACTGATTCCCTAATCAGGGCCGTCGCCCACAACACTGACTCACGAGGCCACGATGTTCAAGCCGACCATGCCGGCAATCCTGTGTGCCATCGGAGTCATTGTCGTGACGGCACAGGCGGGGGAGCGGGGTGACATCCAGGATGCTTGGATGAGCCAATGGACTAAACCGATGCAAATCGACGGCATCAACAATAATCAGCTTGCTGCTGACACCCGCATCTTGGCGCGGGTACCCCAAAGCCATGAAGCCTATGGATGGCGCTACCCCGATGCCTTTCCGTTCAACCCGCCCCTGATGAAGACCGGCGAGCTGCAGACGCCCGATCGGTAAAGGCACTGAACGCCTGCCCTGGGCACCTGCCCAGAGGGCGTTCCAGTAACCGATCCGCCGAGATGGCTCGCACCAGCTCGAACCAAACTCATTACCCATCATTTCAACTGCTAAGGTGTGTCCTATGTCCAAACTCGTACAAGCTGCCTCGATCCTTGCCCTCGCCGCCGCAACCTCGTCTGCAGGTGCCTGGTACGCGGCCCCGGTCGCACCGATCATGACCCCCGAGATGGCCGAGCAACGGATGCAGGCGATCTCGGCCCATCATGAAGCCATGGCGGAGCAACACGTCAAGGCGATCGAGCAGTCGATGAATATGCATCGGAAGATGATGGATCAGCAGACAGCTCAATTCGCTCAGTGGCCTTCAGCGCCGATCGCGGGCCCGCTGGCCGGTCACCCCTTCGGCACCGAGCCGGCGTTTCCGGAGCTCCCGCCGATCCCAGAGCTCGGGCAGTATCCCGCAATGCCTGAGCACCTGAGCATGCCCGAGTTTGGCGAGATTCCCGCAATGCCCGAGATGCCGCCCATGCCGGAATTCGGCCAGTATCCTGAGATCCCTGACTTCGCGCGGATCGAGCGCAGAGCATTACCGGCCGCGCCCGAGTTTCTGAAGACGCGCCTTGAGGAGAGGGATGCCCATCGCGCCAAGGTCCAGCAAGAAGCCGAGGAGCGGCGCGCAGCCTTCAAAGCCATGAGCGAGCAACGCCGGGCTCAGTACCCACGCCCGATGGATCCTGCCCACATGGTCAGCTATGGGCCGGGAATGCACCCAGCCATGATGTCGAGCAAAGATTGCTCGCCGTCCGTGAAGGATACGGAGAAGCAGGCGTCGGCGCCGGCTCCTGAAGCAGCGGCCGAATAATCCAAGACCGCGTCCGTGGTGAAAGGCGTTGTTTCGAGGCGACCCGAGCGTCGCCTTGAACAACGTCCTCGGCGAGGTAGGGTTTAAAACGAATTCAAAGATCGAGGCGAGCCGAAGACCCCGCATGTCGTGTTGGGCAAGTCATGCCGGACGCGGTTTAACCGACACTCCCGTCGCCATCTCAGCCGCTTCTGCAGAGCGGGAAATCGATCTCGACCTTCGAGCTTGCGCTGCAGCTTCCCGTCCCCGCTCGAAATATCCCGAGAGGAATTCATCGAAGCTGCAATCATCGGCAGACTCGATGGCCTGCTGTTGCTCGACCGATTCGCGCGCAAGCCGATCGAACAAAGCCTTGCGCTCGGGGCTGAGGGAGGACTGCTTGAACGAGACGCGATGAGCCTCCGTATAACGCCGGGCGAACGCGAAAAAACCCTCCTGCCGATCGCGCATGATCGAGAGGATCCGGGCCGAGGGCGTCGCTTCCGGGTCCGCAACCTTTTCACGCTGTTGTCGGACGCTTTGCACATGAAGGCCATCCGTTGTGCCATCGAGCAGCTCGGCGACGGCGACCATGTCGTCCAGGATCTCGCCAGCCCAGAGACCCAATGAGACACCCTCACGATGACGTTCCAGCTCCAAGCGGGGCTCTCGTCCACGATGTGCCGTCTGCAGCTGGTTGTCGTCGATCTCGCGCCGCTCTCGCGCACCGATCCGAGGGCTATCCAACACCAGACAATAGAGCATCAGGGTCTCTAGGAATCGGATCTGCTCGGCACTGATCCCGACCGGATCGAAAATATTGATGTCGGGCGATCTCAGCTCGACATAGCGAATGCCGCGTCGGTGCAGCGCAAGGGTCGGACGCTCCATCCACTCGGTAATCTGTTTGGGGCGAACCGTACTGTAATACTCGTTCTCGATCTGAAGCACATTCGCATTGAGCTGCTCGTAGCGCTCGCCGACCTTGACGCCGATCTCCTCGTATTGCGGGCAAGGGGTCTCGATGGCCCAGGTCAGACTCCGAACGTAGGCATCGAGGCTGTCGTAACAAGCCTTCATGCCCGTGCCCTGCTCCTGTTTGTTCTGGTAGCCGATATCGCCCATTCGCAGCGAGGTCGCAAAGGGATAGTAGAGCGTATGGGGATCGAAGACCTCAAGGTCCGTTTCTCGACCTTGAACAAAACTGGAACAGACCGCAGGCGAAGCGCCGAAGAGATAGGGCACGAGCCATCCGATCCGCTGCAGGTTGCGGATCATGCCCATCTGAGCCTCGGAGCGAAAGGCCGTGGGCTCGCCCGCGGCGCCCAGCAGATCTTGGTATAGATCCAGAAAGGCTACCGCAAACGAGAAATTGAAGTGCACACCTGCAATGACTTGCATTGTGCGACCGTAACGATTGCCGAGACCGCGGCGATAGACGGTCTTCATGGTCGCTGCGTTCGAGGTACCGTATTTGGCGAGCGGGATCCCCGCGCCACCCTCTAGAACACAGGGCATGCTGGTCGCCCAGATCAGCTCGTCGCCCAGATACCGATAAACGTAGGTGTGGATGTCGGCCAGAAAACCGAGTAGGTCATCGACGCTGGAGGTCGGGGGCGTAATGAGCTCGAGCAGCGCTTCCGAAAAATCGGTCGTGATATAAGGATGGGTCAAAGCCGATCCGAGCGCCCCCGGATGCGGCAATGTCGAAAGATGACCGACCGAGGACGCGCGTAGGCCCTCTTTCTCCAATCCGATGAGATTATCCATGAGCAAGGCGGACGCGCCAGCAGAGCTCAGCCGGGCAACCTGAGACTCGAGGTCCATTCGGGGCTGATTCAATGTCTGTTCCTGAGATCGGGGGCGCCTCGCTGAACCTCAGCAGATCGCCGGAGAAGGGTCACCGGATGTCTTGCGAGCCTGGTGTCCTGGTGCAAGACATTCCGCTCAAACCAAGCTCGACATCAGGGGTGCTGTTGCCGGCTTGATTCGAGCCCTTATGATGCCACGGTCTCCGTCAGAGTTGGGGTTCAGCTTCGTGAACCTTTGCTTGTTCACCTGAACCGCGTCTTCCAAGATCCATCCACCGAGGCGAGGCCGGGCTCCGCAGGGACATTGCGATTGTCGCTCTGGACGCGGCTCAACTCAGTCCCGCATCACCGAGCGGGGCCGATCCGGACGATCCAGCAGGATGCTGTCGGCAAGAATACGAGCGGCCTCGTCCGCCTGAATCCGTGCCATGACCTCCCGCTGAGCTTCAAGGGCGTCCTCGTCCACCTGCTCTGCATCGTCGTCGATAGGAACGATACCCCGGGCACGCAGGAACCGGTCCTGATGCTCCTTGAACACACTCCCGCGCAGCTTGTCCTCCTCACGCCGAGCCTCCTCATTGAGCGACACGCGCGTCTCCGACTCCATCTCACGCATCAGCTTGCTGCGCTCGACCAACATTTTGAAGCCGGCATCCCGCGCGATACGGTCAGCCGATTTGAGAGACAGTAGCTCGACACTGACGGATCCGACCTTTTTGTAGTCGGCCGGTCGAATGCGGGTCCAGGGTAGCGCATTGTCCAAGGCACGTTCGCCATAGTCGACGATGTAGTCGGCAGTCGGGAAGCGGATGTCGGGCTCGACACCCCTCAGTTGGGTGCTCCCGCCGCTGATGCGGAAGAACTCGGCCATGGTCAGGCGCAGGCGGCCAAGGTTGTTCTTCTCGCCGGGAACATAACGATTCAGGTCGATCAAGGTCTGAACGGTCCCTTTTCCGAAGGTCGGCTCACCGATGACGAGCCCACGCCCGTAGTCCTGAATCGCGCCCGCGAAGATCTCGGATGCGGAAGCACTGTCACGATCGACCAGGACTGCAAGTGGACCCTGATAGGCGACACCGGGCTCCGGGTCTTTTTCGACCTCGACCTTACCGAAGGCGTCCTTGACCTGAACGACCGGACCCGTATCGATGAAGAGGCCGGTGAGCGAAGTCGCCTCGGCCAGCGAGCCGCCGCCATTCCCGCGCAGATCCACGACGATTCCCTCGACACCTTTCGAGGTCAGATCATCGATCAACCGGCGCACATCACGTGTCGTGCTGCGAAACTCACGATCGCCCGAGCCTTCGGCCTGAAAGTCGCGATAGAAGGCCGGTATCTCGATCACGCCGATGCGTATGCCCGACGCATTCGGGAGATCATCCACTATGAACGCCTTGGCAGCCTGGTCCTCGAGCTTGATCTCGTTGCGCACGAGCGAGACCTCACGGGCACGGCCGGTCGCGGTGGCCGAGGTCGACAAGAGCTGGAGCCGGACCACCGATCCTTTCGGACCACGGATCTTGTCGACCACGTCCTGCAACCGCCAGCCGACCACATCTTCAACCATGCCTTCAGCTCCTTGACCGACACCGACGATCCGATCACCCGCATGGATCTGGCCGGACTCGCGCGCAGGCCCGCCCGGAACCGTACTCTGGATCACCGTGTACTCGTTGTCCGATCGCAGCACGGCGCCGATGCCCTCGAGCGACAGCTTCATGCTGATGTCGAAGTTTTCCGACGTGCTGGGCGACATATAGCTGGTATGCGGCTCCAGGGTCTGGGTGTAGGCGTTCATGAAGGTCTGGAAAACATCGTCCCCGTCGAATTGATGGGTCCGCCGGGCCAAGCCCTCATAGCGCTTGCGCAAGCGGTCCCGAACATCTTCGTTCGACTTGTCGGTCATCCGCAGACTCAGAAACTCGTTCTTGACGCGCTTGCGCCACAGCTCGTCGAGATCCGCGCTGTCCTTGGCCCAGGCAGCATCGGGCGATTCGAGCTGAAAGGACTCGTCGCGACCGAAATCGAAATCGCGCTCCAAGAGACGCAGCGCATACTGAACACGCTCATCAACACGCATTCTGTAGACGCGGAAGATGTCGAAGGCAAGGTCCAACTCACCCCGGCGCAATCCATCCTCCAACCGTCTGGCGCCGCTCTTGAAGCGCTCGACGTCGCGGTCCAGGAAGAAGGACCGGTTGGGGTCGAGCGCCTTTAAGTAGCTCTCCAGCACGCCTTGCGCAAAGGCGTTGTCGATGGTCACCTTCCGGTAGTGATAGCGCTCCAGGACCTTGTTGATGACGACTGCCGATTTGGTCTGCGCGGGGCTCGGGAAGAGCTCCGACATCGGGACCTGCCGCGGCGCGGCAAAGGCCAATGTCGCACTCAACAGAGCAACGATGACGACGGTAAGACGGGCTGGACGCAGTTTCATAATCGGTTCTCGCAATCGATCTCTTTCCAGAGACAGCATTGGCCGCAAGGGGTTTCGAGCCCGGTGCGATACCGGTGGCGGTCCAACATCGGGCGACCTCTGCTCGTCAGGGCTATATGGGTCTGAATACTGCCAACTTCACGCCAGGACAGGATAAGACCCAGTGAGATCAGGCCTGGTAGACCTTGCGCCGATAGAGGTCGGTCCGTCGACTCACCACCCGGTCAACGAACAGCATGCCATCGAGATGATCCATCTCGTGCTGAACGGCTCGCGCCTCGAACCCCTCCATCGAATACTCGCGGATCTCGCCATCGACATTTTGAGCCTTGAGCCGGATACCGGTCGCGCGGATGACATTGCCGGTGTAGTCCGGAACCGAGAGACACCCCTCGCGCCCGATCGCATAGCCCTCCCAGTGGACGATCTCGGGATTCACCAGGACCAGGTAACCATGATTGGGCGTCTTGGGACGGCCTGAGACGTCAACGATCACGATTCTCCGGAAACATCCGACCTGAGGTGCAGCGATGCCGACCGCGGCCGGGCCCGCCTGGCGCGTCTCCTCCAGATCGGCGACGAAGTCACGGAGCGCCCCATCGAAATGCTCGACCGGCTCGGAGACCTGCTTCAGTCGCGGATCCGGTAGCTTCAGTATCTCGAGAATCGCCATGGCTCAGCCGATCAGGATCTCGATCGGCGCGACATCGACCGACACACCACGGGTGCTCAACGCGGACAAGGCGCTCTGAACATCTTCGACCGTGCGCTCGCAATATCCCTGGATGTTCATGATGTACACCGGCCTCTCCACGTCTCCGGCAACATCGGATTCGAGCTCCAGAATATTGAAACCTTGATCGGCCAGGATTTCCGTGACATCGGCGACAATACCGGCGCGGTCGGCCCCAGTGACCCGTACCTGAAGATTCGGGACCAGATGCCGATGCAGCCCGCCCGGCACCGGGTCCAGATGGATGCGCAGGGCAAGCTCATCGGCCACCGGCCTCAGGGCCTCGAGCACATCCTCGCAGGGCCGCTCACCGCTGACCATCAGCATGATCGTGAAGTTACCGCCCAGGCGAATCATCGATGCCTCGCCAAGGTTGCAGCCGCAGGTGTAGAGCGCCCGTGTGACCCGCGAGACGATCCCGGGGCGATCTGCGCCCACCAGGGTCAGCATGTTCCAGTCAGGCATCTTTAGCATCTCCCAACCGGCGGGGCGCCCGGGTGGGGCTCGAGCCAGATCAGGCTCGCCATCCGCCCGGTGACACGGTCACGCCGGTATGAAAAAAAACGTCGTGAATCAGAGACGGTACAGTA
>RRYU01000276.1_pt1 | contig 39576 bp, 41 predicted proteins | sample 2162651 | NCBI WGS metagenome assembly RRYU01 (sample SAMN10267283, study PRJNA491782) | microbial mat metagenome | isolation source: biomat in the production well | place: Japan: Minami-Kanto gas field, natural gas well KTG3 | collected 2017-06
CCTTAAATTCGACCTTATTTTGTCTGGTCGACAGGGTCCACTTCAAAATGTATTCGGGTAGGCACATCCTTTGGTGCTGCACCACCCCATATCGTCAGACCCGTCAAGAAGCATCATGCCTGCCCATTTCTGATTGTACTCTGTCGTAGCCGATATAAGGACGGCACCGCTCGCAATATCCAGCCGATCAACTGTTTCGGCAGCAATTGCAGGAACAGCCCATAATACCACAACGAGGATAAAAAAAAGGATTCGTTGCTCTCTCATAATGTTGTTCCTCGTAAGAAGGTGAACCGATGATTAAAAAAAACCGGCAGAAGCACCCATGAGCCGCAGTAAAAATATAGGAAATCTTATGCTCTTCACGATCGAACCCCCGACGAAAAGCCTCCATCAGCTACCGGCCTCATAAGCTCGTCCACAAGGATTCCGATAGTTGCAATCAATCGCGACGAAAAGGAATTCCTTTCTGATACAGAGCAAATCACAACATATCCATCTCAGCGACAAGCCTTAGAGAATTCGAACCTCTGGTTCCCATCAGATATCGGCAAAATGCAATCAGGACAAACTACCAGCTATACCCGACAGTGGCGTAGATAAACCGCCCCGGCTCGTTGACGATTGCCGGGTTGGCTCCGGTCCCACCGATCACGTCCCATTCATACGAGTTCGCAACAGTATACTGTTGATCAAAAACGTTATCCATGCCAACATTGAACCTGTAGGATTTATAGCGGTACCCCATGCGCAGATTGATGATATCCCATGCGTCAAGCGGCTGTTCCCCGGCATCGGCATCGACGTTCTTCGAGGCATTGGAGTGGATCCATTCGACAGTACCGAACAAGCCGCTCTCTTCTTCCCCCATGCCTTTTTCGCTGTTGTAATTCAGCGCAAGGATACCCTTTAAAGGAGCCATCCGGCCCAGGTCATCGTCCTTGTTGTTTTCGGGAAAGCTTTCCTTGACGCCCCTCTGATAAGCAAGCCCTCCTTCCAGAGAAAACCTGTCGTTGACATCGACACTTGCCTTGATGTCCCCGCCCCAGATGTGGGCATCAATGTTCGTATAGCTCTTATACCCTGCACAACTGCTTTCCTGGTAGATATAATCTTTGAGAGAGGAATAGAATCCTTTCGTCTGGAACGTCACCCCTCCATGCTCATACCTCAAGCCAGCGTCAAACTCAGTGTTCGATGTGGACTTGAGATCGGGGTTTCCGAAGAAAGTCTGGTTTCCCTGAATATATCGTTCACTCGATGTCGGTGTTCGATAGCTACGCCCTACACCGCCGAACAGCATAGCCTCGTCGTTCATATAATATCTGAGCGAAATATGTCCGCCCAAAAGGTGGTCAACCTTCCGATTATGATCAGTCACAGCACTCGTAAAGACCAGTTCTTCATCTGCCTGCTGACGGAAGCGATCGTATCTCAAGCCCAATCCCAGGAACAACCTGTCGAACGTTTTGTCAATTTTGACATACCCGCCCATGTTGAGCGACAGGACTGAAGGAATCAGATACTCATTGAGTTTTTCGCCTGTCAGGCTGTTATAGACGTCCCCCCACCAATCCCGGTGATACCAGTCGATACCACAGGTCAATGTTGCGAAATCCGTCTCTGTCACGTTTTGAATGGCCCCGCCGGTAATCACCGATTCGACCATGTTGTTTTTAGGTACCGCTACATTGCGATAGCTTTGAAAGGGATAGTGATCTACTTCATTGCGATAGAAAGACAAAGTGAGCTCATCCGACAGCTTGCCGAGATTGCGAATCTCCCAGCTCGCCTTTGTCAGATTGGTCAGTTCCTCCTCGGTATCGAATACAACCCGTGGCGTCAGAATGTCATCTGCCTTTCCGTAAGAATGCTCCAGTAAAATGGTATTGTTTTCATTCGGCCTGAACTGCAGTTTACCCCAGACGTCATTTTTCTGAAACGACTTAGCCTCACGCCCAGCAGTGTTATAGGATGCGGGCTGACCTTCTCTCACTTCCCAGAGCGGATTGCCTGAGCCATCTTCGTACTGGTCTGATTCGGAATAATTGTACCCAAAAAGCCACTGGATCTTGTCGCTGCCGCCACTGGTTGTAAAACCGCCGCTATGAAAACCGTAGCTGCCAATTTTTCCGAGAACCTCTCCATGGAACCCTTGCTCGGGTTTTCTGGTAACCACGTCAATGTAGCCTCCCAGACAACCTGGTTTCGTAACGTCAAAAGGTCCCTCCTGAACCGTCAATGCTTTCACTGTCAGAATATTGACATGCGAAAGCGAGGGATCTTTCCGACTGCCGCAGGCCCCCTCAAGAATACCCCCGTCAAGCAATACCTTGATATTCTCCTGGCCGAAGCCCCGCACGGAAACCTCGTTACCGTACCCGCTTTTGCGGATCATCTGAACCTCCACCAGCTCGTCGGAAAGAATTTCAGCAAGATCGACCACCTTGTGCGTTCTCAGTTCCCTGCTCTCGATCTCCTGCTGTTCATCTTGTATTGGATCCGCTGTTACAACGATTGTTTCCAACTGAAATTCCTTGAAGGTGCCGTCTGACGAAGACTGTTCCTCGGCATGAATGTCTTGAGCGTTTGATTCTTGCTGGTTTGAAAAGCCGAAAACCGTCAGGAAAATCAACGCAGGCAGGAGCGTTGTTCTGTATTTGCTCATAAACTGTATCTTTTTTTTCCAAACTTAATACATACCTTCCTTATGTGCAATTGCAAATGCATTTGCATATAAGAGCAAACGGGACAACTGCACTACCCGTATTGCAAAAACACTTGCAACAGGGACAGTAAAACCCTAAACTCATGAAAAAGGGATCAAAGTATGCGGCGCAATACATCACAAAGAATGGCTATAGAGAAAGTCTTCAGAGAGCATGACAGGCCTTTGGGGGTGGACGAGGTACTTGACTACGGACAGAAGCTGGTTGACTCCCTTAACAAGGCGACTGTGTACCGTAATCTGAAAATGCTCACTGATGAAGGCTGGCTGACACGACTTTCCCACCCGTTACTTGGAACATTGTATGAACGCGCCGGGAAAGGGCATCATCACCATTTTCACTGCCGTAAGTGCAACCGGGCCTTTGAGCTCCCCGGATGTGCCCTGAACGAAGATAAAGCCGCACCAAAAGGATTTGTTATTGAAGACCACGAGATTTATCTGTTCGGTGTCTGTCCTTCATGCGCCAAGGTCACAAAGTAACGCTATTGTTTTCTCAATAATCAGAGAAAGGACTGCTTCCCAAAGGTTTCTATCGTGAATCCTGTCCTGATGCAGACAATATCGCGAGAGTATCTTGTATATTCCGTAGCCGATATCATCGCGCACTCGATTGAGGGTTACTTCACCGCAACTGTGCACCCGAAATTTCACTCCCGCATGGCTGCAGCCATCATCAGCACGGTAATTGAAACGACCGAGATCCTGTTAAAAGAACCGAGAATTACGACGCTCGTGCCAAGTTCGCCTGGGCCTCCACCCAGGCACTGAATGGCCTGATCTATGCCGGAACAGGCGGGTTCGGTTCAGCTATCCCAATCCCATGATCGAGCACTTGCTTTCGGCCCTCTTCAATGTAGTGCACGGCGCCGGTCTTTCAGTGGTCATCACCCGCCTGGATGAAATGGCACCACGATCGGAACCCGGAACAGTTCCGACGCATTGCCCATTACGTCTTCGGAGTAGCCACTACCGGACAGGGTATCGCCTCTCTGGAAACATGGTTCGACAAGATCGGAACACCAACCCGTCTGTCACAGTTTGGCATTACCAGAGCGGATCTCCCGGCGATCATCGAAAATGTCCTCGGCAACGCCCGGTGGTTCGGCATTGCCGATTTATACAAACAGGGGTGTCGTCACCGACATCCTGCACAATGTGCTGTGACAAATAGACAGGAGAACTCGATAGCAACAACATAAAAGACATCACAACGATGCAGATACGTACGCTTTTGAAAAAACAGACTCGAAGTTTCTTCGCTGGGATTCGGCTGCATGGGTTTGACAAAGGAGTGACTATTATCGATACCGCAAAGGCCTATGGTACCTTCTCGGCAACGAAGAGATCGTCGTGGAGGCACTGTAACCCGTGCGCAAAGAGGTCTTGATAGCCATGAAATTCGGACTCAGGAACGGCCGTCCAGCAGATGGCCTCGACAGCCAACCCGGGAAGATCCGGCAAATAGGCGACGATTCTCTCAAACGACAGGCACCGACCGGGTCGCTTTTTTAATTACTCTGCCATGTCTCTTGCCCATTGCAAACCAATGGAGTGGGCTCCATAACCGCTCAATAAACCAAATATACCCAAAACAATCGACGCAGCTGTTGAGTCAAAAAGGGAACCGATTCCATAACCGATCCATCCCCAGATAAATGTGAGAACGCCAACAATGAGCATATTCAGGAATTTGATGTGCAAGCCGAAGTTAAGGAAGACAAAGAGTCCCCCAAATATCCACCAAGATTGGTACATGGCTCCAATAATAATAGATATAATCAGTATTTCGCCAAACAGGATGGGTCCAAACTCGTAATTGGCAAAAGCTTGAGTGACCCCTTTTCTAACATCGTTGTGATCCATTACTATCTCCGAGAAAATGGTTAAGCTTAATTTTTGGAATCTTTGACTGTTTTGCCGGTCGTAAATTTATCTTTTTTTGCGTTGATCAAATTTACTAATGTATCATTGCAGCAGCACACTGTTAAATTATAATTTTTTTTCGCTGATTATACAACACAACCAAACAGAATATTCTAAGAGCATCACCCGTTCTTCCGATTCCTTCCGCCTGAACTTACCCAGCCAGGGATTCAGTTTTTCCTTGACCGCATCCATGACGGGACCTATCGGTCTGGCCTTCTCTTCTAAACCAGATCGATATCCTCCGAATATCTTGCAGGAGGAAGATGGAGTTTGAAGAGAGCTGTCCATCCACGGAAGACCAGATTTTCCGCTGCAACCGAATGGCTGCAGAGATCAACCAGCGCACGACAGATGATCAGGTCCTGCTCAACCTGTGATATCTGCAGCCAGGGAGCATGAGAGCGCCACTGGGTGATGTAATCAAGAGGGATCATAGATCTGGACTAACCTTATCTGGAAACCTGATGGACAAGACCCCGGCCTCTCTTCCGGAAAACATCGTAATTTTCGACGGTGTCTGCAACCTGTGCGAATTTTCGGTGAATTTCATCTTTGAGCGTTATGTCGCAGGGCTGTTTTATTTCACACCAGCCCAGTCTCCTCTCGGCGCATCTCTCCTCAAGCGTTTCGAGATCAACACTTCCCGGCTCGATACCGTGGTGCTTGTCAGGGGTGACCGCGCCTTCACCCGAAGTGCTGCTGCAATTGAAATCGCCTCCTGACTCGACATGCCGTGGAATCTGCTCGCCGTATTCCTTGCAGTTCCTGAACCCTTGCGGGACATGATCTATGATCTGATAGCGCAGAACCGATACCAGCTTTTCGGAAAAAAAGAGGCGTGCATGCTGCCGTCCGAAGAGCTTCGCAAGCGTTTTCTTGAACAGATACCGGGGGCTTCCTGATAACGGCAGGCTGCGTGATGAACGGTCTGACTCCAGCGGAATTTGCCGCTCAAAACGCTGAATCTTCTCTACAACTCGTGTTACAGTAAATGGGGAGTTCCGTACAATTAAATCACATCACATTTGCAATAATCGAGAGTGTATCGGGAATCTCCATGACAGGCAAGTGCAATCAAGTCCTGACTGCATGAGATTTTTGTAGAAATAGAAAAAGCCTGCAAGGACATCCTTGCAGGCTTTGAAGTGGTGGACGATAGAGGATTCGAACTTCTGACCTCTACCGTGTAAAGGAAGGGAAATGTACTATATATCATTATATTTATATCACTTACAGAGATACTGTAAAATTTATCGTCGCATATACGTCGCAGTTTTGGCATTAAAATCCATGAACAAATAGTAACAACAAGCACCATTCACGCCTTCTACCCTTTTGCCTTGTTTTTTATCCAGCAGTGAGTTGCATGCGCCTTGCCAGCTCATGAAAATAATCCAGCGACCAGATTTTCAAGGCCTCGACATCTTTCACAAACCTTGAGACGTCAGTCTTGGCCACCTCCACATCAAGCGCATCGATTCGCTGATGGAGCAACTGGCGAAATTCTGGTTCTTTGAGATGCTCATCCTGCAGATGCCCACTCTGCTCTGCACGACTGATGAAGTGAGAGAGACTCATCGGCGTTCCCTTTCTCACATACCATTCGAAGTCGAACCAGTCACGCCCTTTTACCCGGCTCTTCCATTTTCTGTAAAGCAGCGCGTGCATCTTGCCGGCAAACAGATCTGGCGGGCTGAAGCATTTGACATAGAAGGAGAATGGCTGGAGAAGCAGTTTTTCCTCGGTTGCAAAACCCAAGGGTGGTACCGTATCGACCTCAAACTTGATCTTGATGATTTTGTCCGCATGAACCGCAAGACTAAAAAGTCGAGTGTCACCCTTTAAAAAGGCTGACTCGATGCCTGTACTCACCGTTTTTTTCTTGGCTGAAATCTCGACTTCAAGGCCCAGTGCTGTAAACTCTTGCCTGACCGCCTTGAAATAGGGCTCAAGCGAAAAGTCCGGATCAGCGGCGAGTAGTGAAAAATCAAGGTCTTCGGAAAACCTGGGCAACCCGTAAAAAATCCGCAGGCAGGTGCCTCCGTAAAATGCCGCCTTGTCGAAAAAGCCTCCTCGATACAATCCGGCAAGCGCTATTTCCTGCATCACTTCACGCAGACCATTAAACTCCCCTTCGGTTGTCGTCGTGTCATAGTTCTCCAGCATCTGCCGCAGTACCGTCATGAGGCCTCCCGTTGCAGACCGTTAATCAGGGTAAGCAGCGCTTGCAGCATATCAGCCTTCACGTTGACAGCAATACTGGCGCGTATCACTTCTGGGTTGAAATGAGCCAAGACATCTTCATCGATGCGCAGGTCGTCAAACAGCAGTTCGTGCAATGCTTGCTGTGACCGGACTTTGAGGTTTCTGGTGAAGATGAGCTTGTCACAAAGCGCCTTTTCAGGAGATGCCATCAAAAAACCTGTTTGATCGGGATTCTCGACCCGGTCGATACCAATAGAATACAGCTCAGGCTGTGAATGGGTATAGGAGAAGCGGCCAACCGGCAGGTCATACACCTTGCCCCGCTTGGTCGTCATCGAGGTCACTTCGGCCATCCGCTCAGGAATGATTCCGTAATAAGACAAAGCATAATCCATCGAGACATACGAGGGGCCATAAAGCAAGTTCGCCACAAGAGGTAAAGAAATTGGAATCCCGGTGATTTCAGGAGAAACCGCATACAAGCCCTTCCTGATAGGCTGCAATAATCCATCATCGATCATCCGGACGATCTTGTCATTCGGAGACCGATACTCCCCCAATATCGAGAGGAGGCTGCCATGCGTCACCGGCACACCAGCAAATGATCTCAGCTTCTGCTCTAATCTCATAGCCCTATATTTTACATAGATAACCGACTATTATTCGATTATCTATGTAAAATAACAGACCATTAACTCATCACAAAACAAATTTTTCCACTGGGTTTTCTCAATGATTTGATTTCACGTGATCATATCAGTTCCTCAATAGATATGTCAACAAAACTCTTGGAAGGAATTCATCCTTTGACTATATACTATAGGGGAGTATACTATTATATTGAACAACACTCTTATGGCACATACGATAGAAGGACGCAAAAAGCTGTTAAACCGTATAAGGAGAATCAAAGGGCAGACTGAGGCTCTGGAACGAGCGGTGGCACAAGAGGAGCACGACTGCTCTGCCATCCTGCAGCAAATCGCATCCATCAGAGGTGCTGTCGGGGGACTTATGGTTACGGTGCTTGAAGGACATATCAGGGAGCATGTCGCTAATGATCATGTATCACACGCTCAAAAACAGACAGACACGGAACAGGTTATCTCCGTACTCCGCTCGTATATCAAATAATCAATCAACAGGGAGGAAACATGATACGCCACTACACACTTGCCGCGCTATTCATGCTGGCTGCTGTTGGCGTCAATGCCGAGGAAAAAACTGCTGAGCAACTGGTCGCCAGCAAGAAAAAGGCGAATATCACCTATCGGCAGCTTATGGAGGTGATGGGGGCGGCCTCGATTATGATCAACGAAGGGATCGTTCGTGAAAATCCGCAGATGGTTCGAGACGGAGCCAATCTCATAGTCAACCACCCGGCTCCCAACCACAAGCCCTGGACTATTGTCGCTGAAACGGATCAGGCAGATTTCAAGCAAAGCCTCCTTATCTTCGACAAGATCATGGATAATCAGGCAGAGGAGACCGCCAACATGGCTGAGCAGGGGCGTTGGCTGGATGCCAGCACATCAGCTCATGCCCTCATGAACAGCTGTATTTCCTGCCATGCAAGCTGGAAGGCAAAGGCTAAATAATTGATCAAAGAACCGGTCCGGCCCAAGAGGCCAGGCTGTTTATAGAAAATATTCCAACAGCCACGCTTTATTACGCCACCAAAATTGCCATCTCGGCGCTGTTGATTGTAGCAATATCGGAAGTCGCAAAACGAAGCAGTGGCTTTGCCGCACTTATCGCGTCATTGCCATTGAACTCCTTATTGGCATTCATCTGGCTCCATGTCGATGGCGAACCTGCGGTGAAAATAACAGAGCTGGCATCTCAAATCTTTTGGCTGGTCATTCCATCGTTGATTCTGTTCCTTCTTCTCCCCCACCTCATCTACCACGGCGTAAGCTTCTGGTTAAGCCTGGGCATTTCCGTCCTTGCAACAATTGTCGGGTACTTCCTTGTGTTGCTCTTGACACGACAGCATCTTATGTGACCTCCCCCATTGCCGGTGAAGCCACCGGAACAAATGATCAATTGCCTCTTGCCCATAGAATATAGAGTGTTATACCTTGACAATGGAGAGGTAGCGCCCAAAAGAAACGAACAAGTAACCCTTTATTTTATTGAAGGTTACATACATTCGATGTAAATATATTTATCGTAATCGCGTCGCAGAAATGAACAAAGAAACGCTAAGTATCGATAAACAACGATAAAAACAGGGGCTTTCAGGCAAGAAAAAAAGGCTTTCAGAACAGAACTCTAAAAGCCGCTAAGTCATTATTTTTGTGTTCGATATTGGATTCGAACCAATGACCTCTACCGTGTAGATTTAGCACTAAAACCGTATCTCATTTAATTTCATACGCTTAAACGCAATCGACCGACACCCATGTAACAATGGTGTAACAAATTTTTCATCAACATCGATCAACAACGCGCACTAACCATAAAATCGGCAGAGACCTCACTTCGCCTTATAAAACGCCAATTTCTCTTTTGTTTTTTGCCATGCCTCTCCGGGCATCAATGGAGACAAAACCTCCAGAACATAAAGTCCAGCAGCTTTGCTATCCCATGACGTTGAACTGGTCAGAAGTGGTGCCATGTCATCGAGAAAACGGGGATCATCAAGCTTCTCGAACAGGTTCATCTCAAACTCAGCCCGGCTAACGTTGTGTTGTTCATGCGCCATGTACCGCAAGAAACAGGACACAACTAACTCCGGGGTTATAGCGATCGCCCTCGATGCGTGCCACAAATCGAAAAGATCCCTGCCTTTTTTCCGCTGATAGAGTGCCCGAAGTTTTGTCCCAAGCAATTCGTCCTTATCATAGCTGGTTATGGATGCACTCCCGCTGTACCAACGCGATGTCATCGAAAAAGGCATCTCCTGATAACCAAGTACGGTGAAATGCTCTCTGGAATTTATTTCTACCTTTAATCGCAATGGGAGACCTTCCTCTGACTCAACTCGCCAAATCAGCGTAATCCGTCCTTCCGACTGCTTCCGTTTGGGCTCACCCAGCCAGGGATTCAGTTTTTCCTTGACCGCGTCCATGACGGGACCGATCGGACCCGGCTCTTTTTGCACCAGATCGATATCCTCAGAATATCTCGCCGGAGGAAGATGAAGCTTGAACAGGGCCGTCCCGCCGCGAAATACCAGATTTGCCGCTGCAACAGGATGGCTGTAGAGATCAACCAGCGCACGGCAAATAATCATGTCCTGCTCGACCTGTGATATCTGTTGCCATGGGGCGTGGGTACGCCACTGGGTGATATAATCAAGAGGGATCATAGATCTGGACTAACCTTTTCGTTCGGCAGAAGCCGCCAGCGGGTGATTTGACGGACACCGGAGTGTGGACTAGAGGGAGAGAGCAGAACAGGAACAGGTTTTCTTTCTGCAACATATGAAGCCAATCCGTCGGCTAATCCTGACTCACCTAACATTTCAAGCAAATAGCCCAAACGTTGGGCCCAGGTAATCGGCGACAATCCGGCTATGGCAACCAGCTCCGCAGCATTGAGGGATTCAGCCAACTCGGCAAGGACGGTGACGGCATTGTCAAGCCCACCCGCATGATGGGGATAACCGATAACATCAAAAGCGGTCACCTCTGGTGTTGAGACTTTCAAATACCCGCGAGGAGTTTTGAAATCGCGGGTTGGCATTGTTGATGCATTGCTGCGCTGAATAAAGTCAACCCTGACCTGGCCACAGACAATCCCGGGACGAATATGCTCGACGATAACCTGAAAGGCTTGAGGACGCTGATGGGCGGCACCGTAATACTCTCCAGCTGAAAGTATGCCCGCATAATAGGGTTCTTTCAGGTACTCCATCAATGCTGGAATGAACTGGCTGGCTGGTAAACATGCAATCTTACGGTATTCCGGTGGGACAACCACATAAAATCCCCGATATGGCATAGCAACGATACCTTTATACCGCAGACGGCGCAATGCGTCACGGGTAGCAACAGCACTTGAGCCAAGTGCTGATGAAACGTCAGTCCCGATAAAACTGAAAAAGCCTTTCGCCTGTAACCCTTCTATGTATTGAGATACTTTCATAGTTGTAGATACATGGATCGTTCGAGAAAAACAACAAAATACACTGTTTTTCTAATACGAATCATATCTCCATCATCAATTACACATGAGACGATACCCTGAACTCTTTTTGTAGAGGAAACGATTTTTCACAAACCGAAATCATAAGCGCCATTGATATTGAATCTTATGGGCATCCTTCGACAAGAAGGACGGTTTCGTATAACAATGGTGTAACAAAAATGCCTGAAAAAGCACAAAAATCGGCAGAAGCGGCGTATTTAAGCAGAAAGAAGAGAAAAAAGAAAAAGCTTGTAAGTCTTTATCTTACAGGCTTTTATGTGGATGGGCGATAGAAGATTCGAACTTCTGACCTCTACCATGTAGAGGTCAGACTTTTTCATCCTTGAGATGGATAGAATCAAGAATGGCCTTACCGGCATCGACGATATTGCTGCCTGAAGGGTTCTGAAATACTCTGAGATCAAAAAAGGAGAGGACGCACAAAAGGTGGTCCATGATATCTGCCTGGAGGGCTTCGTAATTTGCCCACACAACATCGTTGCTGAACACGTAGATCTGTACCGGCAGGCCGTTTTCTGTCGGCTGGAGGTGCCTGACAAGAAATGTCATGTCCGGGTTGATTTTGGGATGCTGTCGCAGATAGGCGACCAGATAGGCGCGGAAAAGCCCGAGATTCGTCAGCCGTCGGCCATTGACCGGAACCGAGGTATCAACGGCGTAACGAGCATTATACTCATCTATTTCCGGCAGCCTTGTGTCGAGATACTCCTTGAGAAGCTGAACCCCCTGTATTTTTTTCAGCATCTCGTCGTCGCAGAACTGGACGCTCTGCATATCGATATTGATTGACCGCATGATGCGCCGCCCCCCCGATTCGCTCATGCCCCGCCAGTTCTTGAAGCCTTCTGAAATCAGCGCGTAGGCGGGGATCGTACTGATTGTCTTGTCCCAGTTCTGCACGGACACGGTCACAAGGGAAATATCGACGACATCACCGTCCGCGCCGTATTTCGGCATTTCTATCCAGTCCCCTACTCTGACCAGGTTGTTTGTCGAAAGTTGAATGCCGGCGACGAACCCGAGAATGGAATCCTTGAAGATCAGAATAATAACTGCGGTAAAGGCACCGATACCACTAAAAAAAACAACCGGTGATTTTCCCAGGAGCCTTGAAATAACGATGATCGAACCGATGGTTACAATGATGGTTTTCAGGACCTGAATGGAGCTTTTGAGCGGAAGACGTCGTGAAATCGGATGGGTCGTGAAATAATCCTGAACGGCATCGAGGCTGAACAGCATCGCGATCAGCACAATGATGGTCAAATAGATCGTCGCGATTGACTGTACGAACTGAACCGTATCGGGATAAAACTGAAAAACCGGAACGGCAACATTGTAAAGCAGCAGAGGAGGAATCAGATGGGCAACCCACCTGAACACCCCGTGACGAAAAAGCAGATCGTCGAAACGTGTTTTGCTTTTTTGCGTAAACACGGAAACAAATTGCAGAAGAACCTTCTTGGTCAGCAGTTCAGAAGCGACAAGCAGCAACGAGGAGAGGAGTGCCAGGACAACCGTCAACAACAGCTGCGACTGGCCCTGGGAAATACCGTGTGATTGCAGATAGTCGAGAAAGAATTCGAGCATAAGCTAAATAGAATAAAAATTTCAGCACATTCTGGATACCAGAAGGAACAGCATCCTGCAGCGGTATTGCGGACTGACAATCAGAACCCCCCGGCAGCTACGACGGCAAACCTGCCCTCTGCTCCTGCGATGCGACGGGAATGGTGATACTGAACACCGAACCGAGATTCTGCCGGGAACGTACCTCGACATTGCCTTTATGCGACAAAACGATATGCTTGACGATCGACAACCCGAGTCCTGTACCGCCGATTTGCCTTGAGCGGGCCTTGTCGACGCGATAAAAACGTTCGAATATGCGTCCAAGGTCTTTCTGGGGAATGCCTGCGCCGTTATCCTCGACCTCCAGTCGCACCATATCATCGACTGGAAAGGCAATGATGCGGATTCTGGCGTTATCGTCCCCGACATACTTGATAGCATTGTCCAGAAGATTGCGAACCACAAGCTCGAGGTAATCCCTGTCTGCAAATACCGGAGGAAGATCGCCGGGAATCTGGATCTGAAGATCGATCGACTTTTTCTCCAGTGAACGGCGGAAGAGGCCGACGGTTTTCTCAACGACATCTGCCATACTGACCGGTTTAAACTTGTACTCGATACGACCCGACTCGATTTTCGACAAATCAAGAACATCGTTGATCAAGGCGGTCAGCTGCTCGCTCTCGTTGAGTATAATACGCAGAAAATTCATGGCATCCTCGCGATCATCGATAGCGCCTTCAAGAAGCGTCTCGGTATAGCCTTTGATGCTCGTCAGGGGGGTGCGAAGCTCATGCGAAACGCTTGAGACGAAATCTCTCCTGATCCGTTCGAGATTACGCAGACGGGTAATATCGTTGAGCACAAAAACCGTTCCGTCGGAATAGCTGTCTTTGATCACGGGCATGGCACTCACCTGAAGCACGCGCTCTCCCCTCTCGGTCATCACCTGCATCTCCTCTTTGACAATCGGCGTGCTTGAGAGCCGGACACGTTCAAACAACTCGAGCAGCTGGGGATTGGTTACTTTTCTGCCGGGGCGGGAACGGAGCATATCGCCGCACTGGAGCTTGAAAAGCCTGCATGCCGCGGGGTTGGCAAGAATAATACTGCCTCTCGGGTCGGTCACGATAATGGCTTCCCGTATACTGGAAAAGACCGCCTTGAACCACTCCTCCTGCTGACCCATGCGATTCATCTCCTCGGACATGAAATTAAAAGCCCGTGACAGCTGACCGATCTCATCATTGCGATGTGCGTTCAATCTTGCGCTGAAATCGCCATGCACAAAATTCTCGGCCGCAGAAGCAATGCGACGAAGAGGAGTGGAGAGCAGAAAGGCCGTCAGAGCGCCGAACATCAGCGAAAGCAGAAGAGACCAGAACAACGCCCCTTCGATCCCCTTGCGCAGCTCGGCTTCAAGAAGCCGGATATCATGGAGTGGTTTGGCAAACCTCAGAACGGCATATGGCGTATCCTTGCCCAAAGGGACGGCGGCGTAGAGCATATTTTCACCCAACGTTTCACTGAAACGGGTGCTTTCACCAAACCCTGATTGCAAAGCCCCCTGGACCTCAGGTCGATCGAGGTGATTTTCAAGAAATTCCAGGCGGTCGGGTGCGATGTATGAATCACCGATAACGACCCCGTTGAGAGCGATAAGGGTAACGCGAACTTCAAGCGCTGCGCCGACATCGTCAGCCCACGAATCCGAGCTTCTGATATCCGACCAGTTTTTCGGAAAAACGTCGAGAAGCTGACGGTTCAGTTCGAGTTCCTTGTAGATCTCGTTTTTTATCCCGTCATAAAAGAGGGTTCTGAGCTGTCCGCCCAGGTAGACATAGCTTATGGCGACCGTAAAAAAGATTATTATGCCGAAAACGAGGCCGAGCCTGACCGAGACGCTACTCTTCATCTGAACCTTCTCCAGGTGCTTCGAGCTTGTAGCCCAGTCCACGGACGGTTTTGATCCGCCTGCCGGTCTGGCCGAGCTTTTCCCTGAGACGGGTGATATGCGTATCGATGGTGCGGGTATTGATGTTTTTATCGACATCCCAGACATCGCTGAGAAGGGTTTCCCGGGACTGTGCCTGACCACGGCGCCTGAGCAGCACGACGAGCAGTTTGAATTCCATCAGGGTAAGGGTGAGTTCCCTGCCATCGAGCGTCACCCTGTGACGGGAGATATCAACCTCGAGACCATCGCACGTCATCACCTCCTGAATCTCGCGCTTTCCCCGTCTGTCGCGTTTGAGAATGGCACGGATCCGCAGGTTCAGTTCTCGCGGGCTGAAGGGCTTGACCACATAGTCGTCGATACCCAGTTCGAAACCGAGAACCTTGTCGATCTCCTCCCCTTTTGCCGTCAGCATGATGATCGGCATATCCTTGTAGAGCTGATGCTGGCGTACTTTCCTGCACACCTCGAATCCATCGATACCGGGCAGCATGATATCGAGAAGCATCATATCGAATGTTCTTGATTTGAGAAGATCGAGAGCTTCTTCACCGGATAACGCATGCTGGCATTTGTATCCGGCTTTCTCGAGATTGTACTTCAGAAGCTTGGCGAGATTGTGATCATCTTCAACAACCAGTATGAACGGTTCTGACATAAAAACCAGGATTGAATGACAGGCTGGACGGACAGCCGGAACATAGTTCAAGAGCAGGCAGGACACATTGCGCGTCTTATCGACGTCTACCCGCGACAACGTTTTCTGGAATATATGCGTACCGCAGGAATTTCAGAAAAAACAGCAGGGCCGCAAGGGCCGTAACGGGGCTTTTTCATGTTACATCTTTGCAAACAAAGCGAATGCTGCTCTCCCTGATCAGCCGGCCGTCTCTGTCCCGACCTTCCAGCATGCCGCCTGATGACCGGGCTCATAGGCTTTCAACGCCGGCTCGAACTGCCTGCAGTGGCTGTCGGCAAGCGGACAGCGGTTAGCAAACCGGCACCCGTCAGGAAGACGGGTCGCTGAAGGGACATTGCCTTCGATCACATGCAAACGGCTCTGTTTTGATCCTATTCGAGGAATTGACTGCAGCAGTCCCCGGGTATACGGGTGGAGAGGCCTGGAAAAAATCTGACTGACGCTTCCGCACTCGACGACTTTGGAGGCATACATGACAAGAACATCTTCGCACAGTTCCGCCACGACCCCGAAATCATGGGTGATCAGAATGACGCTCATGCCCGTATCCGCCTGAAGGCGCCCGATCAGCTCAAGAATCTGGGCCTGAACAGTCACATCGAGAGCCGTCGTGGGTTCGTCGGCGATAAGCAGTTCCGGATCGCAGGACAGGGCCATAGCAATCATGACCCGCTGGCGCATTCCGCCGGAAAGCTCATGAGGATATGCATCCGCGCGCTCCGCAGGGTTCGGGATACCCACCAGCCCGAGAAGTTCGATTGCTCTCTGGCGGGCCTCCTTTCGCGACACACGGCGATGAAGCATCACCTGCTCCATGATCTGTTCCCCACAACGGTACACCGGATTGAGCGAGGTCATCGGTTCCTGAAAAATCATCGCGATCTCATTGCCCCGCAGCTTGCGCATCTCGTCTTCATCAAGCTTGAGCAGGTCGCGTCCTTTCCACATAATGCTGCCGCCCGCAAAATATCCGGGAGGCATCGGAACAAGACGCATGACAGAAAGCGCGGTGACCGATTTACCGCAACCCGATTCTCCTACAATCCCCAGAGTCCTGTTGGAAGCCAGAGAAAAGCTTACCCCGTCAACGGCTCGCGCCACTCCGGCATCAGTTGAATACCATGTCTTGAGATTGTTAACTTCGAGTATATATTGCATAGTCAGCTGAGGCCGGATACGTGGTAAAATTGTGCAGGGCGCAGCTGTCTGAAATCGCTTTCAGCCCTGCCATGAAAATATGCTTTGCAGATTATTTATGAAAACTCCAGGGAATCAAAGTACAGAGATAAACGCATCAGTAACAAGAAGACCCCTCTCTTTTCTCAAGAAAGCGTTACGATCATCACCTTCCTATGCCGAGCTGAAAACCCTTATCGAGACAGAGGCGTTCGACAGCGACACCAATACTCTCGACATTTCAGGGCTTCAGGGATCGCTTTCATCTCTTCTCATCGCCGCCATCCTCGAGGATCTGCAACAGCCGGTCATGGTCATCTGCAACCAGGATATTTTCGATCTCTACGACAATGATTTCGATCTTCTGATTGATCAGGCATCATACCATACCGCCGCCGATGAGCTGTCTGCAGCGCTGACCAACCTCACGGAGCATCGCAACGGCCTTATCCTGGCGGAGTTTGACGATCTGAACATTCGGCTTGAAAATCCCGCTGCCGCAAAGGAAAAAATTTTTCTTCTCCGTAACAACACCGATGCGGGTTATAACCGGCTGATAGAATTTCTCTCTCGCAACAGTTTCAACCGTAAGGAATTCGTTGACGCCGAAGGTGAATTTTCGACACGAGGCTCAATTATCGACATTTTCCCGTTTGGTGCCAGAGAACCATTGCGTCTTGAATTTTTCGGCGACACCATCACATCGATACGCTCCTTTGACACGAACAGCCAGCTCTCAAAAACGTCGACTGACAGTGTTGAACTGACAGGAAATTTCCTGGCTGATCAAGAGAGCGTCGAAGAGAAAACCTGGACCATCTTCGACTATCTTCCAGCATCAGCGATCCTGATCATCGATGATGCTGCAAGCCTTTCTGCTTTTGACAACAAGGACTTTCCGGAAAAAAAACCTGCGGAAATCAAAAAGATTCTCATTCACCGCCTGGAAAAAAAGGAACTTGATTTCAGCTCGCACCCTCAGCAGCAGCTTCATGCAAATTTCACGCTTTTCGCACGGGAACTGGCGACAACAAAAGCTCAGGAACTGCAAACCGTTTTTGTTGGCAGTTCAAAAAAAGAAATAGAGGAACTGGCTGAATTCATTGCAGAAGAAAAAACGGTCGTCGACAACCGGGCCCAGGTCGAAATAAACTGGATTGCAGCCAATCTGCATAGCGGATTCCGTTTCAGCGGCTACGATGTCTACAGCGAATCGGACATTTTCGGCAAGCTTCATACCCATAAACAGCACCGGAAAAAAGCCGTCAGGGGCATTTCTCTCAAGGACCTCCAGCGACTCAAAGTCGGGGATCATATCGTTCATGAAGATTACGGCATCGGCATTTTCAAAGCCCTCGAAACCATTCAGGTCGGAGACTCTGAACAGGAGTGCGTTCTTGTCGAGTACGACAAAGGAGACCAGCTTTATGTCAATGTCCAGAATATCGGCCTGCTGTCGAAATACAGCGCAGCGGAAGGATCTCTCCCCACGCTTTCACGACTTGGAAGCTCCAGGTGGAAGGCAAAAAAGGATAAGGTCAAGAAACGCCTTAAGGATATAGCATCTGAACTGATCAAACTCTATGCCAAACGAAAAATGACCCCCGGTTTCGCATTCGGACAGGATTCGATTTTTCAGCGTGAATTCGAGGCTTCATTCATTTTCGACGAAACGCCCGATCAGCTCAAAGCTATAGACGATGTCAAAAAAGACATGCAGTCGCCGTTCCCGATGGACCGCCTGATATGCGGTGATGCAGGTTTCGGAAAAACTGAAATCGCCATGCGCGCCGCCTTCAAAGCTGTAGAATCGAGCAAACAGGTTGCCATTCTGACCCCCACGACCATTCTTGCTCATCAGCATATGGATACCTTCAGCAGAAGGTTTGAAAATTTTCCCGTCAACATCGCTGTCCTGAGCCGCTTTGTTTCGAAAAGCGAGCAGAAAAAAATCATCCACGATCTGTCAAAAGGGCTCATCGATATCGTCATCGGCACCCACCGGCTCGTCTCCAAAGATGTGGCATTTCAGGATCTCGGCCTTCTGGTGATCGATGAAGAGCAGCATTTCGGGGTCAGTGTCAAAGAAAAGCTTCGCCAGACGTTTCCTTCCGTTGACACGCTAACCATGTCGGCCACACCGATACCCAGAACCCTGCAGTTTTCCATGCTCGGAGCCAGAGATCTGTCGATCGTATCGACGCCGCCGAAAAATCGTCAGCCTGTCGAAACCATCATTACGACCTTTGATACCGGTCTGTTAGAGTCGGCAATCCGCAAAGAAATCAACAGAAAAGGTCAGGTTTTTGTCCTCCACAATAGAATTTCCGGACTCGAACAGGTGAAACAAACCCTGCAGGAGCTTGTTCCCGGCACAAGAATGGCCTATGCACACGGCCAGATGCCGACGGCCGAGCTTGAAAACATCATGATGGATTTCATTACACACGAGCTCGATGTTCTTATATCGACATCGATTATCGGATCAGGTCTCGATATTTCCAATGCCAATACGATCATTATCAACCGCGCCGACATGTTTGGGCTCTCCGATCTTTACCAGTTGAGAGGGCGAGTCGGACGGAGTGACAAAAAAGCATACAGCTACCTCATCACGCCGCCAATCAAAACACTCAAACAGGAAGCGATCCAGAGGCTTGCCGTCATTGAAAGCTTTACCGAACTGGGATCGGGCTTTAACATTGCCATGAGGGACCTCGACATCAGAGGAGCTGGCAACCTGCTCGGATCAGAACAGTCCGGGGCCATCCATGAGCTCGGCTTCGATCTTTATCAGAAACTTCTTGAAGAAGCTGTTGCTGAACTGAAAACCGGAGAATTCAGCATGCTCTTCTCTGATGGGGACAAACCCTCGCTTCCTGAAAAACAGCAATGCGATATGAGCTTCTTTTTCGATGCGCTGATCCCTGATTATTACGTTTCTTCCGCACAGGAACGCTTCGCGTTTTACGAAAAAATCTCAAAAGCCTGCAGCAAAGAGGCACTTGACCGCCTCGCCGCAGAACTCCAGGACCGTTTCGGCGCTCTTCCGCCGGATGTCAAAAACCTCCTTGGCCTGGCCAGATTCAAAACGGTCTGCGCTTCAGTTGGCCTCAGCAAAGTTGACCTGCAGCAGAGCGGCGCAACGCTGACGCTTCCTGATCAGGATTGTGACAATTTCTACACCGGCGCATTTTTCAATAACCTGCTTGCATCGGTTCAGGAGCCATGGATGCAGGTCTACAAACCTCGCTTCAATCAGGAAAAAAGAATGAAGCTGCAGCTTCAGCATCCCGACACGGCAGAACATGATCCTGAAAACATCCTGCTCTCTTATACCTCCCTGCTCAACCGGCTGCGTCAACCCGCTGAAGCGCAGTCAGTCAATGAGCATAAGGGGGAGGAAGCTCAGCTTCGCCCCTGAAATACCGGGCAGTTCCCGATGGTCTCTCCCCGGGCCTGACCCTCCGGAGAAAAAAGTTTGCGCTATTGGCAGCAAAAAACAGGATAGAAAAAGTCTTGTTTCAGCAACTTTCCAACAGAAATGGTTGTTGATTATTGTTGATCTTACTGGATAATAAAACACAACAAACAAATCATCATGCAGATCAATATAAATGACAGAACCTGTCAGGCAGCGGTGGGCGAAAGGCTTATCGATGTTGCACGAACAAACCACACGCATATAGGTTATTTCTGCGGAGGTAACGGACTTTGTCAGACGTGCTATGTCAAAGTCATCAAGGGAATGGATCTTCTTTCTCCATTGAGCGACCGTGAGAAAGCACTTCTTTCAGACGACCTGATCAGGCAGGGAACCAGGGTTGCCTGTATGACTACCGTCGATAAACCGGGAACCGTTGAATTGCTGACCACAGTAGAAGAGGTTAAAAGAATGGTTGAAAACAGGCCTCTTGAGATCATTCCCTATCAGGCAAGGATGGGCTGGGAAGCGCTTGTTAAATTCCCTGAAACCATAGCCATGCAGGCGCAGCGGTTTGCGGAGGGAAAACTTGATCCATGGCAGCTTTTTACCGATGTGGTAACCGCCATAGGAGATGCTGTTTCTCTTACGATCAGAACCCTGCAACACGGCTGGAACCCGGCAGAACCCGATAAGACGTTCAAGCGGCAGTATGTGCATGAACATGATCCTGCAGCAAAGCATACGAATCAGACCGATAAGACTGCAGGGAAAGATGCCGAAAAAAACATGCTGCCAGAGGCACTCAGGATACATCAAAAAGCTCCGGTCAATTGAGACCGGGGCTTTTTGCCTTTCAGTGCTGCAGGCAATATACAGCATCGCTCTGTGCTCCGGAAGCCTGGTTGAGAGCCTTGTAACACCTGAAAATGGCTCCCTCCCTACTCATAGAGCATCAAGCAAACAATATCAGACTCTTGTTGGATGAAAATTGCTTATATTTAGAGCATAAGAACGATGATCGTATGATTGATTGCTAACTGCTAAATACGTTAACCATGGTTATTTACATTAATGACAAGGCGTGTGAAGCACATCCGGGCGATCTGCTTCTCGATGTAGCAAAACAGCACAACTGCCACATCGGTTATATTTGCGGAGGTAGCGGCATATGCCAAAGCTGTTTCGTGTATGTCAAGGAAGGTGCAGACTGTTTATCAGAACCGGGTAGGGTAGAACAGGCATTTATTTCTGACAAACTCAGAGAAGCCGGGGGCAGGCTGGCCTGTCAGACAAAAATCGTGAAGGAAGGCACGGTAAGGGTACTTTCCAGAGCCGAGCAGCTTCGAAGAATTGTACTGGGGCTCAATATTCCCGACTTTATTACCTATGCTCAGACAATCGGCTACAATGTCGTCAACCAGCTGCCTTCGGGTGCAGGAAACATCGTCAGCCGGATACAGCAAGGCACAATAACTCCCGCCCGATCCCTGCAGAATATCGCAATGGGCATTGGACCTGCTGCTCAGTTTGCGGGAAGCACGATTATGGACTCGTTTTCATTCCTTCAGGGGCCGGTCAATCTCGTGGGAAACGGCGCAAAAGGAATCCTCGATGCAGCATCCGATACCGTTTGCCGCATCTCCGGAGGCCGATTGCATCTTCCCGGCACCACCTGCAGGACCTGTGAAGATAACCCGGTTATCGAAAGGGTTCAGATTACGACAGGAAAAACAAAACAATAACTCCGGAAGCGAGATCTCCGGAGCGTTTTCATGACATATGATTAATTTTTTTTCATGACCTATACCATCAGGGTACTGAGATACAATCCGGAATGCGATCCTGAACCTTATTTCAGGGATTACACTGTTGAAGCTGCCCCCCATGAGCGAGTGCTTGATGTGCTGCTCAGGATACAGGCTGAGCATGACAGCTCCCTCGCTCTGAGGAAATCATGCGGTCATGGCGTCTGCGGGAGCGACGCCATGATCATCAACGGCGAGAACCGGCTTGCCTGTTCGACGCTTGTCCGCGACATAAAAGGTCCCGTAATCAAGGTTGAACCGCTTCCGGGAGCGCCCGTCAAAAGGGATCTTGTGCTCGATACCGACCGGTTCTGGGATAAGTACCAGGCTGTCATGCCTTATCTGCTCCCATCCGAACCGCCGCCTGACAAAGAAAGGCTGCAAAGCCCCGCCGACCACGAAAAAATTGAAGAATCGACCAAATGCATTCTTTGCGGTGCATGCACCCATGCCTGCCCGACCACCTGGGCAAACGAAAAATACCTCGGACCGGCCGCATTGCTCAAGGCATACCGGTTCATCTTCGATTCCCGTGACCAGGCAACCAGTCAGCGGCTTGACATTGTGGCTTCAGACCACGGGATATGGCGGTGTTATACCGCATACAACTGTGTAGAAGCGTGCCCGAAGGATATCGATATCACCTGGCATATCTCCAGGTTGAAAAAAGCTGCGATAAACATGTAATTATCAGACAGGCATGCCCGGGCAACGAGAACTGTTACCCGGGCACTCACCATGAACCTCTTTATACGTCATTTGCGAGATGGGATACTCTGGAGATATTGCCGATATCGAGTTTGATCTGGGGATAAAAACCCTTGAACGATGGCTTATCAAGCCGGAAAAAACCATGAATATCGCTCTTGGAATACCTAAAGAGCGGTTAAACGATGAAAGACGGGTGGCACTCTCCCCTGCCGGCGTCAAGATTCTGGTTGAAAACGGCATGAGGGTCATGATCGAGCGCGATGCCGGAAAAGCGAGTAATTTCTCCGATGAGGAGTATGGCGACATGGGGGGCACCCTGACAGACTCTCTTGAAGAGCTCTTTGAGCATTCCAATGTCATCGTCAAAGTCTCCCCTCCGCAGCCCTGTGAAATACCATTGTTCAAACCGTCCCAGATGCTCATTTCGGCCCTGCACCTTGGCGCGATCAACCGGCAGGTAATGACAATGTTTCTGGAAAAAAATATAACCGCGCTGGGATTTGAGTTTATTCAGACCCGCGACGGCGATCTTCCCATTGTCAGAACACTGAGTGAAATAGCAGGCTCTCTTGCAATCCAGACCGCAACGAAATATCTGGAAACAGGCTATGGCGGCAGCGGCATTCTGATTGGAGGCATTGCCGGAGTGCCTCCTGCCCGGATCACGATTATCGGAGCCGGAACGGTCGGGCTGTTTGCGGCACAGGACGCTCTCGGCCTGGGAGCGCAGGTCACCGTTATCGACAAAGAGATAAATCGCTTGCGACGATTTGAAGCATTCTTTAACCGCCATATCGTCACGGCAATTGCCAATGACCACTACATTGCGGAACTTGCAAAAGTCTCCGATGTGATGATCGGGGCTCTCAGCCCGAAGCAAAAATTCATCAAACCGATTGTCAGTGAAGATGTCATCAGAACCATGCGGCAGGGATCAGTCATCATTGACGTGTCGATCGATCAGGGAGCATGCTTTGAAACAAGCCGTCACACAACCCACACCAACCCGATTTTCGTCAAACACGGGGTGACGCACTACTGTGTTCCCAATATCCCCTCAGCAGTCGCGAAAACAGCGACATTTGCCCTCACCAATACGCTGCTCCCCTTTCTGATGAAACTCAATGCCCATGAAACAATCACGGACATTCTCTGGAACAGCCACAGTCTGAGAAAAGGGACCTATACCTTCAAAGGTTATATCACCCAGAAAAACCTTGCAGAGCTGACCGCCCTGCCCTACAGGGAGATCGATATGCTCCTTGCCACGGGGTAACCCCCTGCTTTTTCAGAGGTACTCGAGAGGATTGCCAAGACGCCGTGCAATATAGGATGCACATGATACTCCGGAATAGGTTACCGCGATAACCCCCTGTCCGGGAAAGGTACTGTCGCCGACAGCATAGAGATTACCAACAGCAGTTCTGTTCTGGGGTTTACGCAAAACATTCTGCCCGGGATGGAGCAGCGGGCCATAGGAGCCTTTAAAGCGGTTCAGATACCGTTCATGGGTAAGGGGCGTGGCCAGAACGCGCAACTCCACGGCATCGGAAAGACCGGGGAGAATTTTCTCCGTACGGCGAAGCAGACGTGCGGCATAATTCTCCTTTGCCTTGCGATATCCGGAACTGTTTCTGTCCAGATGCTGCCACCGGCTGGTTTCGTCGGTCACAAAAGCATGAATAACGTGGCGGCCCTCCGGAGCGAGCGACGGATCGAGAATCGAAGGCGCCGAAAAATACAAGGTCCCTCCCGGCTCATCATACGAATTCCAGTCATCAACCAAAACGTGATGAACATCAAACCCCTCGGGCACAACACCCGCATCAACGCCGAGATACATCTGAAACCAGCTCGGCGCCCGTAAAAAACGGCTGTCGGAAATCCGGTATCGGGCATCTTTCAACAATCGGTTGCACGTATCCCAGATGGTCGCATTGGAGATAACCGATTTCGCGGCAAGCACCTCTCCGTCTGAAAGCCGAACGCCTTCCGCCCTGCCGTTACGCACCACAATCTCCTCAACGTTACTGTTATAGAGGATCTTTCCTCCGAATTTCGCGATCCCTTCGCACAAAGCTGCAGGAATAGCCCCGGATCCACCAAGGGGATAGTTGATTCCTCCATGGTGCCGGTCAGCCAGACAGATCCCTGCGTTGACCAGAGGGGTCGAAACAGCATCCTGAACCGCCCATGAATATGACTCAATATCGATAAATCTCAGCAGTTCAGGATCACGAATATACTTTCTGGCGGTAAGGCCCATGGATTGCAGGGTCTTGACGGCAAGAGCAATGGTTTTGCCGGGAAAGCTCCCGCCAACTCTTGCAATATGAACAATATCTTCCAGCGAACCTGCAGGCAGCGCACTGAGAATGTCGTAGACAGATTCAAGTTCCCGGTAAAAACGGCCGATACCGTCAGCCTCGTGAGGAAAACGACGGCTCAGCTCTGAAAGAAACTTCTCCTGATTGTAATGCACAGCAACATCAAGCTCTCCGGGCAGATGATAGTGGATCTGAACCGGGTCAGGGATTGTTGGCACGCTGACGCCCAGCCTGCGGAATATTCTTGAATGGAGATTGAGCGTACCCTGTCGATCATCATCTGAAAACCCGTAAAAAACCGAAGCGCCGATATCGAAAGTATAGCCTTTGCGATGAAAAGAGGCGCAGCTCCCACCGGGATAAGCGTTTTTCTCGATCGTCAGCGTGCTGAAACCCCTCTCCTGGAGTAAGGCTGCGGCGGTCAGTCCTCCTATGCCAGAACCGATAATAATGACGTCAGCAGAGTAATTCATAGTGTAATCTGTTTGCAGTAATGGTTCTTCCCAAGTATCAGGAAACAAACCATGCCCATCGCCTGAGCGACCAGCATGATTGACAACGGGTGCAGGCCATCTGTTGAGCCGGCATCATTGCTTTTCCTGCTCAGCGGTTGAATATTCTCATGTACGCTGTCTGCAAGGTATGGTCATTGCTCCTGCCGTCCTGCCTCTTGATCGGCCGGAACGCCTGTATGTCGTGGCGAAACCCGATAGATAAATAAATCAATCCACCCCCAGGCACAGAAAGACAGCGTCCGAGTGAATCGAACAACCGAGGTAAAAATATATTTTTTATTTTAATAGGAATGAATCTCTGTCAGTTGCAGCTATTAATGTCCCTTTACGTAACATCACCAGACCATGATCAACCAGTCCTCATCACATAAGCGAACCTCACAGCAAAAAAAACCGGGTATATCAGACCAGGAGCAGCAAAAACAGATCGAGTTTCAACAGGAAGCCATAGAACACATCAATGCATTGTATAACTATGCGTTACACCTGACAATGAATCCTGATGACGCCAAGGACCTCGTACAGGAAACCTATCTGAAAGCATATAAATTCTTCGGCTCTTTTGAGAAGGGAACAAACTGCAAAGCCTGGCTGTTTAAAATTCTTAAAAACAATTACATCAACAAATTCAGAAAAAATGCACGAGAACCAGGCAAAGTCGACTATGATCTGATCAAGGATTTTTATCACTCAATCAAGGCGGCTCAGAGCGACAATGAAGATCTCAATGCGGGTTACTTCAAGTCTCTCATGCATGATGAGGTATACCAGGCACTTCAATCACTCCCCGAAGAGTTCAGAGAAGTCATCCAGTTATGCGATATAGAAGGTTTTACGTATGAAGAAATCGCAAATATGGTGGAAAGTCCGATAGGAACCGTTCGCTCTCGGCTTTACAGAGGAAGAAAACTTTTGCGTTCACAGCTGAACGACTTCGCAAAAAAGTACGGTTACAACACCGAAGACAATGAAACAGAATAATTAATTTTTTTAACACGCGAACATTATGACAACCCTGAATTGTAAAGAGGCAATGGCACTGATGAGTGCCGCAGTTGATGGAGAACTCTGTGCCCAGGAACAGGAAGCTTTTGATCAGCACATAGTGTGGTGCGTACGCTGCTCCCGTGAATTCCAGGAAGCAAAAAAAACCAAGCGCATCATCAGAGAGAAAATCGTCCGCTTCAATGCCCCGCAATCACTTGTCAATTCCATTCTGAAACTCACCGAATCACCTTCCTGACATCATTCGTGCAGACAGACCGGGAAGCATTCGGCAACCGGTCGGCACAATCGCCATAAAAACATGCTTTTTATGGTTTGAATTGCATGAATAAATAACTATATAAATTACTAAACTCAACCGGGAGTGCCGATGTCGAGATGCAGATAAGTCAACTCGTTCAGCCCCTGAAAAAAAGCATCGATGGGAAAAAAAATCACGATAGAAGAGGAAGAGGTTAAAAAGTGGAATCTCAGAATGCCGGAGGAAATGCTGACGGCAGTCTCAAACCGCTTCAAGCTTCTTTCCGAACCGATGAGGCTCAAAATTCTCAGAGCTTTATGTGAAGGTGAAAGAACCGTTCAGGAAATAGTCAACGAGGTCAGCGCGAGCCAGGCCAATATATCCAAACATCTGGCGCTGATGCATGATAACGGTGTGGTCAACCGCAGAAAAGAAGGATTGAAATGCTACTACCGCATAGCTGATGACAGCATTATTTTTGCCTGTTACCTTATCTCTAAAAGTGTTGTTGAAAACCTGCAGGATCGCCTCAGCTGGCTACAGAAAGTTGACAGCGACCTCACCTCCTGAAACAACCTGACTGCAGGTTGTTCTGCAATCTTCTCCAGAGCACCCCTTCCCCCCAGACCGCTATCAATCAACGCGTTCACTTGCCACAGTCCAACCGTACACCCCAACCTGTCAGAAGTCTGACAGTATTACCACATGTCACACAGACTTGTGTGACATTGGTATAGCATATACTGACAAAACAGGCAAAAAAACTCTTCTGGCACGCTTCTTGCATAATTATAATTGGAATCAATGACAAAGAAACCCCATCGCTCGGATGGTTATTACTTATTGAAAAGCAAGACAAGGAGAACATCATGTTATTAAAACTGTCACAGGACCCGCTGAAGCTTTTTGATGATATCTGGCAGGGATCAAACCAGCCATCTGCACCTGCTTTCAAGGTCGATATTTCAGAAGACGAAACGGCATTCCATATTCAGGCTGAGCTTCCGGGACTCAGCAGAGAAAACATCGCGCTTGGAGTCGAGGATGATGTCCTGACGATCAAAGCGGAAAGAAAAAACGAGTCGGAAGAAAAAAACAAAAACTATCACCGCATCGAGAGGAGTTACGGGAGTTTTTCACGAAGCTTCAATCTTGGCGAAATGATAGACCAGGAAAAAATCGGAGCATCCTATGACAACGGGGTTCTTCATGTCACTCTTCCTAAAGCTCAGCAAGTCAAAAAAACAAGAGAGATCTCAATCAGCTGAACAAACCGTTTTCACATGGCCTTCGTCCTGATGGCGAAGGCCATGCTATAACACAGAAAAAAAGGAAATTGAATTATGGGAAAGATTATTGGAATTGACCTTGGAACAACCAACTCCTGCGTTGCCGTCATGCAGGGAACCCAGCCAACGGTCATAGAAAACTCTGAAGGCTACCGGACCACTCCGTCTATGGTGGCATTCACGAAAAACGGTGAAAGGCTCATCGGTCATGCCGCAAAACGCCAGGCTATTACCAATGCGACCAACACTGTTTTTTCCATCAAGCGCTTTATGGGCCGAAAGTTTGACGAAGTGCCCAATGAGAAAAAAATCGCTCCGTATAAAGTCGTGAACGCCAATGGTGACGCAAGAGTCGAGATCGATGGCAAAAACTACTCGCCTCAGGAAATCTCGGCAATGATCCTTCAGAAAATGAAGCAGACTGCAGAAGATTTTCTTGGAGAGAAAGTAACCGAAGCGGTCATTACCGTACCTGCATATTTCAACGATGCTCAGCGTCAGGCAACAAAGGATGCCGGAAAGATTGCAGGACTGGAGGTCAAACGCATTATCAACGAACCGACAGCCGCAGCGCTTTCATACGGTCTCGACAAGAAAAAAGAAAATGAAAAAGTAGCTGTCTTCGACCTTGGGGGCGGCACCTTTGACATTTCGATTCTTGAACTTGGCGATGGCGTCTTTGAAGTCAAATCTACCGATGGCGACACCCATCTGGGTGGCGACGACTTCGATCAGACAATCATCAATTTTCTTGCTGATGAATTTAAAAAGCAGGAAGGTATCGATCTCAGAAATGATGCAATTGCTCTCCAGAGACTTAAAGAAGCTGCAGAGAAAGCAAAAATCGAACTCTCCTCCAGAACAGATACAGAAATTAACCTGCCCTTTATTACAGCAACACAGGAAGGCCCCAAACATCTTGTTGTCAACCTGACAAGAGCCAAGTTCGAAGCACTTGCATCAAGCCTGTTTGACAATATGATGGAGCCATGCAAAAGGGCGATCAAAAATGCTAAAGTCAATATCAGTGAAATTGATGAGGTTGTCCTTGTCGGCGGTTCAACCAGAATCCCCAAAGTCCAGGCCCTTGTCAAGGAACTCTTTAAAAAAGAACCGAATAAAAGTGTCAACCCTGACGAAGTCGTTGCCATCGGTGCGGCGATTCAGGGCGGCGTTCTGACTGGAGAAGTCAGCGATGTACTGCTGCTTGATGTAACACCGCTATCACTGGGTATTGAAACCCTCGGCGGCGTCATGACCAAATTAATCGAAGCCAACACCACCATCCCGACAAAAAAACAGGAGGTATTTTCAACGGCTGCCGACAATCAGACCTCGGTTGAAGTTCATGTCCTACAGGGTGAACGCCCGATGGCCTCGGACAACAAGACACTCGGCAGGTTCCATCTTGGCGATATCCCGCCGGCACCTCGAGGCATGCCACAGATCGAAGTCGCCTTCGATATCGATGCAAACGGCATCCTGCATGTATCGGCAAAGGATAAGGCAACAGGAAAAGAACAGAGCATCAGGATCGAAGCCAGCGGCAAGCTCAATGACGCCGAGATCGAAAAAATGAAGGATGATGCTAAAACCCATGCTGCAGAAGATGCAAAACGCAAAGAAGAGGTAGAAATCAGAAATACTGCCGATTCATTGATCTTCACCACTGAAAAACAGCTTCAGGAACTTGGCGATAAAATACCGGCCGATAAAAAATCATCGCTTGAAAGCGCTCTGGAAAAACTCAAGGAGGCTCATAAATCCGGCAGCATCGACACCATCAAACCAGCCATGGATGAACTCAATACCATCTGGAATGATATTGCCTCACAGCTCTACCAGGCCCCTGGAAGTGAAGCCCCGTCACCGGAAGCGGAAAGCGGCAAACAGGAGTCATCCGGAAAAACCGATGGTGAAGTCGACGCAGAATACGAAGTCATTGACGGCAACGACAAAGACAAGTGATTTGAACAGAACGAGCTTATCGATCAAAAGGGATTCATCATGAATCCCTTTTTTTATTTCTATATGATTTGCTAACTTCTACTTAATAGACCCGTTCCGGTGTTTTAATTTTCAGCAATTCAAACACTTTCCGCGATGCAATCAGCCGTATGGTCAGGTAACGCCTTGCATAAAGTTACCAAATATTATATCACATCCGCCAAAAGGGATCGTAACGGGAAGCTTGATATCACTGTTTCACCTGCTTCGGGCCGAACGAACCTCAAACCTACAGAAAAGTTCATCGATCAGCTTAAAAATGGTGAAATTCAGCTTCTGGTCCTGACCACTCAGCCTGACATCGCTATCGATATGGAAAAAAAGGTTCTGGATAGCGAAAACCGTTATGTGATTGATTTCGATAAACGGGGCGTCAAATGGACCATGAGAGATCTTCCTGTCTATTTCAACACGATGAGAAATGAGCTTTGTGTTGAGGTAGATGGTGTGACCTATTCGCTTGACACGTTTTTCAAGTAGCATCTCCTTTTCTCCCCGGAACATCTGACATCGTGTCAGGAAAGAAACAGACAAGCTGCGTCCTTCTGCAACGTAGGACACAGCTTTTTGTATATCGGGCTGCATTCAAAAAAAACTCATTCAGCAATTCCAGACGTAAACTGCAGCATCTCTTGCTGTGCCGCACGATTGAAACATAACCGAAGCAAACGGATCAGGCGTTTTTTTTCGGAGGCACCCGTTTTCTATCAACGGGGACAAATGTTTTTCAAGCTTCTCGGGATTCAACTGAAAATGCAAGCTGAGATCGCGCAGGGAAACCTGTTTTTTTTTGTAAAGATACTCTCTTAACGCATCATGCATGATTATCGGGTTTTCATTAGTCAGACATTGACCTTCTGGAACCTCTACAAACATAAGAAACTCATTGATTATTGTATAACTATATATCGATAACAACACTATAAACCCCGGATCTGACTAATAAATTTTCAATTTCTTAGGGAAAAGTGTGTCCCGGAAGGACTCTTCGACATCAGGCTCTACTGCGTTGCAGGAAGAGTAACCGACAGCAGTCAATTTTTGGCATTGCCGGGCGACAGGAGGGGAAAAAAGGATGAATTGAACGCAAAAACCGGTATCAGCTGATACCGGTTTTTTTGCACTGACAGGCTGAGCTACTGAAGCTTCTGGCCGACAATCGAGGCCTCGTTTGACTCAGGATACAATTGCCTGAGTTCCTTGTAGCGCACACGAGCATTTGTGGAATCACCTATGTTTTCAAACGAAAGACCCTGTTTGAAATATGCCGCCGGGCGCTTGTCGCCTTCAGGATATTTTTCGATCACAAGCTGATACTCAAGGATCGCTTTCTCGTACCACTTTTCATTATAATATGTTTCTGCGGTGTAATACTGAGCATCATCAGCCAGGGCCGACTGGGGATATGCTGACAGAAGGGCAGCAAACTCTTTTCTCGCCGACGGATAATCGTACCTCTGGAACGATTGTAAACCTGCGTCGAAAAGGGCTGTATCATCAGGAGTAGTGACAGCAGAAGCCCCGTCAGGTGTAACCGCCGCACTGTCACTCATCGCAACAGCTGTATTGGATGGCAACGCTGTTTCCGGAACCGCTGCAGCGCCATCAACAGGAAAAGGAACAGTCTCGACACCGATTGCGGCCGAATCCGGGAAGGCTGCCTGTCGAGCAGCATTCTCTCTGGCGGCCATATTGTAGCGCATTTCTTCAATGGTTCCCTGTAATGAAGCAATTTCGTCACGCAGTTTCTGCACTTCGGCATAGACCTCCGCTGACTCTCCTCCGGATTGCTGTGTCTGCTGCTTGAGTTCACGCACGTCATCCTGAACCATGTAGAGATCAGTTTTAGAGGCACACCCGGTTACCGTGCACACGGCCAGCCCGCCGACAAAAATACGAATACTCTGTTTCATCTCACATTTTCATATTATAACAACAGACACCGCATCTGGGACAGCGCCTGCCTGTTCGAAATTAATTGACAAAAAGTTATTCAACAACAAAATGAGCGCGCCGGTTTCTGGACCATGCCGACTCATCGTGGCCAGCGTCAAATGGGCGCTCTTCACCGTAGCTGAGTGTTTCGATTCTTGAAGATGCAACTCCTGCTTTAACCAGAAAACTTTTTGACATATCAGCTCTGCGCTCGCCTAACGCCATATTGAACTCATCAGTACCCCTTTCATCACAGTGTCCTTCAATAATCACTGATACTGAAGGATGAGCAATCATCCACTCGGCATTTCTTTTCAGCTGGGCAGTCGCTGACTCATCAAGATCAGCACTCTCAAACGAGAAGAAAACATCTTTCAGGGCAAGTCTGGCCTGTTCACGAAGCGCAGCTTCAGCTTCGGTATAGGTTTTTCCTGATGAATCCCCGTACACTGCCCCGTCTGCGACAACCGAATCAGTACCGATAATAGATTCGCTTGATTTTGATGCGCAACCGGCAATCAAAAAAGCACATACCACAATACAAGACGTGAATACCTGTTTCATTTTATTGTTTTCTCATGATAAATAAAAAGGGCAAACAGTAAACTGCTTGCCCTTCTCTGATAATCTGCAAGTCAGTTTACTGAACAACGAAATGAGCTCTTCTGTTCTTTGCCCATGCTGCTTCGTCGTGTCCAGGATCGAAAGGACGCTCTTCACCGTAGCTTACAGTCTGCATACGGGAAGGATCGACGCCAAGATTGACAAGGTAGTTTTTAGCACTGTCAGCCCTGCGCTCGCCAAGAGCGATGTTGTACTCGTTGGTACCTCTTTCGTCGCAATGTCCTTCAATAATGACAGCTGCTTCAGGATTGTCCATCATCCACTGAGCATTCTCCTTCAGCTGGTTCTGCGATGCCATATCGAGGACGGAGCTGTCAAAAGCATAGAAGACGTCATCGAGCTGGGCAACAGCAACAGGTGCTGCAACAGGTGCCGGCGCAACTTCTGGCTCAACAGCTTCCTCGCAACATCCGCAGCCGACAAAGAACAGCATCGACGGAACGAGAAGCATTCTGAAAAGATTTTTTAGAGATTTCATAATTCCCCCTTGTTTTACAGGTTAAAGATAACTGCTTTAGAAATAAATTCATCGTAATGAAGACCAGCTCGGTTGCATCTGCTCACCCGGAATTTTCAGACTTCGCTGATTTCTGCCATTGGCATTCATCATGAACAACTTTTTCGAACCATCCCGTGTAGAGCTGAAGACAATCATACTCCCATCAGGTGACCAGCTCGGTGCTTCGTTCTGCCTCGTTCTGTAGGTCAGCTGCCGCAATCCTGAGCCATCTGCATTTATTGTAAATATATTGATTTCCCCGTTGTTTTGCATAGAACTATATACAATTTTATTATCAACCGGTGACCAGGATGGCTGCGTGTTGTATTTCCCGCTGAACGTCAGGCGGGTTTCCCTGCCGGTTGAAAGATCTTTGATAAAGATCTGGGGCGACCCGTGACGCGATGAAACAAATGCCATTTTTCTGCCGTCAGGAGAAAATGAAGGCGAAACGTCAATCCCTCTGCTCCTGGTCAGACGCCTGCCAACCGATCCATCGGAACCGACAAGATAAATCTCCTGATCACCTTCAAAGGAAAACGTTGTTGCACATTCAAGACTTCCGTTTCTCCATGCAGGATCAATCTTGACCCCTTTCTTGGTCACCGAAACAATTTTCCTGGTGGCCAGGTTTTTTATCTGCAAATCGGGCAATCCCCGTGAATAGGTCAGATATGCCAGCAGTTCGCTGTCGGGAGAAAGTGACGGAGTCAAGGCAAGACCTCCGGTATCGGTTACCTGTGTTGCGCCGTAGCCGTCGAATTCAGCAAGAAAAATTTCCTTCTTTCCGCCTTGAGACGACACAAAAGCCAGCTTTGAATCAAAAATAGATCGCTTTCCGGTAATGAGTTCCATAAGATCGGCACAGAAACGGTGGCCCATGGAACGAAGCTCATCGCGCCTGCCGGTATAGAGCTTTTTCAGCATCAGCTTTCCCGTCAGAACATCGTAGACCTCCATTGCCATGTTAATGGTATTGCCCCGCCGCTCCATCACACCGCCTGCATAGAGTTCTGCTCCGACCGAACTCAGAGAAGCGAAATTAACCTGGCGCTCTCCTGCGACATAAAGATCACCCCCGCTGAAAACATTCAATGGAGCTTTGAGGATGGAAAACATACCCGTAAAATCAAGGCCGCTTTTGATCACCTCATCGAGTTCACGGGCATATTCGCCATATTTTTCTTTCTGAAAGTCAAGCGGTTTCAGAACAAGAGGTATAGTCGTCTCTCCCTCCTTGGCAATTTTGATATACTGCCCTACCGGTTCGGCGGAAAGCGTAAAAGCATTGAAGAACAGAACGCAGAAAAACATGACTATCGTCTGCATCCGCATAGAGATCGCGATATTCATAAACAGCACCTCATGATTGATAATGTGATTTCCATCATTGTGTCCGGACTCCCGACGCATACCCACAGTCGGCAAGTCCTGCAAAACCATACATGCACGCATACAGGGAAAATACTAAAGACCGGAAGTTTTTTACAAGCATACAGGGAATCATACCCCTGATCATCCGCACATCACCAGCACTATTCTATTCCCCGCGGGGTAAAAATCAGCCCTATTCTCAACGGAGAGAGACTGACATCAGCAGGAACAGGCGGAAGCGGAGATGCCTTCTCGAGAGCTTTTTTGACCGTCTCGTCAAAGTAATTGCTGCTTGAATGGCGATCAAACGCTACATCGGTCACCGCACCGTCAAGCAGAATGGTAAGCGCGACATAGGCTTCGACAGATCCCTGTTCCCGGATAAGCTCTCCTGAAAAAGACCAGCTTTGAGTAATAATCATAACCACCTGCGACAGGTACTGTTCATAGGGACTCAGAGGAGCACCGTAGTTCCCTGTACCCGCACCGGCCCCCCTGCCTATACCCCCTGCCCGGTTATAGAGCGATGAAGGAGGTCCCTCGGTATCGACTTTCTGCTGGAGTCGTGCAAGCGTTTTCTCTATCTCGCTTGGCTGCTTGCCGCTCACCGTTTCCTGAAGCTTTTTGAGCGTCTCCTCCATGCTTTTTTCAGGTTTTTCGGGAAGTTTTTCAGCAGTTTTTGCTGGTTCAGCTTTTTTTTCCGGTTTGACAGGTTCAATCGGAACAGCCTGTTTTTCAGGTTTTACGACCGGCTCAGCAAGCGGCTTGACGATCTCTGCTGCTTCTTTTTCAGGCAACTCAACAACCTGCGGCTCAACATCAGCGATCCCCCCTCCCGGAGGTTCCGGGACAGCGGCTCCGGGACCGGGCAGCGACACCAGACTTACCGTCACCACTGCAGGCTCGGGCTGTTGTCTCAATTGAAGAAACAAACTGATGAAAAGAACGGCGACATGAACACCCAGAGCGGTGAGCAATGCAACCACAAAGCGTCTGCGTTCTTTTGACTGTTCGTCACTTTGTCTCATAACGCCTGCCATCCGGTAATTCTTTTGCTGTACTTCCAGGATCGGTAACCATGCCGATATTCTCAATTCCAGCGTCACGGATCTGTCCCATGACATACATGACAAAACCGTATGGCAAAGATTTATCCGCCTTAAGGTAAACCTCCCTGCTTGTCTTCAGATCAAGAATCGAAGGAAGACGCTCCGAAATATCTTCTGCTTCGAGCTGATATTGATTGACAAACACCTTACGGGCAGCATCAACATTGATAATAACGGCCCTGGTATCGACGTCCATTTTCTCATGGGTCGTTTCAGGAAGCTCAACCTTGACCCCATGCGTCATCATAGGTGCTGTCACCATAAAAATGATCAAAAGAACAAGCATGACATCAACAAAGGGAGTGACATTGATGTCGCTCATAAGCCGGCCCCGGCCGACGCCTTTCCCTCCCGATCCGCTACCTGAGTTCATGAACAAACGATTTTACATATTCAGCTGAAAAATCATCGAGGTCCCTTTCCACAAGAGCGATCTGCTGACTGAAAAAGTTGAATCCGATCACTGACGGAATTGCTGCGGCAAGACCGGCTGCCGTTGCAATCAGAGCTTCAGCGATACCGGGCGCCACCGTTGCCAGAGAGGCTGACTGTGTCAGGCCGATACTCTGGAAAGAGTTCATAATGCCCCAGACCGTGCCGAAAAGACCTATAAAAGGGGCTGTATTGCCTACGGTAGCAAGAAAAGCGATATACCGGCTGAGCCGACGGCTTTCTGCATTGGCTTCGCGCTTGACCGCCCTGGAAATGCGTTCTTCACAGAAGCGGGCGTCCTGGCGATCGCTCAATGCCCGATACTCGATATACCCCGCCCTGAATACTCTTGCCAGCGAACCGTTGCGGTACCGTTCACTTTCAGCGAACACCTTGTCGATACCCGATACATCAAAAAAATAATCAAGAAAATCCCGGGATTCGCTCATTGCCTTACGAATCAATCCGTACTTGAATATGATAATCGTCCAGGATAACACCGAAAAAAGCAGAAGAAGTGCCAGAACAAACAGGACCACAAGCCCGGAATCGGCAACAAGTGCAAAAAAACCTCCCGTTGATTCAAACATGTGAGTATGCATTTTAAATGTTAGTCAGTGCCTGTCAATGCAATCAGAGATACCGGGATAAAACGTATGCCAGTGCCGACCCTGAAAGCGCACATAGTGTATTAACCAGATCATTATTCACTATATGATAACCTTTAATCAATTTATTCTGTACAAGAGTTCCGTTTTTATTGATGCTGTGCGTACGTTCTGTCACTTTTTCCCTCACCGGGTCATAATACTGCGCCTGGATGGTTGCGCCGAAAAAACTGTCGACCAGACTCGCGATCAATCCGGAAAAACCTACCAGGAGAAACGACTGAATGACGCCATACTCATAAACCCACTCTACCCTCATAATAATGGCGCTGGCACAAATAAGCAAGGCTCCCGAAAAAGCGCCGAGGGTGCCGGGCACAGAAACCCCCCCGGAAGTACCTACCGGCACGAGGCGCATTGTTGTAATAAGCCTTGCTTTCGGATTAGGCCACATGGTACCGATCTCTGTTGCCCATGTGTCAGACTGAACCGCTGCAAGAGTCCCGAGATACGCGAAGAAAAAAGCAGGATCACCGGTAAGGGAATAGGCGATCATGATAATCCAGGCAATTCCCCCGTTTGCGTACACCTGACCTGCGTCGCGCTGGGACCCCTTCTCGAATACAAGATCAAATCGGGCTTTTCGTTTTTTCCCAAGTTTAGACAGCACCGACGACAGCAGATAAAAGGTCAGCAACGGCACCGTCCAGTCGAGACCGCCTATGCCAAAAATCGTCGTTCCGAGCAGAAAGGTCGCCGTAGCGCCGCTGTTGTCAAGAAATTTTGCCTGTATCGACAAAACCGCAAGTAACAACGCAAAAAGCCCTCCGATCAGAAACCCGTATATATCGACCGTCGGATTTTCGGTCAGCACATAGAGGATATAGGAAATAGACAATGGAATGAAAAAGTTATCGAGGCCATAGGAAAGAATTGCCTCCACGGCTGTCGCAATCAAGGCGAGCAGCAAGGCAAAAGCAATCAGCTCCATCGTCGATGCTGCTGCAAGCGCTCCGGTAAAGCCGGGTCGAAAAAACAGAAAACATCCCGCAAGCAGAAAAAAGGATGTCAGCAGCATGGCAAGCGACCCCTCTACAGTCTTCCTGCTTCTGGTCAGATTCTCGATATGACGACGTTTTGATGACGATCCGACCAGCGCAGCCATTGAATCCCCGACACCCATAACAAGCATTGATGTCTGAAGCATCCAACGGGCATCTTCCCACAAAAACAATGCCTGGAGCATAAATATCAGGGGGACCAACACCGGCCCGTAACTCGGCAGACTGATTTCCTCAACCGCTCCCGCCCGTCCTCGGTCATGGAGCACCCGGGAAAATCCGGAAAGGCTGCCGAACAGATTGAAAACCAGAAAAAGAGCGCCGAGAAGAACGGGATAGAAGTTTCCCTCAAAAAGGAAAGGCATGAGAAAAGCCACGACACCGAGGCTGAAGTGCAGAACCTTCCGAACAGTGAAATTATTGACAGAAAACCGTCTGACAAGCATTTCGGCACCGAGCAGGAACAGAAGCATGATGCAAAATGTCAGGATAAACATCAAAACATCGCCCTCATCGGGGATCGTCAGACTTAACATATTGTCTTTATTTTCGTTACTGTCAACACTGAACAACGTCTATGATCCAGAGACATTGATGAAAAATAGCAAAAACACTGCATTAACACGAATAAATAGTACAACAAAAACAAGAGAAATCACACTTTGACACGCTTGTTTTACAAAAAAGAAAACATTAAATTCATACCACAATGGCGTGCGACACATTGCGTTCTCTGTGTCGATAAATCCAGGACAAAAACACAAATTTTCCATTTTATCTCAATGCCTGCACGTTTGCGAAATAGTGGCAATACCTGCAATCTGCACAGTATGACATGCGCAGAAGCATTCATTGTCGGAAAAACTATTTTCGGCAAAATGTCTGACATCCTCCCCTGCAGGATCGGGCTGGTCGTACCTGTTATTATTGTACAGGTGAGCATTCTGGTGCCGTAAGGCAACCAGCCGGTCCCAAGTCCAGATTTCTATTCTTGAAAATACTCATGATTTCATCGGCTTCGGGGACGGCGCTCCCTGGTGTGGCTTTTCGTTAATCATTAACCGTGAAAATCATGAGATCCGATATCATAAAAAAAGGCTTTGAGAAAGCTCCTCACAGAAGTCTGCTGAAGGCAACCGGAGTCATCAGAAACGACAATGACTTCAAAAAGCCGTTCATAGGCATCTGCAACTCCTACAATGAACTTATTCCCGGCCATACCCACCTCCAGGAACTGGGACGCATCGCCAAAGAAGCGGTCAGGGAGGCAGGAGGAATTCCTTTTGAGTTCAATACGATCGGCGTCTGCGACGGCATTGCCATGGGGCATATGGGCATGCGCTACTCTCTGGCAAGCAGAGAACTGATTGCCGACAGTGTCGAAACAGTCGCACAGGCTCACCGGCTCGACGGCCTTGTCTGCATTCCCAACTGCGACAAGATAACTCCCGGTATGATGATGGGAGCCCTGCGAATCAATATCCCGACCGTTTTCGTTTCGGGCGGTCCCATGAAAGCCGGACATACACCATCAGGAAAAACCGTTGACCTTATATCGGTCTTCGAAGCTGTCGGACAATGCAGCACCGGCGAAATCAGCTCAGAGGAACTTGGTTCTATAGAAGATAATGCATGCCCGACATGCGGATCCTGCTCAGGCATGTTCACTGCGAATTCCATGAACTGTCTTGCTGAAGCGCTGGGTTTTGCGCTTCCCGGCAACGGAACCATTCTCGCCGTCGATCAGGCAAGAAAGGAACTGGTTAAAAAGGCATCAGGAGTCATTATCGATCTGGTTCGCAACGATATCAAACCGCGCGATATTCTCTCAAGAAAATCCATGCTCAATGCATTTGCGCTCGATCTTGCCATGGGCGGAAGCACCAATACCATTCTTCACACCCTGGCCATTGCCAATGAAGCGGAGCTGGAATTCGACTTCTCGGAACTTAATGATCTTTCGGCAAAAACCCCCTATATCTGCAAGGTCAGCCCCGCCACACCTGACGTCCATATCGAGGATGTCGACAGAGCAGGAGGCATCAGCGCGATCCTGCACGAACTATCAAAAATTGAGGGACTGCTCGATCTTTCGACGCCGACTGTCACAGGGAAAACACTTGGAGAGAACATCAGCGGCGCAGAAGTCAGGGACAGCAAGGTCATTCGCTCCATAGAAGCCCCC
>RRYU01022653.1_pt1 | contig 39514 bp, 37 predicted proteins | sample 2162651 | NCBI WGS metagenome assembly RRYU01 (sample SAMN10267283, study PRJNA491782) | microbial mat metagenome | isolation source: biomat in the production well | place: Japan: Minami-Kanto gas field, natural gas well KTG3 | collected 2017-06
CCCCCCACGATAGAAGCTAATTTGCGAAGGGTAATCAAATTTTGTTATTTAGTACTTTTTACTTTTCTTAACTCAAAAAGAACATCATCAGTAAGATCGTGAGTCGGTTTACCGTATAACAATGAGACCGATCCGTCAAAAACAAAATCATAACCTTTTGAAATAGCTACATTATCAACGGCAGTTTTAACTTTTCCTAATAATTTATATTCCATTTGTGATTGTTTTTGATATAATTCACCTTCCGGTCCAACTTTCTGTGCCTGATACTGTTGCAAGCGTTGTTCCTTAGTGCTGATTTCTTTCTCTTTTTCTTTGCGCCATTCCGGTGAACTCATTAATCTTTGTGTTTCGTAAGCTTGGGTTAAGCTGTCAAGTTCCGTTAACATAGACTGATATTCTGCTTGTACTTTTCTGAATTCCAACTGCAGCTGTGATTCTGCCTCTTTGAATTCTTCAAATTCTGCACGTACCCGTTCAGATGCAATATAACCGATTTTAACCTGTCCAAATAAATACATTGGTAACAGCATAAATACTGTTAATAGTGCAATGTTTACTCGTTTTAGATTCACTAATTCCTCCTATTTCGTAATTAGAATTGTTGTCCAAATGTAATTGTTGTTTTCCACCCTTGTGGATTGCCCGTTCCTCTTATATCATCAAAACCGTAACCAATATCAAATCCCAGCATACCAATCATTGGCATGAAAAATCTTATTCCTACGCCTGCAGCGCGCTTTAAACTTAATGGCCCGGTTCGCGATAAATGAAAGGGTTCCGTCATATCTTTATTGGCCCACACATTACCCATTTCAGCAAATCCAAGTAGATAAATAACCGGATTTTGAGATAATGGAAAGCGCAATTCAGTGGTAAATCTAAGCAATGAATTACCTCCTATCGGACTGCCGGAACTTGATAGAGGACCAATCGCATTATCATCATATCCGCGTAGCATGTTTCCGTATGGTATTCCATTTCCACCCATAATAAATCTTTCATCATACGGAATAATAGATGTCTCGTCTTCCTTGGCGGCTAATTTTCCAATAACACCCATTTTAAAAGAATTTACTAATACAAATTTACTAACCAATGGGGAGTACCATTCCAAATTTAGATCGTGTTTGTGAAAGTCTTCATTTCCGCCCAGTATACCACCGGACACAGTCGTACTCCACACCATCCGAGAACCTGAAGAGGTAAATTCGGGCCTGTCTCTACTATCTCGAGACACTGTCTGAGAAATATTCACACCGACTGACTGTTCTAAGCCACCTGTATAAAGATCCAAATCTTCCTGTGTTCCATTATATACTTTTTTTGTAACCTGAAATCCCCATTGTCCCCTGAAGAAATCATCGGGCCAACGGAATCTACGACCCCACATTACTGAACCGCCCATGACCGTTAGGTCCAATGGATAATAATACTGCGTTGATGCCCCGCGAAATGAATAAAATAATGACCCCCCGACCAGATTAGGAGTATCGTTTATCATCGGATCAGTAAAACTTAGACTAAATGAATGATACTTTGATTGATCACCTGTGTAATAATTATAAGAAGATCCGCCTGAAAGACCGGTAGAGGCACTTAACACAAATCGCTGACCCATTCCGCGGAAATTCATAAATTCAATTCCACCACCGCCGGTCATTCCGTATTCTTTAGTGTACCCAACGTTCAAATTTGCCCGCTCAGAAGATTTTTCTTCAACCGTTATTTCCAGATCAACCTTATCATCAGCTACGGGAATCACATCGGGAACTACGTTGCCGAAATAGTTTAATATCCATACTTCCCTTTGGCTGCGAATTAATTTTTGTCTGCTGAACACATCGCCGGGATAAAGTTTTAATTCACGGCGAATAACATTCTCTCGTGTTCTTGTGTTACCGGATATACCGATATTGCGTACATAAACTTTATGATTTTCTATAACAGACAAGCGCACATCAATTGAATCGATACCAACCGGGGTAATTTCCGGAATTATATTACTATAGATGTAACCCTTGTCCATATATAAGGATTGTGCTCGCTCATAAATTCCTTTTTGCAGATCCTCTTCATTATACGCTTCACCGCTCGAAATTCCCAACGCACTATTAAGTTGTTCAGCGGTATATAGCTCGTTACCATCCCAACTAAAATTACGATAATAATATTTTGGCCCTTCATTTATAGTAAGCCAAATATTCATTTTCTTTTTATCTTTACTGTAGGATAATGAGTCTGCAATTACCATTGCATCTCTATACCCGCGTTTTTGGTAAAATTCCTTAATTTTGCCCTGATCTTCTTGAAACTTATTGTCGTCAAATGAAGACCGCCAGAAAAAATACCATCGTTGCTGTTTTGTTTCCTTTAATGCCCTGCGCAGTCTCGCATCAGATATATTTTTATTACCGATAAAGTTTATATCATCAATCTTTACACGATACTTTTCATCAATAGTAAATTTTAGATTTAGCGTGCTCTCAATTATTTTAGCATTTGTAACTGAAGTGTCTACTTTTGGTGGTTCCAATGCTACACTAACTGTCGCTAAAAGAAATCCTTCTTCGGAATATAGATCCAATATTTTTGACCTGGCTATTTCTATTTGGTACTCAGGAACTCGTTGTCCAAGCCTTAAGCCAATTTCTTTTTCAATCTTTGTTTTTTTTACTTTTTTATTTCCGTCAAATATTATCTTACCTAAAACGGGAGCTTCTTCAACTGCAATTGTGATCGATATTCCCTCATCGGTTTCGTCTTTAACATAAACTTGTACATCATTGAAAAGTCCGGATTTCCATAATTGTTTCACACCGCGAGAAAAATCACCGGCTTTTAAGACTTTACCTTCTTTTAATCCTGAAGTGAAAATAATTACATCGGCGTTGGTCAAGGTGTTGCCTTCAACTTCAATATCTAGAATCCTAACTTCTTCATTCGCCTGAGCAAAAACAAAATTAACTAATATTAGGGCTACTAGCGATATTGATAAATATTTCTTCATAAAAATCATTCTGCTATTTTTCCAAAACGGCGTTCTCGTGATTGAAAATCGATAATTGCCTCAAGTAATTCTTTTTCTCTAAATGCCGGCCAATAAGTTTCAGTAACAAAGATTTCAGTATAGGCGATCTGCCATAGTAAAAAATTGCTAACTCTAAATTCGCCGCCAGTACGAATCAAGAAATCCGGATCAGGCATCTTATTGGTATAAAGTAAATTTTCAAATTGTTCCTGATTGATGTCGTCAGCCTTTAATTCACCATTTTCAATCATATGGGCAGTTTTCTGAATAGCCTGCATTATTTCTTGTCGGCTACCATAACTGAGAGCAAGATTTAAATTCAATCCTGTGTTGTTTTTAGTAATCTCAATTCCTTCTTCAATACCTTTTCTGGCGGATTTGGGCAAATCACTAAAAGCACCAATTGTTGTAAGCTTCACATTATTCTTATGCAAGCTTTTCACTTCTTTTCTAATCGTAGTTAAAAGCAACTTCATCAGGGCAGACACCTCTGTTTGAGGCCGTAACCAATTTTCTGTTGAAAACGTGTATAATGTTAAATGTTTAATCCCAATTTCTCCACAAATGCGTGTTATTTCCCTGACAGAATTGATTCCTTCCCGATGTCCTGCAACCCTTGGAAGCGAGCGTTGCTTAGCCCATCGGCCATTGCCGTCCATAATAATTGCAATGTGGATTGGTAAGTTTGCATTTTTTTTAATTAATTCTCTTAACTCTTCTTTTTTCATGGCTCTGATTAAATACCGATGTAAAACAAGCGGGCAAAATTACCCTTGCATTAACTGGCAGTCAACAATTACTCCTGTATAAAATCAAGATGCGCTTTGCTCGTTTTCAACGTAGATATTTCCGAACTGTTCCGATTTATTATTTATAATTGAATACTAAATTTCTAAAGGACTATCCCATACTGAAGCAAAAAATACTTATAAAGAAACTCTCCCAGCCAAACAGCGGTTAATAATATAATCGAAAACATCAAAATAGTCTTTTTACTTGATTTTTTCAATAGTTTCATCCAAACCGATATCAAAATCAGTGGAAATATTAAACCTATAACTATAATTGATAAGAAATATACAATATCATTCTGAATAAAGAATTGATATACACTCATAAAAATATTGTTCTGGTCGCCAATCTTAACACTGAACAAAATAAATATATCCCAGACGGTTCGTAATCCTATCAATATAATTAAGCCTTTTAAAAGTATCGGGACTATAGATAATTCGATGTTTTTCTTATTTTTATTCCTCAGGATTAATACAAATAGAAATGTCGTACTGGTTATTATCCCGGTGGAAATTACCCCCATCAGAACTCCATGCCACAAAGGCGTTAGCTGTACAATTTCCCGTATAGCACGAACAAACACTATGAAACCAAATATTAGCGAAGCAATAAAAAGATTCCCGAGTGGGAGTGGGGGATTCCAGTAATAAAACACAACAACAATTATTACTGACAAATATACAAGCCCTGATAGTTGCAGCGAAAGATTGATGCCGCTAATCCAAAACAGAAGTACACTTATTACACCAGCAAGTAAATGAATAAAATAATTTATATGTAAAAATCGTTGTTTATTTTCGAGCTTAGGTATAAATCTGTCTATTATAATAAAGAAAATTGGATATAGCATCGCAAATCCAATTAATATTAGTGTTAGAGCTGTAATTGATGTGCTCAATTTTAATTATGGGGCAATACTTGCCACTATTTAATTCAGATTTTCTATAACCTTGTCAGCTATTGAATAGTATATCTTGCTGATTGGAGAATTTGGATCGGCGAGAACAATCGGTTCGCCCGAATCTGTTGAATCAACAACTTCTTTTGAAATTGGAATCACGCCTAACAACGGGACACCAAGACGTTTACTTTCGGCTTCACCACCACCGCGTTTGAAAATATCATATCTAATTGAAAACTTGCCATTTTTATCAGTTTCAATTGCGTCTTTTCCTGTTATATCAATTTTAACTTGAGCGGGCGTTCTATCGCTTGCGATTATTTTACCTTCAATAATTAATCCCGACATATTCTCAATAACGCCCAAGACTGGAGCTTCAACCTTTCTAAACATATCTGCTCCTTTGCGAACGTCGGCTAAGGCAATATCCTGTGGAGTGGTAACGATTACAGCTCCACTGATGTCTAATTGTTGTGTCAAAGTTAATTGTACATCACCGGTTCCCGGTGGAAGGTCTAGCACTAAATAATCCAAATCACTCCATTCAACATCGCTAAAAAACTGCTCAGTCATCTTGGCAACCATCGGACCACGCCAAATTACAGGGGCATTATTCCCGCTAATAAATCCAAAGCTCATGATTTTCATCCCATATTGTTCAAGCGGAATTAATTTTCTGTCGGGAGTAACATGTGGCATATCATGAATACCTAGAATTATCGGTAAAGATGGTCCATAAATATCTAGATCAAGCAAGCCAACCTTATGACCTTTTTGCTTTAGTGCAGCAGCCAAATTTGCCGCAACCGTAGATTTACCTACTCCTCCTTTGCCACTTGCCACTGCAATAATATGTTTAATATCCCCGTTTAATTTTACGCGTTGTTGAACGGGCGGTTGTTTAACTTCCGGTTGTTTGTTATCGGTATGTGAATCAATTTTTATATCGTCGAATTGTTTAACCGCTTCTAATTTTTGGCGGACGCTGTCGATGATTTCGTTTTTCACCTTATCATTGGTAGTCGGGATTTTCAAATCCACTGATATGTTTTTATCGACAATTTCAATTTTATCAATAATTCCAAATGATATAATATCCCGACTAAATCCAGGATATTTTATTGTCCTTAATAGGTCTAATACTTCTGCTTTATTCATGATTATATATTTAATATGTAGAAAAACGGTTGTGTAAAAACAACCGTTTTTCTATTTTTTGTGTGGTTATAGATTATCCGTTGTAGTCGCGGCCAAAATAGTCGTAATTGATCTTGATGAACTTTTCCCATTCGGCTGGTACTTCACTTTCCTCAAAAATAGCTTCAACCGGGCACTCTGGTTCGCAGGCACCACAATCGATACATTCTTCAGGATCAATGTAGAGCTGTTTGCCGGTTGGGTCAAAATCCGGTTCTTTTGCCTCGGCACCAGAGCCAGTTTTATCATCGGGACCGTGAATGCAATCAACGGGACAAACTTCTACACAAGCAGTGTCACAAGTACCTACGCAAGGTTCAGCAATAATATATGCCATTCTAATCTCCTGTAATAAATCTTATTAATAATAAACTACAAAATATACTGAGTAGTTACATCTTAAATTACGTTTTATATTTAAAATATGACAAATCTTTTAGTGTAAATTTTGCTGGTTTTAAACCTAATTATGCAATACCAAAAGCGAAATATCAGTTTACTTTGGTCGGCTCAGATTATCTCTGTCGCTGGCGATGCGGTTTACCAAATTGCCCTGTTATGGTTAGTGCTCGATATTACCGGTTCATCAACTACAACCGGATTAGTGGCGATGGCGGCCTTCTTACCTGCTATGTTATTCGGATTATATGCCGGTGTTGCGGCTGATAAATATAATAGAAAATTCATTATGATTTTTTCAAATCTTAGTCAGGCTCTGACAGTGATCCTAATTCCACTAATGCTTTATTTCGATTATCAAAATATTGCAATTATCGGTATCTTAGCTTTTTTGAGGGCAAGTTTCAGCACTTTTTTCCCACCGGCACTTAACGCTTTGGTGCCGATGATCACATCCAAAGATCGACTGGTAGGCGTTAATTCTATTCTTGCTACATCAAGTCAGTTAGCATATTTAATCGGACCATTGGTGGCGGGATTGATATTAAGTGTGGTTTCAATACAGTACCTGTTTATTATCGATGGTACAACTTTCTTGATAGCAATCTTGCTATTAGTGTTAATAGTTACTCCCAGTCCAAAAAAAATATCGCAAAAACAATTTAGCACAGTTAAAGAATTGTTTAGCGGAATAAAATATGCTAAAGACCATAAACCATTGGGTACCCTGTTTATTTTAACTATTATAAACAATTTTTTTATAATGGGACCGGCATTTGTGGGGATGCTGATACTCGTTAAAGATTCGCTCGGAGGAACCGCCAGTCAGTATGCTTTTGTAGAATCCGGTTTGGCATTTGGTATGTTGATAGGGTCAGTTTTTGTTTATCGTATTAAAAATAGCATCAATATTGGCAGATTATTGTTAATCGGAATGGTTCTTGATGGCATTACTTACTCATTAATGTATTTTGCAGGTTCCGTTAATTTTGTGCTATTGTTTATTATCATTCACGCTTTCGGTATTCCAATGATTACGATTTCCCGTACTTCAATTATCCAAAAACACTCGCCCAATAAATATCACGGTCGATTGTTCTCGTTAGTTCATTTGTCAGTGGTTGGCGTTACTGCATTGTCCTCCGCGGTAGTAGGAATCGCAGCTAATTATATTGATATAAAAATAATTTTTCTATTTATTGGAATTGGTGCTGCGCTGTGCGGTGTAGTTGGGTTTATGAATAAAAAGTTGAGAGAAATATATTAGGTTAGTATTATTTTTTTGAGCTTGTTCTAATTGCTACACAATTTTTTCTAATCCTGTCTAATGTTTTTGGTCCAATACCTGCAATTTTCGCAATGTTTTCAATAGAATTAATTTGAGACTTAGATCTCATCTTCACGATTTCTTTTGCAACTTTTATTGATATACCATCAACTTTTATTAATTCATCTATTGAAGCAATATTAATATTTGTTTTACTAATATCTTGCAACGCAGATGATACTCCTTTTGGAGCATATTCTAAAATATCGCCCAATGTTAAATATGTATATAGGACAGTCCGTACAGCTTCATTATGCTTTACTCTAGTATGAACGCCCTTTGAAGTTTTTTTATTAAGTTTCTCTATAAAAGAACCTAGATAATCAATATGTGCCTTCGTTAAATTTTGGTCTGACCCTTTAGGTACGTTGGCATCAAGAAAAGCCCACAATCTGTTTATATATTGATCACTCCCTAGTTTGCGACCATCTATTTCTTGGTCACTTTCAGGTAAAAGAACATCAGCTACTGCTTTAATGACTCTTCTAGTTGCTGTTAAAGCTAAAGACCAATCTTCTTCAGATTGAGAGTTTAGTCTTTCATATGCAGTCATGAATTTTTCTATTGCCTCAGGACATATATCAAGGAGTAGATCATCTACTCGATTTCTAATCACATCAAACTGAGTGCTAGAAATCTCACCAAATGAGTATATTTTATATAGTCTAGTAGCATGAGTATATGCTGCGTTGGAGCATGTATTTAAAGTTGTCTCTAAATTATAGCAATATAATGTACCATCATTCCCTTTTCTTAATTTATTAAGGCGTTCTATTGCATTTTCTATATATTCGATACTATTAAATCCACCACCCGATTCATATAGTCGTGCATTTATTTCATCATTAGTATATGGAATTCCCAACGCCGATAAACTTAACATCAATTCATTAATATAATTTTTATCAATTTTATCAGGCAATTTAGGAAGTTTTTGTCTTAGAGATCCGAAATGAAGTTTACACCAATTTATCAACTTCGTATCATCTGTGAGACGTGCACACAATTCTATCTTACGCAATGCCGTAGATAGCTCGCCGAGTTTATTGCTTTGTAATATTGAAAGTGCTTCCTGAGCAAGTTTTGAACATTGCGAATGGATATTTTGATTCATACTAATTAAATTTAATTCAATATCTTAAAACCATACAATTCAATAAAATTAATACATTCTACTGTTAATAATTCGAAAAATGTGTTTTACTTAGTATTAGATCAAGGTATCTCATCATCTAAAATGTACTAATTAGCTGACAGAAAAAATGCGCCTTCATCTAAACTACTTTCTTATTAATTAGATTAACTATAACCTTAATAATTGTATCTTTTTCTTCCGGTTTACTTTGCGCAATTAAAACAGTAAGAGCAATTAGGGTTGTGTCCGGCAATCGTTTGCTACCGTCTTTCCGATATAAAATTTTATTTTGATTTAGAAAATAAACAAACAGCGTTGCAGCAATGCGTTTATTTCCATCAACAAATGAATGATTTTTCGTTACAAAATACAGTAGGTGTGCCGCCTTTTCTTCTATGCTGGGATAGGCATCTTTTCCACCAACAGATTGATAAATAGCAGAAATTGAAGATTTGAAACTTTTGTCTTTCGGAATACCAAAAATGTCACTTCCACGAAATTGCTTTTTTAGACTTTCAATCAATTGGACACTTTCGTCATAATTTAATTTATAGTATTCTTTTTTGGTTGTCTTTTTGAGTGACAGTGTCTTGAAATCATACTGATCTAAAATATCCAAAGCATAGGCGTAATCTGTAACAACCTCAATAATTCCTCTTGCTTGTTCTTGTGTGATTTCATCTAATGATAAAACATTTTCTAATAACTTAACAGAATTTTGTAATTCTACGTATTTCTGTGCCTGTGCTTTTAATCGACTTTCATTAATCGTATAGCCATGTACCAAGTGATTTTTCAACACATTTGTCGCCCAAATACGAAATTGTGTTGCAGTTTTTGAATTAACTCTATATCCGATGGAAATAAACATGTCCAAGTTATAAAAAAATACTTTTCGTGTTACCTCTCTTTTTCCCTCGATTTGAACTTGTGCAATTTTTGCACAAGTTGATTTTTGTTTAAGTTCCTCCGTTTTATAAATATTATTGATATGTTTAGTGATAACACTTCTCTCGGTTTGGAACAACTCACTAATTTGCTGCTGAGTTAACCAAACCGTATCTTCTGAAAAATGTACCTCTACTGATGGTAATCCCTTTTTTGACTGATAGATTTCTATTGACAGTTTATTATTGTTACTTTGCTTCATGATTTTATTGATGTTTTTTATTTTATAATACCACTAAATTAATAACTTCAACAGTGAATAATTCAAAAAATCAGTTTTACTTAGTCCTCGACCAGGGCACATCATCTTCAAAAATATTCTTATTTGATGTTGATGGAAATATCGTTTTTACTGAAAGGGAAAGGCATTTACTAAACCGTCCGAAAGAACATCATGTTGAAAGCAACCCCATTGATATTCTGAATGCCTGCACCAAGTTGATATCTTCGGCCATAAAATATGCGAAAAGCAAAGATGGACATATAATCAGCATGGGTATGGCAGTTCAGCGCTCGACATTTTTATTTTGGGATAAGCAGAATTTAAAACACTATACCCAAGCAATTAGTTGGCAGGATAGTCGTGCACAAAAAGAAGCGAATGCATATTCTACGTTTGGAATTAAAATTCAAGACATTACCGGAGTTCCTCTTAGTGCTCATTTCGGAGCTCCAAAATATTTACATTTAACTGCTCGCGATTCAGAACTAAAACAAAAAGCGGAGAACAATAAGCTGTGGTTTGGCCCGCTAAGCGCTTATTTAACACATTCTTTTACCGGAATACCCGCATTGGATGAAACAATTGCAGGTAGGTCCTTATTAATGAATCTCGATGAAATAACCTGGGATCATGAATTGTGTGCGCTTTTCGGTATCCCGATGAATTGTCTCCCGCCTATTACCTCAACCGTTAGCAATTTCGGTATATTTGAACTTGATGATGTGCAAATACCATTAAATTGTGTAATTGGTGATCAACAGGCAGCTTTGATCGGACAGGGTGGAAGTGTTCCCGGAACGCTTGCTATGAATTTTGGCACTTCAGGTTCAATTCAATATAATACAGGCTCCGAACCGCTTCGGGTTACCGGACTGCTGAGTAATATTTTATATTCAACAAACTTGAAGCGAAATTATCTATTGGAGGGCACAATTAGTGCCAGCAGTTCTCTTTTTCATTGGCTTGAAAAGGAATTAAATATTCCGCATATAAAGATGCGTTGGGATGTGCGCTGTTCTAAAACACTAACCAACGGCGTTTTAATACCAGGTTTTTCCGGAATCGCATCTCCCTATTGGATTGATGGTTTCAAAACCGTTTCGCACAATTTAGAAAATGCTACGAAAGACCAAATAATTAGAGCAGGCATGGAAACAATCGGATTTTTAGTGCATGATATATACAAATCGATTATACAAAAAACCAATCTAGCTCCTAATATGATAACTGTCAGTGGCGGTGGTGCAAGAGATCCACTGTTGCAATTTATTGCCGATCTTCTCCAGATAAAGATTGGACACACAACAGTAAAAGACAGAACTGCCTTGGGTGTTTATAGATTTTTAAAATCGCAAGATAGTCAAGTAACTATAAATGAAACAGTTGAGTGCGATAAAATCTTTGTTCCACAGATGGAAGACTCAATTCGTAATAAAAAATTACAGGATTGGCAGACCGCACTTAATAAAATTTTATGAAAAGTACTTTTAGGAGAGAAATGTTTCTACAATCTTTGGATTATCCAAACTGTCTACAATCAAATCTGCGCCTGCGTCAATAATATCATTGTACCATTCTGGTCGCCGACAAACTACTATAGATTTACATCCGTTAACTTTGGCAGCGATTGCATCTTCTGGTGTGTCACCGACTAGTATAATTTCTTCATATTCAAAAGTCTTACCCAGAACTTCATGTGCATAGTTTCGAGCAGCAACAGGCAAGTCGGACCGTGTTTCACCATCATCTCCATAAGCTCCGAACGAAAAATGTTTCATCAAATCAAATCGATTTAATTTAATTTGCGCACCCAGTTTTACATTCCCAGTAAGCAATCCAAGATCTAATCCCTTCTTTTTCATTTTATGAACAAGTTCCAGTGCGTCTTTGTAAATAAACGCATCGTTAGATTCATTATAGGTGTCTGCAAATATTTCAAGATAATTATTGATAATATTATTTATCACTTCAGCTTGGTCGCTATTCTTACCGCATTTTTTTAAAGCGTTTTTGACGATTAAGCGGTCGGTTAGTCCGGCTACATCTTTGATCTGTAAATCAGGGGGAACGCCAGTATGTTTTTCTATAGCTTGATTAATTGCCTTGCGGGCCGCAGGCCCGGGGGATAAAAGTGTTCCGTCAATGTCAAATAAAAACAGTAGTTTTTTCATAAATTAACAAAATTATTCCAAGACCAAATCATCTCGGCAGAGAGTGACTATTCTCTCTCGGATGTCATCTCTTAACTCCTCAACCGACAAATTTTTATAATAATCATTAGTTACAGGTTTGCCAAATTTCACCTTAACAACCCCGGGATATAATCTCCAATCAGTCTTTTGTTTTGAATCAAACGCCCCGATTATACCGATTGGAATAATGGTAATCCCTGTATTCAAAGATAGATGAAATGGCCCTTTTTTAAAAATACCCATCTTTCCATTAAGGGTCCTTGTCCCTTCGGGTGAGATTAAAAAGGATGTACCTTTTCGGATTTCGTCTTCAGCTAAATTCAAACTATAAATTGCTTTCTTTAAATTTTCCCTCACTATTGGAATCGCACCGTAACGTTTTATTAATCTGCCCCAAATTGGCCACGAAAACTGAAAATCTCCTCCTACAGCTGATATATATTCTTTGACTGAACCGCCTATTAAGAATTGATCAATCATTGATTGGTGGTTAAATAGATATAAATATGGTCCATCTTTTGGATCGGGTATTTTACCCTCTATTTTAAGTATTTGACCGGCGCTTAACAACATCACACGACATAAAAATCTTGCTAAGGGGTGTAATCGCTTGGGCGATATAAACATTGCTGTAAGCAGGTAAATGCCAGCTGAAACCACAAATCCCGTTAAAGCGATTGGCCAGATTAATATGGCAATAATTGTACTGACTGTTTTTATAAGGAACGCACTCACAAAATTATTTCAATTTTAGCCGACTTTTGAGCCGTTAGGAATGCTTTTCTGCGGTTCAAGCAGCACTACCTCATGTTCTTTGTCGTTTGCGCCAAGCACCAGAACTTCTGATTTAATTCCAGCAATCTTTTTAGGTGGTAGATTGACAATAGCTACGATTTGTCTACCTATTAAGTCGGCCGGTTTGTACAAATCTGTTATCTGAGCGCTTGATTTCTTTATTCCCAGTTTGCCAAAATCAATTTCAAGTAAATAAGCAGGAGTTTTTGCGTTGACTAATAACTCAGCTTTAAGAACAGTTCCGGTTCGTAAATCAAGTTTGCCAAAATCAGTAATATTTATCATTTTTAATCCAATACAACCGTATCTTTATATTCCGGCACAAAGGTGTTCCAACCGGTCTTTTCTTTTAAGTAGTTGCTAAAATGCTCTGCCGCATCTTCCTCTCCATGTGTTATAAAAACACGTCGCGGGTCATTTTTAATATTTGTAACCCAATCAAATAATTCATTTTTACCGGCATGGGCAGAGAAACCTTCAATTCTCTTGACCTTCATTTTCATCGGAAAATTCTTGCCGAACAATCTGATTTCTTTAGCACCGTCCAAAATGATCCTGCCCAATGTACCAACAGCCTGATAACCTACAAATAATAAAGTGCTTGACGGATTATGAATGTTATTTGCAATGTGATGCTTGATCCTGCCACCTGTACACATTCCCGAACCGGCAAGAATGATTGAAGTGCCTCTAATATTATTTACTGCCTTAGACTCTTGAACAGTATTAACAAGCTTCAAATTGCGGAACGAAAACGGAGAGTGATTATCTTCGAGTAAATCAGTCATTTCTTCATCAAAAAGTTCCGGATGATCCCGAAATACTTTTGTTACCTTATTAGCCATTGGACTGTCAACAAATACTAATAAAGGTGGAATCCTTTTTTCCATTAAAAGTGAATTCAGTTCATAAAGCAATTCTTGAGCACGTTCTATTGCAAAACTCGGTATTATAATATTACCACCGGACTGATAGGTGTCATTAATAACTTCCTCTAAATTATCATCTATATCGCGTATTTCCTGGTGATAGCGGTTACCGTAGGTGGATTCCATAATTACATAGTCTGCCTCATTAAAGACTGTTGGGTCACGTAAAATCGGTTTATCCGGACGACCAATGTCTCCTGAAAAAATTATTGTTCTTTTTTCATTGCCATCTCTAACAACAATCTTGATCATTGCCGAACCAAGGATATGTCCTGCATCATAATAAATCACTTCAATATTTTCAGTGATTTTGCTTTCTTGCTTATATTTTATCTTACGGAGCAATTTTATTGTATCTTTTGCATCTTCAACAGTATAAAGAGGAATATGGGGATAGGGTCCTTCTCTTCCCTCTCTTTCGTGACGTTTTTTCTTATACTTGGCATCTTCAAATTGCAGTTTGGCTGAATCCATTAATACAATTTGAGCGATCTCGGCAGTGGCGGGAGTGCAAAAGATATCTCCCTGAAATCCATCTTTTACCAATTTTGGTAAAAATCCGCAATGATCTACATGGGCATGTGTTAATAAAACTAAGTCGATAGTTGATGGCTCAACCGGAAAGGGTTCCCAGTTCCTTCCACGATAATCTCTTTCTTGGTACATTCCGCAATCAATTAAGATTTTCTTTTCGTTCGTTTCAAGTAAGTAGCGTGATCCGGTAACGTTTTTTGCTGCACCGAAGAAAGATAATTTAATATTCATCAAGAATTCCCGATTTTTTGTAGTCTAATAGTTAATATTGGTCAGATTGATTTAAATAATTGCATATAAATTAGATATTTGCGTTTAATGAAACAACTTTGATAAAATTTTACTTTGGTAGAGAATATAATAACTTACAATGATCGGAATAGATTTGATATAGTGCATTTCTCTGTTTTTTGCCGATAATAGCTTGACCGATGACATAATAATGATCCATTTCATAAGGACCAAATGTATACCATTGACCGGATCGGAGAATAACATCAGGTGAATATTTTTCTATTTTATCCGGTCCGTTTAAGCCGGTGGTTGGTCCCCACATTGAACTTGTATTTACAACACCATCGTTTTCGAACCAAGTGGAATCTGTTAAAGTTCCATTAGCAAATTGAGCGACTTCTGCACCAATCTTTTTGACATTATCGTACAGCGAAATAAAAATTTTCCCGGATGGAACATAATAACCGGTCTGATCATCTATGCGTGAGCATGTTGTAGCATAGGAAAAATAATAAATATTCGGGTTAGCTTTGATAGCAGTGTTTAATTCTCTTGCTCCTTCAATACTTAAGTCCCAGGTACTAATATTTTTAGATTGCCACGCGGCATGTTGGTCAATCCGGTCATAATATTCCTGCCAATTTTCATTTTCTCTCAGTGTTAAGTCCCAATGATCAAGATCAAAATTATAAAAGTCAGATCCAATTACTGCAGCTAATCCCATAAAATTTTGAAAAAAAGGTATCGTTTTAGTTCTAACATCAACGTATGTAGTACCATTGTGCGGGGACGAAATTGTAGTTATAGATTTAATATAGCCTGAATTCTTCTTCCCAAATAAATCATTTTCTTCATATCGTTTGCTTAGAGAATCAGCAAAAAATTGATTTTCAAGTAGATAATCCAACATTCGAACTGTTTGCCCGCCCATGCTATGCCCCAGTAAATGCACGGGATGTTCGGAATCCCATTCGGGATACATACCTTTATAAATTTTCCCCGGCGGTTTTTGAATCACACCGAATTTATCGGCATGATTTTTTCCGTAGTCAAGTTGTCCACCTTTTAATTGATAATAAACCTCGGCCGCTCTTTCCCAATTAGAAGATACCGGACCTACGGAAACCGTAAAAACAGTAAATCCCCGTTCTTCAAGATACTCCTCAATATCCCAAAAACCTCCCCAGTACTTATAACCGATCATTTCTTCCGGTCCCCACCCTATAAAACCATGAACTAATACTATTGGATAATTATTTTGAGCAAATAACGCAGATATACTTATTAAAAGTACTAGAAGATATTTATTAACTAGCTTCATATTACTGTAAATTTAAAAAGAAATACGTATATTTATTTATTCAATAAAGTAATTTTTAATCACATATCTGTAACTTTATTGTATTAAGCCGGCTGTTTGTACGAAAGAAAAACAAGGAGCAACTTATCTATGAAAAAAATGTTATTATTGATTGTAATGTTTGCAAGTACTTTTGTATTTAGCCAGAATGCAACAGAAATTGCTAAAAACTGCCTTCCTTCAACTGTTTTTATCACTATGGAGGACGAGCACCACCAACCACTTACTTTAGGTTCTGGATTTATTGTTGAAAAAGGGGTAATCGCAACCAATCTGCACGTTATAGAAGGTGCATCATTTGGACATGTTTTCCTTATTGGTAATGATACTAAACACAAAATAAATGGATATTTTGCAATCGACGAAGATAATGATTTAGCGCTATTATCAGTGCCGACAATAACAGGGAAGGCATTATCCCTATTTGAAGGAGATTACCCTCAAATTGGAGAAAGAATATATGCAATAGGGAATCCCAAAGGCTTGTCAGGTACAATATCAGAAGGGATAGTAAGTGGAATAAGGACACAGGGGGGAAATAAATTAATTCAGATAACTGCACCTATATCACCTGGTAGTAGTGGTGGTCCAGTAATAAACAATGATGGAAAAGTTATAGGTGTTGCAGTAGGGGCCATGAAGGATGGACAGAATTTAAATTTTGCCATTCCATCTGCATTAATTATGGGGCTGTTAAATAGCCAGGATAGTACTGTATCATCATTAAACGCTAGAAAAAGTTCTAAATCTGTTAGTTCTATAAACGGTGAAACAGACATTAGTACGGCTTTAGAAATAAGAAACATTAATAAGCAAGGTATCGTCTTGGCGGGATTCACCCTCATAAATAAAATTGATGTTTTTGTTCATGATATTAAAATACTGGTTATATTATATGACGTGGATGGGATTCCTTTAGATTATTATGAAAAAGAATATTTCACTTACCCTGATGGAATACGACCATATCTAGCGCGTTATATCTCTTATTCAAACAGTGAGCTTATATCAAAAAAGGCGCTAAAGATTAAAAATAATAAATTTGAAATAAGAATAATAGATTTTAAAATAAGTGATGATTAAACACAATGATCCGATAAAAAATTAACAATATAAAACCTAATTATATAAAAATGAGAAAAATTAAACGAAATATTGAATTTATTATTATTGCTATTGCTTTTATATTTGTTGTCGTTTTTTATTACTATGGAAATATTGATGGTAAATTATTTTTAGGTTTACTTGCATCAATTGCATCAATCTATTTGGGCATTCTAAAATACAAAATTGAAAACGATAAAATTTTTAAGGAATTGTTCACGGATTTTAACAATAAATATGATTTAAAATTTAATGACCTAATCAATGAATTGAAAAGTGACAAAAAAAGAGAATTAAATCAAACGGAAATTAATTTAGTTATAGATTATTTAAATTTGTGTGCCGAAGAATTCTTATGGAGACAAAAAGGTAGAATACCAAAGAATGTCTGGACTGCTTGGCACTCCGGAATTCTTGAAAATATAAAAATTAAACAGGTCATGGAATTATTGAAAAATGAAATTATTACGGAAAATGGTAGAAAGTCATATTACGGACTAATTGAAGAACTTGGATTTTAAGCTATACAAATTATAGACTTGCCTATCTTTCAACATATACAGAGTTTTGTTAATTAAAATAAAAAAGCATATCCCGTCAATATGGTTTTTAAAACGGCTATAATATGATTGGCGGCGAATTGTTACCAATTGGTAAAATATTCATCACATGGTAATGAACATTTGGAACAAACTTAAAAAACGATGGGGCATTGAGAGCAATTACCAAGTTGCGATAGTTCTGCTTGTATTTGCACTAACCGGTTTTTCAACGCTTTATACTCATAATTTTATCGATTACCTATTAGGCATTGAGAAAGGCACTAATTTTATCATAAAACTGCTTGTTTTCATTTTCTTGGTATTGCCGATATTTTCTATCCTTTTATATATCTGGGGTACAATACTAGGACAAAGAAAGTTTGTCACCGAATTCATTAAATATAAAATCAGTTTAATCTATAAAAAGAAATGAAAATAGAATCTATACTTGATCATCTGAAAGCAGGAAACATAAATTTTGTAAGCGATAATTTATCTAATACTAATCAGAATTCAGCTCGCAGGAAAGAAACTGTAGACGGACAAAATCCTTTTGCTGTTATTCTCACCTGTTCCGATAGCCGCATTGTTCCTGAATTAATATTTGATACCGGTATTGGTGAACTGTTTGTTATCCGTGTAGCCGGAAATGTTGCCAACACCTCATCAATCGCGAGCATAGACTATGCGGTTGCGCACTTGAATGTAAAATTGATTGTGATATTAGGTCATCAAAATTGTGGTGCAGTAACGGCGGCTGTGAAATCTGAGGATGGCGGGAAAAACTTAAATCATCTATTAAAACACATTAGTCCGGCTTTGGAAAGCTCCAAGAATCTCAAGATTGACGATATTGCAAAGATAAACGTGAAACTGACATCAGAACGATTGATAGCAGAGTCTGATATCATCACAATTGCGCTGAAAAACAATGTGCTTAAAATCCTTCCTGCTTATTATAGTCTTGAAACTGGTCAAGTAGATTTTTTTGAATAAATATGATGTAATTATCGTCGGTGCAGGAGTATCTGGATTAGTTGCTGCCGGACATGCTTCTGAGTTAGGTGCAAAAGTGCTGGTGTTAGAAAAAATGCCTCGGCCGGGCATTAAATTATTAATTACCGGCAAAGGCCGCTGCAACATTACCAATTCCGATGATATAGAAGAATTTATAAAATATGTTCATCCCGATGGACGCTTTTTAAGAAATGCTTTTCATAATTTTTTTTCAAAAGATATTTTAGCAATATTACATAAATACGGTGTAGAAACAGTCGTGGAGAGAGGCGGTCGTGTTTTCCCCACTAGTAATAAATCTGTTGATGTTCTAAATGCGTTACTATCCTTTGCAAAAGAACACAGTGCCAAGTTCTGTTATAATTGTAAGGTCACAAAACTTATAGTTAAGCACGACAGTGTAGTCGGCGTGGAAGTAATAGAGAATGAACAAAAGAAGCAATATACTGCAAATAAGGTGATTATCTGCACAGGTGGTAAATCTTATCCTGCTACCGGTTCCACCGGCGACGGCTACAGCTTGGCAAAAGCCGTAGGACATACAATTGAACCGCTTTTTCAGTCGTTAGTCCCAATCGAAACAAAAGGCCCAATCGCCGGCCAATTACAAGGTCTTGCCTTAAAAAATGTTCAAGTTTTTGTATTCGTTAACGGACAAAAACAAACTGATGCATTCGGCGAAATGTTATTTACTCATTTTGGTCTTTCAGGACCAACAATCTTAACCTTAAGCAGGTTTATTGTTGGGGAACTTATAAACAGTAATAAAATTGAGATTTCAATTGATCTGAAACCTGCTCTAGATAATTTAAAACTCGATAAGCGTCTATTGCGTGATTTGAATGAATACGGTAAGAAACAGATCGAGAACATTTTTAAATTATGGCTACCCGCCAAACTGATACCGGTATTCATCAACATATGTGGAATTGACCCCGCAAAAGAAGGACATCAAATTACAAGCCAAGAGAGAAATACGATTAAATCAATGCTGAAAGATTTCAGGTTTGAAATATCCGGCTATCGACCTTTTAAAGAAGCAATAATAACTGCCGGTGGAATTAGAACAAAAGAAATTAATCCAAGCACCATGGAATCGAAAATAGTGAAAAATCTTTACTTTGCAGGCGAAGTTATTGATGTAGATGCCGATACCGGTGGCTATAACCTGCAAATAGCCTATTCCACCGGATGGTTAGCAGCAGAAGCTTGTGTCAAATCAATTATTGCGACTATTTAACCACAAACTGTTTCAATCATCATAGCACAAACTTGATTAGGGTCCATATTTGCGGCAGGTCGGCGGTCTTCTAAATATCCTTTACCTTCTTTAGCGGTCAGCAGCGGAATCCTGATTGAAGCACCTCTATCGCTTACTCCATATCTAAATTCATTAATTTTACAAGTTTCATGTAATCCTGTCAGTCGTTCTTCATTATGTGCACCATAAAGTGCAATATGTTCAGTGTGTTTTTCGCCTAATTTTTTACAGGCTTCCTCTATAATTTTTATACCACCCGGTTCCCGCATTTCTTTGGTGCTGAAATTTGTGTGCGCACCGGCTCCATTCCAGTCGCCGGAAACCGGTTTAGGGTGTAGAGTGGCACTCACTTTAAAATTTTCGCCAATGCGATATAATAACCAGCGCGCAAGCCAGGTTTGGTCTGCTGCCTCCAAAGCATCTAATGGACCAATCTGAAATTCCCATTGCGCGGGCATTACTTCGGCATTAATACCGGATATTTCTAATCCAGCTTGTAGACATGCCTCCAGGTGAGCTTCAACAATCGGACGTCCAAAGACCTCATCCGCCCCCACACCGCAATAATATCCACCCTGGGGGGCTGGGAAACCATTATCGGGCCACCCAAGCGGTTTAAATCCTTGAAATAGAGTATATTCTTGTTCAATTCCAAACCACGATTCATGTTCTTTAAATTTTTCAGATACTTCTCTAAGTTTTGCTCGGGTATTAGTTTCGTGTACAGAACCGTCAGCATTAAACACTTCGCATAGAACAATTACATTATCACCACCACGAATCGGATCAGGAATATATTTAACCGGTTTTAACATGCAATCACTATCATGACCGGTTGCCTGCATTGTACTTGAACCGTCAAATCCCCAAATTGGCAGGTCATTTATGCTACTTATTTTTCCATTAATTATTTTTGTTTTTGATCTTAATTTTTCTGTGGGTTTGTGTCCGTCCATCCAAATATATTCTGCTTTAATTTTTGTCATTTTATTCCTTTATTTAACCAAATCCCTTAAGTCAATTTCCATTGTTTCTTTAAATGTAGATAAAACAAACATAGTGTGTGTTTTTACTACCCCCGGCCAAGACTGTATCTGTCCCAATAAGTCCTCTAAATCATCTGAATTACGTGCTCTTATCTTTAATAAATGACTTCCTTCACCTGTTATCGAATGACATTCAAAAATGTTTTTATTTGTAGCAGATTTCTGCACTACATGCTTATATAAATCAGAGGGAGTGCAATCAACTATTATAAACGCCGTAACATCATAGCCCAGGTCTTTGGCTTTAAGTATGGCTGCAAAATCTTTTATATAACCTAACTCGACTAATTTTTTTATTCTTTCGGCTGCTGCTGGAACTGAAAGCCCCACCTTTGACGCAATATCACTAGCACTTAGGCGCGCATTTTTTTGAAGCAAGTTTAATATTTCAACATTAACTTTATCTATCATGATTAATTAATATATTAAGTAAATGTAGTAATGTGCAATAATAATTTAGTTAATATTGCAGCAATACCTAAATATATTAATATAATATGATGTTATAGTTTAATATTAAATCCGGTTCCATAAATCCATCCGCCAATTCCATAAGAATAGCCGCCGAGTTCAATTGAATATTTATTGTTCATATAAGCAATTCCGATTCCACTGCTTCCAAGTAAACTCTTCGCCAAATTGCTATCTGTCCTTTGGGCAAAATTATTTGAATTAATACCTGCAGATAATTGTAGGTTATATGGCAGCTCAAATATCCCTCCAAATCTCCAATGTGTGGTTTTATTAGGCGTACTATATTCTACGTCGGCATTTAAATCTAATGGTAAGTGCATTAGACCTTTATTTATGCTCAGAATAATTTTAGTCGGTAATTTTTCCCTATGCTCTGCATAGCGCGCAAAGAAAACTCCAAAATTTGACAGGCTGATTCCAACTTGAATATTATTTTTTGAATAATCATAGATCATTCCGCTTGAAAATACTATCGCTGCTGCTCTATAAGACCCTAAATTACTAATAAAGACACCTCCCGTAACTCCCAAACTGACATTTTCTTTTGCTTTTGACATGCCAACACTTAGCCAGGTATCATTGGCAGAATAAGTTCCATTTTCGACTCCGTCTTCATCGGCAGATATAAATTCCCCATAACTTAAATGCCTCAGCGCCAGTCCAAGATTAGTGTTGCTCAGCTGTTTTACGTACATTGCGCTTTGGGCGCTAATGTTCGCAGGATATTTGATGATGTTAAATTGGACTTGCTCCTTTAGCGTCGCAAGGCCTGCCGGATTAAGTATGTCGCTATCCGTATTAGATACAGCTCCGGCGCCACCGGCTGTTGCAATCGAATTTATACTGTACCAACCATCTAACCCAAAAAATGTGGTCTGCGAAAAACAAAAATTCAGTATTACTGATAAAAATATGGATTTTTTTATCATAGCAAGGACACCGGATCAATGTCTATACTGACTTTTACACCGCTAACAATTTTTTTATTCAATAGGTTACTTTGTAAATATTGATGCAGTTTTTTTCCGTTTGGATCTAATTCTTTTGAAGATTTAAATACTATTTGCATTCGATATCGATTTCTTAATTTTTCTCGGTAACACCAGGATGGCCCTAAAATTTCTAAACCTTTATATTTCTTTTGAAAATCGTTCCGTATGCTGTTAGCGATCTTATCTACTCTATTTTTTATTGTTCCTGAAAATTCTACTTTCGCAAGCCAGGTGAATGGTGGGTAGTTCAGCTCCTGCCTTTCTCCAATCATTATATTATAATATTTTTGTAAAGCTAATCTAGCAGCATATCTGATCACGGGATTGTCTGAATTATAAGTTTGGATAACCACTTCCCCTCGTATTTTTCTGCGTCCCGATCGACCAGCTGCTTGATATATCAATTGAAAGGTTCTTTCTCCGGACCGAAAATCCGGCAAAAACAGACCAGTATCGGCATTGATGATTCCAACTAAAGTGACATTACCAAAGTCAAGCCCTTTGGCAATCATCTGCGTACCTAATAATATATCTATTTTACCATTTTTAAATTTGTCTAATGTTGAAGTTAAAGTCCTCCCTGACCTTGTTGTGTCCATGTCCAGACGTGCAATGTTTGCGTTTGGAAATGTATCTTTAATGATATCTTCCACTTTTTGTGTTCCCGTGCCAGAAAGCGCCATATTACTGCCGTGGCAGCTATTGCATTGCTGAGGTATTTTTGTTTGCATATAACCACAAAAATGACATTGTAAATTTTCACCGCTGCGATGGTAAGTTAGCGGAATACTGCAAGTTGGACAGTTTACAATTGCCCCGCAGTCGCGACAACGATAGATCGGGGCAAACCCTCTACGGTTTTGTAATAATATTATCTGTTCTTTTTTCTCAAGCCTTTCTTCAATTTTTTGTTGCAGAGAACTCGATACTATCTGCCCAATCTTGCCTGTTTCTTCCTGTTCCTTAATCATATCAACAACGATCACTTCAGGATATAAAGCGTCATTAAACCTTTCTGATAAATAACAATAATCAAGTTTGCTCATTATGTTATTATAATAACTTTCAAGACTTGGAGTTGCACTTACTAATAATACCGGTGCAGTTTGGAGTTTGCCGCGGACTAAAGCTACATCCCTTGCATGATAATGTGGCTCGGGAGATTCTTGTTTAAATGATAATTCCTGCTCCTCATCCACTACTATCAGTCCCAAATTATTCAATGGTGCAAAAACCGCACTCCGCGCTCCAATTATGACTTTATATTTTCCATTGCAAATATTTGTCCAAGTTAATGCTCTTGCGGCTCCGGTCATTTTAGAATGCCACAGGCCAACTCTATCACCAAAAACAGCTCTAAATCGGCCTGCTATTTGTGGGGTAAGCGCAATTTCAGGCAATAATATAATAATTGATCGATCTTTTGCTAATATTTCTTGAGCAATTTTAATATAAACTTCGGTTTTTCCACTACCTGTAACGCCATGGAGGAGCATACCGCTATGTTTTCCTCCATTTATAAATGCTCGAATTTTGTCTAGTGCTTTATTTTGGGTGTCTGAAAAAATTATTTCTTTAAAAATCGGATTAAAATAAAAATTGCCGTCACTCGGGGCTGATTCCTCCTTATATAATTTCACTAAACCTTTTTTTTCTAGACCCCTGCAAACTGTTATTGGGCTTGACACTAAATTATTAAACTCAGTAACTGTTGTGGGTTTATCTAATTCTAATAACTTATTCAGAACTTTTTCCTGCGCAGGGGATGCCTTGGTTAAATTTTCAGATTGGACTTTTTGTTTTACCGCTTGCACGACCCATCGTTTTTGAGGTTTGTAGGTAGTAGATAAATTCGATGGAATTACTGTAGCGGCTTTTCCAAGCGGTGTCATGTAATAGATGCTTATCCATTGAATCAATTGCCAAAGTGATTCATTTAAAATAGGTGACGAATCAATTATCTCCGATATTTCTCTAATTTTACCGGAAAAAGATGCTTCATCTGATATTTTCACAACAATCCCGGATAGCTTTCGCTTTCCAATGGGGGCACGAACTCGAATTCCAACACTCACACTTTTGGTAAATTGTGCCGGAACCTTATAGGTAAATACTTGATATTGTGAGATTGGAAAAGCAACGTCTGCAAACATAATAGTTGAAAATAGATTATTGCTAACGGTTATAGCAATATAATTATTTTTAATTTTGACTTATATTTAATAAAAGTCAATCCCCTTGAAAAGGTGAGACTTAATCAAGGGGATTATGGGGGAGGGGGGTAATATATTAAGCTTTAATAACGTATACTTTTATTCCCGGTTTAAGCTCATCAGACACTTTAATGGGAATATCATAAACACCTAATGCTTTGATTGGTTCGTCAAGCAAAATCATGTGACGGTCAATATCTAAACCTTTTTCCAGTAATTCCTTGTGTATATCCTGAGTAGTCACAGAACCAAATAACTTCTCTTCTTCTCCGACTTTCATTTCAATTGTCAATTCTATTTTTGCCAAAGCATCGGCAATTTTTTGATTTGCTTTATTAACGCGCTCGCTGCGCGCAGATGCGACGTTTTTTCTTTCCTCAGCAACTGCTAAATTTCTTTTAGATGCTCGTAGTGCAAATCCTAGCGGGGTTAAATAATTCCTGGCATAGCCCGGTTTAACTTTAACTATATCGCCAGCAGATCCTAATCCTTCCACATCTTTCAATAATATAACTTCCATGTTTAAATCCTATTTTTAACGGTTATTATGATTGTTTAGCCGTCGACACTGCTACTTGTGAAGGGCATCAAAGCAATATTGCGGGATTGCTTAATCGCCCGCACTAATTGGCGATGCATTTTTGCACTTGAACCTGTCACTCTGCGTGGAATTATTTTCCCCTGTTCAGTCACAAATCTCCTAAGGAGTTTAACATCTTTATAATCGACAAATGTGATGCTGTTCTCTTTAAAGTAACAATATTTTTTCTTTGTAGTAAATGTCATTTTTCATCTTCCTCTTTGATTTCTTCTTCGCTTTCGGATTCTTCATCAGTATCGTCCTCGTCTTCGTCCTCAGTTTCTAAATCGGCATCTTCATCCGGGACTTCGAAAATATCCTCATCTTTTGAATCATCATCTTCGACAACCGGTTCAATATTTTCCACTTTAGCCGGCTCTTCTTCCAATCTGACGATTTGATGTCTGATGACAGATTTATTAAGTATCAGAAACCGTTCAAATTCTTTCAAAAAATCAAACTGTTCCGCACCGAATTGCAGTAAAATGTATATTCCATATTTATTATTTTTTATGGGATACGCTAATCGCTTTTTACCCCACATATGATGATTGATTATTGAAACTTTATATTTGTTAATTTCATTTCCAATCTCGTCAATAATACTTTTTGCTTTATCATCTTCTAAATTTGGATTAACAATATATAACAACTCGTAATATCTCATTTATTCTCCTTCGTCTATAATCGCTATACAAGAGCAATCAATGGTGCAATTACCAATGACACCACTGACATTAATTTTATTAATATATTTAAAGAAGGTCCCGAGGTATCCTTAAATGGATCTCCAACAGTATCGCCGACTACCGCGGCTTTATGCGCATCTGAACCTTTAAAATATTTTTTACCATTTATTTCTACACCTTTTTCGAATAACTTTTTAGCATTGTCCCAAGCTCCACCGGCATTTGATTGAAATATTGCCATTAAAACTCCAGAAACGGTAACACCTGCCAATAATCCACCTAAAGTTTCTGCACCAAAAATAAATCCAACAGCTACCGGAGTTAAAATTGCCAACATCCCAGGCAATGCCATTTGGCGAATCGCGGCGGTAGTTGAAATTTCTACACACGTACTATGATCAGCTTTTGTCAATGCATTATGAAAAACATCTTTCTCTTTTTCTGTTGCTTTATCCATATCAGAATCATATTTTTTCATGATTTTCAGTGCCGCTGCCAATTCAGGTATTTCTTTGAATTGTCTGCGGACTTCTTCTATCATAGCCATTGCCGCACGACCCACAGCTCCCATCAACAATGATGAAAATAGAAACGGTAACATTGCGCCGACAAATAGACCAGCCATCACGCTTGCATTGGTGACATCAATGTTGACCATGGCAGCGCTTTCTTCAAATCCTGCTGCAATTCGCGTAACAAAAATCGAAGTCCTAAATGCTGCAAAAAGGGCCAAGGCTGTTAGGGCCGCTGAACCAATTGCAAAACCTTTTCCAATTGCTGCTGTTGTATTTCCTACAGCATCTAATTTATCAGTTCTTTCACGCACTTCTTTAGGCAGTTCCGCCATTTCGGCGATACCGCCGGCATTGTCTGATATAGGTCCATAGGCATCTACTGCTAACTGTATTCCAGTATTTGCTAACATACCCAATGCTGCCATGGCAATTCCATAGAGCCCTGCAAAATGATAAGATAACATTATCGCAACAGCAATTATTAGAGTTGGAAGTGCGGTTGATTGCATTCCAACACCTAGCCCGGCGATGACATTAGTCGCGGCACCTGTTAAAGATTGTTTACTGATAGATCTGACGGGTTTTGTATCGGTTCCGGTATAAAATTCTGTAACGGATCCTATTCCAATTCCCGAAGCTAAACCAACTAACGTTGCAAAAAACACACCTAAACTAGTATATCCAACACCGCTTAGAACAAAATTATTTGGCAATACAGCTGAAATGATAAAATACATTACAACCACCATAATTGCTGCCGAGCCAAAATGTCCGCGGTTTAATCCCTTTTGCGGACTTCCACCCTCTTTGACAGATACTAAAAAAGTGCCTATCAGTGAAACTATTACTCCGGCTCCGGCCAAAAGCAACGGTAACAATACAAAGTTCAAATCCATCACACCTGACACCATTATACTTGCGCCCAAGATCATAGAACCAACAATTGACCCAACATATGATTCAAATAAATCTGCACCCATCCCTGCTACGTCCCCAACATTATCACCTACGTTATCGGCGATTGTAGCTGGATTTAAGGGATGATCTTCAGGAATTCCTGCTTCTACTTTACCGACAAGATCAGCACCTACATCAGCAGCTTTGGTATATATTCCACCGCTTACGCGTGCGAATAAGGCAATAGAAGACGCTCCCAAAGAAAATCCTGAAATAACATTTAATACTGTAAAAATATTGTCAAATTGTGAATAATAGAATAAAAATAATGAACCAAGTCCTATGACGCCCAGACCAACAACGCTCATCCCCATCACTGAACCGCCAACAAAGGCCACTTCTAGTCCTTGTGTTAAACTGGTTCGCGCCGCTTGAGTGGTACGATTATTGGCCTTAGTTGCAACTTTCATTCCAATAAATCCCGCTAATCCCGATGCTAAAGCGCCAACAACAAAAGACAATGAAATCAAAGCACTTGAGTCAGATTTTCCATAATTGGCAAAACCCAACAATATGGCAACCGCTACTACGAAAACCGCCAAAATTTTGTACTCCGCCTTTAAAAAGGCCATTGCCCCTTTTGCAATATTCCCGCCAATCAACTTCATCGCGTCAGTTCCCTCGTCCTGTTTTAAGATCCAGCTTGTTTTCCACAAGCCGTATAACAGTGCAACAATACCTGAACCAATCACCAAATAAATCATATTATCCATTAATTAACTCCTCGGTTTTTTCAACTCGATTATATTCACTCATTGTTCTGTTTAAACCATTATTCAGGATGCTAAAAATAGCATCTGCTGTCTTTTGTACCATTTCTTCCGCTAATTGGATATCTTGTTTGCGAAACGGTATTAAAACATATTTTTCCGCCGGGCGCGTATGATCCTCGGCCTTAATACCAAACCGAATTCTTGGAAATCTATTTTCATTCAGCTGATAAATAACTGATTCCATTCCACGATGACAACCATCTCCTCCACTTGGGCGTATTCTAATTGTGCCCAAGTTTAGATCTACGTCATCAACTACAAGATATAAATCTTCCATGTCAATATTCCATTTGTCCAGCACTTGTCGGACTGCTAGCCCACTCCGATTCATTCCCGTAGTGGGCTTTACCAGCAATATGTCCTTTTGAGGATTTTCTGCATAAACATAATCTCCCTTGCCCGGTTTAAATGAAATATTCATGCGTTTTGCAAGTTCATTTACCACCCAAAAACCGGCATTGTGTTTAGTAGATGCGTATTTATCACCGATATTTCCAAGACCAATAAATGCAATCATCGCTACTCTTTGGCGTCGTCTTTCCCTTTAGCATCTTTAGCGTCTTTAGTGTCTTTAGACTCATCAGCTTCTTCTCCTTCGGGCGTTTCTTCACCTTCACCTTCAGCCTCTGCCTCAGCTTCTTCCTCATCTTCATCAGTTGGAATATCAGGTTCAAGAGATTCTTCTTTAGGAGGAATAATTGCGAGTACATCTAAATCTTCTTCCGTCACGACTTCAATCTTATCATTAACTATTATTTCATCAACGGTCATAACATGGTTCATTTCGAAATCTGTTACATCAATTACAATCTTATCAGGAACATCTGACGGCAAACATTTAATTTCTAAGTTGGATAAATTGTGTGTAAGAATACCACCTTCTTTAACGCCTTTTGCTGTTCCTTCAAAAACAATCGGTACGGATATTGTAATTTTTTCGTCTCGGCGAACACGCATCAAGTCGATATGAATAATCTCATCAGTTACAGGATGATACTGAACACTTTTGATCATTACATATTGATCTTTACCATCTAATTTTATTTCAAAAATATGATGCCCGGTATGGATTGCCTTTCTAAATACTTTTTTATCAATTGCTAAGTTGATATTGTCTTTTCCAGTATAATAATAATTAGCTGGGATTTTACCTTCCTTGCGCATAGTTTTTGCTATTTTTGAGCCCGGTTGTTCGCGCTTCATAATTTCCAATTTTTCGTAGTGTGCCATTTCAATAACTCCTTTATTAAAATTTAAATAATTCACTGACGGACTTACCGCTGTGAATTCGACTTATCGCATCAGCGAATATATTTCCCACTGTTACAATAGTAGTGTTTGGTAATAATTTTTCCTTTGGAATAGTAACTGTATCTGTAAAAATGAATCTGCAAAACGTTGAATTCTTTAACCGTTCTACTGCGTCACCGGAAAGCAAGGCGTGTGTCCCGACCAAACTGACTGACAGAGCTCCATTTTCCATTGCTTTATCGGCAGCATTAATTGCGGTACCGGCTGTATCAACTATATCGTCAATAATTAATACATCTTGTCCATCAAGCTCTCCGATTAAATGTACCGCTTTCGACTGATTATGACCAGTGCGCCGTTTTTCGATTAAAGCAAAATTCATCCCGAGCCGCTTGGCATATGCTTGGCTCATTGAGGCCGAGCCAACATCTGGAGCCAAAACAACAGTCTTTTCGGGATTCAATCCTATTTCCTGAATTTTTTTAAGTAAAACCAATCGACTGTATAATCCATCAAAAGGAACTTTAGCAAAGCCCTGAATTTGTGTTGAGTGTAAATCCATTGATATTATTCTGCTTGCACCCATAACAGAAAATATATCAACCATTGCGCGCGCAGAAATTGGAACACGTGGCTTGTCTTTTCTATCTTGCCGGCTATAACCAAAGTATGGAACAACGACAGTTACTTTTTCTGCTGAAGCTCTAACAGCAGCATCAATCATTAAAGCAAGTTCTATTATATTCTCAGCCGGGCTGTTAGTTGACTGAATAAGATAAACATCGCGTCCGCGAATGTTTTCTTCGAACTTTACCCATATTTCACCATCAGCAAATGTCTTTATTGACATTTTACCTAACGGCTTGCCAAGGCTTTCAGCTATTTTGTTAGCCAATTCAGGATTACTGCGACCAGCAAAGATTTTTAATTTACCATTTTTCATAATTGTTGCTGAGGAGCAGGGATTCGAACCCCGATCGCCAGGACCAAAACCTGGTGTCCTACCATTGGACGACTCCCCAAAATATTTTCGGGAATATTAATTATAACAAATCAAATATTGGCAGGTCTGCAAAGGAAGGTACGATACTGTTTTTGGAAATAAGACTCAGCTTGTTTAGCAACAGCTTCATCGTCAAATATCCCAAACACAGTCGAGCCACTTCCCGACAAACTGGCGTATTTCGCACCGGCCATCAATAGACCTTTCTTAATTTCACCAATTTTTGGATATGTTGGAATCACAATCCGTTCAAAATCATTATCAAATATCATTTTTGAGAGATTATCTCCCTCTAAAAAGTGCGCAAAGTTAGGTCTATCTAAATCATCCTTCAAGTGTTTTTTTAACGCTTTATAGGCCCAAGCCGTACTAATAAAAATATTGGGCACTACTAATAAATAATGTCCTTCGATCGGTTTCTTAACTTGTTCTAGGACATTACCGATGCCGTTACCAACTTGAGTGCCACCTAAAATAAAGAATGGAACATCTGCTCCAATTTTTGCTGCAATTTGTAAAAGATCATCGGTTTTTGTAGGTAAGCTAAACAATGCTTGCAAGCCCTTTAACACGGCTGCTGCATTACTGGATCCACCACCTAATCCTGCCCCTGACGGAATACGTTTTATTAGTGTGATGGAAGCTCCATCAATGTTAGGGAAATATTTTTTTATTTCTAAATATGCCCGAATACACGAATTGCTTTCATCGGTTGGAATTGATTGGTCGTTAATAGTAATAGTCCATCCATTGTCAATTTTTTCCAGTAAAATTGTATCATGCAAATTGAGTTCTTGAAATAGTGTATGAATATTGTGGTAACCATCAGCACGTTGGTCTCTTACTTGTAACCCAATATTGACCTTGGCGTTGGCTTTAAGTTCAATTGATTTCATTCTTTATTTAGAGATTGTAGCAATTGCTTGAGCAGCCCAGCCTTCACCAGAGCCAATTGCCCCTAAATGATCCACAGTTGTTGCTTTTACCGAGATGTTATCAATTGAAATTCCAATTACGGATGCTAAATTATTACGGATTGGTAAAATATATTCTTTTAATTTTGGTTTTTGAATTATAATGACACTGTCAATATTTTCAATTTTATATCCTTGTGACACAACTCGTTTAATCGATTCAGAGAGTAAGTCCAAACTATTAGCATCTTTCCATTTATTATCTTCACTTGGGAAATAATCTCCAAGATCTCCCAAACAGGCAGCACCCAATACGGCATCGATGATAGCGTGAGAAAGCGCATCGCCATCGGAATGACCGACTGATCCTTTTTCAAACGGAATGATTATATTGGCAATTACCAACTTTCTGTTTTCAGCTATTTGATGTGCATCATAACCGATTCCGGTTCTAATCATTTTCTCTCTCCAATATTATTTCAGCCAGATTCCAATCAGCTGGGGTTGTAATTTTAAAATTTGTTGTATTCCCCTCCACAACAACAATGGTATAATTCAATTTTTCCATTAACATTGCTTCATCAGTAACCTTAATCTTATTCTCATTTGCATGAAGCAATGCCACCTTTAATTTAGTGAGATTAAATGCTTGTGGTGTTTGGGCTAGCCATACTGTTTCACGCAGTATTGTCCTTTTAACACGTTTGTTCCCAACAGTGACTTCTTTAACAGTATCCTGAGCGGGTAAGGCGGTTACAGCACCATCATTGGTTTTACATGCCTCAATTGTTTTTCGAATAAGGTCGCTTGTGACAAAGGGTCTTGCCGCATCGTGCACACACACAATTTTACATTTCGATGAAAGTGTATCAATCCCTGCCGATACTGAATCTTGTCGCAATTTCCCTCCGACAACAATTTTAACATCATGCTTGAGGATAGCTACTTCGCTCGAAATTGAGTCATGCAATTCCCTTGGAACAACTAAAACAATTTCATCAATGAAGTTGCAGTCTATAAATTGCTGTAAAGAATATAAGTATAGTGGTTGATTGCCTAATAATTTAAACTGTTTCTTTTCACCAAACCTTAGGCCTGAACCTGCCGCGACAATAACTGCACCGATTTTACCTACTTTTTCCATTTCTACAGAATTAGCATTGCGTCACCATAGCTTAAGAAGCGGTAATCATTTTTCTTAGCTTCATTATAGGCTTTTAAAATTAAATCTCTTCCAGCAAAGGCACTTACCATCATTAACAAAGTGCTCTGCGGCTGATGAAAATTGGTAATCATAGCATCGACCATTTTAAAATTATAAGGTGGGTAGATAAATTTATCTGTCCACCCACGTTTGGGGCTTACCTGAAACCCGGATACAGCAACCGTTTCAATGGCTCGAACAGTTGAGGTTCCAACCGCAATTACTTTTCTGCGTTTCTTCCGCGCTGTATTGATTGCTAATGCTGCTGCTGGAGAAACCTCGAAATATTCCGAATCCATCTGGTGACGATTCAGATCCTCAACCTGGACGGGTCTGAATGTTCCCAAGCCAATATGAAGCGTAAGCCGTTCTTTTTTTACGCCCTTTTTCTCAATTTTGTCTAATAACGTTTGCGTGAAGTGCAGTCCTGCCGTTGGCGCCGCAACAGCTCCCCGTCTTTCAGCATAAATGGTTTGATAACGAACTTTGTCATTTTTTTCAGATTCACGCTTGATATAAGGAGGCAACGGGGAAATACCGATTCTTTCAATGATTGAATACAGATCATCACCTTCATGTTCAAACCTAACAACACGTCCACCCGAAACGGTATTGTCAATTACATCGCAAAATACATTGGGTGCCAATTCCAGTTTGTTGCCGATTCGGACCTTGCGTGCCGGACGAACCATAACCTCCCATAAGTCCTCATTTAATTCGCGCAGTAAGAATACTTCCACTTTGGCATCGGTTCGGTCTTTTGTAGCAAATAATCGCGCGGGAAATACTTTGGTATTATTTACCAGTAAAAGATCATTCTTGCGCATATAATCAGTCACATCTTTGAATTTCTTGTGCTCAATTTCTCCCGTTTCACGATGCAATACCAACAGCTTTGATTGATCACGCCGGGTAGAGGGATATTCTGCAATGAATTTACTTGGCAAAGCATAATTAAAATCTGCCAACTTATATTTTTTCTTTTTTTCAATCATTAAACAAACCTCGTTGTAATTGTTTTTGCTTTTTTCCTAAAAGCTTAAAGGCTTTTTCTTGTGCAATTCGACCTCGGGAAGTACGCTGAATAAATCCTTCTTTTATTAAAAATGGTTCATATACATCCTCGATGGTGGTTGCATCTTCTCCTATTGCAACGGCTAAAGAACCGATTCCCACTGGCCCTCCATCGAATTTGTCTATTAACGTACTTAGGATGCGGCGGTCCATCCCATCTAATCCGGTGTCGTCAATCCCAAGAATTGAAAGCGATTTTTGAGCAATTTCCTTATTTATCTTATTGCCCGCCTTAACCTCGGCATAGTCTCTTGTGCGTCGCAAAATGCGATTTGCAATACGGGGAGTCCCTCTTGACCTGCGTGCAATTTCCCATGTTCCTTCATCATCGATTTCTATTTCTAAAATTCCTGCTGAACGTTGCACGATATGAAACAGGTCCTCGTCACTATAATAATCGACTCTTAGTACTACACCAAATCTATCGCGTAAAGGCGAAGTTAAATTCCCTAAGCGGGTTGTTGCTCCAACAAGAGTAAATGGCTCAATATTTAATTGTACACTCCTGGCGCCCGGCCCCTTATCAATCATTATATCGATACGGAAGTCTTCCATCGCGGAATATAAATATTCTTCCACAACACTATTCAATCGATGTATTTCATCGATGAAAAAAACATCACGGTGTTCTAAGTTTGTCAGCATTCCGGCTAAATCTCCTGCGCGATCTAAAACCGGACCGGATGATGGACGAATATTTACATTTAACTCCTTGGAAACGATATTGGCTAATGTGGTCTTGCCAAGCCCCGGTGGCCCAAATAATAAAACATGATCAAGGGCACCCATCCTTTTGTTCGCAGCTTCGATATATACCATTATGCTTTCAACTAACTCTCTTTGACCTATAAAATCGTCAAAATGTGAAGGGCGTAACGATTTCTCAATTATAATGTCTTCATCATTAGGAGTGGGGTCGGTCATATGTAATTCAGTAATCATACGAAATAAGAAAAAAAAGTATATATTGAGGGCGTGAAAATACTACTTGGATTCAAGGGTTTCCAAATATTGAGTTTAAAAAAGCGGTTTTTACTAACTCGCTGTGAATAAGTTATCTCAATATTTTTAATTTATTAAGTAATATTGAAATTTGCAGCAATGATTAATATGAGAATAATTATGGAAAAGGCTACATAGCTGTAACCCTCCTTAAATGCATAAATGATTGGGTCGTCTGTCATATTTCCGCGGTAAGCAACCATCCACATGTGCATTAACCAATATAAAATAATTGGTAATGTTAACCAAATCAGCAGAGGACTTTTATACAAAATTAAGACTTGCTCACTATTCACATATAAAGCTAAAATAATTAACGAAATAATTCCACTAATAATACCGGCCTTTTGAACAAAACCTAAATTTAGAACGCTATAACCTCGCCCAAATAATTCTTCTTGGTTGTTATTTTTTATAAGGAGTAAGTCTGTATAGCGCTTCATAAACGCTAAACTTAAGAAGAAAAACCATGAAAAACCTAGCAGCCATGACGAAACATCAATGTCGGCGGACAGTCCTCCTGCATACACTCGTAAAGTATATAGAAATCCCAAAACAATCACATCGACAAATAGCTTTTCCTTCAAATAAAGCGTATAGCTTGTTGTTATTGATAGATAAATGATTAATGTAATTGTAAATGTTTTCGGCAAAAACATTACAGCAAGGAAAAAACTAATAAGTAATAAAACTGGTATTATCATCGCACCATTAACCACGGAAATTTGGCCTGAGGCAAACGGTCTGTTCTTTTTCGAGGGGTGTTTTTTATCAGCCTCTATATCAAACAAATCGTTTAATATATATACTGCAGAGGCGCAAAAGCTAAACGAAAAGAATGCTATGATTGTTTGTTTTAATAATTGGGGTTCCAAAATCCTGTGTGACATAAATAGTGCCAGGAAAAGCAATATATTTTTGGACCATTGGTAAACGCGCAATGCTTTAGCCCATAACTTGAACTGTGACCCCACAACGTTTTTAATAATTGTCATCTAGTGCAATTTTTTCTTTTTTATATAAACTGATGCCATAAATAACGCAGCCAGAGCCCAAGTTGCCAATGTAATTATTAATGAATATCTTATCCCCCCTGTACGAAATTGCATTTCTATAGGTTTATTATCAAGAGGTTTTAACATCATTTGTCCACCATTGTCCAAAAATATTGCATTTTTTGATGTAATCTTAAAATGTTTTATATCACTGGCGGGAACTTGGTGGAAAGTATAACCATTTATAACACCATCCTTTGTTGGGGTGATGATAATTTTTTGCGGATTAACTTCTACTTTGGGTGGTGTTAAATCTTCCTTGGAATCAACTATTAATTGAGGTGCTACAAGCGGTAAAATTGGATAGTTACTATATGGAACAGATGCCGCCAAATTGGCCCACATTGCCGTAGAAAATATTAACGGAATAGCTAATGCTAATTCAAATTTAATATTTGGGAATTTTATAACTATAGATTTAAATAGTTTTCTCTTTTTCCTGAAGAATAGTATTAAAACAAATGTAAAAAAGAATACACAGAAGATCACAAAGATCCAATGAAAAATAGCTGAATATGCTACATCAAACCTAAAATAGTAGAATTCAAGACTGTTCTCATTTATGCCTTCCATTCTTTTTCTTAACCAAAAATGTGCTGTATTATTGTAGGCACCTGCTATTACATCAGTAAATTGTTTAGTAATAACAGTTCTAAATAATTTTAATGTTATTACCAAAGTCCCGGATACAAAAAATATAGCTTTAAATATTATTAGTAAAAATGATTTGGAAATATTCCACAATTTTGTGTTCACAAAATGATGAAGCTCCTTCCAAATTTGATCTGAATAATTCGCTAATACTAGTGCAAATCCAAAGTATGACCCCATTATAAACCGAATACCATGATTTTTGATGCTTTCAAATAATGGAATGTCTAAAACAGAGACCAATCTCATTAGTAAATACCATATTTGATAGAAAGATATGATAAAAAGTACTGAGGCAGCAATAAGTATCGCTTTATAATTCAAATTATTTTGACCTGTGGATTTAGCATCTAGTATAAGTTTTTTATATCGAATAACCACTACTGCCAACATAAAAATTGCCAAACCCCAAAACTGTCCAGAATCATGTGGGGTTAATGACCATCCAAGAAAATCAGTATGAAAGAACAAATTAATAGGTGGAATTGTAACTGTAGGTATTAATGCATAAAAAAGGAAAAAAGGAATATTATATCCGTCAATTTCTACCCAGGGCCTAATGTACTCTCCGTACGAATATCCGGTTATATAAATTCTTGCGAACGAGAATAGTACGGCTAATAATGGAACCATAAAAATTCTTGTTATACGTTTCCATTCCCTTTCAAATAATATAAATAACAATTCATATAATACATAAAAAAGACCAACATATTGAACAATATAGATTCCACCCTGTAAAACAATTAACCCAAGCACGGCAGCAGTTCCTACAATCCCGACCGCTGCTCTGCGATCCGCTACAAAATATATCAACCAGGGGAAAAGATAAAAATTGTACCAAGTAAAATATGCAACCGCTATGTGCTGCATAATTATTGGAGAAAATAAGAAAAGTACTGTAAATATCCTAAATTGAGCATTATTCCAATTAATTTTTTTTTTCAAGATGATTAATCCGAAAACACCAATTAAAAACTGAATGAAAATATATAATTTAATGTAGACTTTCGCGCTAATTAGATAGAGTAATGGTGTTAGTGGTGAGAACAGTGCCGTTTCAGGTATCGCTATTATAGCTGATGTTCCGGGAATTGGTGGTCGCCAAGCCACTTCTTCCAATATATTCCACCAGAAATATGGCAAGCTATGAAAGTCATTGAAAGATGTTTTAAAATATTCGAAATAGGCAATTTCTTTGATCCAGTCTAAAACTCCAACATTATCGCTTACTGCCCATACAATTTGAATTATAAAGGCAGTCGCGATATATAAATATCCGTTTTCCCAAAATTGAACTATCTTATTAGAAGTTAGATTTTTCAATTATGCTTTCCCCATCTTCCCTTTTAAAAATTCCCCTGTGTAAGATTTAGTCTGTTTAACTAAATTTTCCGGGATTCCCGTAAAAAGCACTTCGCCGCCTGCGTCACCGCCTTCTGGACCCAAATCGATAATCCAATCCGCACATTTGATTACGTCTAGATTATGTTCAATCACTATTACTGTGTTTCCTCGATCAACCAATGTCTGTAGTACCGTTAACAACATTTTAACGTCGGCAAAATGTAAGCCGGTTGTAGGTTCATCTAAAATATAAATCGTTTTATCACTTCCCACCCTAGATAGCTCAGTTGCCAACTTAACTCTCTGTGCCTCACCTCCCGATAAAGTAGTCGCCTGTTGTCCTAGACGAATATATCCTAAACCGACTTCACATAAGGTAGTTAGCTTTCTATGAACAGAAGGAATATTCTTAAAAAATTGCAGTGCTGTCTTAACTGACATATCAAGAACTTCTGCGATGTTTTTTCCTTTATATTTCACTTCAAGTGTCTCGCGGTTGTACCGTTTTCCCTTGCAAACTTCGCACGTAACATATACATCAGGCAAAAAATTCATTTCAATTTTTATTATACCGTCACCTTGACAGGCTTCGCAGCGCCCACCCTTTACGTTGAAAGAAAACCGTCCGGGCTTATATCCTCGTAATTTAGATTCAGGAAGTTGTGAAAATAAATCGCGAATAAAAGTAAACACCCCCGTATAAGTAGCAGGATTTGAACGCGGTGTACGACCAATTGGTTTTTGATCAATATCTACCACTTTGTCTAAATATTCTAATCCTTTAACTGATTTAAATTTCAAAGGATATTTGCGGGCTTTATGCAGATCTCGTGCTAAAATCGGATATAAAGTTTCATTTACTAGGGTGCTTTTACCACTACCAGAAACTCCTGTTACGACAATTAGTTTGCCAAGCGGAAAATCAATGTCAATATTTTTTAGATTATTACCTTCGGCACCTTCAATCCTCAGATATTTTTTGTTTCCGTTTCTTCTTGTCAGCGGTAATGATATTTCTTTTTTACCGGTTAAGAATTGGGCTGTGATTGACTCTTCAATGTTCAATAAATCTTTAGGAATGCCGGAAAAAATTATTTCGCCACCGTGTTCGCCTGCGCCAGGTCCAATATCGATAATATAATCTGAAGCTTCCATCGTTTCTTGGTCGTGCTCAACAATCAAGATTGAATTACCTAAATCTCTTAATGCTTTTAAAGTGTTTAACAATCTTGTATTGTCGCGTGGGTGCAATCCGATTGACGGTTCATCCAGTACATACAAAACACCAACCAGCTGTGATCCGATTTGCGTTGCAAGCCGTATCCGCTGGCTCTCGCCTCCCGACAATGTGGTTGCAGACCTTTCAAGTGTTAGATAATCTAATCCTACATTAACAAGAAACCCGAGTCTTTCGGATATTTCTTTCAATATTTGATCTGATATGATTTTTTCGGTTTCGCTTAGCTCTAAATCTTTAAGAAATGTCATTATCGAACGGATACTGGAATGTGATATGTCTCCTAGGTTTTTTCCACCGACCGTAACCGCAATGCTTTCTTTCTTTAGGCGTGCCCCTTTGCAGTCCGGACATGGTCGCATGCGCATATATTGCTCGATCCAGGCGCGGATATGAGCAGATTGTGTTTGCTGATAGCGACGAAAAAGATTGTTGATTGTACCCTCCCAACCACCGCGGTAGGTGCCACTCCATCTCTCGGAGCTGTAAGTCATTTCGAACTTATTACTGCCAGTGCCATAAAGTAATATTTCGCGAACTTCAGAATCAATTTTATACCAAGGCGTAGTAAAACTCAGATTATAGTGTTTGGCTAAACTTTTTAAAATACTAC
>RRYU01004920.1_pt1 | contig 39453 bp, 24 predicted proteins | sample 2162651 | NCBI WGS metagenome assembly RRYU01 (sample SAMN10267283, study PRJNA491782) | microbial mat metagenome | isolation source: biomat in the production well | place: Japan: Minami-Kanto gas field, natural gas well KTG3 | collected 2017-06
TGGCGTCCAGCGGCGGCGGGGCGGCGACCGCGGTCGGAATGACATGGGGTTCAACGCACTCACCATGTCATTCCGAGCACCGCCCACCGCGCCGCCAAACATGCCGACACCTGACCGGGCGGTGCGAGGAATCTCCCATGGAATCACCATGATCCGGCACTGGAGATTCCTCCCGTCGCGACGAGGAGGATGCATACAGAACTGGTCAGCAGGCGCGGCGGTCGGAATGACATGGTTTTTCGCTATGTCTATACCATGCCGCGGGCCGCCCCCGTGACCCATATCATTGACCAGGACATAGCTACGCCTTTTATATCAAAATTTTATTGAAGATCGCTTTGCGATAAGCCTCCTCGTACAGGGCAGCGCTACGTGTCCAGGAAAAATCCTCGGCCATGGCTGTACGTACCATCTGGCGCATATGGTGACGCCGGTCATAGTAAGTGCTGATGGCCCAGCCCACCGTATCAAAGATCGCCTGGGGACTGGAGGCATATAATTTGAATCCTGTCCCCTTGCCAGATGTCTCATCATACTGCTGTACAGTATCTTCCAGACCGCCGGTAGCGCGCACAATCGGCAGCGTTCCATACTTCAGGGAATAGATCTGGTTCAAACCACACGGCTCAAAGAAAGACGGCATAATGAAAAAGTCAGATCCAGCCTCGATCCAGTGGGCAATTTCGTTATTATAGCCAATAAAACTGCCAACGCGTCCGGGGTAACGGGCGGGCAAACCGCCATAATACCATTCCAGCCCTTTATCACCAGCGCCCAGAATGGCAAATTGCACCCGCATACTCAAAATAATCGGCTCGATGGCCTGGGCCAGCACATCAAGCCCCTTCTGATGTACCAACCGGCTAATCACCCCAATAATGGGTATATCTGGATCGGTATCAAGCATCAGGCGCTGCTGCAATTCACGCTTGCAGACCGCCTTGCCCTCCAGATTACGGCGCGAATACTGTGCCGGAATGAGCGGGTCTACCTCAGGGTTCCAGTGATCATAATCAACGCCATTCAAGATGCCAAGATAGTTGTCACCTTTGTTATTGAGATAGGGCGCCAGCCCATGCGCATATTCGGATGTACGGGTTTCATTTGCATACGTCGGGCTAACTGTATTCACCAGGTCAGCATAATAAATACCGCCCTTTAGAAAGTTAATCTGACCATGATCTTCGAACTTATTCGGCGTAAAATTCTCCCAGCGCAACCCTAGATAGCCATAGTGGAAGGCGTTATAAACGCCCTGGTAAGCGATATTATGAATCGTCAACACACTGGCTGCATCACCCAGTACCGCATCGTCCCAATGCCAGATCTTGAGATAGGCAGGCGCTAATGCTGTCTGCCAGTCGTGGGCATGCACAATATCGGCATCAAAGCCCATATCGCGGCAGAGCTGCAACGCGGCGCGCGTAAAAAAGCCAAACCGGCGTGGGTTATCCTGATAATCGTTAAACTCTGCATCGTGGTACAGTGCGTAGCGGTCAAAATATTTGTTCGACTCGATTAAGTAGACGGGTACGCCATCATGCTCGGTTTTATAGACCGCGCACCACTCTTCGACATCGCCCATCCATACACCCATAGGAGTAATAAATGGTTGCAGATTACTTGCATGTCCATTGGCATAAGAATACTTTGGTAAGATAACAATTACATTATGTCCCAATGCCCGCATAGCCTTGGGCAAGGCCCCCACCACATCAGCCAGACCACCACTCTTGGCAAACGGCACACACTCCGGGCTGATCATAGCAATCTTCAGCTTGGTCTTCACAGTAAACGTCCTCAGAATTATTGCAAAAAAAACTGCTGTCAGGACGAAGTTTTCGTCTGCAATAGTATATGATATGTTTTGGGGAATTTGTCAAGTAGGGACGCGCTTCTGCGCGTCCGCAGGGTGTCCTAAGACATGGTTTCAGGATGACCAGTTTTACATTACATATCACAGACAGACCATCTCAAAAGCCTATCGTCTTGCTTCGGCATATGCTGCCAGCACCCGCTCGGTGACGCTGGCCCAGGAAAACTGCGACGTTACCCATTCACGCCCGGTGCATCCCATCTGTCTCCGCCGCGCCGGGTTGTCCAGCAGTGCGCGGATGCCATCGGCGAGGGCCTGGGGATGTTGTGGCCGTACCAGAAGACCAGTTTCACCTGGACGAACCACTTCAGGAAAGCCGCCAAAGTCGCTGGCAACCACGGGTATCTGGCAGGCCTGCGCCTCGACCAGCGCAATGCCAAAGGTCTCATTGGCAAACGATGCACCTACCACCAGATCAACACTGGCATAGATACGCGGCAATTCGGCCCGCGAGACCGCCCCCAGGAAGGTGACGCGATTCTCAACCTGCAGCATCTGCGCCAGCCATGACAGATTGGCCCGGTACGGGCCATCGCCAATAATTAGCAGACGCGTATGTGGTACCTGTTTCAGGGCCAGCAAAATATACTGGACACCCTTCCAGGCAATCAGGCGGCCCACAAAGGCAATCAGCGATTCGCCGTTGGGGGCATAATGCTGGCGCAGAGCTACCTCGGGCGGATGGGGCCGAAACAGGTTGAAGTCGACTCCGTTGTACACCACGCGAGGCATGATGCCATAACGTGCCGCCACAGTTTCGGCATTAAAGTGACTGCATGATACGGCAATATCGGCATGCTTACCCAGCCACCAGTCACCGGGATAGAAGTCTTTGCCATGACAACCAAACACCACCCGTGCGCCGGTTGTTTGTCGTAGCAGCAGGGCTGGCCCCAGATCATACGGCTTCTGGATATGCACGATATCATATCGTTCGCGTGCCAGACCAGGTAGCGCCGCAAGCGCAAACGACAGGCGCTCAAACAGCTTGGTCAAGCCATAGACCCGACGTAGTGGCGGCAGGGCACGCCAGCGGTCGCGCTGAATAAACGGAAAAGGTACAATTCGCACACCAGCAACTGGTTCGCGCAAGCGCCCTACCCCGCCGACAATCGTCACGGCATAATCACGGCGAGCCAGCTCGCGCCCCAGATCCCACACAAAGCTCTCGACCCCGCCAGGTTGGGTGGTGGTGGTTAGATTGTAGAGCATAATGTTCATGGATCTGATGCCTTTTGGAGATACTTGATTGCTTAAAAGACCTGTTTTGCCTGCGGCAGCGTGGTACTTTATTTCTTTTTTTCCAAAAAATGTTGCCGGAGGCAACATTTTTTGGAAAAAGATAATCTTCCTCCACCCTGCCGGAGACGAAAAGTATATTTCGCCTCCCGTTCGTCAAGCCTACGGCATGCGGTATGGTGAAAGAAGGATCTTTTTCTCAAAAAATTTTCCCGTAGGGAAAATTTTTTGAGAAAGATGGTTTTCTTCCACCCTGCCGGAGGCGATATCCGCTCGGAGAATGGACGACCGCTTATATGAAAGGTAAGGTCATAGCGCATCATAAAAATTTCACCAGCCAGTGTTTCAGCGGCAAGCGCATCTGCTGCAACTGCTGCCGATCCTGCGGATCAAGCCCGCCAGTCAGCCGCAGCGCACCCAGAAAGCTGGCTGCGCCAACGGCGCTGATACCCAGCAACATGCCAGCTTCGCGCAGACGCGCTACGATGCTGGTTTCAACCAGCGGTGGGAGCAAGCGATTTAAGCCCAGTACCACCAGCGCCATCATGCCACTTGCCAGCAGGACGCGCAGCGTAAAACGCCAGGGCCAGCGCAATTCCAATAATCGGTAGCCGCTGGCCGTCACCCAGAAACCCGAAACGACCCGCGCCACCCCGAAAGCCAGTGCCACCCCCAGAATGCCATACAATGGCGGCAGTGTAATCGATAGCAGCACAACCGTCAGCAGAGCAATCAGGCGCGAGATGATGATAATGCGCAGATGCTCATACACAATCAGCGCATTATGCGCAGTGGTCAGCAGCGATTCGAGGAACAGACACGGCACCAGCACCCATACCAGGGCTGTCGCCGCAATATAAGACGGACTGATCACAGCTAAGGCCGAGCGCGCCAGGATCATCAGCCCAATACCGCCCGGCACCATCAGGAAGACCTGCAGGCGAATCAGCGACTGATAGGCCCCCAGCAATGTCCCCCCCTCACCGGCACGTACGCGTGTGAACAGTGGCACCTGTACACCCACCATCGGCGTGTATAAATAACTCAGGGCCATGCGCACCAGCGAGGCCCCCGCCCACAACAGGGCCGCATCACCAATATTTGGGGCCAGATACACCGCAAACGATGCACTGGCCACAAAGTCGGTCATGGTCATCAGATACGAGACGCCTGAATAACGCACAAAGCCGGCTGGTAGCCAGGTAGTCGGATGACGAATGGCTGCCCAGAGCCGTCCAGGGCTGATCGTTGCGGCCCCCATAGCCAGCGGAGAACCATGGTCACTGATCCAGAAACGCAGCACCTGCCAGCCCGCCAGAGTTGCCGCAATCGTGGGAGCCAGCGCCATAGCAACCAGCACCCCGCCGATACCCCAGCCCGCCAGTAGCGCCGTGGCACTCAACAGGGGTGGTAACAGTCCAGCAGCCAGGGTGACGCCATTCCAGGCACGTTGTTTGAAGAAACTGTTCAGATAGGCCATAAGCATATCGTAGCAAATGCCCGACGTAAACAAAATCAGCAGAATAACCCCGATCAGTAGCCAGCCGTGGGTCTGCACAAACTGTACAAGCTGGGTTTGTACTACCAGATCCAGCCGGTCGTCGGCCAGGATCTTATCAATCATGCTACCCAGATAGCGCGGGCTATATAGCAGCATACCTATACTGACAACCAGCAGCACCAGTATCTGAACGGCAAACACTCCCACCAGCAAGCGAAATGTTGCCAGGGGGCCACCGCGATGATTGGTTTCCGGAATATACTTAGGCAGCGCCCGTGCCGTGCCCAGGTCAATCGCTGTGCCCAGGCCATTGCTGGCCCCGCTGACGAGCGCTAGCAACCCGTAGCTGGCCGGGGAGAGCAGATTGAGTTTGACCAGCATAGCGATTACTTCGGCCAGCAGGCGTAAGGGCACAAACAGAGTATTCCATAGCACGGCCTGCGAAACCTGGCTTGCCAGTGAAGGTTTTTTGATAGCTGGTTGTGACGTAGTGAGTTCTGTATCAGGCATGGTGGGTTGTTTGTATTTCTAGAATCTAATCGCAGTTATGCGGTCGCCCTGCCACAGGCTGTGATTCGCCTCCGGCAGGGCGGAAGAAAACATCTTTTGGTTGCGATTTTTCGCGGAAGGCGAAAAATCGCAACCAAAAGAGATATCCTCCGTGCCTCTGTGTCTCCGTGGTGAATCTTTCTTTGCGATCGTGAACAGGTACCGTTGCACTATCCTTTGCGTAAGGCCAGTTCAAACATACCCATATACCAGCGGCGCTGCAGGCGATAGGCTGGCACTTCCAGTCCCGCCGCACGCAGCAGAGTGCGCATCATCCGACGACTGCGTTTCGGGCTAGGCAGACGCCCCTCGCGCAGCAGGGCTTCGCGCATATCCTGTACGGTGAAGCCATACTGCCCCGCCAGTGCCACAAACTCGTTGTAGTGAAAATAGTGCATTTCGCTCAGTCGCTGCATATCGCGAAAGGCTGTCGCTTGCTTGCTACGCCCCTGCCGCTCGATCAGACGTTCGGCCCACTCACGCGGCAGCCAGTTGATGCCGCGCAGATGATAATGCGGATCAACCCAGGCTCGCCGGTTGATTGCCGTCAGCAGGGCATAGCCACCGGGGCGCAACACCCGCGCAATCTCAGATAACATCTGTTGTGGTGAACGCACATGTTCAATCACATCCCAACTGACAACCAGGTCGAAACTACCTGCACGAAAAGGCAACGCCTCGCCTGCCACATTATAAATCGGCAGTGTCAGACCATGCCGCGCCGCTCGCAGACCAATAATCGCACAGTAGTCACGGTTGTAGTCACATGCCACCACGCGTGCCCCTCGCAGCGCCGCCGCCACTGTAAAGCCGCCCATTCCCGCGCCCAGATCCAGCAGATCACAACCGGCTAACCTGCGCACACGCTCTACCTGAGCCAGCCGTTCCGCTTGATACTGTTCCTGATTAATGCGGCGCTCGCGCCAGTGCGCAAAATCTTGCCGCCAGGTCATATGCCGCAGCCAGGGGTCAATTTTCTGCTCAAGCTCAGTCATAGTCAACCTCCAGCGCTACTTCACGCACCGATACGCTCAGGTCGCGCTCAGTTGCAGCATCATAGGCCATCTGAGTACGTAACTGCAACCGGGTATCACCTGGCAACAGGCGCACCAGCACGCGATAAAACTGACGTTCCCGTGCTACAGTCCAGCGTCCCAGCATATGCTCGCCGTCCCACAACTCAACGGGACGTGGCGCAGCAAACGCTTCCATATTCAGGCGCAGCGTCACTGTTACCGGTTGATCGAAAGGATTAACCAGCCAGATATCACTTGCATCGCGGGCCCAGCGCCACTGATTCGTCTGATTATATTCTCGTTCATGCCAGCCTGCCCCCAGGTATACAAAAGGCTGGCAGTGGTCAGGATACAGCGGTACATCATACCAGAGATAACGTTCATCTTCGAATGCGGGCGGCAGCGGCCCATCACTCAGTGCCGTTACTACGGCTGCTAATTCTGGCAGGCGTTCTGGCGGCGTCACCTGTTTGTTCACCAGCAGGTGACGTACCGGATAGGCACACTGCATCGCCGCCAGGTCGTCGTGCGTCAGGGGCACAATATCTGGCTCAACGCGCATTGAACTGATCCAGTTCAGATGAGGCATATACCGGCGTGTGTAATAGACAGGCCGTCGTGCCACATAGCCAGCCATAATCGGCTGCTGGTGGAGCATCTGGTGTCGCAGCGAGCGACTGGTTTCCATCCACTCCATCGGCAGATCAGCCAGCGCACCAGGCTGTGTAGCAATACGACCGAAGAGATCGGCTTGCTCAAAGTGGAATAGATCACGCCGCGGCGGCCAGAGTTCAATCACCGCCAGGATACTCACGCCAATCAGCAGCATAGCCCATCGGCGCGGCGGCAGCGTAACCCGTAACTGATGCAACCCGATCCCGGCAAACACTGCTGCCAGCACAAAAACGATTGCCGCAAAGTGGCTAGGGCGTCGGGCCATGCCCAGCAGCGGCACATGCTGGATGATTGCATAGGGCAGGGGCATACCTGTATCAACACCAGCCACCCGCAACGATGGCCCCAGTGACAACACCCATGCTACCGCCGCAATAATCAGCAACCGCCAGTGGGTACGCCAGCTTACCCAGATACCCCATGCGGCGCAGGCCAGCAGCACCCATCCCGCAGCCACATACCAGCCATCGGGCGCATAACCAGGCGACACATTCGCCAGCAGGTGGCGTGCCCATTCTCCCCCCAGCGGATGAAACACCGACGGAAAGAATAGCCCCAGCGCATCGGCTGAATAGCCAGCCACATACCCCTGCCAGGTTGAGAGATTGCCCATCGCTGGTATATCCGCCGCATCGACACGCGCAATGCCTAGAAACACCGGCGCAAGACACACCAGCACACCAGCGCCGAACCACATATAGCGCCGCACCAGCACCGCATAGGTGGGTGTTGTCACCAGACGCAACCCCATCCAGAGCAGCGCATAGATCGCACAGATCAGCCCCCAGTACCAGTCGGTCAGAGCTGCCAGGCTAAACATTGCCACCGCAAAAAGAACGGCAAACGTCGGATGTCGAGCTATCGCTGCGATCGTTTGTGGCCGATACGATGCATGATGAACGGGATCATCTCTATGCTCAGCCTGGCGATCCAGCCACACCAGCGCCAGGAAGAACAGCGGCAGCCACTGCATACTCACCAGATTCAACTGATTCGTCTGGATCTTCATCAGATGAAATGGCCCGGCCATCAACAGTGCGCCACACAGAAATGGTATTGCCATGCCTGGCACAAAAGCCCGTACCAGCAGAAATGTACCATAGCCAGTCAATGCACATGCCAGCAACACCGACACATTGTATGCCGCTACCGGCCCGACCAGCGCATGCACTGGCTGCACTGCCAGCGTACTCGGCAGATTGAGTGTCTGCAGATACATCTGCACGCCCTGAGGATAATACAGCATAGACGACCAGTAAGGATTCTGGCCATGCTCCAGCGCCCATCCCGTCCACCAGACATTCCAGACATTCTGTGAGGCGTCCTCGAAGCCGCCATACAAGAAACGCGGATTATAATCTGGAGGGACAGTACCAGGCTGGATTCCTCCCACCACTGCTGTCTGCCAATGCAACACCAGCGGCCAGGTCAGCACAAGACTGATCAGGAGATAGCCCAGAAACACCCCTGCGTGATCGATGATCGGGCGCACACGGTCGAGATAACTATGCCCGGACGGGCGCTTCACCAGCCCCACGAGCCTGCGCCGCCCTTAAATGGCCCGACAATATCACGGGTAATCCAGCCGCCGTAGAAGTCACCAGGCTGTGACTGCACCTGTTCGCCATCAATAAAACAGGCCTCCATCATAGATGGGTAGAAGGCTACATAGTTTTTAATCGCAGCAAAAGACGGCACGGGATCTGGATAATACCAGGCCGCCTCGGTTGCCCATTTATCACCAACTACTACCGTATAATAGGCTGCACGGCCTTTCCACTCGCACATCGATGTACGTGTAGCCGGTTTGAGATACTTGGTCTGGATATCTTCCAGCGCAATATAATAGACTGGCGGATGACTGGTTTCCAGCACACGTTTTGCCCGGTGTGTGTCGGCAATCACTATGCCATTGAATACCACCTGAATATGTCGGGACGAATCTTCCAGTCGTGGTGGTCGGGGATAATCCCAGACCGATTCCTGACCGGGACCGGTGGGTAGCGGTTTTATCGAGGGTTTAGGCATCTTTTTATTCCTTTTTACCTTCTGAAACCAGGTTCTAGTACACGCATTATACAAAGATCTCATCGCAATGCAACGCAGCATCGTGTCGATTTGAAGAGTAAAGCAAAAAAGTATATGATAGAAAAATTCATAATGCGTGGCCGACACACATTGAGTTGTCTTGCTATATGTTGCATCTGGTGTAAAGTTTTTCCACCGATCGGAAATAATATCTATCAAGGAGTACCAACGAATGACTGCATCGCAGATGAATAAAGACCATGACAGGGCTGTTCTGGAGCAGCGCATTGCCAACCTGGAACACGACAATGCGGTGTTGCGCCAGCGCATTACAGAACTAGAGAGCAATGAACAACGTTTTGTATCATTCATGAATCATCTGCCGGGTGCGGCGTTCATCAATAACAACAGCCAATGTGTCATCTATGCGAACGATTGGTACTTCCGCCAGTTTGGCTGGAACCCTGCGGATGTACTCAACCGACCGTATCGTGACATTCTTTCAGCAGAAATGGCCGCCTACTTTACGCAGCAAGATCAGGAAGTGCTATCGGATAAAGCGGTACATGTGTACGAAGATGTGGTCGACATGCCAGATGGTACGCGCTCTTATCTGACCACCAAGTTTCCAATCCTCCGACCGGATGGCAGCATGGATATAGGCGGCTTTACGCTTGATATGACCGAGCGCAAGCACGCAGAACGTGCTATGCAGCAGATCGAGCAGGAGCGCCAGCAGTTTCAACAAGAGATCATCGATGCCCAGCGTGCGGCTATCCGCGAACTCTCAACGCCCCTTATTCCCCTGACAGACACGGTCGTGTTGATGCCGCTTATTGGCACGATTGATAGTCAACGTATGCAGCAAGTGATGGAAACTTTGCTCGAAGGTGTAGCAGCACGGCAGGCCGGTACGGCCATTCTTGACATTACGGGTGTAACGATTGTCGATACACAGGTGGCGAATGCATTAATCCAGATGGCCCAGGCGGTACGCTTGCTAGGCACACAGGTTATTCTGACCGGGATCAACCCGGTTATGGCGCAAACGATGGTGCATCTGGGGATTGACTTGACCAGCATCTGTATCAAGAGCAATCTCGAGCAAGCTATCAGAACAGCCTTACAACCTTCGGCATAGTACAACGGCTGGTACGCCATAATCCAGGCTTTATCTCCTCGCATCTTCGATCGGCTACCACAGACGGTCATATCGAAGTGATGCCGTTCGTCTATGTTTTGTTTTCCTTCAACGCCATCCCCAGGCGCATAATCAGCCAGGCCAGCGCCCCCAGCACCAGCATCAGTGCAAAAATCGTCATCGAGGGCAGGGTCGCAACTTGCTGCCGCGCCGCGTCGAGTGCGACCAGTCCGCCCCAGGGCCATACCACAATATCGCCAAAGGGTGTTAATCCGCCCTGGAGTTGCTGTACCACCGGGCGGATCAAAAGATGCACGATCAGCGGCGAAGTGACACCCAGCCCGACACTGGCCAGGGCCGCCGGTATCATCTGCCCCGGTGATATCGGAAGATGTTGGGCTGCCGTAAGGCGCATGGTGGTCAGAACGGACAGCAATGCGGCAATCCAGACAATTCCAGCTAACAGGAACAACCCACCAGCCGCAGCTGCCCCAACCCCCATCCAGAATGCCACAAACGGCGCAGTCAATGGAACAGCCCCACAGAGCAGCCATATGGCCCAGCGCACAGTGCCAGTTCCCTTCTGTGTACCTGCCAGTTCTGCGCTCTGCGTCTGGCGTTGTGCGCTTGCAGGCTCTATGCCAGAAGACAACAACGCCGCTACGAGCAAGGCATAGCAGCCTAGAACAATCCCGGCACTGGTGCCCATACCAATACCAACCAGCGCCATACCAACGGCTACTTGCACCAGCCAGCGAGTGGTAGATGCATATGTGGACGCCAGTACCGCCCGCCATGCCGCCCAGAGCATGATCGCGCCACCTGCCAGCATCGCCGCAAAATGCCAGCCCAGATTCCAGGGCCCCAGGCTATAGAAACGTGCAAGTGGATAGAACCAGGCCACGGTCAGCAACATGTCATACGGCAGAAGATGAGTATGCGGCGGATCATTGCTATTCCACAGATCCCAGACCCGCAACGTACTCCCCAGCAGGGTGGCAAGCAACCCGAACCAGAACACGAAACTATTTAGCGCAGTTCCGGCACCAGGCACAGTATAACGCCAGGTATGTGCCTGCGTAGCCAGTCCACCATAGGCGATCCCGAGACACACACACGGCAGCAATGACCAGATGATTGCAGCATACCTGTAAGCGTCCGGTGTGGACAGATGGGCATCCAGACGTAAACGGGAAATCCGCCACCAGCCACGCCCCCCACTCTGCATGTCCGGTTCGTCACTTTCTCCATGTGCGCTGTGTGCTGTGCGCTGTGTGTTTAGAATTTGTGTACTGAAAACAAGGGTGACAAGCAGAAAGCTTAGTGCCACGCCGAACAGATTGACTGAGCCAGCGGCAGCCAGGAGCAACAACAGGGCCAGCAAACCAGCCAGCGGGTGTGTCTTCTGCTGTATAACCAATCCCAGGGAGACAATCGCAAACAGGAGCATAAAAAAGGCACTGAGGCTATCGATAAACAGGAGTCCACCAGCGAATGCTGGTTGTAGCGGTACATCACGCACACGCCACACCAGCCAGATGGCTGCGCCCAGAACAGGAAGGAACACGACATACGGCCAGTTGCGCATCAACCCTACTACCACTAACGTCGCATACCGGAAACCAGTTCCTGCTGCTTATACTTACAGTGGTCACAATAGGCCACGCGATAGCCAGCCACGGTGGCCCGCTGTAAGGGGCGACCGCAATTGGGGCAGGTTAACTGCAACACGCTGCCTGATCCAAGCACCATCGGACTCTCGGCGGCAGCAGAAGTTGATCCAGGATGTGACGCCCCGGACGTATGGGTATGTGAAGATGCTGACACAGCAGATTGAACCGCAGCAACCGGAGCATACTGGTCTGGTTGCCCGGGCATATGCTCACCATTTGGGCTGACTGAAGCAGGAGTATGCTCTGGAACTGGCGCAGATGCCTTAAAATGCCACACGTTACCGAGATACTCCACCAGTTGGGCATAATCCAGCGCCCCCCGTGAGCGATGATCAAACTCATAAATTGTACGCCCAGCAGCAGACGCCTCGGACAGGCGTACATTCACACGGATAGGTGCGGTTACCAGGTTGCCATAGAGTTGCTGGAGACTAGACAGCAGATCGACCGATTGACGGCGGCGGGGATCAAACATCGTTGGCACAATCACGCGTATTGTAGTAGTGCCACCCAGGCTTTGCACCTGCTTGGTTAGATTTTCCAGCCCCTTGATCGATAGCGGCTCGACCGTGGTAGGAACCAGCACATCACCGGCGGCCAGCAGGGCGTTGACATTCAGCACCGTCATAGAGCCACCGCAGTCGATAAAGATGAAATCATACTCACGTTTCACCGGACGCAAGGCCTGATCCAGCACACGGCTCCAATCCGGGCGACGTGCCAGGATGGGCTGGGCACTGAGCAAGGATTCGTCGGCGGCCAGCAGATCCATGTTGGGGCGGGCCGATACGATGCAATCGGTGACACGTGCGCCATCAACCAGGGCCTCGTAGATCGTGCGACGTGGCTTCAGCCCCAGGGCCATAGCCAGGTTGCCCTGAGCATCAACATCGACCAGCAGCACACGTGCGCCTTTAAGTGCCATGCCAGCACCAACATTGACGACTGTTGTTGTCTTGCCGATGCCGCCTTTGAGATTGGTCACCGCAATGATCCGCGCCATACGATTGTTCCTCATGAGCACATGCATACTTTGGTCGATTCTTGGGTAGTTTAGTGCAATGATCGACCTATGTCAAGCAATCTGTGCCGTCATCCTAAAATAATAGAGGTATTGAGGGAAATGAGCGGCACGGTTGGCGATGTGATCGTATCACCAGGAAATAGCTTCTGGATGCGAGTATACTGGCCCTTTGCCGGAAGTGTATATTGCTCGATACTCTGGTGGGTCAGATCAATGATCCACGCTTCAGGGATACCAGCGGCTGCATAGCGCGGTATTTTTTCATTACGGTCATATGTAAGGGTCGTATCGGCAACCTCGATTAAGATCAGGATATCGTCTGTTGTCGGATGAGCGTGGGCGTAATAGTCTTGCCGAACATGCAGCACCGCAATATCAGGTTGAGGTTCGGTATAGTCGTTCAGTTGGACGGGGTTTTGCGGGCTAATAATTGCCTTGTCATCGACCAGAGATGTCAGAAACTTGACGATTTTCGTAACAATCGCAGCGTGGTAGGGGCCGATTGGACTCATAGTGCGAATTTCCCCGTCAATTAACTCAACACGATCAGCTTCGGTCAGAATACCGCTTTCGCGCATCCGCGCATAGTCGTAGATTGTAAAGGTATGCAATGTCCCTGCAACAGTCATAATAGTCTCCTCCATGAGCTATCACGCCGCATCGATCAGCGCTCTGGCTCCAACCGGGTTGCGCTGACATTCCAGCAATGCACTGAGCATAAGCGGCACAACAATCGTGGCATCAGACTCGATCACAAACATAGGCGTATCTTCGGTCAGCTTGTCCCAGGTAATTTTCTCGTTGGGCGTGGCCCCGGAATAAGACCCATACGACGTGGTTGAATCCGAGATCTGGCAGAAGTAGGCCCAGGGTTTGACTGCCTCGCCCAGGTCGTACTTGATCGATGGCACCACACAGATCGGGAAATCGCCCGCAATGCCACCGCCGATCTGAAAAAAGCCCACACCGGCCCCCTGCGACAGGCCACGATACTGATCATAAAATGTCGCCATATACTCAATGCCTGATTTCACAATCGCTGCGTTGCACTCGTCAGACTTCACATACGAGGCGAAGATATTGCCGAAGGTTGAATCTTCATGCCCTGGAACGACCATTGGCAGGTTCGCCTGCGCAGCCGCCAGCAGCCAGCATGCCGCAGGATCGCCTTCGTACGTATCCGGGCCAAGCGTCTGAATAAGGTCATAGAAATACGCGTGCCAGAAACGCCGCTGACCCTGTGCACTGGCGTTCTGCCACATCGGCACGATAATCTGCTCTACCACCCGAAACGCCTCGTCCTCGGGGATACTGGTATCTGTTACGCGCCGCATACGATCATTCAAGATGCGCGTATCATCTGCCTTCGTAAAATAGCGATAGTCTGGGAAATCCTTATAGCTATGATGCGCCACCAGCCGAAAGAGCGACTCTTCCAGGTTAGCACCCGTTACTGACAGACCGTGTACCAGGCCAGCGCGAATAGCCGGAGCAAGCGTGATGCCAAGCTGGGCCGACGACATCGCACCAGCCACGGCCCAGAACATCTTCCCCCCGGCTTCGATATGCTGCCAGTAGGCCAGCAGCGCATCACGCGTTGCCCGTGCGTTGAAGTTGCAATAGTTTTTCAGGATGAACTCAAGGATGGGCAGATCTGTGTTTGCCCCAGGCGCAGAACTGGCCTCACGGATCTCATTCGCTTGCATGAAAACACCTCATAGGATTGATAAAGGATAGTCGGCGACTATTTCATAGATAGTTTATCTTTAGACATGGTTTCAGGATGACCACTTTTACTGTACATATCACAGACCGATTGGTCGCGTGAATCACCCCGCCCCCTGGCCCCCGCCCCTGCAAGGGGCGAGGGAGAGGGGCCAGGGGGAGAGGGCGTATTGCTCACCAGAAAGCTAGAGTACAGGTCAGCCAGACTGTAACGTATCCACGAACCATGTCTTAGGCGCGGAAACCCAGGCGCTTCTAGCCTTGGGAGGAGCGCCACTGCTGTAGCCCGCTTTATAGGGCTACGTCAACGTCCAAGAATGGAACCGTGGTGCCCGTTCAGGGGGGAGGTTTTTTCTGACGATATCGGTGCCAGGCTGGATACCCCACCCCCCTCCCCTACTAGGGGAGGAAGAGACGATACAGCGATATGACGCAGCGGCTGCGCTGCTGCGTCATATCACTGAGACGATACCCTCCCATCTCCCCGCTGGGGAGATGGGGCAGGGAGGTGAGGGATTTTCGTCGTCCTGATGCGATTCACTCCAAAAACCTCCCCGTGAAAGATGGGCATCCCTCAACTTTGACGTGGCCCTATTGCCATAGGGGATTTCCTCTTTCGTGCGTGGATTTTGGTATGATAAGATATCATACTATAGGAATCGCGGTGGTGCAAGAGAGGCATGCTTTGGCATATTGACAAAGCATTCACAAAAGGCAGATACTTCGCACAATAGTAAGATATGGTATCATACGGCGACCCTTTCATTGTTGCCATCTATAATCCATACAAACATCACGATCCAAAGCCTGTGCTTTGTGATAAAACCACCGATGTTTGTATAAGACATGGTTGGGATCTCCTTTACCGGTTGATCCATCGATCATCCGATCATCCGATCATCGCATTCTGTCGAAAGGAAGTATTGCTCATGATGAAAGCCCCACGTACGATTCCGGTTGCCCTGTTGTGCAGCCTGCTGCTTGTACTAGCAGCCTGCGCCACCCAATCACTGCCTCCCACCCAGGAAACCAGCACGCCAGAGGCAGCCACCGAGCAGATTACACCAGAGGTAGCCACCGCCGAGCCGACACCAGCAGCTACCACCGAGGCCGAACCGACTGACGCTCCCACTACAGAAGCTGCCACCTTTAGTGACGACTGGGAGTCTGTTGCCTGCGACACCTTCAGCCTTTCAGCCGAGATAGCCGCGCAATCGGATTGCGGTTATGTCACCGTGCCGGAACTGCACAGCCAGCCGGATGGCCCCAGCATTCAAGTGGCGGTCGTCCGAACTCGCAGCAGTAGCGCTAACCCCGCCCCTGACCCACTCTTTATGGAAAATGGTGGCCCTGGGTCGCCGACCATCAAAACATTTGCCGTCGATGCTTTGCCAGCGTTGCCCAATCTGCAGAATATCCTCGCCGTGCGTGATCTGGTTTTTGTGGACCAACGCGGCACTTTTAACTCCCGGCCCAACCTGATCTGCACGGAGCAAATTGACCACGATATTCAAGTCGCCAAAGACCTGGTTGCAGAGGACGACCTGAGTTGGTGGATCGCATGTCGCGACCGCTTGCTGGCCGAAGAGGTCAATCTCGACGCCTTTAACACGGTCGAAAACGCTGCCGATATGTACGCCGTGGCCGAGGCGCTGGGCTACGACCAGTTTAATTATTACGGTGTCTCGTATGGCACACTGCTCGGTCAATACGTGCTGGCACAGGCCGAAGAACATACGGCCCAGCTGCGCAGTGTCATCATCGATGGCGTCGTCATGCCTTTTATGGATTTCAATGCCGCTGGCAGCCACACCTTAAGCTATGCGTTGCGCAACTTCTTTGCCGCGTGTGCGCAGGATGCAGCGTGCAACCAGGCGTTCCCCGATCTGGAAACGGTCTTCCTCTCGCTGGTAGATCAACTCAACCAGCAGCCGGTCCCGGTTACCATGACCGTAAAGGACGCGACAGAGCAACCGATTGAAACGTTCGAAACCACGCTGGATGGGCAAGATTTGGTCATGGCGGTCTTTCAGATCCTCTATGATGCGAGCAAAACCCGCGCCCTGCCACGCCAGATCTATCAGTCCGCCCAAAACAATGATTTCAGTTGGGTAGCAGACACCCTGGCCCCTGAGTATAAATCAGCCCCAGATGCCCACGGGATGTATGTCCCCGTTTTGTGTGCGCGGGTCGACTCTGTCCAGACCGAAGCCGCATCGTTGTTTGACCCACCCTACGAGCAGGTGAGCTTCCTGGGTACACAAGAAGGCGGTAAAAATAGCCGAGAGTGTGAACTCATATCGGTTGAGCATGAGTCGCCATTCGTATACGATAACACCGATATTCCAACCCTGATCTTGAACGGCAGCCATGACCCCGCCACCCCGCAACCCTATGGCGAGTATATAAGCAGCCAGCTCGCAACTGCCTATATGTACACCTTCCCAGACTCGGGCCACGGTTCGATTTTCTTTCACCCGTGCCCTGGTCAAATAGGGCTTGATTTTCTGGCCGATCCGGCGCAGGCCCCCGACAGCAGCTGCATCAGCAGCATGCAAACGACCTTTGAGATTGAGCAGGCAGCAGAATAGGTCATCTAGCGACAAGGACTTGATGATAAAGGCTGGCGACAATGTTCGCTGTGATAATATTGTGTGCAGCACTGTCACCAGCCATGGCAAATATCTCACCACCGAAAAACTCATGCTTTATTGCGCTGCTCCGCTCGGAGGCCAGATAGTCCGCTACGGTCCATAGTCGTTCTGGTTGAGCTTATCATTCCAGCACCTCGTTGACGATACTTCTGGTAGTATAGCTCTATGATACGTTCTCAGGTTCCATTCGGCAAGGTTCCGGAGTGCGCAAGCCATGGCTTGCGCACTCCATAGTCACTCTGTGCTTTTAATCCCCCAGACTCGTACCCACACAGCGGGCGCTTTCGATCCAGGGATGATCCGGCGGCACAACTTTGCGTTTGCCCACCACGCACTCCAGTGATACAGGTTCCGTGCCATCACCACGGGCTGCTACCATTACACCATAGGTTCCCGCCTCGATCAGTTTCACACAGGCAGTTCCCAGGCGTGTCGCCAGCAGGCGATCAGCCGCCGAGGGTGTGCCACCGCGCTGTAAATGCCCCAGCATCGTTATGCGTGACTCCAGGCCAGTCAGTTCTTCCAGTTGATGTGCCAGGCGCAGGGTACTGCGTGAGCTATAATCTTCCTGTTCAGCCAGTTCGGCTTTAGCGGCTTGCTTCTCTTTTTTCGTCTTTGCCTGTTTCTTCTTCTCAAGGGCGGCATGCAAGCCGTTGGTCTCGGCGAGTGGCATGGCGCCTTCGGCCACGGCGATGATACTGAACTGTTTGCCGCTGCGACTGCGCTGCAAAATCGCCTCGGCGATCTTTTCGACATGATAGGGTATTTCGGGGATTAAAATCACATCTGCGCCGCCAGCCAGTCCGGCCCCCAGGGCCAGCCAGCCAGTGCGATGGCCCATGATTTCAACCAGAATAATGCGATGGTGGCTGTGGGCGGTGCTGTGCAGCCGGTCGATCGCCTCGGTGGCAATGCCCAGCGCCGTATCAAAGCCAAAGGTGATGTCGGTCATGGCTACATCATTGTCGATCGTTTTAGGCAGGGTGATCACGTTCAGGCCATGTTGCGACAGGTGATAGGCGTTTTTCTGCGTTCCGCCCCCACCCAGACACACCAGCACATCCAGATGATGTTTGCGATAGTTATCGACAATCAGGTCAGTCATGTCGAGCATATCGCCGCCAATCGGCATGCGCTGGGGTTTGTCTCGACTGGTGCCCAGAATCGTTCCGCCAATCGTCAGGATACCTGACAGAGCGCTCTCGTCCAGGCGTAAAGTACGATTTTCCATTAAGCCACGGAAGCCGTCACGAAAGCCAATGATCTGCGTTCCGAAGCGACCGATGGCACCTTTGCCAACACTGCGCAGGGCTGCGTTTAAGCCGGGGCTGTCACCACCGGCGGTCAGGATGCCTATATATTTGGTCATGTTTCTCTTTCTTAGATAAGGTTTCAGATAGGCTTATTTTACTGTACATATCACAGATAGACTGGTGACGTGAATCACCCCACCCCCTAGCCCCCGCCCCTGCAAGGGGCGGGGGAACCGGACGGGGCATCGTGGCGGCACACGCGGAGCGTGTGCCGCCACGATGCCCCATCTCCCCCCTCTCCCTGAGGGCTATACATGAGCCACAATTATACCGCATCAGGATGCGGTATAACCGGTAGCTTCCTGCTCTCCACGGGTACTGGCGGGGCTACGCCCCGCCGAGATTAATACGTTTCGGTTTGTTTTGGCGGCTTTGCCGCCAAAACAAACTGAAACGTATTCTTTTTGCAGGAGCCGGAGGCTCCCGCCCCCCCCGATTTGTGGGTAATGATACGCCCTCAGGGAGAGGGGGGCTGGGGGGTGAGGGCGTATCGTCGAACCAAACTGTAAAGGAACGACGAACCATTTCTTATTTGCTAAGACACTCATCGGCAGATTGCTGCATCGACTGCGCAGTTTGTGCCTGGTCGGTCTGATTATCTAGAAAGCCTGGTAGATATAGATTGATTGCGCGCAAGGCACAACTGAGTGCTCTGGTTGGCGGTAGTCCGCTGGCTGCGTCGGCCTGGGCCACTGCGGCAGCCAGATCTGGATCGGCGCTGATCTGCGGGTTTTGCAGATCGCTGCGTAACACTGGCAGGCGCCTGAGTGAGAGGGCAACACGCAGTTGCGTTTCAGGCTGGCTGAGAAAGTCGGCAAAGGCATAGGCTTGCGCTTGTTTGTCCGGCGATAGCAAGGCATGAAACATGACATAGGTAGCCCCCATTGGCGGGGCCGCCAGGCGGTTGGTAGCCGGTATGCGGGGCATGGGCGCAACACCTATATCCAGTATATCCAGTCCAGGTTGCTCGTTGCGGTAAACAGGTAGCGACCAGTCGCCATCGATAGCAAATGCCACCTGACCAGTACTAAACAACTGGCTAGCATCGGCATAGGTACGCTGATCTGGCGGGGCAGCGGCCCGCAACTCGCGCACCAGGTTCAGGGCATCAATCATCTGGGGAGTATTCAGCGTCGGCTGCATGCCGTCAGGGGTGGTTGCTGCGCCGCCATATCCATTGAGCCAGGCCAGCAGCCAGTGGGCCTCGGACCAGCCAGCCACAATGCCCACTGCTGGATCGGGCACACCACGTGCCTGAACAATCAGTTCGTCGGTGGTGGCCGGGGGTTGCTGAATAAAGGCACGATTATACAGCAGCAACAGATAATCCTGGGCCACAATCGGTTGGCCCCAGACTTGAGCATCGTGGGTGGCACTGGCAATCACTGCCGGAATAAACTGCTCGGCTTCCAGCGGCAGGTTCACCGGCTGCAGCTGGCCATCGATCAGCAAACCAGCCAGGTCATCCTGATCTCCCCAGATCAGATCCGGTGGCAGGTCTTGCGCCAGCTCGTTGGCAATCATATCGACACGTAGCGCGGTTGGCGTCTTAGCTATCACCTCGATGATGATATCGTGCGCGTCTGCATATTCGTCAGACAACGCCCGTAGCAAATCCAGCCCGGCTGCGTTCTCGGTGGTCCAGATAATCAGGCGCAGTGGTTCGGGTGTGGCTGTAGGTTGTGCGACCGATGGCGTGGTGTTCACCTGCACTGCCTGGTCGGTAGGAGCAGGTACTGTTGGCGTGGCCGGGTCTGGTTCAGGCGAGGGTGTAGCCACAGGCGGCACGGCGGGCATGCTACATGCGGTTATAAATAGACTAAGAAACAGCATAAAAAGAATGCGCTGCACAGACCGGCCTGTGCAGGTGAGTAAGAATCGATGCTGCATCGGATTCGGAAAACTCCTCCAGAGTTAAAAGTATACATAAGCTATGCCAGTCTAGCACAAAACATACATTTGGAAAAGCATACTATTATGCTACATTTAGTCAACAGCTAGAGAAAATCTTGTCTGCACCCATACGCCCTGAGGCACGTGAGCCGGTGCTTGGGGCGAGGGCGTCTCCTCACAGGGGTAGGTTTTTGGACGGATGGTGTTCCAACGCGATCCGTAGGGACAGGCTTCTGCCTGTCCGTGCAGACTCATAGGATGCCCTGCGGACGCGCAGAAGCGCGTCGCTACAGAAAAAACCTACCCGTGAGAGGAGACTCTCAGGGGTAGGTTTTTTCGCTGATGCCGGTGCCTGGCTGGATACCCCACCCCCCTACCCCCTCCCCTGGAAGGGGAGGGGGTAGGGGGGTGAGGGGGTATATGGCGTCCTGATGCCATCCATCCCAAAAACCTACCCCTGTGAGGTGAGAGTCTCCCCCCTCTCCCTGAGGAGTTCAGGGGCGGACAGAAAATACGTTCGGATGGTGCGTACCGCTTGGGAATGCGGTACTCCCCCTCTCCCAACATGGGAGAGGGGGCCGGGGGGTGAGGGCCACTCCGCGTCCGGACGGCCTATCCGCCTATCATACAAACGTTCTGTCCGCCCTTCAACCCTGAGGAGAGGGGGCAGGGGGTGAGAGCATCTGGTTCCCCAGAAGGTATTCGCGCGAACAAATCTTTTGCCATCACCCGGTATTCTTCAACCCGGCGGCAATGCCGTTGATACTCAACAAAACTACCGACGCGACCGCTTCCAGCTCGGCGGCGTCCGGGTTGGCCCGTAGACGACGTAGGAGTTCAATCTGAATATAGTTCAGCGGATCAACATAAGGATTACGCTGCTCCATGGTACGCTGCAGTTCTGATGTTGGATCCATCAAGTCACAGAAACCCGACACATCGCAGATCAGGTGATAGGTACGTTCATGTTCGGCCATAATCGTGCCAAAAATATCATTTGCCAGATCCTGATCCGGCAGCAAGTCGGCGTAGCCGCGTGCGATAGTCATATCAGCGCGTGAGAGCGTCATCTGGGCACTGTCGATCAGCGAGCGAAAGAAGGGCCAGTTCTGATACATGGTGCATAATAACTCCAGCGCAGCGTGTTGCTGCTGTGGATTGCTATTATGCGTAATAAACCATTCCAGTGCTGTACCCAGGCCAAACCAGCCCTGGAGGGTATGGCGGCTCTGCATCCAGCTAAACACCCAGGGAATGGCCCGCAGATCTTCGATACGGTTGCCGCCACGTCGGCTAGCCGGGCGTGATCCGATATGCAAGCGGCTAATTTCAGCGATAGGGGTGGCATGCTGAAAATAGGTCACAAAACCGGGATGATCATACACCAGGGTGCGGTAATGCTGGCGGGCAACCACCGCCATCTGCTGCATAGCCGTGATCCAGGTTGGATCAGGTTCAGGCGTCACTTCAGGGAAGCTCCCCCGCAAGACTGCATCAAACACCTGTTCCAGATGGTGATGCGCCGTAGCCGGATCAAAGTAGCGATCCGAAATAACTTCTCCCTGCTCGGTTACTTTAATCTGACCACGGATGGTGCCCCGGGGCTGCGCCAGAATAGCCCGGTTCAGCGGCCCGCCGCCGCGTCCAACCACCCCGCCTCGTCCGTGAACCAGGCAAAGACGGACGTCATGCCGTTCAGCTACTTCGGTGAGTTCGATCTGCGCCCGATAGAGCGACCAGTTGGCCGATAGAAAGCCATTCTCTTTGTTGCTGTCAGAATAGCCGAGCATCACTTCCTGCACATTATGGTGCAGACGGACGTTATCACGATAGGCCGGAAACTGCAAACAGGCATCGAGGATCGCCCCGGCCTGCTTCAGGTCTTCATCAGTTTCAAACAGAGGCACAATCTTCAGGCGGCAGTAACGACCGGGATGATACAGGCCAGCCTCACGCGCAAAGAGTTGCACCGTCAGCAAGTCACTCATACCGGCTGTACCACTGATAATATACGACTCGATCACCTCAGGGTCGAGCTGTTCCAGAATAGCCGCAATGGTACGAAAGGTCTGAATAATATCAGCCGTTTCCGGGCTATACGTTACCAGGCGTAAAGGAATCAGTGGGCGCGACCCGGTCAACTCGCGGTTCAGAATAGCTGTGCGTGCCGTTTCATCCAGGCTACGATAATTATCGCACACCCCCGCCATTGACAATACTTCGTGCAGAGCATCGGCATGGCGGCGGGCATGCTGGCGAATATCCAGGGTTGCGCCATGCAGGCGGAACACCTCGATATCTTGAATAGCGCTATGCAATGGGCCGCTGGCTACCAGTGCGCCACCATTGGCGTGCAGGCTGGTTTCCATCACACGCAAATCATCCAGCAATTCGCTGCTGTGATAATAAAATGTACCCGCTGGCGGATGCGACATATCCAGCCCCCACTGGGGAATATGGGTACGCGTATGCGCCAGGGTGCGTTGCAGTTTCTCACGAATATAGGCACACTGCTGGCGATACAACTCATAGGGGCGGCGCTCGGCCAACTGGCGGCCCAGTTCTGGGAAGAGTTGCGCATTCTGTTCAAGATAGATCGCCAGCGCATTGCTAATACCAACCTGCGTAGAAGACTGGCTCAAGGCAAGGTGCAGATCATTAAGCGTTTCCAGAAAGTTGTTGATCATCGTCACCCGCAGCATACGCACCGTTTCAACCGTAACTTCAGGTGTTACAAACGGATTGCCGTCGCGGTCGCCGCCCATCCAGATGCCAAAGCGAAATAGGGGCGGGACGCGCCATGTATGTTGGGGATAATAGCGGCGCAGAGCCATTTCCAGATCTCGATAGATGCGCGGAACTTCTACCGGCAACACTTCCTGAAAATAGTACAGCCCGTTGTTCACTTCATCAAGGACATTGGGCTTTACCACACGCACAACATCACTCTGCCAGAGACTGACGATCTGCGCTTCGATCTGGTTTAATAGTTCAGCACGTTCGTGGGGCAGCATAGGCCTGGCTGGCTGGTGCCCATTTGCTGGCATCAAGGCTACAATTGCATCGTTGATGCGGCGTAACTTCGACAACGTCGTACGTCGTTGCGATTCAGTCGGGTGGGCCGTAAAGATCGGCATAATCAGGGCATCATCAAGCCAGTGCTGGATGGCCTCGGCGGTTACACCGTGGTCATGCAATTCAGCCACGGCGGCGGCCACACTATCGCTACGCGGCTCAGGATAGGTATGGATATCGCGCTCGTGCAGAACACGCAGGCGCTCGATCCGCTCGGCCAGGTTGTCAAAACTAAAGTAGAGCGTAAATGATTTAATTAGCCCGTGCTGTTGTTCAAGCGAAAGCCCGGCAACGAACTGGCGCAGGGCATGCGCGCCTTCCGGCGAAGGGGCATCGCGCACAGCTCGGGCCATTGTTCGAACCTGTTGTTCGAGTTCCTGTGCTTCAGGCCCAAGTTGTTCGGCCACAACCCGGGCTAGCAGGTCGCGCAACAATTGAATATTGCCAGCCAGCAGATCGCCCGGTGATTCCTGGTTAGATATATATTGTTTCATACTTACTATTGTACGCCCTATAAGACATGGTTTACGTTTACTTTACTGTTTGGATGGACGATACGCCCTCACCCCCTACCCTCTCAGGGGGAGGTTTTTTCCGCTGATGCCAGTGCCATGCTGGATACCCCACCCCCCTACCCCCTCTTCACAGGGGTAGGTTTTTTCCGTAGGGGCAGGCCCCTGTGCCTGCCCCAGGTCGTCCTGATGCCGAAAACGCTGTTCGGGGCAACCACAGGAGGTTGCCCCTACCGATCCCATTGGCATGCGGTCGGGCCAAAAAACCTACCCCTGTGAGCTTACCCCCTCTCCCCATAGGCTATACATGACCCGCAATTCTACCGCATCCTGATGCGGTAGAACCGGCAGCTTTCTGCTCTCCACGGGTACCGGCGGGGCGCAACCCCGCCGAGATCAATACGGTTCGGTTTGTTTTGGCGGCTTTGCCGCCAAAACAAACCGAACCGTATTCTTTTTGCGGGAGCCTCCGGCTCCCGCTCCCCCGATGTGTGGGTAACGCATAGCCCCGTGTGATCCCCCCTACCTCCCTCTCCCTCAGGGAGAGGAGCGTGTGCCGCCAGGATGCCCCATCTCCCCCTCTCCCTCAGGGAGAGGGGGCCGGGAGGAGAGGGCGTATCATCCAACCAAACTGTACAATACCTACGAACCTTGTCTGATGTAAAAATAGGTCATGGACGATTGTTCGGCGGCATCCTGACGATAGGTAGGGGCGACCGGCCGGTCGCCCCTACAAGCCCATTTTCATGCCGACCGTGTGCGGCGCAGCCGCATGGCGAACTGATGTGAAAATAGCGCCCCGTCGGCAGGGACGGTTCGCGAACCGCCCCTACAAGCCCATTTTCATGCGAACGTTGTGTGAATAATTCGCATGGGCATCTAATGTGGAAATAGAAAGTAAAAAGCCTGACTGCCATGCATGTTCTACTCGCCCCCCTCGAAGGTCAACCCTTCCAGATGGGCAGCGTCGTTGAGGCGCACCAAACGCCAGCCACGTACGCCATAGTGTAACTCGGTCAACGAGCCGTTGTCGAGCCACATACGTCCGAAGTACGATAGATCCAGCCCGATCACATGACACAGGATCGCCCGAATGGTACCACCGTGCGACACCGTCAGCACCGTCTCATCACTCGGATAGGTTTCAGCAATCTGTTGCAGCGCCATAAGTGCGCGTTCCTGGAGTTGCGCATACGACTCGCCACCCTTGCGAACAGTACGCGCCGGGTCACGTTCATACTCGCGCATATGGTCGGGGAAGCGGCGATACAGTTCTTCGGGCGTTAACCCTTCCCACTGGCCTACATCGATCTCGCGCAACTCTGGCATAGGCTGCGGCTCCAGCCCGATCAACGGGCCAACAATCTGAGCAGTTTCCCAGGCACGGACGATATCGCTGCTATAGAGCGCACTGGCCTTGAGTCGCCGCAGGCGTTCACCTGCCAGCCGGGCCTGCTGGCGGCCACGTTCGTTTAAGGGGATCTGGGCCTGCCCCTGGTATTGCAGGGTAACGTTCCAATCGGTTTCACCATGACGGATAAAGATAATGCGCATGTAGTTGTTCCATACTATAACTTATTCCCAGACAACGACCTGATTACGGCCAGATTGTTTCGCCACATACAGAGCCTGATCCGCTCGATCAATGAGCTGATCCAGAGACAGTGTAACCATTTTCACAACAGTTGCAACTCCCAGGCTAATTGTGATTGACACCACGCCACGATCCGTAGGGATCGGCGTATTATAAAACTGCCAGCGCAGGCGTTCGGCCACCTGGCGTGCGCGATAGCCATCTGTTTCGGGCAGAAGCATTATAATCTCTTCACCGCCATAGCGCCCGATAATATCTACGACACGCAAGATGCCAAGACAGCGACTGGCAACAGCATGCAGCACCTGGTCGCCCACGGTATGGCCAAAGGTATCGTTCACTTGCTTAAAATGATCGATATCCAGCATAATAGCTGATAGAGGATGATCATAGCGTGTGGCATTCTCATAGGTACGCCGGGCCAGGTCAAAAAAGCTGCGCCGGTTATGCAAGCCGGTAAGCGGGTCGGTGGTGGCCAGGCGTTGCACTTCGGCAAACAGGCGTGCATTTTGAATAGCAATGGTGGCCTGCTGGGCAAACAGGGTGAGCAGTTCAATATCGGCCTCGTCAAAGGCGCGATATGGACTGGTATGGCCGATAATCAAAATACCAAGCACCTGTTCGCCAGCCAGCAATGGCACCAGTACCAGGGCGTGGGCACCCATGCCAGCATACTGAGGCAATCGCTCTTGCCAGATCTGGTAGTCTGATATAACCAGGGGGCGATGTGTCTGAATCACTTGACCAGTGCCTCGCTCGGTCAGAGGCTGGCGCGTTCCGATTAGGGTAACATCCAGATTAATACAGGCAAGGATAAGCAGATCGTTTTGCTCCGCATCATAGAGGGCAATCTGTCCGGATGTGGCACTGGATAGATCGATCAGATCAATGGCATGTTCCAGGATGGTGTTGAGCAGCAGATTGAGATCTAGTTCGCTGGTGATCCGGTTCATTGTTTCGCGCAGGGCGTCGAACTGGCGTACCCGACGCTTGAGTACCAGTTCAGACTGGCGTTGCTCGGTAATATCCAGAACCGTTCCGATCACTTGCACCACCCGTTGCTCGGCGGCGCTCCACTCGGGCCAGCCATAATCACGCACCCAGCGTAGTGAGCCATTGCGGGCAAAATAGCGATACTCGCTCACATCAGTTTGTCCACCTGACAGTTTCTGCATCCGCCGGTGCATAATTGGCAGATCGTCGGGATAGATTACCCGCAGCCAGTCGCGTGGTGTTGCAAAATCACCGGGTATATAGCCGGTAGTACTGTAAAATGAAGGCGTCAGCCAGCCAAACTCGCTCCTGCCATCCGGCAGGAGCGTATGGCAGTAAGCCCAGTCAGAGATTAACTCGGAAACGACACGGAAGCGTTCTTCGCTGGCACGCAGGGCTTGCTCGGTGTGCTTCCGTTCGGTAATATCGTGCGCGATGACCTGCACAGCAAATGGCTGGCCATTGGCGGAATGCACCGGGTAGATACAGGTCCAGAACCAGCGCGTCCCATGGGGGCCGGTCGATTCCTCTTCGCGGCATTCGGGCTGATCGGTAGCAATCACATCGTGTATGCGTTTAAGGTACGATCGCACGTGATCGTCTGGGAAGATCTCAGCCAGTGTTTTGCCCACAAAATCTTCCGGTCGACCACCCAGATGCCGTGCGGCAAAGCTGTTTAATAACAGCACTGTGCCATTATGGTCGTACATAGCGATTGGAAAACCGTCGCTTTCGATCAGAACCCTATATCTCTCTTGAACCTCGTGCAGGGCCTGTTCGGACTGAACGCGTTCCGTGACATCACGCCAGACGATGGCAAGGCCGTCATTACATGCGAAGACGCGAAAATCGAAGTAGCGCCGCACGCTTTGTCCTGCTGGATCGATGGAATCGCAGCAAAAGGACTCACCAACAAAGGGCACACCGGTTTCTACAACATCGACATAGCGATCGAATATGCCCTGTTGTACCAGATCGGGGTGTAATGTATGCAGCGAGCTTCCTTGCATCATATCGGCAGGTAGCGCCGAGATCTGCTGACCAGCCGGGTTGATATATTCATAGCGAAAGTCCCGTATGGCCTTCTGGTCATCTCGCACCGTGCTGAGTAGCGCAAAACCGTCCAGCATATTATCTATGGCAGTGCGAAATTGCTGGTTATTGGTATGGGTTGGCTGGCTAACCGAAGCATAGACAGTATACCCGATACCGCTTAGATGTCCAGCCTGGTTATGCACACCAAAGGCCTGTATTTGCCTTGGAATAGTGTCACCGCAGGGCAGACGAAATGTCAAGAGACCGAACCAGGTGGTATGCCCGGTTATATGTGCAACAATGTTCGTCAGTGTATCCGGTGGATCAATGATCAGTGTTTCGAGCGATAGATCCCATACTTCGTCGGAGGTGGCATGTTTCAGTAATCTGCTGAAGGCGTGATTTGCGTAGAGGATTGTGTGATCCAGCGCCGTATATAATATTCCGTCAGGCGCTTGCTCAACCAGCGGGGTGATAAACTGGCTGAGGTTCGCTGCATCGCGAACACTCCGTGTGTGTCGGTCTGTCATGTTCTTTTTGTTTGAATAATCAATGGTTAACCGGAGATGCCAATCGGGCTGTGCAAAACCATTATACACAGGAGTAAAAGATGGTGAAGTGATGAAGGTAACGCGATCTATCTCCAAAGAAACTTTAGGGGCGGGGGCAAATCGTCCAACCAAACGGTATAGTACTGGTGAACCAGGTATTATAGAGAGATCAGATAGACATGAGACAAACCCTGGAGTGCGGGAGCCATGCTCCCGCACTCCAGGGTTTGTCCAATCTCTACGTGATCTAATGTGAAAATAGCGCCCCGTCGGTAGGGGCGGTTCGCGAACCGCCCCTACAAGCCCCTTTGCATCCCGACCGTGTGTGCCTTGGCGCATGGCGAACTAATGTGAAAAGAGGCAATCCGTCTTACCGCAGCGGGCGCAGAGGAACGCAGATCGGGGGCGGGGCGACTGGCTGGCTGCCACGCCACGCCCATGTTCATGCGAACGGTGTGCGCCCCTGGCACATGGGCATCTATTTACCAGATACCCATTACGTGTCAGAACCCAGTTCACGTGTTAGTTCAGCCGCAGGGATTTCCTTGCAGCCCTGCGTATTCTGGCCTGCCCACAAAGGGGAAAATTCGCCACTACCGCCAGCTTCAGCTTTTGCACGGATTGGTGTCACCGCAGCCGCAGCAAGGGGAAACTCCGGGGCCAGGTCATTGAGTGGGCCATGCTCACGCATGAACCGATTCAGAATGCCGCGGGCTGGCCGGCCAGAAAACAGATTCGTAATCGCTGTGTGATCGGCTGTTTTGCTTTGGAGCGCGGCACGGTGTATCGCACTGGTTGTAGCTTCTGGGCAGAGAAGATACGAAGTCCCGACTTGCGCTCCTACCGCACCAAGCCTGATGACTGCGGCTACGCCCTGAGCATCGGCAATACCTCCTGCGGCCACAACGGGTAAACGCACGGCACGCACAATCTGTGGCACCAGTGCAAGCGTGCCCACCTGCGAACTGAGTGCCTGGGTAAGAAACATGCCCCGATGCCCGCCAGCCTCAAGCCCCTGGGCTATAATGATGTCAACCCCGTGAGCTTCAAGCCAGAGCGCCTCGGCGACCGTTGTTGCCGAGGCAGCTATTTGTGCGCCCCAGGTGCGGATATGCGCTAACAGATCGTCCGAAGGCAAGCCAAAATGAAAACTGACAACCGGAGGCTTGAAGTGACTCAGCAGATCAGCGGCGGCTTTATCGAACGGGGTGCGCCCTGCGCCAGCCACAATGCCACCGGGATCAATGCCAAACTCTTGATAATACGGCGAGAGCGAAGATCGCCATGCCTGTTCCCTTGCCGCATCTGGCGCGGGTGGGGTATGACAAAAGAAATTGACATTGAAAGGCTTTGTAGTTTGCGCTTGAATTGCCGCCAGTTCAGTGTGTAGGGTATCGGGGGTCAGCATTGCGCATGGGAGCGAACCTAACCCCCCGGCATTAGACACAGCGATAGCCAGGGCGCTACCCTGTACCCCGGCCATGGGGGCCTGAATGATCGGCAGCTCTATTCCGAGGATTTCTGGCAACAGCATTGTTCAAGCCTCCAGTGGTATGTGATGGATTAACGGCAGGCCATTGTTTACCTGGTAACCGTTCAGGCGGTACCTGCGCCAGCGGGGACGTGGGGGCCGCAGGCCCCCGCAAAACCTTCTGTTCGACCCGTTGTGGCGGCTTTGCCGCCACAACGGGTCGAACAGAAGAGACTCTGGGAGGGGCAATGCCCTTCCCGACCACCCCACCTGAACGGTTACGTTTACCTGCATGGTAATCATATCAGTTTATTCTGATACGGAATACGTGCGGGTAATTATACGCCCTGAGGGAGAGAAAAGATACTATAATAAAATCAGACTACAAATATACCATTTGAATATGCAACGCCATGAGGAATAGAGACCAATGACCGAATCCAACTCTGTGCGTATTCTCTACCTGGAAGATGATTCAGATCTAGCCAGCCCGGTACCCGTATGCCTGGAGCAGGCTGGCTATGTTGTCGCACGCTGCCGCTATGACCATGACGGTCTGGCATGCTCCCCTGCCCGGTTATACGCGGTTGTTGTTGTCGATCAGCATGGGCCGGGGTGCGCTGGCCAGCAGATAATTCATACCCTGGCAACCCATGATCCATCCGGGCTGACCATCATCCTGGTTGCAGCCGGCCAGGAACGAACTGCGGTTGCAGCCCTCCAGTCCGGGGCCAGTGAGTATCTGATCAAGGATACGTCCGGCGGCTATCTTGACCTGTTGCCCGTGATGATCGAACGCATGCTTCGACGCAAGCACGCCGAAGAGTCACTCCGGGAGAGTGAGGAACGCTACCGCACTGCGGCTGATTGGACGTATGACTGGGAGTACTGGATCGATCCTACTGGTCACCTGCGCTATGTATCGCCCGCATGTGAGCGTATCACAGGCTATTGCCCGGAAGCCTTTCAAACAGATCCAACCCTGTTAGAGACGATTGTGCATCCCGACGACCGGGTGCGCCTGGCTGAACATTTGCATACGGAACTGACCCTTGGCGAAGCGACCGAGGTAGTCTTCCGCATTATCACCCGCAGTGGCGAAGAACGCTGGATCGACCATGCCTGCCAGTCCATTTATACCGGGAACGGCAACTGGTCAGGACGGCGGGCCAGCAATCGTGATATTACCAGGCAGGTACGTGCAGAACATGCCCTCCGTGCCAGCGAAGAACGCTATCGTGAAGATCTTGAACAGCGTGTGAGCGCCCGTACCGCCGAACTTCAGGCGGTCAACCATGCTCTGCGCAGCGAAGTGATCGAGCGTCAGCGCACAGAGAAAGCGTTGCGTGAAAGCCAGGCACTGCTCCAGGGATTTTTCGACCACTCGCCGATGCTGGTGTATGCCCGTGATCTACACAGGCGCTTTTTGTTTATTAATCGCAGATATGAAGAGTTGGTAGGTTTTGCTTCAACCGACGTGGTTGGTAAAACACCCCACGATATTTTATCCGTAGATGTGGCAGACCAGGTTCTCATTCAGGATGCGCAAACTCTGTGTACGCGTATGCTCACCCAACGTGAGTATACCCTGACGCACAATGGGGCAGAGTTGACCTTTCTGGGCTACAATTTTCCGCTCTATGATGGCAATGGAAACATCTATGCCATTGGTGGTATTTCAACCGATATTACCGATCATCGCCAGGCTGAACACAAGTTTCTGCGCGCCAATCGCCTGTATGCCGTCTTAAGCCGCGTTGGCGAGGCAGTTGTGCGTCTGACCGATCGCCAACAGTTGTTTGATGCAGTCTGCGAGATCGCTATTGAGCAGGGGTTGTTCACAATGGTCTGGATTGGCATGCTTGATCCAGACAGCCAGTTGATCCGGCCTGTTGCACGCGGTGGTGTCGGAACGGACTATCTTGACCAGATCCAGATCACCATCCGTGACGAGCCAGCGGGTCGTGGGCCAACCGGCACCGCCATGCGTGAAGGGCAATCCGTTCTCTGCAACGATATCAGCAGCGACCCGCGCATGCACCTGTGGCAGAGCCATGCCACAACATATGGGTTTCGTTCATCCGCTGCTTTTCCCATCACCGTATATGGCCATATCATTGGGGCCCTCAATCTGTATTCCAGCGAGATTGGCTTCTTTGATGCTCAGGAAACTGATCTGTTAGAACGCGTCGTGGGCAACCTTGCCTTTGCGCTGGAAAAACTCGACGAGGAAACCCAGCGCAAGCGCGCAGAAGCGGCCCAACGTATCGATATCACCCGCCAGGAAGCTCTGCTCAAGCTGAGCGAGATGAACTTTGCTTCCGAACGCGAGATCGTAGAATTCGCGCTGGAAGAGGCGGTGCGCATAACCCATAGCACGATTGGCTATCTACACTTTATTAATGATGATCAGGTCAGTCTGCAACTATTCACCTGGTCGCGGGGTGTACGCACTGAATGTTACGCTGAAGAAACAACGCACTATCCGCTCGAACAGGCTGGTGTGTGGGTGGATTGTGTGCGCCAGCGCCGGCCCGTGTTTCACAATGATTATCAAGCCCTGCCCGATAAAAAAGGCTACCCTGAAGGGCATATTCATCTCGAACGCCATCTGAGTGTGCCGCTGATCGATGGTGACAACGTTGTGGCTGTCACTGGCGTTGGCAATAAAAGCAACCCATATGAAGAGGCCGATGCACGCCAGCTTTTGCTATTCATGAGCGGCATGTGGGGCATGCTGCAACGCAAACGTGTCGCAGCAGCGTTACGTGAAAGCGAGGAGCGCTACCGCCGGCTCAGCGAGAATGCCCTGGATATCATCTATCGCATCCAGGTGCATCCTATCAAGCAGTTTGAGTATGTCAGCCCGGCAGTGACAGCGGTGACTGGCTATACCCCCGAAGATCATTATGCCGACCCCGATCTGGGCTTTAAATTGATCCATCCTGATGATCAGCATGTGCTGGCAACGGTGGCCCAGGGTGAGCGACCATTCAGCATGCCCATAGAACTACGCTGGATCCGCAAGGACGGCTCCATGGTCTGGATCGAACAACGCAATGTGCCGATCTTTGATCATAGCGGCACGCTGGTAGCGATCGAGGGAATTGCGCGTGATATTACCGAGCGTCGGCAGGCCGAAGCAGCCTATCGCAGTCTGGTTGAACATTCGCTCCAGGGTTTACTGATCTTCCAGGATAATCGCATCGTCTTTGCCAATGCCATGATGAGCGAGATCAATGGCTATACGGTAGAAGAAATGCTGGAATTGTCGCCAGCAGAGATTTTTGCGCTGGTGTACCCGGACGATCAAGTCCTGGTACAACATTTCATGCAAGCGCGCATAGAGGGCAAATTGCTGCCGGATCGCTACGAGTATCGCATCATGCGCAAGGATGGATCTGTCCGCTGGCTTGAAGCCCGTGGGGTACGCATTACCTACCGGGGCCGATATGCACTTCAGGGGGCCTATATCGACATCACCGAGCGCAAGCAGGCTGAACAGGCCCTGGTGGCCGAACGAGCCAATATGGAGAAAATCGTTATTCAACGCACCCACGAACTGCGGCGCGAACGGGATCGCACCCGTGCGATCCTCGAAGCACTGGGCGAGGCGGTTATGGTGATCGACCTGGACGGGGCCATTCAGTACCTCAATCCCGCCGCTATCGCTCTGACTGGCTTCCAGACAATCGATAATGCCGTTTCCGCCCAGCGCTGGTGGTGGTGGCAGCATGCCGACCTCCAGGAGCCAATCTTGCAGATACAGGCGGCGGTTCAGTCTGGCCATGCCTGGCGCGGCGAGGTTGTGCTGCGTCGCGTCGATAATACCCACTACGATGCCGCTATAACGGTTGCACCACTACACGATCCAGACAGGCCGGATCAGCCCAGGGGTTTTGTCAGCGTTCAGCGCGATATTACCACCATGAAAACGGCTGAACGCTTGAAAGACCAGTTTGTCTCGAATGTGTCGCATGAACTGCGATCCCCGATGTCGCTGATCACCATGCTGGTCGGTAGCCTGGAGATGCTGTATCCCCGCCTGGATGATGCCAAACGGCTTGAGATTATCGGCGATATCCGCAAACATGCGCGCGTCTTGAGCAACTTAATCAGCGATGTGCTGGAGATCTCGCGCATCGATAGCGGGCGCATCCCCACGGATCAGAACCTGTTGAACCTGGCCCACCTGACCCGTGAAGAAATAGATAACTTGTTGCCGATTGCCGAACGCAAAGTGCTGACGATGGAGGTAACGATTGAGGACGACCTGCCGGTGATTGGGCACGATGGGCAGATACGCCAGGTGATCCGCAATCTGATCAATAATGCGATCAAGTATACCCCCGATGGGGGGCGCATCATATGCCGGTGTGGTGTTATAACGACTGGCTATCGATCCACAGGCCCGCACAGCACCCTCGACATATGCGATATGTTCGAGCCATGCCCCGGTAAGGATCGATTACCTCCTGGACGCTGGGCTACTCTTTGTGTGATGGATAGCGGCATTGGCATCAGTCCCGATAATCTCCCGCATATCTTTGAACGATTTTTCCGGGCGCAGCCTCAGGGCGATATACCCGGCACGGGCCTGGGCCTCTCGATTGCCTGGGAACTGGTCAAACGCCACGGGGGTTTCCTGGAGGTTACCTCAACGCCCAACCAGGGCAGCAGCTTTGCGCTGTATTTGCCCTTGAAGGAGGATTCCGTATGATGCCAGAGGCATATATTCTGATTGTCGACGACCAGCTTGACCACCTCAAAGCTATGCAGTTGATCCTGGAAGGCATGGGCTATCAGGTAATGCTCTGCACCAGCGCGACTGAGGCACTCCAGGCTCTGCAGACCTGGCCTGCCGATCTTATTCTGGCTGATATTGCTATGCCCCACGTCAATGGCTACCAACTGCTCGAAGCTGTGCGCAAACAGTCGCAATGGGCAACCATCCCTTTTATCTTCCTGACCGCCCGCGCCCTGGATAGCGATATACGCTATGGCAAAGCGCTCGGCGTCGACGATTACCTGACCAAGCCGATCCAGCCTGAAGACCTGCTGGCCGCCATCGAAGGCAAGCTGCGCCGCCGTCAGCAATTGATTCAGAGCCTGGGCACGCCTGCTTCGCTAAGCTTAACGCCCTCTGCTACCCTGGTTGTTGGACGTTTACATATCGACCCGGAACGTCATCAGGCATGGCTGGACGGGGACGAACTGGCCCTGTCTGTGCGCGAATTTGCCCTGTTAGCGTATCTGGCGCACCATGTCGGCCATGTGGTCGAAACGTGTGATCTACTGCACGTTACCCATGGCCTGAAAACCAGCGACGCGGCTGAAGCACGTGAGCTGTTGCGTCCCTTGATTCGCTCTGTCCGACGCAAACTGGGCTATGCAACCGGCGAGTCAGGATGCATCGAGACGATCCGCGGTCTGGGGTATCGACTGGTTGAACCAACCTGATCCCAGACCGTGCCTTTCCACAAGTTGCACGAAACTCCCCACTAACTTCCCGCTTGCATGGGTTGATTGGTTCGATTGCTCCTGCTACGCTACAATCAATAAACACGTCTATGCCTGTATCAGAATACCGCTCTATGTGCGCCGCATACCCCTGGATGGCAAAGCGGCAATCACAGGTGCAGTCGTTGGCAACACGCTGGGACGGAGATCTGGCTTGCTCCTTCCTCTTTTGTCTTTTGACGTTCTATCTTCACAGCAGTTGGGAACAGACATAATGCCCGAATCAGTGGCATCCTCAGGCGACCAACCAGAGCGGAAACATCCATTGATCCATGCTTCAGTTGGGGTCGATGGCTATTTTGTGTGGTCAAACGCTGCATGGCTCAAAATACTGGGTTGGCGTAAAGCCGAACTGAACGCTACGCCGTTCATCGAACGGGTTCATCCTGATGACTTCGACACTGTGATCGCAGCAATCCATTTTCTGCATGGCGGTGGGCAGGAAACAACCTTTATATGCCGGTATCGCCGCCGAGATGGCACATATATGTGGCTATCCTGGAGTGCCAGGATGCAGTCCGAGCAGTTTATGCTCGATTTGACCGGTATGCCGCTGTAGGCGCTATTATTTCTGGTTCAAAACTTCCCGCATACGTAACACTTTTTTTTCTCGACATGCACGCAGCTATCTGATACCCTGAAATCAATTCAACGACAGACCTTTTACTGAATTGGTTCAATGGCGTACATCGGGGCAACGATGCCAGCCCATAGGCACAATGATGTGCCACATTTCTCAGGGAGCCAACGGGACATTGGTGTCCGGCTCCCTGGCCCTTTATTGTGATATACCGACGAGGGAGTCTGTTTCATGATAAGAAAAGCCCATCTATCGGATAGACCTGACATAGTACGGATTACGTTTTCGCTGCCATCATCGATCTGGGCAGATACGATTTATCTGGTTGGTGATTTCAATAACTGGAATACAACAGCCACTCCATTGCGCCTGGATGAAAGCGATTGGAGTATCACGCTGGATCTGGATATTGACCAGGCATATGAGTATCGCTATCTGGTGAACAATGACGAGTGGCTCAGTGATTGGAATGCGGATAACAACATTTGCGATCGAGACGGTCTGACCAGTTCAGTGGTTATGACGTACACGTCCCGTCCGATTCCGCTGCACGTTCGACCATCCTTGCCCCGCGAGCAGACAGCCGATGTTGTGCTGATTGCGGCTTGATGGCACACCATCACGGTGTGGTAATTATTCACAATCACGGTGTGGTAATTATTCACAATTGGGGGGAAACGATTCACCACAGAGACACGGAGGATATCGTGGTCTCGTGTTGCCCATGCCGTCGCCAGTGGGCGAGCGTTGCGCACGGATTAGCGGGCGCTCTCACGATCGTGAACAGGTACATGGTGTGGCCCCGCGCAGATGTGAATCTCTTCTCCCACTCGTGAACAGTTGCCTCACCGGGTCAATTTCGCCAGCCGCCCCTGCACCCGTAGGGCTTGCCACGGCCCGGGGGCCGGTTCCAGCCAGCGCGCCAGTGTACTCAACGATGCCGTCCGGCGCGCCTGGATAGCTTGCCGCTGCGCCAGCAACGCGGGCAATTCCCCCAGAGCCATCAGCCGACCTGCCAGCATCGCTGGCTGCCGCCGCAGCATGGCATAGGCCAGCGCCAGCGCATCATAGCAGCCGATCGCCAGCAGACATTCGCGCAGCAGCGGTGTAGGCAGACAGCGCACCAGCATGCGCAGCCGGTTACGCCCCAGCAGACGCTGCTTGAAAGCACTGCCCTGACCAGCACTGGCCGAGTAGACATGGCGTGCCCGTGCGCTGGGTACCAGACAACAGCCCCAGCCGCGCAACCGCGCACGCCATGCCAGATCTGCATCTTCGAGATAGTTAAAGAAGGCCGCCTCGAACCCACCGATATCCTGGATCAGCGTTCGTCGCAGCAATGCCAACCCCCCGCTGGCCCCAAAAATGTCCCTCGGCATAGCAGGCAAACTGGTAACGGGTACGCCCAGCCCCAGATCCAGCGCCACACCATCGCGCCGCATATAGATTCCCGCCGACGCTACAATCTCCGGGTGGCGGCTAAATGTCAACACCCCCCCAACCGCCCCCAGATGCGGGTCTGCCTGCATGGCTGCCCGCAGCGCATCAACACAGCCCGACTCAACCAGGGCATCATCGTTGCAGAGCAGCAGCAGATCGCCACGCGCTGCGGCTATACCTGCATTCGTACCGCCTGCAAAGCCCTGATTGTAGGGCAATTCCACCAGGCGCACAGCAGGCGCATAGACCCGCGCCCATGCGGCTACCCCGTCGCGTGAGCCGTTATCCACCAGCACAATTTCGTCATCAGGATCAAGCTGAGTCTGTAGCGCCGCCAGACAGGCTGGCAGATAGCGTAAGGCATTCCACGAGGGGATAATCGCCGAAATAGAAGGACGGTCACTCATACGGTGCGTCGGCGCGCCAGCGAGCGTACGCCACGCAAGCCACGTTCGAGCAGTGCCGCTGGTGCTTCGGGCGGACTGGCTGGCAGAATAGGGAAGGGCGTATCGCCCCGGGACACTAGCACATGGTTGGCTGCCGCCATCCCGGTGACACAGGCCCGTTCCAGAAAAAGCGCCGGATGCGGGTAGCGCAGCCAGTCACCACAACAGAACATGCCCGGCCAGGGACTTTCCACGCCTAGAAAACGCCGATCCGCCCCGATGCCAAATCGCGTATGGCTGGCCGCATTGCGCTGGATAGTTGTATGTATGCTATGACCACGCAACTGTGGATAGGTGCGCTGAATATCATGCACTGCTCGCGCCAGCAATGCCGCATCGGGCAGATCCAGCAACTCTTGCGGGCCATAGATATGCGCCTCGACCAGGCTACCGCCGGTAGCGGCATGCCATGCTGCGCAGGGACGCTGAAAATATTGCAACCAGAAGAAATTATCAATTGTAAAATCACCGCTGCAAATGCCCGATTCAGCCGCATTGGTGGGGGATATATCAAACCAGATCCGCACAATTCCTGTACTCAAGCCGGTGGGCCAGGACAGCTCAGCCGCTGCCGTGGCTATGGCCGGACTCTGCTGCAACAACTGACGTGCCGCCGGTGCATCTAATGCCAGAATAATCTGATCGGCCTCTTCTACGCCCGATGTATCACCCTGCTGCCAGTGTACCCGCCAGCCGGTTGCGGCTGGTTCAAGGCATGTAACAGTCGTCTGCAAGCGCACCTCACCACCATGCCCGATAATCGCCTGTACCAGCGGATCGATCAGACTCGTGCCAGCATCCTCTGGCAGATAATCGAATTCCCAGGCATCGCGGCGCAGCAGCGTATAGAAGCGCAGAAAAGCCAGAAACCCACCCAGCGGCACATCCTCAGGATGCGCCGCCAGACCACTGCGCATCAACGCCGAGATAAAAGCGCGCAGACGGGGCGGCCACTGATCAAACAGCTCTACCAGGGTACGCCCTTCCAGCGGGGTTGGTTCACACAGAGGATCATACGCCAGCGCCAGAAACAGACTACCAACCACACGCGGCAACCCGACCAGATCGCGCCAGGTCAACATCGACAGGAAACGTGGGCGCACCAGCAGCGCCAGATAGTGAAAGGGGGCAGGTACAGGGCTGCGCCGCACCGCACTGCCAGCCTCGGCCCGACGCACACGCCCATTGACGCTATGCAACCAGTTCTCGTGCCGGGCAGCTACCATATCCTGCGCGATCGCATAACGCCGGAGCAAAGCCCGCAGATTATGATACTGCCCCCACAGCGCATGAATGCCATGCTCACCCACAAACGTCCAGGACTGCTCCTGATGCTGAAGCGTCACCGCGTCAGCCCCGGCCACCCGCCCACCACAATGGGCAGCAGCCTCTAGCAGCAGCGGGGCACTGTTACGCTCTGCCAGCAGCAACGCAGCCGTCAGACCAGCCAGGCCACCACCGATCACAACAACGCGCGATCGTTTCATACATACACACAGGGAATAAGCGCACAGCGCAGCGCGATGTAAAATTAGATGTGGTGGGCCACCCAGGACTCGAACCTGGAACCTGTCGGTTATGAGCCGATTGCTCTGCCATTGAGCTAGTGGCCCGCAAGGATACCTATAATCCGGAAGAAACTCTATTATAATCATGCACGCCAGGTTGGTCAAACGCATTTCTGCTTTTCTGCCGCTTGTCCCCATGCGCCGAATCAGGTACAATACCCCGGAAAGCGTGAAACATATCTCAATCCAGCAAAGCACCCAGCATCAACAGAAACCGAAACGGGCAGTTGTCACCAGGCGTGCCTTCCAGTTTACTGTACCGTTTGGTTAGGCGATACGCCCTCACCCCCTGCCCCCTGTCCCTGAGGGAGAGAGGGGGATCTCACAGGGGTAGGTTTTTCGATGGATGGTATTCCAATGC
>RRYU01003640.1_pt1 | contig 39374 bp, 32 predicted proteins | sample 2162651 | NCBI WGS metagenome assembly RRYU01 (sample SAMN10267283, study PRJNA491782) | microbial mat metagenome | isolation source: biomat in the production well | place: Japan: Minami-Kanto gas field, natural gas well KTG3 | collected 2017-06
TATTGAGTTTCCGGTATTTACGATCGCCACGCCCTTCCCGGGTACGGACTGGTATGCGGAGATGAAGGAGCGGATCGTTCACTTCGACTGGGATAAGTACGATACGTTCCACTATATGTATCAACCTGCCAAAATGGAGAAAGAGGAGTTTTTAAGGAACTTCATCAAGCTTCAGCGCGAGGTCTACTCCTGGCGATCCATCTATCAGCGGTTGCAGGGCCGTAAGCTAGACTGGATCTGGGGGGTTAATGTGGCTATGCACTTCTTTACCCAGCGCCTGAAGCCTGAGATGCTGCTGTAGTGAGGTATCGTTTTATGAATGTGCTTGAAGAGTTTGTCTCGGTTCGTGCGCCCTTAGCAAGTGTAGAGCGCCATCTAGCCGATCTGTCGTTGCGTCGTCAGTGGAATAGCACGTTGATTGCGCTTGAGCCACTTGAAGGCGAGTGGATGGCACCTGGTAGCACACATCGTCGGCGATTGCTGACCCTGGCGCTGTTTGGGTCGCTCTCCGAGGCGACGTATACGGTGGTCGGGCGCGATAATGGGCATATTTTGCAGAGTATCGATGGTGCCTGGAAGGGCATGGAGTTATGGCGCTGGTTTGAGGATGGTGGTCGTACGATTATTCAAAACCGCGTCGAGTATGAGATTCCTAATCCGACTCTGCGTGTGTTTGTTACGGGTATCGGCGGCTTTCTCGCTGATGTAGATCTGCGCCTCCAGTTGACACGGCTACGCCAGATGCTTGAGGGACACGGGCAGATTGGTGGGACACAATCGATTAAGATCGAACGCGGAGATTGATATAAATCTAGTTGAATAGATCTACGTTGACAGCGTAAGGGTTGATGGGCATGGCTCGTAACCTTTACGCTGTTTCGTTTCCAGCCTATAATACATGTACGTTATGTCGCTATTCAATAATGGGAGTTACGCAGTCGCCCTGCCACAGGCAGAGATTCATATCGAGCAGGGTAGAAGACAGATCTTTCTTGCAAGAAATTTCTCCTATGGAGAAATTTCTTGCAAAAGAATATACAATTCCACGCTGCCGCAGGCGAAGCAGGCCTTGCGCGTGATCAAACGCTCGGTTTGCAGACCCACTGCCTAAGTCGGGTAATAATTCGCAATACAAAGAGAGAAATATGAGCAATACACTTGAAACGCGAACTGAAATACCATCAACCTGCACTGTTATAGAAAGTCATCTGAAAGGCGAACATGGTAAGATGCGCTACTGGGTTTCCAAACAGCGCCATGGTTTGCCAATACTGTTTATTCATGGGTACGGTGCACTGATTGAACACTGGAAGAGTATCATGCCCTGTGTCAGTGCCGAACATACGCTCTATGCGCTGGATCTGTATGGCTTTGGCTATTCGGCCCGCCCGGAGGTTCCGCCCAGCAAAGAGTTATGGGCAGCGCAGGTGGCTACCTTTATCCAGAATGTTATCGGCGAACCAACGATTGTAGTTGGCCATTCTATGGGCGGCATGGTATCATCGCAACTGGCACGTACCTACCCGGATCTGCTACGCGGGTTAGTGCTGGTCAACAGCGCCGGGATGCGCCCCACACATGAGCCGTCACCATTTGATCGTACGCTCTTCTCTATGATCCAGATTAACGGTCTGGGCGAGTTGCTGGCGGGTGCCTTTACGACATCCTGGGGAGTGCGCCAGGGATTGCTCTCGTCTTACTATCGCAAAGAACGCGTCACCGATGAACTGGTCGATACTTTCCATGGTCCACTACGTCAGCCCAACGGGGTGCGTTACTATCTGGCAACATCGCGTACATTTAATAATCTAATCCTGGATATCAATCCAGGCGAGGTGCAGACACCTACGCTGATCATCTGGGGTGAAGAAGATACCTCACTGCCACCTCAGGTGGCCTACAGTTTCAAGGAACAGATTTTTCCCCATGCTGATATTCATATGATCGCCCAGAGTGGTCACTGTCCTTTTGACGAAACACCAGAGGCTTTCTGTGATGCGCTACTGCCCTGGGTAAACCAGTTTGTAGCTACTCCGACTAGTGGATAAAGGAGATATCCCTGTGGATCGTATTTATGTTATGCAACTGGTGCGTTCTTTTCAGGTTGGCCAGATCAGCCGGCGCGAGTTTCTTGCCCGTGCCGCAGCCGCTATGGGGAGTATGGCCGCCGCGACGACAGTACTGGCTGCCTGTGGTTCGAGCGGTAGCCAGAATCCACCACCAGTCGTTGTTGATGCTACCGAAGTACCCACGCCTGAAATTGCTGTTGAAGGATTAGTCACCGAGAGTGTTACGTATCCCGATACCGACGATGAAATGCTGATGGGTTATCTGGCTCGCCCGGAAAGCAGTGACCCGCTGCCAGCTATTGTGGTGATCCAGGAATGGTGGGGTCTCGACGAGCATATCAAGGATGTGACACGACGCTTTGCCAGCGAGGGTTTTGTGGCGCTGGCCCCCGACCTGTACAATGGTGTGGTGGCAACCGAGCCTGATGAGGCACGCAAGCTGGTGATGGATCTGGATATGATGGAGGCAGTTAGCGAAATCCAGCAGGCGATTGAATTTCTCAAGAACCAGGAGTATGTTGCTGGCTCAGAGGTAGGCATTGTTGGCTTCTGTATGGGTGGGCGACTGGTACTGCAGACAGTTCGCTCAACAGACGATGTGGGTGCGGCAGTGGCCTTTTATGGCTCGCCCCTGACACCCGAAGAAGCACAGGACGTGCAAGCTCCTGTACTGGGGTTGTATGGTTCCGAGGATCAGGGTATTCCTGTGGCTGAAGTACAGACGATGCAAGCAGCATTGAATGAGGCTGGCATCGAAAACGACATTCAGATCTATCAAGGGGCCGGGCATGCCTTCTTTAACGATACCCGTGACAGTTATAGTGCCGATGCTACCGCCGATGCCTGGCCACGCACGCTGGCCTGGTTCCGTGATCGGTTACCCAGTTAGAGCCTGTTTGAAAAGGATGGTATTGCATCCTGATGCGGTAGAGCGGGTAGCAGCTTCCCGCCTTCCACGGGTTCCGGTGGGGCTGCGCGCCGCCGGGATTCTAGTGTTGTCGGTTCGTTTTGGCGGCAAAGCCGCCAAAACGAACCGACAACACTTTTTTTGCGAGGGCCGGAGGCCCCCGCAAGCCCCCACATGTGGGTAATGTATAGTTCAGCAGGGAGAGGGGGGAAACGGGGCGCTCACACGGCTAGGTTTTTTGGCCGAACCGCATTCCAGTGGGATCGGTAGGGGCACCCCCCCGTGGTTGCCCCGGACAGCGCGTCCGGCATCAGGACGCCCTGGGGCAGGCCTCCGTGCCTGCCCCTACCCGAAAAAATCTGCCCCTGCGAGGAAACGGGGCGTCCCCCGCCCTTTGCAAGGGACGGGGGACGACGGGTCACTCACGCGACGAATCCATACAACCTCGCCTATGTTATGCATCAGGGTCAGGTTTATACCCACGGATATCCAGCAGTGGTTGCACAACCGCATTGAAGCCTCTGGGAATAAAGACAACACCAGCAACCACCAGCGCCACCAGCACACTATGTCCCGCTATACCTGGCAGAGCCTTGATCAATGAGGCATCATCATGACCATGATCATCATCATGACCATGATCATCATCATCATGACTTTCCGACCGGGTTCTTTCTCCGTCTGATGATGTTTCCCTTTCTCGCTCTGGGGCAAGCGATAGCGCGAGTGGCGTCAGTGAGAAAAGATAGAATCCCCCGGCAATAATCCCGGCAACTAGCAAGATGAAGCCCAAACGACCAGTCGTGCGCATTATCATTTATCTCCAGTTATATCAAAGAGCTTACACTATTCAGAATCGCTAACGGACACCGTCGACTTACGGTTGCCGCGCATTGGTTCGATCATATGGCGTTTTACGGCGTTGACAATCCATCCCCAATGCAGCCCAATATGCAACGCAATCAGCCAGATTGTCACGTCGGTAGCGAAGCGATGGGTCATATTCCAGAACGGCGTATCGAGACTCTGCAGACCAAAGAAGCGCAATACACTATGCGAAATCATCAATCCACTCAACATGATTGCCGTAAATGAAACAAAGATGGCAGCATTGAGAATATAATTGATCCGCACCTTACTTTTCATCTGCTGAAAGAAGCGTCGGGTGATTGTTTTCACCCAATCCCAGTGCAACAGAATATGTATCAGTATGGTTATTGCCATCGCGATGCCTAACCATTCGTGAATAGGTATTCCGGTAGATTCCGGCTCAAAGAGCAGCAAAAATGCCAGAAACAGTCCGATATCCAATAATAAGTTGGTGCGTGCCTTACGGGTGGGCGATTGTTTACGGATAGTGTGTGTTTGCATACCAGCTCCTCTTCAGATGATAGAGCAGAATAGGTGTTGCCTGAGCCTGAGTCGGGCTACGTCTTGCTTCCAACATAAGCATAGCCTGGGTAGCTTGGAATTGATTTAATGATTGCCTGGATTTTTCCAAGCAATTTCCAGGAGATGTGTAGTTTTTGTGAAGATAACAAAAGAGCTGGTACCTTGTCACATATGGGGGAACCCATGCACCACGGAAACACGGAGGATATTACTTTCTGTAACTGTTCACGTGTGGAGGAAACGTGTCACCACGGAGGCACAGAGACACGGAGGATATCTCTGTGTGCTGCTGCCACTGCTGGAGCCGGTTGGGTATCGTTGCGTATGAATCATCTGGCGCTCCTGCGATCGTGAACAGGTACACACCTATGGTCAGGCGATGGAGCATTATCGTACCACAGCGCCTGCACTCTTACTCTGCTTGCTTGATAAACTCTATCACTCCACCCATTCCCAGATGCTGCTGCAATTCCAGCATGTGTTCCAGCGCTGGGCGATATGGATGCGGCGCATCGAGCATACGCCGGGCCGCCTTTGTACACCCTAGCCAGAGTAGATGATGATAAGCTACCCACTCAGCGAAGCCCTCGCGCAGGGTTTCGTTGTGCAACAGAGGGCAGTTTTCGCCTTGCCAGGCATGCGCATACTCATGTGCCACCGTAAGGCGAAACAGCAAACGGGGTAAACCATACAGCATATAGATAACACGAATATGCCCCTGACGGTGATATAACCCCAGGATCGGCATATGATTCTCCATAGCCCACTTATTACTGGTCTGCATACACAGACCAGCTAAGGTCGGGGCATCTACCAGGCGAAACAGCGTACCAATGTTGAGTTCCATGCCGAATTGTTGGCGTAACGCGGCCACCGTTTCATCGTAGAGCGTGTGCGCAACAGCCGCATCGTAGACAGCCACACTATGACAACGCGCACACTGCCTCCGCCCATCGTGGAGCTGCCAATGGTCAGGGCCTATCGGTGCACCACAACTGCTACAACGAGGCCGGGTGGCGATACACGTCGCACAATAGCGATCATCACGGTCAATCATGGTGTAATAAACGCCCGTGATCTGCTGACCGCAGGCTGCACAATGGTCATTCGTATGGAGAATAATTGGGGACGCGGATCGGCTTATCATGGATTTGCCTTTTTGCTTCAGAGCAGGCATGTGAACGTAGCATAGCATATATACGACGAAGCACAAGCATAAGAGTTGCTCCATTTGAGCCAATCCCCTTACAACCGTCGTGTCTTGCATAGGCCGTAAAGAACGTCGGTGACAAGCTTGAACAGGGGTCACCACGCATATCCTCAAAAAATCTGTGCCTATGCGTGTATATTTGTGGAAAAAATGGGTTGCCATTACGATGTTGGCCTGTCCCTGTACAAAACACTCCGTCACTCTTGCCAGAACAGCATAGCAGTGCTACAATGTTGCTACATGTAGTATGCAAATAAATACCTATCATAAAGTTGACACGCTCATCAGTATATGTATGGGTGATGGCAACACAGACACTCGCCGGAAAATCCCTGTTCAGAAAGTGGCCTTTCCGGTGATTGGTTAAGCCTGCCATCTATTGTCTATCGTCCATCATTATTTCTACTCTAAAAATATACGAGCAAAGCATCAATATCCTACCACATTATCCAAACAGCTTTCTTTGTACAAAAACGTCCATAGGTAAACGTACGGAAAATGTATTTTATGCTATACTATATACATACCTTCTCTTTGAAGTGAAAGGATACTATCATGCAGTCAGTTGATCTGCTTCACGGTGTCATTCCGATATCGAAAGCCGCGTCGTCGCTAGCGCAGCTTTTTCAATTTGCTAATAGAGCTGATGCTCCTGTTATCATTACCCAGAAGGGCATGGCCAGTGGAGTACTGTTGACAATTGAGCAATTCACTACATTGCGCAATCAGGCCATGCATGCTGAACAGAGTAGCTTTGAGCCCGAAGCCATAGCTGATGTTCCAGTAGAGGAATCGTAGGAGTCGCAGTGCGCAAAGCGCCGAGAAAAGGAGCATATCATCCTGGCGGAAACAACCATGGTAGATATGTCTTTTTTCGGGCGCTTTGCCACGGTTATAGCCAGGTGAAAAGGGGAAAGTGAACAGGAATACCCCATAGTAACACCGGCAACTTGCCAGTGATCGGTCTGATTATAATCCCTTCAGTGTTACGTGTAACCGTTCAGAGGTTACGCCACCCATATCCTGAGAATCGCATCAGCAAGCCATTGTTTATTGTTTGCCGATGAGTCAAGTATAGTACACCTGACCATTAACGATGAATATCTCCCCCTAAAGCATACCGAATGCCACTCTGCAGGTTGCTGTGTGTGACGATACCTGTCAGATCCGCGCCCATGCCGATTAAAGTCTGAGCAACTTCCGGGCGAATACCAGTAATGACCATCTGTGCGCCAAGCAATTTTACCGCTTGCGCCGTTCGCACTAGCGCATTCGCTACATGGGTATCCACCAGGGGCAAGCCCGTAATATCTAGAATGGCTATAGCAGCTTGTTGCTCACCCACACCAATGAGCAGAGTTTCCATCACCTTCTGGGCACGCGCAGTATCCATATTGCCAATCAACGGCATCACCACCACACCATCAGCTAAGGGAATAAGTGGTGTGGATACTTCGGCCAGCGTCGCCGCCTGTGCTTCGATAATCTCTTCAGCCCGCTTGCGATCAGTGATATCCCGAGCAATCGAGTTGATCGTTTTAATATGTCCGGCATCATCAAAATGCAGGTTGATCGTCCAGAGCATATAATGTATATCGCCTGTGCGGCTTACTTGTCGGTTCTCAAATTCAGCACTCTGCGCCTGTGCCTCTAACCATTTGCCGAAGTTCCTCTGAGTAATTGCTTTATCATCAGGATGAATAAAATCGAATGCTGATAGCCCCAGACATTGCTCTGATGGCAATCCCAGGATACGCTCTGCTGTATTATTGACATAGGTAAAACATCCATTGGCATCCACCTGTGTCACAAGCGCATCGGTACCTTCCACAAACTCACGAAAACGCTCCTCACTCTGGCGCAAAGCTTCCTCCGTGCGTCGTTGTTCGGTGATGTCAGTCCCTGTCGCAATATAATATTCAGGCGCTCCGGCATCATTCAGCAGGGCTGTATACGACCAGGTAATCAGCCGTTGCTCACCTGCTTGTGTTACCCAGGTACATTCAAGTTGTTCTACCGTGGTAAAGTCAGTACGGCGCGTGAAAAGCGATTGCACAGTGCTAACATCATCCGGGGGTACTAGCAACTCCCAGGCCAGCTTTCCCTGCATCTCGTCAAACGTGTATCCCGTGGCTTGCTCACAGGCGCGATTAAAGCGGATAATGTGCCCGGTTGCATCATATACAACAACAAAACTGCTGACTGTATCCATAACTGTTACGATAAAATCTCGCTCATGCTCAACTGCCTGAGCCTGCTTGCGCTCAGTGATATCGCGTGCGATCGAATTAATCATGATGGCTACACCATGCTTATCATAGTGCAGGTTGATCGTCCAGAGCATATGATGTATATCGCCCGTACGACTGACCAGGCGATTTTCAAAGGTAGCACTTGATACCCGCTGCGCTATCCATCCTCTAAATGCGGCCTGGGTGCCCGCACGGTCATCAGGATGAATGATATCAAAGGCAAGCATGCCAATGCATTCTTCTGGCGACATACCCAGAATATGCTGTGCTGCCCGATTCACATACGTGAATTGCCCACTTATATCAACCTGGGTGATCAGATCATCGGTTCCTTCCACAAACTCGCGAAAGAAGGCCGGATCACCAGCAAAATGTGTATGAGATAGTGAACTGGTCATATTTTCTCCGTCAAGAGACACTTTATTCTTTGATCAAATACGCCCCATAACCTCCGCCAGAAGAACCAAGCGATTGCAGATCACTAGTACTCATAATGCTCTGGTCAAGGTTGTGCCAATCCAGAAATGAAACAAATCCACGTGTATCTGTTATCCAGGGTTGCACCAGGTGCTGATACATAGCTAGCGAGCGGACATACATAGGTGAGCCTAACTGATTATAGATGTTGATCACATGCGCCATAGCTGGATCAGCTGGATCAGCATCAGCCAGTGGTACATCTATTACCCAGCAACTCCGTGAGCCAGACCAGTCATGCAGCGTGCGTGCAATCGCACTAATTTCCGCATCCGTGAATGTCCAGCAAATCCCCCAGTAAATCAGGGCCACATCATGTCGCCCACCCAGGATCTGTTGTACGTCTGGATGCTCAAGCAGATCACGTGGCTGGCGGGCATCTTGCTGAAAGTAGTAAACGTCTGGCGTATTCAGTAACATCTGCCGGGCATGGGCAACTACCCCCGCATCAACGTCGGCATAGATGACAATGGTTCCTTCGGGTACCAGGTTATGGATATGTTCTGTGGTCGGCAAACCAGAGGCAAAGTCAATAATTACATCAAATCCCTGCCGGTGGGTTAGATCTATTGCCAGATCTTTGAGGCACATACGCTGTAGTCGGGCAATGGTGCGAATAAATGGCAACAGACCAATAACATGCTCTGCTGCCTGCCGATCTACGTCAAAATGATTGTCACCGCCAAGAAAGTAATCGTACATGCGCGCCGCACTCGGCATACTGGTGTCAATAAGGGGATGTTCTGTCATTGTAGATTTTCCTTCGCTATGACCCTTATGTGATCTGCCAACCGAACCAACAGTATGCAGAGGATTATAGCATATACTCTATTTGCACAATGGCAGTATGACTCCTCCATTTTATCCATACGACGCGTGGCTGTATCTACTTTCTGGACTGCCCCAGCGCATACTCAATGCCCGCCTGAAGGGTTCCACGGGTGACAATTCCGCTTAAATCGGCCCCCAGATGCACCAGCGTCTGGGCTACATCGGGACGAATGCCCGTGATGACCACGCGTGCGCCCAGCAACCTGACCGCCTGAGCCGCCTGAATCAGCGCACTGGCCACTTGCGTATCTACTACCAGCACGCCTGTAATATCAAGAATGGTGATGGCGGCTCGGTACTGTGCCACACCCTCTAGCAACGTTTCCAGCACCTGCTGCGCACGGGCGCTGTCAATCGTCCCTATCAGCGGCATGATCATTGTGGTATCGCTGATCGGAATAATCGGCGTGGAGAGTTCGCGGATGGCAGCACGTTGCACTTCGATAATGTGCTGTTGCAGTGACGCACGCTCGGCTTCCTCGCGTTTGCGCATACTGATGTCACGTGCAAAAGTACAGGCATACTCCTGCCCCTGAAATTCCAGGTAGTTAGAAACAACTTCTACGGGTATATCGTGACCATCTTTGTGGCGATGGATCGCTTCAAAAATCTGAACACCACGATCTTGAAGGCCGCGCCAGATCGGTGGCATATCTTGCTCGCGGAAGAATGGATCAAGATCAAAAATGCGCATGGATAGCATCTCTGTACGTGTATACCCGAGCATAGTACATGCCATGTCATTCGCATACATGATACGTCCGTCTGAAGTAAGCCAATGAATGCTATCCACGGCACGATCCAATGTAAATTTTGCCAGGCTTTGTTCATACTCGGCATGTTTGCGCTCGGTAATATCACGCGCAAACCCGTAGATATAGGTCGTGTCGTCAAAGGTCATACAGTTGATCGTCATTTCCACCGGGAAGTTGCTACCATCCTTGCGCCAATGTTGTGATTCAAATGTTGCAGTGCCCTGCTGTTGCACCATCTGCCATATTTCTTGCCAGCGATCTGCCGATAGCGTTCGATCCACATCACTGATGTGCATGGCAAGCAGTTCATCGTGTGTATAGCCAAGGCTGGCACACGCGGCATGATTGGCATAGATGCATTGCGCATTGGCATCGGCCCAAAAAATGGCATCACCTGCATGATCAAGTGCTACCTGGGCGAAGCGCAAGGCATCCTGGGATTGCTTCTGCAGCGTAATGTCCTGCACAACGCCGATGATCTGGCGCGGGTTGCCATGAGCGTCGCGGCTGAACACCCGGTCACGACTCATGAACCAGCGCCACGACCCATCAGTGTGCCGCATCCGATACTCGAACTCGATAATGACGGTATCGGGTAGGCTACCAAACTGGGCACTATGAACTGGGAAGCGTGACAGGTCATCGGGGTGCATCAATTGAGGGAGAACATTATCTCCCATCTGCTGCAATAGCGCTATATCGGTGTAGCCCAGTGCTTCTGCCAGTCCGAGGTTACCAAAAACTGTATGTTGCTCCACCACATCATAGACATACAGAAAGACTGGGGCAGTATGCAGTATCTGCCGCGTTGTTTTACATTCCTGTTCCAGGTCTGCCACACGTTGCCGCAGTGCCATATTTTCTGACATAAGTATATCAACTGCTTTACTACCATTGGTTGCTTCAATCCCATTGTTCATCATATACCTCTATATCTACCAATCGCTCGTTACTGTTCATTACTGTTTTGCCACAATTGCGTCTAATTGCCACCGGGCTACCCATGCCAACCAGGTGTAACACGCACGCATGTCATCCGCAATGTGCTGTGTATCAATAGCTTCGGTACACTGCGTAATGATGACAGCATAGTCGTAGGTTGTATGCGCCCGCTGATACGATGCCACACGCCGCAGAAAGCCGTCGTACACGGGTTTGCCTACAGGCGTTGTTGGCATGTTCATCATCTGCTGATGAATATGCCGCGCCTTGCGGGCAAGCAACGCATGGATATTTACTTTTGTGTTGCTCTGTGGTTCAGACTGGTTGTCTTCAATCATTGTGCCCCCGTTAGATGGATGCGGCAACATAGCAACGCTGGCATGCTTGTGCCAGCCCTGGTTTCCAGCATACCCGATAGCACGCTATAGATAAAGGGGGGCTATGTCGAGGTTTGTGAAAGAAAATGTTGAGGTTTCTTGATGAAAATCTGAAACATTATCTAACATAAAAAGCGGCACACCAACTCGTGGTGTGCCGCTTCTGAAAACATAGATATGTTTTAGAGAAACAGTTCAGGCATATTCTGGCTGGGGGACAGGGACTCGAACCCCAACCACCTGATCCAGAGTCAGGTGTTCTACCGTTAAACTATCCCCCATTTGTATAGTGGTGCCGAAAGTGGGATTTGAACCCACACGAGGTTACCCTCACTACGCCCTGAACGTAGCGCGTCTGCCAATTCCGCCACTTCGGCATGTGCAATAGAGGACAGTTGCCCCCTCGGAATAGAGCTAATCATACTATACCCCACAGCGTTTGTCAAATAACAGGAGTTACGCGGTCGTCCAGGCACAGGCTGTGATTCGCCTCCGGCAGGGCGGAAGAAGATCATCTTTTTTCCAGCATGTTTCGCCGGAGGCGAAACATGCTGGAAAAAAGAAATACAATTCCACGCTGCCGCAGGCGAAACAGGTCTTTCGTTTGGTCAAACGTCTGGTTTGAAGATCGACCGCGTAACTCCTGTCAAATAATGGGTGGTAGGTTGGTAGGTAACTGTTCACAGTTGCTGGGGAATTTCCGGTGGAATGGGCAACGATGTCTGTGTGACACCGTCGGGGCGGTTCGCGAACCGCCCCAACTGCAGACACAGACGTCTGCGCTCCCTCGAATGTGAACAGTTACGATGGTAGATGTTTTCCCCTGACAGTGAAGAGTTACTATACTGAACCATCTAGTCAACGCTCAATCGGAACCATACCTGATGGTATAATAGAATAACACCATAAATCTAGCAATCAGAGATAAACCATGCTTACTCGTAGAATCATTCCCTGCCTTGACGTAAAAGCCGGTCGTGTAGTCAAAGGCATCTCATTCCTTAACCACCGTGACGCTGGCGATCCGGTGGCGCTGGCAGCCGCCTACAATGAAAGTGGGGCCGATGAACTGGTCTTCTACGACATTACTGCCAGCAGCGATGAACGCAACATTATGGTAGAAGTAGTCGAGCGTACTGCTGCCCAGATCTTTATTCCGCTCACGGTTGGTGGTGGCCTACGTACCACCGACGATATGTATCGTATGCTGCGAGCCGGGGCCGATAAAGTCTCAATCAATACTGCCGCTGTGCTCAACCCCGACTTGATCGCCGAAGGATCCCAACGCTTTGGCAGCCAGTGTATCGTGCTCTCGATCGATGCCCGGCGCGTCAACGCCCCCGGCACACCATCGCGCTGGCATGTTTTTACACATACTGGGCGCGATGCCCGGCCTACTGGCCTGGATGCAATAGAGTGGGCTATACGTGGCGTGCAACTGGGGGCAGGCGAGATTGTGATCAATAGCATGGACGCCGATGGGCAGAAAAGTGGCTATGACCTGGAACTTCTGCGCATACTCAGTGAAACAGTCGATGTGCCAGTAATTGCCTCTGGAGGGGCTGGTTCGCCAGAAGATATGTACCTGGGCCTGGCCGAGGGCAAGGCCGATGCGGTGCTGGCTGCCTCGATTTTTCACTTTGGTGAGTATACCGTCAGCCAGGTCAAGCAGTATCTTGCGGCCCGAGGTGTGCCCATTCGTCAGCATATTTGACATCTAAGCCAAGGTTCCTGGGTACTTTACCGTTGGTCAATCCCATTATGCCTCTTGTAGGGGCGAGCGACCGCTCGCCCCTACTACCAACTGTAAAAATGGAATGGCCTATCTGAAACCATGTCTAACAAATGCATGCTAACTACGCGATAATTGGGGCACAACGTTGACGTAGCCCTACGCCTGCGCCTGCCCAAAGGCTTGCTGCGCCTCTTCGGTGCTACCATAAATGGCAAAAACGTGCGAGAAACCCGTCATATCGAATACTTCACGTACCTGTGATTGCAACGCAGCCAGCCGTAATTCACCACCCAGCATCATCAGATCTTTCCGTAGCAGCAACAGTGCACGTAAACCAGTGCTACTCATAAAGTAGACATTGCTCAGATCAAGCAAAATATTTCGCCATCCGCTATCAATCTGTTCACGCACCTGACTACTCACCTGGGGCGCAGTAACGGCATCTACGCGCCCATGTAGCGACAGCAGACAGATATCATCACGGGTACTACCGGGAATATGTTTTATCATCGTCAATAGATTACCTGACTGAGGATCAAAATCAAAGCGCACTTCATCCATCAGACGAGTCATCAGATAGATCCCCAACCCCCCAACCTGCCGCTCCTCCAGGGGCGATTCCAGATTGGGCGGAGCAATGCCATGAGGATCAAACTGACGTCCCTGATCAAGCAGCGTCACCACAAGATTTTGATCCGCGTATTTCCATCCAATCGTAATATTACCCGGGGCGTTGATATCATACGCATACTGAATGATATTGGTTGCAGCCTCATCAACTGCCAGTTGCACCTGCCAGGTAGCCCGTTCATCGAGGCCCAGTTGTTCCGTTGCATCGGTAATAAAGGCGGTAATATGCGACAGGGCAGCGAGAGTGGCAGTGAGGGTTATGGTTTGCATACCTGAAAGCTGGGCGTGTGTGTTTGTGTAGATCAAAATGAACCCACCGCCGCAACGGTATCCTCAAAAATTTCAAACAGCGAGGTAAAGCCTGTCAGATCAAAAACCTCTTTGATCTGTGGGGGCATGTTGGCAATGCGTACATCGCCCCCTTCAAAATCAGTAATCTTCCTATCGCGCGCACGTTTACGTGCCTCGATCAACACACGTAGCCCCGGACTACTGATATACTCTAGCCTGGCAAAGTCGAGAACGAGTCGACAACGCCCCTCTCTAAAGAGTTGCTCTACAGCTTGCTGTAATTGCCGTGAACTGGCCGCATCGATACGCCCGGTTACATGCAACACATCAGCACGATGAAGCTGGCGATGTTCTATATCCATCATGCATAGCCCTGGATTCTATTTTTCCGAAAAGGTAGAACAGCTATCGCAACAGTATAACATACCAGTACATGTGCCTTTATCGGTCTTTGGACGGTAATTAGCGTATTCCCCTACCCTGTGCAGGGGCGGAGACAGGGGGTCTCACACGGGTAGGTTTTTTGGATGATGCCTGTGCCATGCTGGATACCCCACCCTCCCATATGCGCGAACGTACGCACGTTTCCATGGAGCAGATCTGACATCGACGGCCTCCTGCGGTCGTATACGACGAACAATTGTACGAAAAACTACTCACACTGTCTGTCGGTTATGCTTGACAATGGTGGAAGCAATGGATAGCATTCTACCCGATCAGGATGCAACAATATGTGGGATAATGTGGGATAATGTGGGATAAGTTTGGTATATTGTGTGTAAAGGGCACGCATGCTTATGACATATCTAACCTTTCCTGAGCATTTTGTCTGGGGAACGGCCACGTCGGCCTACCAGATTGAAGGTGCCTGGAACATTGATGGCCGGGGTGAGTCGATCTGGGATCGTTTTGCGCACACACCTGGCCTGATCCAGGATGCCAGCAGTGGTGATATAGCCTGTGATCATTATCAGCGCTGGCGCGAAGACCTGGCGTTGATGAAGCAGATTGGTGTACAGGCGTATCGCTTCTCGATTGCCTGGCCACGTATCTTGCCTCAGGGCCATGGCCAGGTCAATCAGGCCGGGATCGACTTCTATAGTCGCCTGGTTGATGCGCTGCTAGAGCATGATATTTTACCGTTTGCTACGCTCTATCACTGGGATCTGCCCCAGGCATTGCAGGATGCCGGTGGCTGGCCCAACCGTGCCACTGTGTCGGCGTTTGTTGCGTATGCTGATGTGATTAGTCGGGCACTGGGCGACCGGATCAAACATTGGATCACACATAATGAACCCTGGTGTGCCAGCATGCTTGGTCATCAGATGGGTGTACATGCCCCTGGTATACAGGATTGGCGGCAGGCTCTGGCATCAAGTCACCATCTGCTGTTGTCACATGGTCTGGCGGTACCGGTATTGCGCCAGAACAGCCCGGGGGCCGAGGTTGGTATCACCCTGAACTTTGAACCTGCGATTCCTGCCTCTCCCAGTGCGGCTGATGCTGATGCGGCTCGTCACCATGACGGATACTTGCACCGCTGGTTTCTTGATCCGCTCTATGGTCGCCACTATCCGGCTGATATGCTGGCCGATTATCGTGCGGCCGGGTATTTGCCTGCCGATGAGTTGCCATTTGTGCAACCTGGTGACTTGCAGGCAATTGCTGTGCAGACCGACTTTCTGGGGGTGAATTACTATCGGCGAGTGGTTGTGCGTAGTACCAGTGTGTCTGAGCAGGAGAATCTTGCCCCTACAGTGTATGTTGCGCCAGCGTCTGAGTGGACTGATATGGGGTGGGAGGTTGCGCCAGCCAGTTTGTACGATGTGCTCTGCCGCGTATCCTTTGAGTATCGCCCACGCAAAGTGTATATTACGGAAAATGGGGCCAGTTATGGTGATGGCCCCCAGGAAGATGGGCAGATCCATGATCAGCGGCGTCAGCGTTATCTGCGCGATCATTTAATGTCGGCTTTCCGGGCTGTGCAGGCTGGTGTGCCGCTGGCAGGCTATTTTGTCTGGTCGTTTCTGGATAATTTTGAATGGGATCGCGGCTATACCCAGCGGTTTGGCATAACCTGGGTGGATTATGCTACCATGCAACGCACGTTGAAAGATAGCGCTCGCTGGTATCAACAGGTGATCGGGGACAATGGTTTGGCTATTGAAGGGTAATAGCTCAGGAACAGGAATTGTTGTGATAGATACACTGATTATTCGCGGCGGCTATGTCTCTTCGCTCCAGAGTATAACGCTATCCATCGCGCCGCCAGAACGTAGCGATCTGGTTGCCTATGGCGAAACCTACTTTCATATTCTGGAACGCCTGCCTGGTATCGTTGTACTGCAAGGGCCGCAGGGCGAGCGCATCGTTGCCGCCACACAGGTTCGGCTGGCTCTGTTACGCTTTACAGCACCCTATGTTGCTGCAGCACGCAATGGCTATGAGCTACGTTACCCGATCATCGGGGGGCTAACGACTGCCGCACGGGGTGGCTGGCTGGCATTCGGGTGGCGTGCAGAAGCTGATGTGTTGCGGGTCTGGATTGAACTTATGTCTTATCGTCCACGCCTGGGCGCAGGGGCGTTCTATCATACAACCCAACTGCAGGTGCATCGCTGGCTCAGTCGTCTGTTTTTGCGTACCTGGGCTAATCAATCTATGGGGGCATAGTATGCTGCGCCCCTATGCAATTTCCGGTATAATACTCTTAGAGTCTAACAAAAAACCCATTCCTATTTTCATATTAGCCGCTCTGCGCTCTACGCTTTGCGCTTAGACACGTGCCATTATGCTGGAACTGCCAGGTTATGCCATTGTCGAAGCCATCCACCGAGGGACAGGAACTGTTGTGTATCGCGCATACCGCGAATACGACCAGTTACCGGTTGTGCTGAAAATGGTAACTTCTAGCGATCCTTCGGCACGTGAATTGGCACGCCTGCATAACGACTATGAGCTTACCCACAATCTGGCTATTGCCGGGGTGGTTCATGCGTATGCCCTGGAGCAGTCTGGTCATATGCTGGTGCTGGAAGATTCTGGTGGGGTGACGCTCAACGAACTATCTGGTTCCAGTGCGATGGATTTTGCCACCTTTTTGCCTATTGCGTTACAACTGGTTGAAACGCTGGGCCAGGTTCACCAGGCGGGCATTATTCATAAGAATATTCAGGCTGGTAACGTGTTTTACAATCCGGCAACTGGCATGGTAAAGCTGAGCGACTTTGGCATTGCTGTACGCTTGCCGCCCGAGGCGCGCGGTGTCTACTATCCAACTCGCCTGGAGGGTACGCTGGCCTATATGTCGCCGGAACAGACCGGGCGTATGAACCGGTTGGTCGATTATCGTACGGATCTGTATGCTCTGGGAGTGACATTTTATCTGCTGTTGACTGGTCAGTTGCCATTTTTGGCCACTGATCCGACTGAACTGATCCATGCCCATATTGCCAGGCATCCCCTGCCGCTGCGCTCACTGGTTCCTGAACTGCCGCCTGCGCTTGATAGTATCGTGATGAAGTTACTGGCCAAAGCCGCTGAAGAACGCTATCAAAGCGCCGATGGTCTCAAAGCTGATCTGCAAGAATGTCTGACGCGCTGGACTACGCACGGCAGCATCGGCACGCTGCTACCAGGTCATGCTGACCGATATGATCGGTTTGACATTCCCCAGCGGCTGTATGGGCGCGAACAGGAACTTTCGGTGTTGATCGATCTTTTTCGCCGATCACGCCGCAGCAAACGCGAGGTGCTGCTTGTTTCCGGGAGTACCGGCAGTGGAAAATCGTCTCTGGTTCAAGAGATGCAAAAAACGGTGATGCAGGCGCATGGCTATTTTATCTCTGGCACATTTGATCATGTACAGCAGACCACACCGTATAGTGCGATTATGCAGGCACTGGAGACACTGGCTGAACGGTTGCTAACGGAAAATGCAGAGCGCCTGGCGCACTGGCGCACGCAGTTACTGGAAGCCCTTGGGGCCAATGTACGCTTGCTCATCCATCTGTCACCCACATTTGCGTCGATCGTGGGCCAGTCCCCGGCTGCGATTGGTACATTCCAGGCAACCGAGTCACTCGACCGTTATAGCTTTGTGTTGCAGCGCTTTCTGAAGGTGTTTGCCCAGGTTGAGCATCCGCTTTTGCTGGTGTTAGACAATCTACAGTGGGCCGATGAGGCTTCGCTACGCTGCTTAGAACTGATTCTGACGACCACTAGCAATTATGCCCTCTTTGTGATTGGTGTCTTTCGGGACGAGGATGTGGGCTGGCAGCATCCGCTGCGCGCCACGTTGAATGTGCTAAGTGGCACGGGCGTCCAGATTCATCATCTTTCGCTTGATCCGATGAACCTGTCGGCAGTGACGCAACTGATCGCCGATACGTTTCGCTGTTCGGTGGCCGATGCAACCCCCCTGGCAATCCTTGTCTATGAGAAAACTGGCGGTTATCCTTTTTTTGTACGTGCCTTTTTAGATACGCTCTATATCGAAAATCTGGTACGCTACGATTTTTCCCTCGGCTGGCAATGGGATCTGGATGCTATCCGCCCGGTGCAGATTCCCAGCAATATTGTTGAACTCATGCTGCACCGGCTGAGCCGTCTCTCGCTTCAGACGCAACAGATCTTGAAGTCGGCTGCTTGCATTGGCCGCCTGTTTGATCTAGATCTGCTGGCCCAACTGTACCAGCATAACGTTGCCGATACGCTGGATCATCTGGCCGAGGCGCTACGCGAACGACTGGTGCTCCACTGCGACGAAGGGTATGCTTTTTATCACGAGCGCGTCCGCGAAGCAGCCTATGCGCTGTTGTCGCCCGACGAACAAGAGTATATGCATTATCAACTGGGGCAGTTGTTGTTGCAGAGCAGTGCTTCGGCTGAATTGCCTGACCATATTTTTGCGATTGTGGAACATCTGAATAGCGCTGCTCGTCTGGTATCCGGCGCAGAGGCACGTTTACATCTGGCCGAGCTAAATCTTGCCGCCGGGCATAAAGCTCGTCTGACGGCTGCGTATGAGGCGGCGCTGCGCTATTTTGCTGCGGGACTACATCTGCTCGATGCCCAGACCTGGCAGAGTGACTATGACCTGACCCTGGCGCTGCATATGGAAACTATCGCCATGAGTTATCTCACCGATAATGATCGGCGCGCCGAAGAACTGGCTCGGGAGGTCTTGCGCCATGCAACCGGTCTGCCGGATCGGGCGCGTGTATATGAGGTTCGTATGCAGGCGGTTTTGACGCGTCATCAAGCAGAGTGCGCTGTTGCGATCGGGTTGGAGGCGCTGGAAGTGCTGGGCATACCGCTTGAGCAGCAGTCGAATGCGCATAACCATACTGTCGATCCAGAATGCCAGAACGATACGCTGCCAGCGCTGGATGACCTGGCACGTATGCCTATAACCCGGAATCCTGATCATCTGGCGGTTATGCGCCTGTTCATGACGTTGGCAGCACCGGCGCTTGAGACTCGCCCGGATCTGTTTGCGCGGGTTGTGCGTAGTCAGGTGCGCTACGGGATTGAACATGGCTATACGCCACCGGCAGCTTATGCGTATGCCATGTATGGGCTGTATCTGATTGTCACTCACGATGCTATCGACCAGGGCTATCATGCCGGGCAGATTGCGTTGAGACTGCTAGATTCTTGTGATGATGTCAGCTTGAACTGCAAGGTTGTGTATCTGTTCAATGCGCATATCCGCCACTGGCGCGACCCGCTGCGCGATACGCTTGATGCCTTACAAGAGGGAACACGGCTCGGTCTGGACAGTGGAGATTTCCAGTATGCCAGCTATAGTGCCAGGGCATTGTGTGTGCATCTCTTCTGTATGAGCGAACGCCTGGAAGAGGTCGCCCGGCAACAGGTACAGGCATTGGAGCTTGTGCAGAGTTTGCGTCAGGAAGATTCGGCCATGTATCTTCAGATCTGGCAGCAGACTGTTTTGAATCTACAGGATCGTGCTACCACCCATACACGTCTATACGGAGACAGCTTTCGCGTAGAAGAGGTACTGCCTGATCTGCAAGCTACGCATAATCGCAGCCTGGTGTTTGCAATCTATCTCAACGAGCTTGTGCTGGCGTACTGGTTTGGTGAGTATGAACGCGCTGCCGAACGGGTGCAACAGGCGGCTGAGTATGTCGATGCGGCAGCCGGGCTGATCAATCTGGGGATGTTTACCTTTTTTCGGGCGCTGGCATTGCTGGCATGCTACCCGTGTTTTACATCGGATCAACAGAGTACCGTGCTGCATCAGGTCAATACAGATCTGGCGCGTATGCGCCGGTGGCCATCTATCACCTACCAGCATGCATGCGATCTGGTTGAAGCCGAGCGTGCCCGCGTTTTGCATCAGGTCGAACGTGCGATGGAGTATTATGATCGCGCAATTACCTCGGCGATGGATCAGCATGTTACCAGTATCGCTGGCCTGGCGTGTGAACGGGCGGCAACTTTTTATCTGGATATCGGGCGGCAACGCATTGCCCAGGTGTATCTTAAAGATAGTCACTATTGGTATACCATGTGGGGCGCTATCGCGCTGATCAAGGCGCTGGAGCAGCAGTATGCCTGGTTCTTTGATGGCATGGCTGTTGGCAGTGGTCAGGAAGATGGCCATATGTTGACGCATAGCGGCGCACATACACCCACGGGCAGTGCCAGCGTTGCGCTGGATCTATCCACGGTACTCAAAGTTTCTCAGGCAATTTCTAGCGAAATGGATTGTGATCTTTTGCTGGAAAAATTGATGTGCGCAGCCATAGAACATGCTGGTGCATGTCGTGGCTTGCTGCTTTTAGAGCAAGGTGGCAACCTGGTGATCCAGGCGGAGGGCCATGTTGATAGTAAGGACGTAACAGTACTCCAGGCGCAGCCAGTCGAGAGCTTTGCACCGATTGCCATAACCATAGTCAACTATGTGCGCCGCACGGGTGAGAGCCTGGCCATTGCCGATGCGCGCCAGGATGGGCGTTTTGCGACTGATGCGTATATCATGGAACAGCGGCCCGGGGCGATCTTGTGTGTGCCTATTTTATGGCAGGCCCACTTTCGCGGTATCCTGTATCTGGAAAACAACCTGCCCCGCGCCGCCTTTACGCCCGACCGCATCGAGATGATGCATATCTTGTCGGCACAGGCGGCTATCTCGCTCGAAAATGCGCGGCTCTACGCAGAGATGAAGCAGGAGATGAGCGAGCGCAAACGCGCCGAAGAGGCACTGCGTACCCTGGCCGAGGGCACGGCCACGGTGACAGGGGACGATTTCTTTCGTTCGCTGGTACGCTATGTGGCATCAATTTTTGATGTGCGTTTTGCGTTTATCGGTGAGGTTACTGATCAAACCCATACCCGTGTACGTACGCTGGCATTTCTGGAAGATGGGCAGATTCAGGCCAACTGTGAGTATGATCTGATCGGCACGCCCTGCAAGGATGTGATCGAGGGGCATATTTGCTTTTATCCCGACCGGTTAAATGAACTTTTTGCTGGCAACGCGGATATGCGTTCGTATCTGGGCATTCCGCTGCGCACCTCGGACGGGGTAGTATCTGGTCATCTGGCTATTCTCGATGTAAAACCCATGCACCGCACATCGCACGATATGTCTATTCTGAAGATTTTCGCGGCGCGTGCCGGGGTGGAACTGGAACGCCAGCATGCCGGAGATGCGCTGCGGCGCAACGAAGAGGCGCTGCGGCAGAGCGAAACACAGTTGCGGCGGCTGAATGAACAACTGGCCGATTATAATCGCAACCTGGAACAGAAGGTAGCCGAGCGTACCCACGAGATTGAGCGCCGTCGTCAGGTAGCCGAGCGCCTGCGCGATATGCTGGCGATCTTGAATTCCAATCGCTCGCTCGCTCAGATCCTCGACTATATTGTGGCCGAAGGGATCAAGTTGCTGGGAACCGAGAGCGGCGCGATCTATCGCCTTGATGCTGACCGTCGCCTGTTTGTTGTGCAGGCATCGCGTGGCATTGTGCAAGCGTATATCGATAACCTGTCTTTCTCAACTGAGCGTAGCTTCCTGGGCGATGCGGTACGTCAGCGGCGGCCTGTCGCGGTGACGGATCTGGCTGGAACGCTGGCTACCTATGATCTGGCGCTGCCGCCGCAGAAAAAACAACTGCTGATAGACAATTATCGTACCCTGCTGGCGGTGCCGCTGATGCAGCAGAGCGGTTCGGTTGCGTCCGATGCAATTTATGGTGGCATTGCGCTCTATTATGCTGAAATGCGTCACTTCTCCGACGACGAGCTGGGCCTGGTAATCACGTTTGCGGATCAGGCTACGCTGGCGATCGAGAATGCCATCCTGCGTCAGCAGATTCAGCAGGCGGCGATTAGCGAAGAGCGCAGTCGCCTGGCACGTGAGCTGCACGACTCGGTGACACAGTCGCTCTACAGCCTGACGCTGCTGGCCGAGGGCTGGCGGCGGTTGGCCGAAAATGGCCGCCTGGAGAGTATCACCGCGTCACTGGCCGAGTTGGGCCAGATCGGCCAGCAGGCGCTCAAGGAGATGCGTTTGCTGGTACACGAACTGCGTCCGCCGGCATTGGAAAAGGAAGGCTTGCTGGGGGCGTTACACCAGCGCCTGGGGGCCGTAGAACGCCGCGCTGGCGTCGAGGCGCGTCTGCTGGCCGATGCCGATGAACTGGTGCTGGACACTGCGCTAGAGGAATGTCTGTATCGGATTGCCCAGGAAGCCCTGAATAATGCATTGAAACATGCTGCGGCAACTGCTGTGACTGTACATATTCGTGCCCCTGTCGGGCGTATTGAGCTAGAAGTGGTTGACAATGGCCAGGGGTTTGATCTGCAGGCCATCCGCGCACAGGGCGGGGTAGGTTTGCAGAGCATGCGCGAACGTACCGAGCAACTGGGCGGCATCTGGCAGATCGAGTCATCGCCTGGAGTTGGCACTTCTGTGCGGGCCATTTTTGATGCGACAAGGACAGAGCTATGGTAGCATATCTCAAACGCCGACAGGTGATTGGCATCGGGCTGCTGCTGGGTATCATACTGGTGCTGATGCTGGCACTCGCTGGCCTGTTCCGTACCACCATGGTGCAAGAGCGCCGCACAGATCATAGCCATGTCGTGCGTATTGTGCGCGACATGAACGGCTACCGCATCTACTGGGCTGGCAGTGACACCATAGATGATATTGTCGCCTATGATGTTCAGGTTTGTCGCATACCCTGTGAGGCCTGGCGCGACTGGAAAATCGGTATCAGCGAGACCTCGGCCTGGTTCGGGCCGGACGAGGGCAAGCATTTTGGCTTCCGGGTGCGCGCCCATGGCAGCGACGGCTTGCGCGAACCATGGTCATTGCAGGCCAGCATGACCACCGAGCAGGCGAGTATGGCGGGGGGGCAATAATAGTCGCTCTGGAGAAACACCTGATGACTATCGACATACGCGAGCCAGTTCTACATATGGTATGGGAACAGGCAGATCTGGTATTGAGTCTTTCGCCCTTACAGGGGCGCTGGATCGCAGAGCAATATCTTTTATTGACCGACCAGACAAACCATCTGATTGAGTTTAGCGATGGCTATATTGAGGTATTGCCGATGCCAACCGAACATCACCAGGCCATGCTTGAATTTCTATTCCTGGCGCTGCGTACCTTTCTTCAAGCAATAGGGGGCAAAGTACGTTTTGCCCCCTTGCGTGTACAGATTCGCCCTGATAAATTCCGTGAGCCAGATATTGTGCTGCTTTGCGATGCCAATGACCACCGTCGTCAGAATCGTTACTGGCTTGGGGCTGACATGGTGGTTGAAATTGTCAGCCCAGATAACCCCGAACGTGATACCCAGGTAAAGCGCGTGGATTATGCCGAGGCCGGTATCCAGGAGTACTGGATCGTCGATCCAGACCAGGAGACGATCACCGTATTGTGGCTGGAAGCGGGAACCTATGTCGAACATGGCATCTTTGCCCGTGGGGACATAGCTGCCTCGGTGTTACTGGCAGGGTTTGCCATATCTGTCGCTGCTGTACTGGATGCCAGTTGAACACGTTGTTAGAGCCATCCCATGACGTGCCATTCAGCATATTGGGCGCGGACACGCAGGCCCAGAGTTGGCGAGATCGTATCGGCAAGTTGACAGACGACACGTTCAGCCTGCGGGCCAGCTATGTGTCCACCAGCACTACACAGAGCGAGGAGCGTAAAACGAGCCTGGTCGCGTACACAGCGCGACAGCCCCTGTGGCCCCAGCACCTGCCATGCCAGGGTGAGAATATCAGGATAGATGCGCAGCACATGGCCAGTAATACGCAGATAATCGTTCCAGCGCATACGATCCTGAAAAAAACGCGTCGCCAGGTGCGGTCCCAGGTGATTCAGTGTGCGTAGGAAGACATTCTGGATTTCATTGACATTATGGGGATGCGACCAGGGATGCATAAAGCGGCTAAACACCCAGTTGAGCGAGACATTCGTCTGAAAAGCGGTAATCTGGCCAAGCTGGTGCGGTTCTAGCAGATTATGGCGCAGGGCATAGTCAAGCAAGCTCGTTGTACGGTGCAGATTGCGCACATGCGAGCCGAAGCCACAGAACGTCAGTGGACTCTGCTGCGCCGCCGAGTCGCCAATTGGCAAGACGCCGCGTAGCAAGGGCACTTCCTGGGGGCGCAGACTATGGCGGCCAGGAATGTAGCCATACACCGGCTTGATATGGCGAAAATCCGCTCCCGGCTGTTTATAGCTCGGCAACAGCGTAAAATAGTGCTCAAACAACTCCAGCAATGAGTAGGGGCGGTGCAGTTCTCTTTTGCGTTGCTGGTTCTTCAGCGTAGCATAGTAAAACAGATACACCGTCAGTTCATCGTTGCGTCCCGGAAATCCCTCCCAGATCAACTGGCGACCATGCTGCATATCGGCCACACTCACCAGAATATCGCCAATAGTCGGGTCAAACTGCTCGGGCGCACTCCCCGGCGCAAAACCGGCAGCTACCGTGCCTACAGTCGGGCAGATACTGGCAAACGGCTGGCCAGCGTGGCGCTTCAATGCCAGTGGTGACGTAGTGCCCATACCATCGAGCAATAACCGTGCGCTATAGATTTCGGATCGGGCCGGTGTATGCAGCGACACCAGCTCTACTTCAACCCGCAGGCCACCGTGTTCACAGACGCGCATCTGTTGGAAGACGTGCCGGTCGAGGATCGTTCCACCGGCCTGCTCGAACTTATGCCGTACCAGGCGCAGCAGCGCGTTTGCGTCCAGGGCCAGATTCAACACATCCGGCAGCCACAACTCATGATAGGCTACCTGACTGGCCGGGCTATCATAGAAGCGCACAACACCATTGCGATACTCGCGCATAATCACATCGGCCAGTTCCGTCCATGTGACCAGGCCAATATCAACCAGCGCCTGGAGTTCATCGCGGCTGATATTCCATTCGCGATGCACACAGCCAACATCGCCACGATCAAATAGCATCACGCGCAGTCCATAACGCCGGGCCATAACCGCTGCGTGCAATAACCCCAGACCACCACCAGCATAGATCAGATCATAGTCGGTTGCATCGCCAACTGGCATATCAGACACAACCTGATGGATCTGATCATCATACGCGCCATCCATAATCTGTTGCCAACTCTGTTCCAGGCGTTGAATACGTTCAAGATGATCCAGTGCCCCGATTGCCTCAAAGCAGGCTACTGTCTGGGGATACTGCATACGCAAGGTATCCAGCCCACTGGCATGTCTATGCTGTAGCATAGGCATTGGCGACACAGGCTGGTTACGCAACGATTCATCATACTGCCTGACCTGATGATTGTTCTGCGTTATGCCAATACCTGTTGTGATGCTCAGTGATTGGGGCATTGACTCAAGCGCCAGTGAGACGCCCGTCTGCTCGGTTAACCAGGCCATATTGTGCAACAACGCCTGCAACTGATTACAGCATGCCGACGTCACGTCGCGCAGGCGCTGCCTCAGACGGTAGGCCTGCCAGGGCCAGACAAACGTAGGGCGACGCACCTGAACCTGGATCAGCGCATGGGTAGCAATAACAGCATCATACAGATGGATGTCTATACATACATCTGCTTTGCCCCATGCCAGAGAGATAATTTTAAACTGAAGCGTCGCAGCTGGCGGAGGATCGGTATGTGGCACACATGCTGAGGAAGGGGCTTCTACCTCGATGGCATACAGTTCATTCTGCCAGAGCCATAAATTTCCACTACATTCGGCATCGATAGGCAGCGCCAGCCAGATGATCGTCTCTTGTAAAGCCGTATACACAACAGCCAGTGGTGCAGGCAGTTCAATGTATGTTGTTACGATACTGTTCATAGGTAGCTTGCCTTCAGGCGCGGAAACCCACCCGCTTCCAGCGGGAGGAGGAGCGCCACTGCTTCAGCCCGCTTCAGCATGCTTTTGCACAAATGTTCGTTTTCTGGTATACTGATGCATGTGCGAAGGCACAAGTCGGACAAAACGTCCGTGGACCCGGCTATTATGCACCTTGCCAACTGAATCTAGCAGGTTCCACTTCTAGCGTTGGGTAGCTTACAGTGTAAGTTAGAGCAAAAGCCCTTATTGACACGACATACGCGGTGGTTGATCAAACCGGACGTTTGACTAACCAAAAGACCTGTATCGCCTGCCATTCGACAGGCTCACGGTAGACGGCAGCGTGGAATTTTCTATTCTTTCTCAAAAAATTGTCCCGTAGGGACAATTTTTTGAGAAAGAAGATCCTTCTTCGACCCTTTGAAGGCAATCCCAATCCCTGGATGAACGACCGCATAAGTCCTGTTATTGACACGAGTTACGCGTTTGTCCATCTTCTGGTTTCTGGACGGATATTCTTTCCGATAGGGTGGAAAAGAGAGTATTTTTCAAAATTTTTCGCCGGAGGCGAAAAATTTTGAAAATAAAGATGTATTGTACCGCCCTGCCGCCTGTCGTGAGATTGTCGAACGGGAGGCGAATCGCAACGTCTGGAAAGACGACCGCGTACCTCGTTAGGGGCGGTTCGTCACCTATTTTCACCCTAGAGTCCAACAATGCCCATACCACCCTGACCGGCGCGGCGCAGACGTTCGACACTGGACCAGGACGGCTGATGGATGGCACGCACCGGGCGTAGTCCCTGAGTCATCATTGCCCCGGAAGCCGACCAGTGCCAATCGTCCCATTTCGGGCCTATCTGGCGATTTGCTTCATCGGCCAGTTGAATAGCAATGGCTGACAGAATCGCCGCAGCTTCATCTTCGGTGGGGCATGGTTCGATAGACAACATAAGAATACTCCTCGCTCGCTGACTGGATACCGGTAGGATCTTTCACAAATGCGCTACTGTACTATACTGTAACATAGTTTTGGCGTCAAAGAGAATACTTTAGACATGGTTTCAGACAGGCCATTCCAACTTTACAGTCGGCGTAGGGGCGACCGGCCGGTCGCCCCTACCGAAGGCCATAAGGGACTATTCCAAGTGTAAAGTATCCCTGAACCATGTCTTAGCGTAAAAAAAGGTAGCACCGGCAAGATGCCGGTGTTTTACTACCTGGTGAAAACTTGTCAGCCGGGGCTGGCAATGCTACAATAGCAGCCAGTGCATATAATTTGCGCATAGTATGCTTATGCTTATTTTTATAGAGAGGTGTCAATATGGCCAGTAAAAAGGGCAACCGGCTGGTGATTAAACTTAAGAGTACCGAGAGCGGTCATACGTATACAACTCAGAAGAATCGCCGGAACGACCCCAACCGCCTTGAGCTGAAACGCTATGATCCGATTGTGCGTCGCCATGTGGTTTATCGCGAAACCAAGTAGTGATGCCATTTGAAGATTCTTTTTTCAAAATTTTTCGCTGGAGGCGAAAAATTTTGAAAAAAGAATGAAATCCCCACTGTTACCAGCGCCACAGGCCTTTCTACAAACTATCAGTCTTTGCCCAGCACCTCCAGCACATTCTCTAGCTTTTCCATCCAGGTATCGCTTAACAGCCGCCGATCCATGCGAATAAACTGCGGGCCAACCTTCACACTAGTATCCCGACCAAAACGACGGCGCATGCGGTCACGTTCGGTTTCGCGCACAATCGGCAGGCGAATAATGAACTCTTCGTCGGTTGTCACCACCGACGTAACACCAGCCTGCAGCGCCAGTGCCTTGATGCGCAGCCAGGTAAGCAGATGCGCGGCTGGCTCTGGCAGGTCGCCAAAGCGGTCACGGAGTTCCTGGCGCAGTAAACGCACATCTTCGGGGGTCAGGGCTTCGGCCATGTGCTGATACACCCCCAGGCGTACGGCGTCATCGGCGATATATGCTTCGGGCAAATAGGCTGTCAAAGGCAGATCCAGGGTCACCAGGGGACTGACCAGTACCTTTTCGTTCACAATCGGCGGCGAGCGATCGATCTGCGTCAGGGGCTGTTCTGGCTGACTGCCATCAGATTCGCGGGGTTGATCTTTCAGGCGCTTTTTCAGCTGCGACACAACCTGTTCCAGCAGGCGTGAGTAGAGATCAAAGCCGACCGCGGCAATATGCCCGCTCTGTTCGGCCCCTAGCAAATTGCCCGCCCCACGAATTTCCAGGTCGCGCATAGCAATGCGAAAACCGGCCCCTAACTCGGTGGCTTCCTGGATGGCCTGTAAGCGCTGTTTTGCCTCTTCAGACAGAATGGCATCACGTTTATACAGTAGGTATGCGTAGGCACGGTTGGTACTGCGCCCTACCCGTCCACGCAACTGATAGAGCTGGGCCAGGCCATAGTTGGTGGCGTCATCAATGATGATCGTATTGGCATTCGGAACATCCAGCCCGCTTTCGATGATGGTTGTGCAGATCAGTACATTATATGCCCCACTAAAGAAGTCGAGCATAGCTTTTTCCAGTTGACGCTCGTCAAGCTGGCCGTGGGCCACGCCAATATTGGCTTCGGGTACAAGCTGGCGCAGACGCGTAGCTATATGATAGATGCTAAATACACGGTTATGGACAAAGTAGACCTGGCCTTCGCGCTCGATCTCGCGCAGAATCGCCTCACGCACCAGTGTATCCTCATACGGCAGCACATACGTCTTGATCGGCACCCGGTCTTCAGGCGGCGTATCAATCACACTCAAGTCGCGGATACCCGCCAGTGACATATGCAAGGTACGCGGGATGGGCGTGGCCGTCAGGGTCAGGACGTCGACGTGGGCGCGCAGTTGCTTGAGGCGTTCCTTATGCCGTACCCCAAAACGCTGCTCTTCGTCGACAATCACCAGCCCCAGGTCTTTAAAGTGGACATCTTTAGACAGAAGGCGGTGTGTGCCGATCACCATATCGACACTGCCGCGTGCCAGCCCCTGCAAGATGACATCCTGTTCGCGGGCGGAACGAAAGCGCGAGAGCATCTCGACCATTACGGCAAAGGGTTCCATGCGTTGTTTGAAGGTATCAAAGTGCTGTTGCGCCAGTACCGTGGTTGGCACCAGCAGGGCTACCTGCTTGCCTGATTGAACTGCTTTAAAGGCAGCGCGCAGAGCCACTTCGGTTTTGCCAAAGCCAACATCGCCACAGATCAGCCGATCCATGGGCTGGGACTGCTCCATGTCGTGCTTCACCTCGGCCAGCACGCGCAACTGGTCGTTGGTTTCGATATAGGGAAAAGCCCATTCCAGATCGCGCTGCCACTCGTTATCCTGACTAAAGGCAAATCCCTGGCTTAGCTGGCGGCGGGCATATAGATCGAGCAGATCATTAGCCAGATCCTGCACGGCGGCGCGCGCCTTGCGTTTGGCCCGTTCCCACTCCTGCGTCCCCAGGCGCGTCAATTGCGGACGCGCATCACCCGCACCAACATAACGGGCCACCCGGTCTACCTGATCCACCGGCACATACAACCGGTCGCCAGCCGCATACTGCAAGTTAAGATATTCACGCTCAACGCCACCAATGGTACGGCGCAACAGGCCATCGTAAATCGCAATGCCATGCTCGATATGCACCACATAATCGCCATCTTTCAGGCCCCGCAGAAAAGCAGCCCGTTCATTCGCGCTCTGCTGGCGGCGGCGCTGGCGTGCAAGTGGGCGGCGCTGGCGCTGTCCAAAGATCTCTGTGTCGGTATAGAGGCTCAGCCCCAGTTCGGGCATCTGCCAGCCTTGTTCCAGGCTGCCATGAATGGCATAAAAGCGCGATGCCAGGTTATCTGTCTGTTCTGGCCGATCGGATGTTTCCGTTGCTGCATACTGGTTCGAGGCAAGTGCTTCCGTGACCAGTTCCTGTAGCCGGGCGGCCTGGGGCGTCACAACGACTACCCGTTCGTGTTGGCCCAGGCGTGTGACAATTGTCTGGATCAGCTGGCGCAATTTGCCGCCGAACAGATCTGCCGCGCCAAACAACGGGGCAGGCAGCTGCATCGTGCGGGTAGAGGTAACAGCCAGTTCTGGCCCATCCAGTTCATTGTTGCTCATATCGATCAGGACAGGCATGCCAGAAGCATCCTGTTGCCAATCAGCATCCAGCCCAAGTTCGTGCCACAGCAGATAGGGACGGGGAAAGCTGGCTGGAAGCTCGCCCCCTTCGATCAAATTGCAACGCTGCTCCTCGGCATGATCATGGATAGCCTGGGCCGACTGGTGTAATAAGAGCGCCTCATCGAACATAACCAATGCCCGGATTGGCAGATAGCCCAGGATCGAACCTGGCGGCGTATGGGCTGGCCGGGTCGTCTCTGCGCGAAAAAACGGCGCAAAAAAATCCAGTCCCTCAAAATACGCCCCGGCCTCCAGACGGGCAACCCGCTCGTTCCAGTCATCGTGCGCTTCACGGCGCAGACCGGACAGATCCAGACGGGCGATTGATGCAAGCGCCTCGGCGCGGCGCCAGAGCGGAATATCGCCCGGTGGGCCGACAGTGGCCTGCTCCAGGCGTGCTTCGCTGCGCTGGGTCTGCGGATCAAAGCGACGCAGGCTATCAATCTCATCGCCAAACCACTCGATACGTAACGGCAGCATGTCAGCAGATGGCCATACATCGACCAGGCCACCGCGTCGATTCAGATCACCGGGAGACTCCACGGCTGGAGACATACGATAGCCCAGGTCGATCCAGCGACGCAGCAGCGTATCCTGCGACAGCCATTCACCCTGGCGGATCATTGTGGTTGCTGCAAGCAGTTCTGGCGGCGTCAGGGTAGGCTGCAAGAGGGCCTTGAGCGGAGCCACAAGCACCAGCGGTGTCGCATCGTCGGCTGGCCGCTGCGCCAGCGTATGCAAAGTATGCAGGCGCTCACGCACAAGATCGGCGCTGGTAGACATATGCTCATAGGGCAGCGCATCACTGGCGGGATACAGCCGCACATGTTCTGGCGCAATCCACTGGCGTACATCCTCGGCGGCGCGCAGCGCCTGTTCGGGCGAGCCAACCACATACAGAATTGGAAACAGATGACGGGACGCCAGGGCTGCTACGACGGGCGTGCGGGCCGCACTGACAAGCGGCGCAACCCGCAGCCATGTCGCTCCAGCCTGGGGCAGCCTGTTCGCCAGAGCCGTCATAGCTGGCAGATACGCCAGCTCAGCACAGATATCGGTCAGTGTATGCATAATTCCTATCTGGATCGATTCTGGATCGATCGTGGGCATTCCAGCGCAAGATAGTCCTGACACGGTGACATGTCAAGCTTATCATTCTGGTTGCGCAATGATCCCGGCCAATTGTGTACCAGGCACTACAAAAGGGGCCAATCAGAATGACGACCCCTGTTATTCATTGTACGACAACTATGTTGTTTGCGCTATTGCTTGTGTTAGTGTTGTCGGTTTGGTGTGGCGGAAAAGCCGCCACACCAAACCGACAACACTATGATCTTGGCGGGGCTGCGCCCCGCCGCCCCTGTGGAAGGCGGGAAGCCGCAATTTCTACCGCATCCTGATGCGATAAAGGTTTTGCACTAACCAAATCTTTCGCCGCTATAACATTTTGGTAGCGAACTATCGAATTGCCATATATCACTTTTGTTGTATACTTATACTCATAAAATGTTCAGTATATGTGAACAAGCGCCACACTCTATGATCGCTGAAAAGAGTATCCGTGGTACGCATTTAAAGGAGGTTTAATGTCGCTGTCGCGCTGGTCGTTGTCGCACGTATCGTCCCGTTTATCATGGTCATTCGCGCATCCGTAATCTGGTGATTGGCAGCACCACAAGCGCAATGCTTCGCTCGTGCCATATTCCGGTGTTATTATTTCGATAGGGATTGCAGTGTCGCATTCTAACGGTGGCATGTGCAAATTGGAGGGTAAAGACAGATGCAGCCGCCAGAAAGTTCTCATCATCGGCTGGGCGCAAAGCTCCGCGATCTGCGTATGCAGCGCAGACTCTCGGTACGCACGCTCGCTGCACAGGTCAACTTTTCTCCATCGTTTATCTCGCAGATCGAATCTGATGCCGCCTCGCCCTCGATTGCCTCACTAGAGAAGATCGCTGCAGCCCTCGGCGTCACGCTAGGCCAGTTGTTCAGTTCACTCGAACATAATGACACCGTGCGTACGGTCGTTCGCCGTGACGACCGCGCCACCTACACCAGCACATGGTCGCAGACGACCGTTGCTGTGCTGACCGATTGCTCGTCCGAACGCAGCCTATCGGCAGTAGAGTTAGTCATTGCACCTGGTGGGGTAAGCAGTCGCAGGCCAGAAATTCGCGCCCATGATACCTTCGCCACAGTGCTGGCGGGGAACCTCACCTTGAGCACCGAAGCAGGCGAATCAGTGCTAGAGCCAGGTGATAGCGCCTACCTGTCGGACGGTATGGCCTTCGCCTGGGCGAACCGTAGCGATATGCCAGCCAGGCTATTGCTCGTTGGCACGAGCGGCCATGTTGACCTTGTGCAGGATGTTCTTGCCCACACCAGCGACACGCTCGGCGATGGCATGCGCTAAGAGGCAACAGACTTAGAAACTGCCATCGCTGCACACAATGCATACAGCGAGTACGGGCGCAGCCCAGACCAGCGCAGGCAGACGACACAAAAAGGAAGATGGGCACATACAGGCGCTCTGGCGTTATCAGCGGGCTGCGCCTTCAATGCAATACGATGCATACAGCGAGTACGGGCGCAGCCCATCCCAGCGCAGGCAGACGACACAAAAAGGACGATGGGCACATACAGGCGCTCCGGCCTTATCAGCGGGCTGCGCCCTCAGTGCACAACGACGGATACATCGTTTGTACATTGACACATTGACACATATGTATATCCTCAGTATACTACCGTCACACTCTATAGCGATGAGGCTCGCATAACCGCCACATCGGCTGGCTGATAGCTTCTACGGATTTCAACCAGGCTTTACTGGTTGACCTGTAGGAGTTTTTTTTATGTCCATTGTATCTGTGCGAGGTAGTACACGATGCGCAACCAACCCGAACCGCGTAGTCATACAGGGGCGGCACGCCGATCGCGCATGTTGCTCATTCGGAAAATAGCCGCTCTTCAGGCAACCATTCGCAGGAGACCTGCTATGACCCATATTCTCGCCATTGCGCTGGGCGCAGCGATTGGCGCCAATCTACGCTATGGCGTGTCGCTCTGGGCAAGCCAGCGCTTTGGCGTGGGGTTTCCCTATGGCACACTCATCGTCAACCTGATCGGTTGCCTGCTGATTGGCATCGTAATGCATCTGGCTACCACACGCCTAACGATCAGCATCACCTGGCAGCGCTTGCTGGTGACGGGCATGCTTGGTGGAATGACGACCTTTTCGTCGTTTGGCTATGAGACCTATGGGCTATTCATCGCGGGCAGTCGCGGTGGCGCCAGCCTGAATGTGCTGGCTAATGTAGCCCTGGGCCTGGTGGCAGTCTTTCTGGGCAGCACTCTTGCCCGGCTGCTTCCTTGATCCAAGGCCAATACCATTCTTTCGTGGTTCAAGCGATGACAATCATACGACTATTGAACAGAATGAAGAAACCTATCTATGAAAGCGACCGAGAGTGTGCCAGCACAAGAGAAAGAACAGCAACAGGAATCCTGGCTAACACCTGGCGTGATTGGAATTGGAACTGCCAGCTTATTGGCGGATATCGGCCATGAAATACCAACCGCGCTGTTGCCGGGCCTGCTGGTGGGTACCCTCGGTGCACCGGCGGTGGTGCTGGGCCTGATTGAAGGCATTGCTGACGGTGCGGCGGGATTTGCCCGACTGGCTGGTGGGGCGATGGCTGATGACCCGGCGCGGCGGCGAACGGCAGCCGTGGGCGGCTATACCAGCACGGCGATCTTCTCCGGGCTGATTGGTCTATCAACCGCAGTCTGGCAGGTTGGATTGCTACGTATCGCCGCCTGGACGGCCCGCGGTCTCCGTGTGCCCGCCCGCAATGCGTTACTCGCCGATGTGGTGCCTGCGTCTGCGTATGGCCGTGCCTATGGTTTCGAGCGCGCAATGGACAACCTGGGCGCGATTGGCGGGCCACTGCTGGCGTTAGGATTGGTTGCCCTGGTGGGGGTGCGCTCGGCCATGCTGATCTCGATCATTCCCGGCCTGCTGGCAGCGCTGGCGATTCTCTATGCGATTCGTCAGACGAGCCGCCCGACTGTGCGTGAGCGTCAGCCCATTCGTTTACGCGTGCGCCCGGTGCTGCGCGGGGCGCTTGGCCGCTTGCTGCTGGGTATCAGTGCTTTCGAGGTGGGAAATGTGGCTGCAACGCTGCTGATCTTGCGTGCCACCGAGGTGCTGACACCTGGCCTGGGCCTAGATACTGCCACGCTGGTAGCGCTGGCATTGTACACGGCCTATAACATTGCTGCCACACTGTCCAGTGTCGCCGCTGGATGGCTGAGTGACCGCTGGAATGCACGTCTGGTGCTGGCGCTAGGTGTGATCGGTTTCCTGGTGGCCTATGCTGGATTTGCCCTGACGGGCACAGATGTCCTGCTGCTGGCGCTCTGGTTTCTTAGCGCGGGTATCGCCATTGGCTGTGTTGAGACGGCTGAACATACTGCGGTGGCAACGCTTGCGCCTGATGATGTGCGTGGCTCGGCATTTGGCATCCTGGCTGCGATTCAGGGTTTTGGCAACCTGGCAGCCAGTGGGGTGGCCGGGTTGCTCTGGACGGTGGTGTCGGCGCAGGCGGCATTTCTCTATCTGACTGCCTGGATGCTCCTGGCGCTGGTGGGCATCCTGCGCACTGGAAGACAACCAGCGTGATCGAAGCATAGCGAACGGCTCTCTTTGTATACTCGCGTTACCATAGTCAGGTTATACTAATACATAATGACAATCGCACCAATAGATACGACCCTCGAACAGGCAGTTGCCCAGCGGCGTACGTTCGCGATTATCTCGCATCCCGATGCTGGCAAGACCACGCTGACCGAAAAGCTGCTGCTCTATGCCAACGCTATCGACCTGGCCGGAGCGGTACGTACACGCAAACACCAGCGTCATGCCACCTCGGACTGGATGGCCATGGAACGTGAGCGGGGCATTTCAATTACTTCAACGGTACTCCAATTTACCTACAATAATCATCACTTCAACCTGCTCGATACGCCCGGGCATCAGGACTTCAGCGAAGATACCTACCGCACCTTGATGGCGGTAGATAGCGCCGTGATGGTGCTGGATGCAGCGAAAGGTATCGAAGCGCAGACGCGCAAGTTGTTCGAGGTCTGTCGTATGCGCCAGATTCCCATCCTGACATTCATTAACAAGCTGGATCATGCGGGCATCGATCCGTTGGAACTGCTCGATAATGATGAACGCATCTTGCATATCAGCGCCGTGCCGTTGAACTGGCCGATTGGCAATGGCGGCGATTTCCAGGGTGTATATGATAGTGATCGAGCTGAGGTGCTGCGCTTTGCCCGCACCACCCACGGACAGCATCGGGCGCCGGTGCAGGTGGCAGGTATCGACGATCCGGCGTTAAGTGATCTGATTGGTGCGCCAGCTTACCAGCGACTGCGTGATGAGATTGACCTGCTGGCCGGGGCCGGGGCAACCTTCGATCATGCCCGCTTCCTGGCAGGCGAGATGACGCCAGTTTTCTTTGGCAGTGCGCTCAACAACTTTGGTATCGAACCATTTCTAGCGGCACTGCTTGCCTTAGCCCCACCACCAGGCCCACGCCGCAGCGATCGCGGCCTGATCGATCCAATCAATGCGCCATTTTCTGGCTTCGTATTTAAAATTCAGGCCAATATGGATCCACTCCACCGCGATTGTATGGCGTTTCTGCGGATCTGTTCCGGGCGCTTCACGAAGGACATGAGTGTTTACCATCCTCGATTGGGTCGCGCTATTCGTATGACCCGCCCACACCGTGTGTTTGCGCGCGAGCGTGAAACGATGACCGAGGCTGTGCCTGGCGATGTGGTGGGCGTGACCAATCCGGGGCTGTTTGCCATTGGCGATACGCTGTGTGTGGGCGAACCACTGCGCTATGATGCCATACCACGTTTTCCACCGGAACGATTTGCATTCCTGCGCAATACCAATGTTGCCCGCTACAAGCAGTTCACGAAAGGGCTGGAGCAGCTTGAAGCCGAAGGCGTCATCCAGGTACTCTACGACAGCGACAGCCTGCGGCGTGAGCCGATCCTGGCCGCCGTGGGCGATCTGCAATTCGATGTGGTGCAGGCACGCCTGGCCAGCGAGTATGGCGTGGAGACCACGCTGGAACGCTTAGCGTTTGAATGTGCGCGTTGGGTAACTGGCCCGCCGGACGCATTAGAGCGCATCTACTGGCCCTCGCGAAGCATGCGTACCCGCGACCGGCAAGGCGGCCTGGTGGCGCTTTTTCCCTCAGAGTGGGATCTGGCCTACTGTGTGCGCGAGAATCCCGGGGTGACGTTTGTTGGGCAGGGGTAGGGTTGCGAGTGTAGTAACGTGAAAAGAGCCGACGGACGGTAGGGGCGACTGGCCGGTCGCCCCTACAAGCCTATTTTCATGCCGACCGTGTGCGGCGTAGCCGCATGATTATCTCATGTGAAAAGAGGCATGCCGTCTCACCGCAGCGGGCGCAGAGGAACGCAGAGATGGGGCAACGAGCCAGTTGCCTCAACGCCCCCAATTTTCATGCGAACGGTGTGCGAATAATTCACATGGTCATCTGATGATGTGATGCAAGTACGTAAGCCTGATAGCCTGGAATGTTAGGAGGATACTCATGCTGACCCCGGTACAACTGCACGAGGCGATAGCATTGCTGCCCTTCCTCGACAACCCAACCACGCCGCTATGCCGTGATTTCAGTACGCAAACCACACTTCTGCGTTTTCCCGCCGGAACAACGGTCTTTGAAACTGGTGATAGTTGCAATTCTCTTGCTATTCTTGCCACAGGACAGGTGCGCGTGTTTACAATTGGCGAGACAGGCCGCGAAATTACACTCTATCGCTTTGAACGGGGTGAGAGCTGTATCCTGACAACGAGCTGTATTCTCAGTACCCAGCAGTTTCCGGCGATTGCCACCGTCGTGCAGGATGCCGAGGCGTATGTGATACCACACACGACTTTCCAGAATTGGATGAACGAGTTTCAACCCTGGCGTACCTATATTTTTCACCTGCTCTCGCAACGGCTTGCCACGGTGATGGCTGTGATAGATGAGGTTACATTCCGACGTATGGATGCCCGCATTGCCGAGTTGCTGATGCGGCTGCTGCCTGCCGATCAATCACAGCTCAGCCTGACACACCAGCAGATTGCCGCAGAACTCGGAACATCCCGCGAGGTGGTCAGCCGCATTCTGTCAGATTTTGCCGACAGTGGGCTTGTACAACTCGGACGTGGCACGATGACGGTGATAGATCGGCCTGGTCTGACCAGACGAGCAGATAGTCGCTAGTTGTGTGACATTGTCACGGATGGAATGTGCCTGACCTGCTATGTTAGTATTGACAGGACATATGCGGTGGGTATTCGAACCACACGTTTGCTCTCGAAAGACATGTTTCGCCTGCAGCAGCGTGGAATGTTCTATTCTTTTTTTCAAAAAATTTTCCCGTAGGGAAGATTTTTTGAAAAAGATCTGTCTTCCACCCTGCCGCCTGCCGTGAGCTTGTCGAACAGGAGGCGAATAGCTGCCTTTGGATGGACGACTGCGTAACTCGTGTTATTGACAGGACATATGCGGTGAGCATAGAAATCATGAGGTTCTACAATGAAAAAGAATATGGGAACAATTGATCGGGCTGTACGGGTAGTGATTGGGGTTAGTATCGCCATTTTGATTATCACTGGCCAGATTGGCGGTATCCTGGCAATTATTCTGGGTGTACTGGCGGCAATCTTTGTGCTAACCAGCGTGGTAAGCTTCTGCCCGCTCTATGCACCGTTTGGCATTCGCACATGCCCGGCACAGGCTTCCGATAAGCAATAATCAATTTCCTGCGAATATTATGACGCGAAGAGGTACTGTGTACGTATCTTCGCGTCACCTCTTGCCCCCCGCCCCCTGCACGGGGGCCGGAGGCCCCCGCAAAAAAAGTGTTGTCGGTGTGGTGTGGCGGCTTTGCCGTCACACCACACCGACAACACGATGATCTCGGCGGGGCGCAGCCCCGCCAGTACGCGTGGAAGGCAGGAAGCTACCCGCTCTACCGCATCCCGACGCGGTATAATTGTGGCTAATGATACGCCCTGAGCGAGAGGGGAGCAGGGGGTGAGGGTGTATCGCCCAACCAAACGGTACAGTAACCGTAAACCATGTCTTAAGAAGTTATCATTTCTTCACCAGATCTGCTCCTTCACTCCTTGCTAATATTCAAATTATGGAATATACTATCTGTCAGGAACCCGCAGATTCAGGAAACAGAGACGCCAATGGTATCGGAAAAAGACGAACCAACCACTGCGCTCTTCCGCGCATTAATGCATCCCACCCGGCTGGCAATTCTCGACATGCTACGGCCAGGCGAACAGTGTGTGTGTCATATGGAAGCCTACCTGGGCAAGCGGCAGGCCTATATCTCGCAGCAGTTGATGGTATTGCGCGAGGCTGGCCTGGTAGACGATCAACGCGATGGCCTGAATGTCTATTACCGTGTCACCAACCGGCAGGTGTTCGATGTGATCGACCGCGCCAGGGCTATGCTGGGTATTCCGCTTGATGCTGCCTCTGGCAGTGATTTGCTAGAGCAGTGCCCATGCCCAAAGTGCAGCCCGGTTGCCCAGGCCGAGGAGATTGTGCTGGTCGGCTGAGCGGCTCTTTTTTTGATGATTACATTCAATTTTATGAATATTAGACGTGGTTCATGCCTACTTTACAGTTTGGTTCGACGATACGCCCTCACCCCCTGCCCCCCTCTCCCTCAGGGTGAGGGGGGAGACTCACACGGGTAGGTTTTTTGGCCGGATCGCATCCCAAAGGGATCGGTAGGGGCAACCCCCCGTGGTTGCCCCAGGCGGCGTTTCTGGCATCAGGACGGCCTGGGGCAGGCACGGGGGCCTGCCCCTACGGAAAAAACCTACCCCTGCGAGGAGGGGGGAGATGGGGCATCCTG
>RRYU01001112.1_pt1 | contig 39334 bp, 31 predicted proteins | sample 2162651 | NCBI WGS metagenome assembly RRYU01 (sample SAMN10267283, study PRJNA491782) | microbial mat metagenome | isolation source: biomat in the production well | place: Japan: Minami-Kanto gas field, natural gas well KTG3 | collected 2017-06
CCGCTATCCAGTTCGCTCTGCGGGATCTGCACAAAGTAGACGCCTGGTTCGAGGTTGCTGAACTGATACAGCCCACTGGCATTGGTCTGGGTTGTACCTGCTGGCGTATCGGTGGCCGGGTCGAACAAGCCGTCGCCCTCGTCACGGTAGAGATTCACCGTCACATTCGCAAACACTGGCTCGCCCGTGTCGAACAGACCGTTGTTATTCTGGTCGTGCCAGACCAGGTTGCCCAGGGTGAGCGGGTGATAGAAGCCAAAGTCGACGGTCATATTGGCCTGACCGTCAGGGGCGCCCTGGTCGCCGGGGCCAGCGTCACTCTCGCCGATTGGCTCATCGGCTGTGCCAGGGCCAAGCGTGACCACCTGGCTGCGCACATAGTTAGCAAGAGAGAGATCGACGCCGTTGTCGTTGCTATCACCATCGGTGTTGGGATCGGGTTCTTCTGCCGAACCGGTACTGCTGACATAGCCTGCGGGTATGCCGACCTCGACGAGATAATCGCCAGCAATCAGGCCATCAAAGCGATAGTAGCCGTCGGTATCGGTCTGGATCGTCCAGGGTTGGACACCGGCCTGGTTCGGGTCATCGATAGGAGTGCCTGTACCGTCAAGCAGCGCAACCGTCACGCTGGACAGACCGGGGTTTAGCCCATCGGCGGGGTTGATAGCGCCACTATTATCGGCATCCAGCCAGACGCGATTGCCCAGGCTGTAGGTTGGACTCACATCGATCAAGTAGTCCTCCACCTCACCATCGGAAGCCGGGCCGTCGGAACTCAGGGTGGCATCGGTGCTAAGGCGGAAACGTGCGCCCAGGCTCTGGGTTGTGTCGGCAGAGATGGGCACACTGAAAGTAAGCGTGACATCGCCTGTCGTTCCGGTTGGCACGGCAACAGTAGCCGTTTCGCCGGGGGTGGTAAAGGCTCCATCACCATCGAAGTCGATAAAGCCATAGAGCGTGGCCGCTGTGCCAGTAGTGTTCTGCACCGCCACGGTGACAACGGCAGGACGCCCCGCATTGAAGTCTGGCAGCGTTACGCCATCCTCATCATCAGGCGTGCCAGTAGTATCGTCTCCTTCAGCTAATCCATCGGGCTGACCATCAGCCTCATCATCGATATATGCACCGATGAGCAACCCGGTACGAATGGGATGGCTGGGACCAGTGGGGCCGTTGGTGTTGTAGTCAGGCGTACCAGTCACCGTGCCGTCGGGCAGGTCGCCCCAGTCGGTGTTAATCTGTGTGAAACCAAAGTCGTAGGTATGATTATTATACCCGGCCCCGGCCAGATCGTCGTAGGGGATAGTATAGACAGCGTTTGTACCGCTGGAAGTGCCATCAGAGTCGCGGCTATCGCCATTAGCGGTTGCGTCGGTATTGGCACTGGTCAAAGTCAGCCCGTTGAGATCAGGTTGCTGTGAGCCGCCGGAGGCATTGGGGATGCGGATTTGATACTCTGAATCGCCACCAGACGTACCAGTATATGGACGGATACCGATGCCGCCATCATGGATCACATTATCGTTCGCGTTGGCGTCAGAAGCATTCGTGCCACTGGTGAAGTAGTACTCGCCAGCAGCGTTAGTCGTGGCAATACCAATACGGCTGCCATTACGCCATAGCTCAACCGTCACATTCGCTAAGGGCGGCTCATCGGGGTCTTGTACACCGTTGCCATTGCTGTCTTGCCAGACGCGATTACCGATCTCGATGGGGGCCTGGTCACAGAGCAGTTCAACATCGCCAAGGCCGACAGCTTTGCCATGGCTGGCGGGGCGATCTACAACGCCTGTGCCAATAACCTCGTCGCGAGTGAATACAAAGTAGTTGTCATTCAGGATGCCATCGTCTGCACCATACCAGCGCAATCCACCCGATCGGTAGTCGTTAGAACCGCCAATGCGGGTTGGATCGAAAACCGTTGCGACGAGTTCCCGTTTTCCAGGATGCAAAGCCAGGCCACCTACATTCACTTCCTGGTGTGAGTCCTTATAATCGTCCTGTCCATAGAATTCGCCACCGCCAGGCCCCTCGCCATTGCCAGAATCGCTGCCAGTAAGACCACCTGGACAAGAACCGTTATCCTCGAGTATGAAGCCACCAGCAGGGTTCTTACACAGGCGCACAACCTCGCCGCCAGCAACACCCTCATAGAACTGAGTGTCGCCGAGAACCGGACTGTAGTTGTCATTGCCTAACTGCAATCCACCGCGATCGATGAAGGCGGCAACCATAGAACCATCAGTGTCAAACTCAATGGCGCTCAAAATCGGCTGACCATACATCGTCTGGCCAAAGGGGCCACCGTCTGGGGCAGGCATCGGTGCACCAATGTCGCTCCACTCATTGATCCAGGGCAACCAGTTGGTTCTGGGATTGGTGGCATTGCTAAAAAAACCACGCTGATAGTCCAGTGCGAAATCATATACCAGCGTGAAGCTACCAACAGCTCCGGCAGGGTCGTGGCGGTAGATATAAGCCCTCAAGTCAGTTGGATCAATGTTTTTACCAACGTAGGGCAGCTCGCCGGAACAAACACCACCGATGTAGACCTGTCCGCCGTAGGCTTTCACTGCCCATGGCCGGAACACACCTTCGGTACAGGCCACCGTGGGCATCGGGTGGACAGTAATGTCGGCGGCAGTGGGTGTTGTAGCGGGTATGCCAATCTGGATCTCGATGAGTGAGCGAGTACTCAGGTTCATTACCCAGAGTGTACTTTCATCCTCCGAGAGCGAAATACCACCTATACCAAATTTACCCACCGCATCAAAGGTATTGGGATCACGATTAGGGTCACCAGCACCAGCAGTCAGACGGTCAGGATCGCTAACTGTGCTGGGGCCACGTGGGTCAGTGCCGACAGCGGTGTTAGCTGGAAAGCCCGGGGTATTGAGGTCAACCAGCAGACTCGTGTTGATGGCCCCGGTTGGGGCAACACGGTAGATCGCACCGGGGCCATTGGGGCCTAAACCGGTGTGTCGGCGCAGCACTGCAGAAGCCAGGAGTGTCTGGCTGGAACGCTGATAAACAATGCCCCAGGTTGCGCCAATCTGTCCGCCAGTCGCACGGGGATTATTGTTAGCCGGGCCATCTGTTGGCGGTGTGTACGGTACAGTTACCAATGTAGTCAAGTCGGTAGGATCGGGGCTACCGCCCGCCAGCATCGGATCGCCGTTGCTATAGCAGCTCGATGCAATATCTGGATTGTCCTGACAATACTCTGCTGGATTGTGCAGGGCAAAATCGACATTGGCCGAATTGCCGTCGGGCACAAACTGGACACTGGTGCCATTGTTTGTACCAAATGCACCAGGCTGCAAATAGGCTGGCCAGCCACTAAACTCGATGCGGTAGGGGCCGGTTCCGGTTGCATTCAAGGTATATGAGCCGATAGCTGGCGTATTTGCGCCAGTACAGCCCTGTCCGGCTGGATTGTTGTTGCCCAGACAGAGCGTAGCAAAGCTGGTTGTGCTGCCCTGTGGGTTCCCCGCACTGTCGTAGATTGTAGCAGTAATGTCACCAACACCCGGCTCGTTGGTGTCGCGGATGCCATTGGCGTTGAGGTCGCGGAAAACCGTGCCGCTTTGAGTACCGCTGGCCTGGGCAATTTGCCACGGATGTAAGCCTGCTACTGCTCCAGTTCCTATAACCAGGAGTGTGATGAGCCAGAAAGCGGTGATTTTGTTTCTTAGTAAGTGCATGTGTTTCCTCGTGCTTGTGAAGATGGAATGTACTGATAGGATGGGCTTGAAATTCCGGCCCGTTGCAGATTGCCAACCGTGCGTGTAGGGGAATAGAAAACGACATGTCTCCCGCCGACTTGCTGCCTGATGGGTTGGCAGCAACCCCTGTGAATTCCAATGGTATGCGATAAAATATCTGGATTTTTCATAATTATACTAGATCTATATATTGATCCAGACAGACGATAGATAGTGTAGTAAATCGCGGGTAGCGCTTAGTGTTAGCGCTTGACTCACATGCTGCCCTGAAATGTAATCACAAACCATGATATATAGTGAAGAGATTTTGGAGAGATTGCGTGCAGATTTTATGCATTTTCTCTCTATACCATTAGCCGGTTACTGGACGCCTTGCAGAAATCGCCTGAAGGCGGCGCTACGGGTACATTCCTGGACTTTGTTTGACACGGTTCTGGCGTCTTCTCTATATCCTCGTGTGCCTCTGTGGTTTATCTGGTATGCTTGAATGTAAACTACTTACTTTACTGCTTCTGGATCGCTAAAACGCGGGTCGCTCAGGGCGTCCTGGTCGGTCAAGGACGCTAGAAACGCCAGCAGGTGCTGACGGTCAGTATCACTAAGACCAAAGCCAGCGATCAGATCATGGCGGGCCGCAGCTCGTTGTGGTTCAGAGCCAGTCCCGTGCCAGCCACCGGATGCATAAAAGTCGATAACAGAATCAAGTGTGGGCAGGCTGCCATCGTGCATGTAGGGTGCGGTAACGGCAACGTTACGTAAGGGTGGCACCCGAAAACGATAGGCATCGCCGGGTTGGTCGGTCTGCTCGGCCAGGCCGCGATCCGGACTGTACCCGGCCCCGGTGGCCAGGAAATCCAGGCTGTTCCAACGGGGTGGATCTGCACGTTCGGGCGGAACCAGGTCGACATGGCAGTGACCGCAGGCCAGGCCCGCTGAGAAGAACAGTTGCATGCCGTGCTGTGCAGATGGCGAGAGCGCGGTCTGATCGCCCTGATAGACAAAGCGGTCATAGGGGCTGTTGCGGGCCACCAGGGTGCGCTCAAAGGCGGCAATGGCTGTGATGATCTGCGCCCAGCGAATGGGATCAGCATCGTCGGGAAAAGCGCTGGTGAAACGCCTGACTGTGGCCGGGTCGCGCTGCAATCGGGCAAGTATTTCGCTACGCTGCGTGGCTGCGCCCATCTCGATGGGATGCTGGCTAAACAGCGGCGTGGACATCTGTTGCTCCAGGCTAGTGATTGTGGGGTCGGCCCAGGTCAGTCTGGTAAGATAGCCGACATTGAACAGGGAAGGGGCATTGCGGGTCAGTGGCTCACCGGTAGCGCCCACAGGCAGGGGTTGCCCATCAGTGAAGGCCAGTTCCGGGCGATGACACGTTGCGCAGGCTATCGTCTGATTGGCGGAAAGACGCTGGTCATAGAAGAGGTAGTGTCCCAGTTGAATCACGTCTGCCTGGTTGCTGGCCTGCGGTGGTGGCGCAACACCGTCTGGCAAATGCCAGACATAGACAGATGGCTCTGGCTGGCTACAGCTAACGCAGAGAACTATGAATGTCAGAAGGGTTGCCAGGTGGCAAATCGACATAGATATTCTTTCCAGGGCTGTTCGTAATTGCATATGGTTGGTATGAAAATGGTCGGGTACAGGCGGGTACGGGCGACATATATGTCGCCCGTACCCGCCTGTACCGGTTGGCTATTTTCAGGTTAGACATGGTTCATGCTTACTGTACCGTTTGGTTCGACGATGCGCCCTCTCCCCCCTGCCCCCCTCTCCCTCAGGGAGAGGGGGGAGATGGGGCGTCCTGGCGGCACACGCTGCGCGTGTGCCGCCAGGACGCCCCGTCTGGTTCCCCCGCCCTTTGCAGGGGCGGGGGCCAGGGGGTGGGGTGATTCACGCCACCAATCTGTCTGTGATAGGTACAGTAAAAGTGGTCAATCTGGAACCTTGTCTTAGTTCAGGTGTTGTTACGGTACGACCATTTGATTATATAATGTGCCTGGAACCAGGGGATTACCAGGAGTCATAGGACATGGTGAAGTTTCTGATCATTGCGCTGATGGTGCTGTTGATCATAACAGCCTGTGGGCCAACAACTGATGTACCGGTGACTGCCCCCACCGGGTCACGTAGCCCGGTGACACGGGCCAGTCCGACGCCAGGCGATCCAGGGCAACTGGTAGAACGTGGCACACCCGTACCTGATACGCTGCCGCTGCTGGCGACACGTATTGCCCGGGTAGAAAGTATGCTAGCGCAGCCGCAGCCCATTCTGACGCTTGATACGCTGGATGAAACAGCCCGGTCGGCCCAGGATCTGGCCATCCGCGATGAGCGCGTGCTGGCGCATGTGTATACGTCTGACGGCCAGCCCATGCGTGTGGAAGTGTTTGGAATCTATGCGCTCAGTCCGGGCGATGTGACGCCCACCACCATGGCTTGCGAGGCTGGCGCATGTCAGCGCGTCGAGCTGTATAATTTCGGCGAAAATAAAACAATTCTGGCCGTAGTTGATCTAAATACGCAGACAGTTGTTGATGTGACAATTTTGCCAGAAACGCAGCCCACGGTTGTGCCGCAGCATCTGATCGATCTGGGGGCGCAGATTGCCCTGGCCGCGCCGGAGGTACGTGCCGAGTTAGGCTTAGAGCCAGATGAGGCGATGATCAACCAGCCGCAGATGAAGGTACAGTTTCAGGCCACCGCCTGTGAGCGTTCGCGCCATCTGTGTGTGGCGCCGATCTTTGTGTGGGGCGCACGGGCCTTGTGGGTGATTGTGGATCTGACAGAGTATACTATTATCGGGCTGCGCTGGACTGACCTGGGCGATGCGAGCCGCATGCCTGTCACCGAGCAGCGCCTGCAGGATGACATTGTCACCAGTATGTATTGTCAGCAGGAAACCGAACTGGCACGTGATGGCTGGGAATTGAACTATCTGCTGACGAATTCCGATGGTTTGCGTATCTCTGATGTGCGTTTCGATGGCAAGCCAGTGCTAGAGAGTGCCAAACTGGTTGATATTCATATTAATTATTCATCCCAGGAGGGCTTTGGCTATAGCGACGCGCTGGGTTGTCCAGTTTTCTCGACGGCGGCGGTAGTTGCCTGGAACGGGCCAGTGGTCGAGGCGATCAGTGGGCCAGACGGTGACACCGGATTTGCGCTGGTGCAGCGCTTTCGCAGTGAGTTCTGGCCAGTGCCCTGCAACTATGCCTATGTGCAGCGTTATGAGTTTTATCCTGACGGGCGTTTTCGCGTGGTGCTGGTGAATGAAGGCCGTGGCTGTGGCAACGACGGCACCTATCGCCCGATTATGCGCATTGCGCCAGCAGCTTCCCATGCCAGTTTTGCCGAGTGGAATGGTAGCGACTGGCAGGCATGGGACAGTGAGGGATGGCAATTGCAGCAAGATACAACGGCCTATACGCCGCAGGGCTACCAGTATCGTATCGCTGATAGCACTGGCGCTGGTTGGTATATCGAGCCTGGCCAGGGGCAGTTCGGCGATAGTGGCCGTGGCGACAATGCGTATGTGTATGTGAGTCGTGCGCATGCGGATCAGGACGAGGGCGCAAGTGATCTGGCTACGCTGGGCGATTGTTGCAACAGCGATGAACATCAGGGGCCGGAACGCTTTATTGCGCCAGCCGAGGATCTGGGCGATGGGCCGCTGGTGATCTGGTATGTGCCGCAGTTGAAAAACTCCGACCAACCCGGGGCCGAGTATTGCTGGGCGGACTCTGTGTTGCAGGATGGCGTGTTTGTACCCCAGATCTGGCCGTGTGCGTCCGGACCGATGTTTGTGCCGGTGGGCGATTAAAAAAAGTAGAGCGTAGAAATTCGAGAACCAGTATGCCCCGGAAAAGTCACTCGCCGCATAACAAGCCCCAACGTGGCAAACATAAAACAACATCATCCTCGTCTCGCAGCAGTGCCCAACAACCAGGATCGCTGGCCTGGCTGGCGCTGGTGCTAGTATTGCTGGCAGGCATTGGCGGGCTGGGGTGGTGGCTACTACGGGGGCAGGCCGTGGGTAGGAATCAGGTAGACCAGTCACCTGTCACAACGATAGGTGGCGTTATGGATTGTCGCGGCATACCGCGTTTCAGCGAACGTTTGGGCTATACCGACCGCCTGGGTATTAGTACCAGCGAACGTACCATGGTGGGCCTGGTAATCTTCGATGCACGTGTGCCGCTTGATGCCGACCTGGCGCAGCGCGACCTGCACCAGGAGCCGTCGTGGGATGCGGCGGGCACACTGGGGTCGTTTGTGCTGGATCGGCAGGGCCATATCTACACAGCCCCGGTACCGCGTACGGCGGTGAGTGATAATCCGCCCGGTACGCAGAATACAATCTATCGTGTGGATAGCGACAGCGGCGAGTTAGCAGCCGCTATCACCTTATCGGACGCGCCGCCGATATCTGAACAGAATCCCTTTGGCATCCTGGGGCTAACCTATGATTGCGATCAGGATGCGCTATATGTTAGCAGTGTGGCCGGATCGACCCTGACGGAAGAACGTGGTCGCATCATCCGGGTGGATCTGGCAAGCGGTGCAACTAGCGAGGAAGTGGTTGGTGTCGATGCGATTGGTCTGGGGGTGTTTCGCGGCGTACACGGCAAACGGCTCTATTTTGGCCTGGCACGCGAGTCGGCGTTGGCATCGGTGGCGTTGGACGATGCTGGCCATGCGCTGGGCGAGATTCGCACCGAACTGGCGCTGGGCGATGTGGCTCCCGGCATTGGCGAGCCAAAAGTGCGCCGGATCAGCTTTGATCAGGATACCATGACGCTCTATATTGTGCCGTTTAACTTTAACCTGCGGGCTGTTTCGGAACAGCAACAGGTGATTGTTCGCTATAGGTACAATGCGCAGACTGATACATGGGAACCGTTATAAGCGCAAGGCGCAGAATGCACACCCAACTACACACCATGAAACCCGCATGTCATTCCTCACGCCGCCAGTATGAAAAGATCATATCTAACACAAAACATGCTAAAACACCTTCTACATCATGTACTCCACCGGCGTGCGCAAGGGCTGGCCCGCTGGATCGCGCCCCATTTGCCGCAGCACGGCTATGCTGCCGATATTGGTGCCGGAACTGGCCATAACACCCACGCATTGCGCCAGCGCACCGGTCTTACCTTTATCGACATCGACGTGGTCAATATGCGTGTGGTTCCCGGCCAGGCTGTGCTGTTTGACGGTACCACGCTGCCCTTTGCCGACCAGAGCTTTACCTGTGCCTGTTTGATCTTTGTCTTACCCTATGTAGCCCGGCCGTTACCCTTGCTGCAAGAGGTATATCGGATAACAGATGGGCCGGTTTTTGTTGTGCAATCAACCTACAGTGGGCCGGTGGGTGAACAGATCCTGGGTATCTACGATTATGTATGGGGGCCGGTGGCATTCCAGGTTGCGCGGGCAACCGGCCTGATCACTACACCTTCCCACGCCCTGCAATGTCGGACATTCTACACCCGCCCGAATCTAAGCGCACTCTTTCGTGCGGCCGGGTTTCATGTGCATCTGCTTGACTCGTGGCCCTGGCACGTTGTTCCTGTATACTACGACCTGTTTTGCCTGGAAAGATAATGCTATCATGCAGACGCCTAAAGAGATCTCAGTCATTATTCCTGCTCGGAACGAAGCTGCCTTGATCAGTTCTGTGTTGGATGCTGTGCTTGCATCGGTTCGGATCTTGCCCACTTGTGGGCCTGCCAATCATCTCCCTGATCTACCTATTCATCTCGACACCACTGCTGCGGAAATTATTGTCATCGATAATGAGAGTACCGACCAAACACCTGCGATTGTCCAGGATTATGCCAATCGCTATGGTGTGCATCTGCTGCACTGCTCCATCCCGTTTGCGGCATCTGCCCGCAATCACGGCGTAGCCGCATCGCGTGGACGCATTCTGGTGTTTGTCGATGCAGATACGCTCATCCCACCTACGGCACTTTGTCATATAATGGATCTATGTAGTCGGCGTGGGTATATCGCCGGTATTACCCGGCTGGCATCACTCGAACACAGCATACGCGCTTCTATCTGGTGGACTTTCTGGGAGCAAGTGCGCCGGCTGCCTCTGGCGCGGGCCAAAGCCATGCCAGCCCTGATGTTCTGTACACGCATGGCCTTCGAGCAGTTTGGCCCGTTCGATGAGCGTGTGCGTATCGGCGAGGAGTGGCCGATCCTGGCGGGGGTGTATCGTACGCGCCAATCGCAGTTTATCTACGACCGTACCCTGACCGCGCTGACATCCAGTCGTCGCATGGAGTTACAGGAATATGGCTATCTACGCACCCTTGCCAAATATGTCTGGGCCGTGTTGCATCCCAGTGGACGGGTTGCCTATACTGATCACCTGCGCCATACGCAGGAATCCCAACGTGCGGGCACCATGATCGATGGGAGACGGTGAACCGTATGTTTTGAAAGGCAGTGGTTCATGGTGCTTGATCCACGATCCATATGCCATCGTATCAAATGTAGCGTAGGGCGAACCGTAGATTGTCTGCCGCTGAACCATGTTATCTATGAGCAGACTTCATCGGGGAGGTTCTACCGCAAAGCACGGCACTGGTATGGCGACCAGCTTATCCAGGCCAGCAGTCTGTTGGGCATGCCCTTTGCCATTCTGCCCCAACGCGACTGGTTTGCACGTGAACAAGACATTCATCGCCAGGTCTATGGCGAAGACGTGCTGGTCGATGCCAACGGCTACCTGGTTATGCCTGCCCGTCCCGGCCAGCAACTGGCCACCTTTCTCGACGACCCGGATCATGATCAACAGACAAAATTCCAGGCGTTGGCATGTGTTGTCGGGGCACTATGGGAATTGCATCAACTGGTTGTTATCGAGCGGTGCGGCGTATACCGGCTTTTCAGTCATGCCGATGCCATTGTTGCCAATGTAACATACGACCTGGCAACGGATACAGCCTGGTGGTTTGACTTTGAGACGATCCACCCGGCGGATCGACCCCTGGCCTGGCGGCGGGCCGATGATCTGCGCGCGCTGGCCTATTCGGCTGCCGCCCATCTGCCATTGCCAGCAGCCGTGCATCTGGCAGAACTGGTGATTTCTGCCTATTCTAATCAAAATGCTTTGCATGAACTGGCTGGCATAGCCGCGACCTTACAGCATTGCCCCGGCATCTTCCACCTGGGACAGACCCATATTGACTATGAGCGTAGCCAGGTATTGCACCAGAGCTTTCGGCAGATCATTCATCCTGGGTAAGAAACTCGCGCACCAGGCGATGATACTCCTCTGGTTGTTCCAGCATAGGCAGATGACCACACTGATCAATCCAGGCTTGCTGGCAGTTCTGCATCAAGTGTGCTACGACACGCATACCCGAAGGCAGCATAATTGCGTCTTGATGACATCCGATTAGCAACGTCGAAGCAGTCACTTGCTCAAGTGCCGCCGAGATAACCGGGCTACCTGAGCTAAGTGCCCCTTCCAGAGCGGTACGTCGATCCATGCGCAAGAAGTCGGCCACTCCTTCGCGCAACATAGCTTCATCGGCGGGAAGATGATAAAAGAAACGTGACGCCATTGCCCGATAGATCGGCTGCATACTGCCCATGCGTGTCATCCAGGGCTGCCACAGCGTCATCCAGGGTTCCCACAAAACCATCCAGGGCTGCCACAGCGCCATCCACATACCCACCTGCCTGTGGGCCTGTTCAACCATACGCCGTTCCAGTTCAGTACGGAACGTACTGAAGCAGGTAAGCACCAGCCGCCCTACCCGGTCAGGCCAGTAGGCTGCAATATAGGCTGCTATCGCTGCGCCAAAGGAATGCCCATTCAGGTCGAACTTGTCTATTCCGAGCGTATCGGCAAATTCAATCAACAGTGCTGCCAGTCGTTCGGCACTTGGTGCGTCGCTCAATGGTGGACTCTCACCGTAGCCTGGCAGATCTGGCGCATAGATACTGCGTATATTCGTGAGGTGTTCCAGCGTGCTTTGCCAGTTACGCGAAGATCCACCCCAACCATGTATCAATAACAGCGGTGGCCCCGTTCCTGTATGGCGATAGAAAACTGGCCCGCTAGAAAGTGTTAATTGCTGCATGAAACAGGAAGCACTCACAGTATGTTTGTAGAGGAAATATCTTGATGCCTGCTATTATAGCATACCTGAACTACCACGTGTTTATACCTTTCTGAAGCCGCAAAGAGGCTTTAAAGGGATGGGACATTCGTTAATAGTTTTATACCGTCCACTGTGCGCCTGGTTACGCTTTGCGCTGTGCTGCCGGTATGATGTAAAATATGTCTGTCAAAATAGTGTGCTGTTTCACAACGTATTATGATAGTATCTTCTACCATAAGCGGCACGCCGCATACTGTACTTTATTCTGATGCGGTACAGAGGGCTATGCGTTACCCACACATCGGGGGTGCGGGAGCCGGAGGCTCCCGCAAAAAGAATACGTTTCGGTTTGTTTTGGCGGCTTTGCCGCCAAAACAAACCGAAACGTATTGATCTCGGCGGGGCGCAGCCCCGCCGGTACACGTGGCGTGTGCGGCAGCATGGCTATCGCACGCCAAAAACGTTTGTCTCGCTTCTAGTTGTGCTTTGCGCGTAAGAAAGGAATTCCATGAAAACATACACACGCTGGTTGATCACGTTTGGGGTTGCTTTACTGGTTATTGGTCTGTCTGCCTGTGGTGGTGAACCTCAGGCGTTCGTTGAGGTACGCGATCCCTGGATCCGTGCCGCTGTCGCGACCGGAAGTGGTACATCAGATAGCATGGGCGAGGACTCCGGGACAATGGACGAAAGTATGGCCAGCGGTGGCACCAGTGCCGCCTATATGATTCTGATCAACAATAGTGATGAGGCCGACCGACTGATCAGTGCCACAACCGATGTTGCTGAGACGGTCGAGTTGCATATCTCTGAAATGGCTGATGATGGTGTCATGAGTATGCGCCCGGTCGAGAACATCGAAATACCTGCCAATAGTCAGGTTGAACTCCAACCGGGCGGCCTGCATATCATGCTCATCGGTCTGACCCAGAACTTGAATGACGGCGATACAGTCAATCTTACGCTCAACATGGAAAATATGGGCATAATTGATCTTGCCGTACCGGTGCGCCAGCCATAATCGAGGCGGGCGGCGGGGCGTTGTTCTTACTCTTGGCTGCCCCCGCCGTCCGCAAAATCAACAGAAAGACGCTTATGCTCCAGCGACTCTCATTGCTCCTGGCCATCGGCTTACTCCTCGTCGCCTGTGGCCCCGGTTCGCAGGCAGACGATGCTGTGCCGATAACCGGCGAACTCTTATTTAATCAGACCAATCAGATCATACCAGGCGCACCTTCTTGTCGATCCTGCCACGTAATCGAAGCCGGGGCTGCTCCGGTAGTAGGTCCCAATTTACATGGGATCGCCACGATCGCCGGAACACGCGTACCCGACCAGACGGCTGATGTCTATCTACGCACTTCAATTGTTGCCCCCAACGACTATCTCGTTGAAGGGTATCAGTCCGGTATTATGCCACGTACCTATGGCGATCTATTGACCGCAGATCAGATCGAGGCTCTGGTCAACTATATGTTAACCCTGGAGTAGACCAGATGAGGTGTTATGCTAAAACTATTCCTTGTGCTTTTCCTGGTATCCCTGGTGCTGGCTGGTTGTGGCGGTACATCGGCATCATCAGACGCACCCATGGATCAGATGCACAGCACGCCTGTCGAACCACCCCGCCCAATCACTGACTTTACGCTCCCCAGTCATACCGGCCAGCTACTCAGCTTGAGTGAGCTGCAGGGCAAAATCGTGCTGATTTACTTTGGCTACACCTTCTGCCCAGATGTCTGCCCGGCTACCCTGGCTGAATTTGTACATGTCAAGCGCGCTCTGGGTGATGATGCTAACCAGGTGGCATTTGCCTTTATCAGTGTCGACGGTGAGCGTGATACGCCCGAGGTGCTGGCTCGCTATATGCAGGCTTTCGACCCCGACTTTATTGCTCTCCAGGGCGATGACCGCACCCTGCGCAAGATCAGTAACGACTTTGGCCTGTATTATCAGAAACGCAATGTTGAGGATAGTAGCGCCGGTTATCTGGTCGACCATTCTGCCGCAACGTATATGCTCGACGACCAGGGCCGGATGATTTTTGTCTATTCGTTCGGCACACCACCAGAGGTTATCACATCCGACATTCGTACTGTCCTTCATGCTGAGTGACCAGGAGGGGCGGTTCGCGAACCGCCCTTACTCCTGCGCGCCCCTACGCTATCTTCTCGTTCGCATGCACAACCAGCACCGGGCAGTGTGCCCTCTGCGCCACAACATTACTCACACTTCCCAGCAATAACCCGGCCAGTTGACCATGTCCACGCGAACCGATGATAATCAGATCGCACTGCTCTACCTCGGCCACACGCAAAATTGCTGGCGCCGCTGGTCCCTGCAGCAGTTGCTCTTCAACTGCCACAACATCGCCTACCTGCGTACGCGCCGCCTCCAGCAGCGAGCGCCCGATCAACATACGCGACTCAAGCATATTCTCGTAAAATGGTGTGCCCAGGAAATCCGAGATGTGGGGAAAGGCATGCAGCAAACACAGGGTTGCATCATAACGTCTGGCCATGTCGATAGCCATATCAAGCGCATAGCGCGCATGCTCCGACCCGTCTATGCCAACGAGTATCTTGTGAAACATAGCTTCCTCGCTTTCGTTGTATGTACATCCTTGTACAACATTCCAGCATACTACGCAGCCTTTGTCTTGTGGTGAAAAAGCTGTTTACGATACGGGAAGATTTCGCAATTGTGCGGTATAATACTCACACACGTCTACTTAATTAATAGAAGGAGCTCCATGTGACCAACCGACAGGGTCGTCGGCGCGCTGCCCTCTTTGTCACCTGCCTGGTTGATACTCTCTTTCCCGAAATCGGTCAGGCCACTGTTGCACTCCTCGAAGGCCAGGGCGTAGAGGTTCATGTTCCTACCGGGTTGACCTGCTGTGGCCAGATGGCCTTCAATGGCGGGCACCGCGATGAGGCCTATAGTGTTGCCGGGCGTACGATTGAAGTTCTGCGCGGCCAGGGCGATGTCATTCTGCCATCCGGTTCGTGTGGTGCAATGATCCGTCACCTCTACCATGAACTGTTTCATGGTACACCCCACCAGCAGGCTGCCGAGGAGTTGATCAGCCGTACCTATGAACTAACCGAGTATCTGGTTGATATCCTGGGTGTTAGCGATGTCGGTGCAAGCTACCATGGGCGCATTACCTACCACGATGCCTGCCATGGCTTGCGCTTTCTGGGAATACAACAGCAGAGCCGCACGCTGCTTGCCCACGTTGCCGGGGCCGAACTGGTTGCCCTGCCCGGCGTTAACGAGTGTTGTGGTTTTGGCGGCATGTTTGCCGTTAAGCAACCTCGCCTCTCCGAGGCTATGCTGGCTCGGAAGCTTGTGAATATCAATGCAACCTCTGCCGATCTGGTGGTGGTTGGCGATGCCAGTTGTATGATGCAGATGGCTGGTGGCCTGAGCCGCCATGGTTCGCATACGCGCGCCCGCCATATCGCTGAACTTCTGGCTAATATGGTCGATGCACGCTAGTGCGCTTTCAGCACGGGCATATAGGCCATAGGTTAGAGGGAAGATTGCTTGCATTGGCTCATTTCCTTTAGCTCATCGCCTATCGCCTGCAGGGAGATATAGATGACCACACAGACGATACCCTTCTTTGAACGCGTCGATGATGCCATGCACGACGAGATGCTGCAAACTGCCATCGGGCGCTCGTCGTCGCGTTTTATTACTAATCGTGCCAATGCCCTCGCCGCTCTGACCGACGAGGCCAGCCTGCGCGACCAGGCTCGGGCTATGCGGGCGAAAGCCCTGGCGCATCTGGACGAGTTGTTGTCCCGTCTTGCCGAAAATGTGGAAGCCCATGGCGGCCACGTCTGCTGGGCCGAAACGGGCGATGATGTCAGTCATTATATTGCCAACCTGGCAAAAGCTCGCGATGTAAAGCTGATCGTCAAGTCTAAGTCGATGGCATCCGAGGAGATCCATCTGAACCATGCGCTTGAAGCCGTCGGTCTGGAAATAGCCGAAACGGATCTGGGGGAGTATATCATCCAACTGGCTGGTGAGACGCCTTCGCATATCATCGCGCCAGCGATCCATAAAACCCGTGAACAGGTTAGCGCCCTCTTTGAGCAGCATCTGGGCATGCCTCCTACCGAGGACGTTCCCACTATGACGCGTACAGCCCGCGAGGCGCTGCGCCAACGCTTCCTGCAGGCAGATATGGGCATCAGCGGCGTTAACTTTGGTGTGGCCGATAGCGGGGCCATTGCTCTGGTGACAAACGAAGGCAATGGTCGCCTGACAACCACAGTACCGCGTATCCATGTGGCGATCATGGGTATCGAACGTATGGTCGAGTCGCTCGACGACCTGGGCATTATGCTGCAGGTGCTGGCCCGCTCGGCCACCGGCCAGAAGCTCTCGGTTTATACCACGCTCATCAGTGGCCCCGCTCGTCCCCACGAACCCGATGGCCCTGAAGAGTTTCATCTCATTCTGCTCGACAACGGACGCTCAAAAATCCTGGGCAGTCAATATGCCGAATCACTGATGTGCATCCGTTGTGGCGCATGCCTGAATATTTGCCCGGTCTACCAGACCATCGGCGGCCATGCGTATGGTGGTGTCTATCCTGGCCCGATTGGGGCGGTTCTGACCCCGTTGCTTCAGCCCGATGTCACCGACCAGCACCAGTTGCCCTATGCCAGTAGCCTTTGCGGCGCATGCCAGGAAGTCTGCCCGGTACGTATCGCCATTCCCGACATGCTTTTGCGTCTGCGCGCCGACGCAGTCAAGTCCGGCAAGGCTGCCCTGGGCGAAGAACTTGCTATGCGTGGCTGGCAGGCGATGATGGGCAATCCAGCCCTCTATCGCGCTGGCAGCAAACTGGCCGGCCTGGGCAGCCAGCTTGTTGCCCCCAATCGTACTATGCGCCATCTGCCGCCACCAATGAACGCCTGGACCCAAGAGCGCGATTTTCCTGGTTTTGCGCGCCAGAACTTTAGTAGCTGGTGGGAACAACGCCAGAAAGCTGCAAAACAGGAGGCAGACGATGCAAAACACCGACGGTAGCCAGAATACGCCATCGGCTGAAGCCTTTCAACCCGTACTCTCCCATCACCAACTAGCGCGCAACCGCATCCTGTCCAACATCCGCGCCGGTCTGCGCGAACAGGGGCCAGAACTGCAACGCATTGCCGCCAGTGCTTCCCATATCCCTCCGCCGTCTGTGCATCCACCGGTCGATGATCTGGTGCAGCAGTTTATCAGCGAGTTGACGAAACTTGAAGGCAAGGCCTACCATTGTGCCGATGACCAGGCCGCGCTGACGATCATTCGCCAGATTCTGGAAGCCAACCAGTCCCAGAGCGTGATTACCTGGAAACTTGATCTGATCAGCCTGCCCGGTCTGGCTGCATTGCTGTCTGATATGGGCATTACCCAGGCCGACAGTCAGGTAGCTCACACCGGCAACGAACGTGCCGCCCGGCTGCAAACATTAGAACCTGTACCTGTCTGTATCTCCGGGGCTGAATACGCCATTGCCGAAAGCGGCTCGATTGTGGTCATCAGCGACCGCGACAAAGGCCGGCTGGCCTCGCTGCTCGCACCCATCCATATTGCCATCGTGCCGGTTGCATTAATTCACCGTGGCCTCGGCGACGCCCTGGCCGCCATTCGCCAGCAGTATGGCCCCGAACTCTTTGCTAACCACAGCAATCTAACTATTATCACCGGCCCTAGCCGCACTGCCGACATCGAACTGACGCTGACGCTCGGAGTGCATGGGCCGCGTGAGATTCATGTTATTTTACTTGAATCTCAGGTGGCGAAGCCACCAGACTCGAAGCGACGTCGCGCATCGCGCGGCAGGCGTGTGCCCACAGGGGGCGTTTAGAGACCAGGCACGTCGGGGGCTTTTCAGGTGGAGCATACCCGTTCAGGCAACTGCCCGAGTCGTTCCTGTCACCAGGGGAAATGCAAAGACCTGACAGGGTTAACCCTGTCAGGTCTTTGTGGCAAAAATACGCCAGCTACGCTGGCATTCTATGTCTATGCATATGCAGCCACACCCAGGTTACCGCTATCGGCAACAACATTTTCAGCCCAATATGCAAAAAGCGCCCCAGACTCGTACCAAACATCAACACCTGCATCAACATCGACGGCTTCGCGCTATCATCCGTATCCGCAACTGCCGCATACCGAATAGTCAGCGGCTCATGGTCGCCATGCTGTGCATACATTGAACCATAGGCAGACGGCGATACATGTGGGACAGGGCGTTTGCGGCGCATTCGGGGATGTGCGCGGGGTGGTGAATACCGTTCCAGTTCAGTCATACCCGTTCCCCTTATCTTTAGACATGGTTTCAGACAAACCAATTTCACTTTGCAATTCACAAACAGATGGGATCACGTAAATCACCCCACCCCCTGGCCCCCGCCCCGTGCAGGGGCGGGAAACACAGGGGGAGGGCGTATCGTCTAACCAAACGGTACACTAACCGTGAATCTTGTCTTATTCATTCAGCATCCACGCATGGGCGGACGGGTATCTTATCCATACACAGCCCCCATACGCCTCCGCGCTCAGCGCGTGGATGCAAACAGATTTCGAGAAATCAGCTAAAACGTTGTCCAATATGTTTATAACTAGCATAGCACGATTATACCGCATCGTCTAGGGAAATCTTTCACATACGTGTAACATACCGCCCGGGGCGGTTATGCATATCCTATAGTTAACAGGAGTTACGCGGCCGTCCATCTTGTGGGCAGATATCGCCTCCGGCAGGGTGGAAGAAGATCTTTTTTTCAACAATTCTGGCCGAAGGCCAGAATTGTTGAAAAAAGAATGTAAAGTACCACGCTGCGGCAGGCGAAACAGGTCTTTCGGTTGGGCAAACGCCCGGTTTGTAGACCACCGCATAACTCATGTTAAAAAGGCAACACCTATCTATGCACATACATCTACTCCGCGCACTTACCACCATCCTGATCTGCGCATTTCTATCCGCTTGCGCCGTTCCCGGCACTACGTCACCACCATCCGCCGCTGTACACACGAACCTGTCCCAGGTCAGTGATCCCGGTATACCAGTGATCACAGCGGTTCCCGCCCCTACCACCATCACCATACCAATCAGTCCGCCGACGATCATTCCATCATCCCCAATCCCCGATTCACCGCCAGTCACAGTCACTATACCGCCCCAGCCATCACCCGTTCCTGCTGCGCCCGTCATCGACCTATCAGCTCAGGTGGCTGCCTTGCTACCCGAATTTGCTTCTGATCTGGCTGATACCTCTGCCTGGGATCGCTACCGCATCACTGCAACGCTCAACCCGACCAACCTGACTATCACTGGCGAACAGACTGTTGAAATACGTAATCAGGCTACAGTTCCCTTTGAAGCACTCTATTTTCATCTCTACCCGAACCATCCCGATTTTGGCGGCAGCTTACGCGTCGAAGCGGTGTATGTGAATGATCAGCTTGTTGACATAAGCACCGAACAGGATGATCTGCTGTTGCGCGTTGCGCTGCCGCAGCCGCTTGACCCTGGCCAGGCAGTTACCGTAACAATGAACTTCCTGGCCCGTACGCCGCGCAACGCCAGTGGCAGCACCTACGGTGCCTTCAACCAGGAAGCTGGCGTCTGGTCGCTGGCCTCTTTCTACCCGGTTCTGGCGCGCTACCTGGCCGACGGCTGGGATCGTCGCCCGGTGAGCAGTCAGGGCGACCTGGCCGTCACCACAACCGCCCTGTACGATGTCACCCTGGACACCCCATCCGACTGGAATCTGGTGACAACCGGCACACGTATCGAAGTAGGCGATCCGGCTGATCCGTCCATCCCGACCGGATATCGGCGCGAACGCTTTGTCAGCGGCCCCCAGCGCGACTTTTTCCTGGCCGCCATAAATGGGCTGGATCAGGCCAGCAGCGAGATAGACGGCACACGTATCACGGTCTACTACCAGCCTGGTGACACAATGGCCGGTCAGCGCAGCCTGGTGATTGCCGAACAATCTCTGCGCGCCTTCAACGCCCGTTACGGGCGCTACCCCCTGCGCGAGATGGACATTGTGCAGGCTGCCCTGACCAGTTTCCTGGGCGTGGAATATCCCGGCATCATGCTGATCGAACAAAACCTCTACCGGAACGGCGGACGGGGCCTGGAAACCACTATCGCCCACGAGATCGCCCACCAGTGGTGGTACAGCCAGGTCGGCAACGACTACCAGGGCGAACCATGGCTTGACGAAGGATTAGCCAGCTTCTCACAGATCGTCTACTACGAATTCCTCGGTGACCCCGCCAGTGCTGAAGGCGAACTGCAATTCTTTCGCAACGTCTACCAGGGCGCCCGCAATGCTGGCCGTGACGGCGTAGTCAATCGCCCCACCGGCAGTTTCCGTGGCAACTATGTCGCCCTGGTCTACGCCAAAAGCGCTCTGTTCTTCCAGGCTCTGCGCCAGCGTATGGGCGACGAAACCTTCTTTGCCTTTTTACAGAACTATTATGCCACCTATCGCTACCGCGAAGCCAGCGGCCCGGATATGCTTGCCGTGGCCCAGGCCACCTGCGGCTGCGACCTGCAACCGCTCTATGATGCCTGGATCAACAGCGATGGGGAAGTAGAAGTGCCATAACTGTTCACAATTGGGGGAAGAGATTTACCGCAGAGACACGGAGGCATGGAGGATATCTCTTTCTGCTGCTGCCCCTGCCAGAGCTGGCTGGGTATCGTTGTGCACTGATCATCTGGCGCTCTCTCGGGGGTGAAGGTGTTACCTTCGCCCCCGTCTCCAGCCCAGGTAAATTCCTGCCCCAATCAGCAGCAAGGGCAGCCAGATAAAGCCGCCTGCAAAGAATGACGGCAGCGATGTGATTGCCACAATGATACCAACCGCAAACAGCGGAGCTGCCGGGTAGATCGGCCAGTTTGTCTGCACATTGAACCAGGCTCGCCCCACAAGCAGAATAGCCAGAAATCCCAGCGACAATCCCCACAACACCGATACGCCATTGGAAACATCCGCAAAAGTCACCCCAATGCTCAATCCGGCCAGAATACAACCGGGAATGAGCAACCCATAGATTCGTCGCCACAGCGCAAAGAAGAGAAAACAACTGGCTATCGTCAGCAGCACCATGCCGCCTTCAAACTCAAGTCGAAATGGCGCAAACTGACTTAACCATAATAATACCCCGACACTGACTAACCCCAGTGCCAGCAGACTGTTACGCCGCTGTATCGGGTTGCCAGATCTATTTTCCTCGGTATGTGGCGGCGTCAGGATCTGGGTCGCTTTCCCTGCCGACGAATACTCTGTCTGGCGTGCCTGCTCGGTGTCCTCATCACTATAATCTGTGTGCATACTGCCCTCGCTAACGTGAAAATAACCCATTGGTAGGGGCGAAACATCTTGCGCCCCCTACGAACCCCATTTTCGTGCCAACTGTGTACACTCTGACGTATGGTGTACTGGCGTGCAACAAAAATCCCTGCTTATGCGTCCTGTCTGAAAATGAGACGAGTTAGCGTCATAAGGAGTTGCACAAAATGGTACAATATGCTGAAGTGCGCAGCGCGAAACGTCAGGTGCACAGCGGTTGAGTAGAACAGAAAATTGGACGCTATGTGCAACGGCGCAGGCCACCGTACGCATTCCCGTTCCACCCCGATGGTGAACAGTTACTGCTTTTTACTTTCTACTTTCTATTTGCCTATTCTCATGTTAGGAGTGATCGAATGAAGTGCCCGAGGTGTGATGCCTTTATCCCTGATGATACCGAGTTTGCTTTCTGCCCCAATTGTGGCGCGGATGTTTCCAACGTACCTAGAAATCGTTCCGGGGCGTCCAGTGCCGGGCAACAGACGATTGTGATGCCTGAGTATCATCCTGAACCTGATCTGCCATCCGATGCAAAGGCGCTGCAACCATTCTCTGTGCCGCCATCCTATCCACCACCGCCGTCGTCGTCGGGGTCGTCAGCCTATACGCCACCATATCAATCGGCCTATACTCCGACTACCATCCCAACCAGTACAGCGGCGATTGTTAGCCTGGTGATGGGCATTGTTGCCTGGTTTGTTATACCGTTGATTGGGGCAGTTGGTGCGGTTATTGCCGGTCATATGGCGCGGCGCGAGATTCGCAACTCGGGCGGACAGGTTGGGGGCAACGGGTTAGCAGTAGCGGGGTTGATCCTGGGGTATGCGCAACTGGTGCTCCTGGTCGTAGGCATCTGTGCGTTTGTATTACTCATCGCTGTGGCATCTACATCGGCATAAACCGATCAAGCCCTACAGCAGGGCAGCCTGGTCGGTTACGCGTAAAAAGACATCTTCCAGATCACTCACCTGGCCAGCAAAGTGGGTCACCGAAGCCCCGCCACTCACCAGTCGTGCCAGCAATGTGCTGACATCCTGGTCGTCACCTTGAAAGTCGATATGCAACATAGGTGGGATGCCATCAGGAATCTGGCGGATCTCAAGCACACCTGGCAGATTCTGGATCAGACCGGCTGCTTCTGCCAGGTCACTTAAAAGATGTACCTCAAACACATGATGGCTGCGCAGTGAGCGCATAATGGTCTGCACATCGCCCGACGCCAGCAAGCGCCCACGCTCGATAATGCCGATATGTGTACACATCTCGGCCAGTTCGGTCAAAATGTGCGAGCTGATCATGATCGTCTTATTAAGCGAACTTAACTCCTTCAACAGTTCACGCAATTCGACCCGGGCACGTGGATCCAGGCCACTGGCTGGTTCATCTAATATCAGCAGTAGCGGATCATGCACCATAGTACGGGCCAGGCTTAGTCGCTGCTTCATCCCCCGTGATAATCCCATAACAAAAGCGTCGCGTTTATGGCTGAGATCAACTAACTCAAGCAACTCACTGATCATCGAGGATCGCCGGCTGGCTGCCACATCATAAGCTGATGCAAAGAAGTCAAGATACTCCCAGGCACGCATATTATCATACACACCGAAGAAGTCTGGCATAAACCCCACGACGCGCCGGACAGCGCGAATATCGCTGGTAACTGCATGCCCGGCAACCCAGGCCTGTCCACTGCTAGGCTCTAGCAGCGTTGTCAGGATGCGCATGGTGGTGGTTTTTCCGGCCCCATTTGGCCCGATAAAGCCATAGACTGCCCCTTGCGGAATGTCAAGGTTCAGGTGATCCAGTGCTATATTGCTGCCATACATGCGGGTCAGGTCTTTTGTTTCTACCAATGCAGACATCGCCTGTGGGAACGTAGGTGCGCCTACGTTCGGCTCCTTTCATCATTCTTAGGGGCGAGCATGCTGTTAGTTGTTTACCGCCTCCAGGCGGATCACATAGAGCGTCAGGCCCTCCTGGCTGCGTGTTGTATGATCCAGGCGCGTTTCTACCGAAGGTTGGGGCTGCCATGCCAGCAAATAGACACCATCAGAGTTGACCATGCCCCAACCGGGGTCAGGATTAACCCCGGTGAAGTTTACGAACTGGCCCGGCCCAAACAGCATATTCAACATCTCTTCTCGGCTAAACGACCCGACCGGTTCCTGGTCTATCTGGCGGGGAAAGTTTTCCAGAGAGCTATTCAGATCCACCGTGGATGTAGCGCCAGGTGCAATTGTGCCGACTACCTGGGCGCTTGTTCCCGAAACAACCAGCGCATCGATCAGTGGCTGATTGCCTATATTCTGCACCGTCCCTGTGAACCGATTGGCGCTGTGTTGTAGATCACTAGCTACCTGGATCGGCACAGCCACTGATCGCTCAACCAGCAGTGTACGCAACGATGAAACATCGATCAACATATTTCGCACATCGGTTGTATTGTCGGCCCACACAGTCCGGATTGGATTATCGCTGATACGAATAAACTGATTGGTACTGACTAGCGCTTCAGGTGGAAACGACACATCGTACGTACGGCGATTAGGCGAATAAATACCCACAAAGTCAGTTGCCTGACCTCGCTCGTAGCCCTCAAAACCCTGAACAACCGCTACCTGCATAATCTGCGACTGATTTCCTCGCACTAGCACATTAATGCTATACGTTCCAGCCACAAATAGCACTACAATCGCCGGAATCGTCCCCCATGACCACTCGGCGCGACCCATACGTCGCAAGATGATATAATTGAGTGGACCAACCAGAAAAATATAGATCATAATAAAGAGAATCAGAATACCAAACGAAGGCAGACGCAGTTCCGGCAAGTGCAATGTACTCTGCAACAGATTGCTGCCGTTCTGGCGTTGCTGTAATGCGGGCAGAAAACGTGCTTTCTCGTTTAGCACTCTACCCCAGAGGCGGGGTTCACCAGACCATGTGCGCAAAGCCCCCAGGTCAAATGCGCAGAAGATCACATGCCCATCACCAACCGGATGTATCGTTAGCAACTGCTGAGCATCCAGCGCACGTGCGCCCGGTTTCAAGCGCACGTCATTAGCCGTAACCCCTGCCAGTAAATCGTTCGTGACATTTCCACGTACCAGAGCTACCAGCGAGTCCAGCGACACACCACTCCGTAGCGGCAGAACCTCTACCGGCAGCAGATCGGTCAGGCCAGGGGTTGTACGTTCGGCAGCAGCGCCACCGCCCACAATCAGTTGCCCCCCCAGGCGCACCCAGAGTTCAAGCGCTTCCCGCTGAGCTGGCCGCAGATTAGCTGTTACAATATCGTGGACAAACAGCGCATTGATACCAGAGAGCGTAATTGCCTCTTCAGGCAGGAATTCTGGTTCCAGATGAGCCACAATCGCTTCGGGTGAGTTGCTCAGGGGCATTGCCGTCAGATTACTGAGCAGAGCGTGATCGCTACTCAACACACCCACAAAGAACTGCTGGGGTTCAACCGGCGTCAGTTGCACGCGTTGCGACACAGGGTTAATCTCATTATGCTCTGCCACAAACCGCAGGCGACCGGTACGGGCAAATGTATTCGAAAACGCTCGCAGCATCACGCGTTTCTGCGCACCCTGAGGTAGATCAATCTCACGCTCGAAGCTATCGCCATTATCCTGACCTGGGAATTGCCACTCCAGGGTACCGCGTATATCCGGGCCACTATTACGGATCATAACCGTAATCGGAAACCAGTCATTCACCCGATAGCGATTATCATAGCCGGCATTCACATCAAACTGGATGGGCGACTCTTCCTGGGCAATAGCAGAGATAGGTATCCCTGTACCAATCAGGCAAACCACCAGCATCCAGAGTACCGTGAGACGATAGCACCAGTGATATTGTTGTAGTTGGCTGAACATCATCCGTTATGGAACTGATCGGGCAAATGCTTATAAAATGTTTCCAGCAGAGCAGTTGTTTCAGCGAGGGTTCGTTCTTTCTCACCACGCCGGAAATCAGCCAGATACTGGTTAATACGAGCAACCACCTCGTAGGGCCTGGGAACGCCATGAAATGTCAATTTACTTTTGGGGCCACCACCGGCCGTTTCTAGTTCAACATCACCATAGCCAATTAGTCGCCCGATAAAACTAGTTTTCAGTTGCACATTTTGCAATGCCCCCAGACTGGCAGTGCGGCGATTTTCCGGCCCAAAGGGCATTTTTTCGACATCGATCACCTGAGTTGGCTTGAGGATATACAGATCGTTACGATAATCTTCATAGATCCAGACCACCCAGAACACAATCAACGCCACCACCAGAATCAGCACAATCCAGACGGGGGGGATAAGTTCCAGGCCTATTTGCCGCAAAATATAGACCACGATCAGCCCTAACAGGAGCGCTCCGGCCGGTCGACTCAGCGCAATCAACGCAAAGATCTCGTGTGGTCGCCAGGTAATTGTGCCATCATCAGCTATTTCGGGATTCTCTCCCAGAAAACGCCCCAGAAAGTGCGATGTTTTAACCGTCCCTGACGTTTTCTGGGGTTGAGCAGCCGGTTGATCGCCATTTTGCATAATTTTCTTGACGATCCGGGTGTATGTTTCCTGCGTTTTTGTCTTCTGGAGCGCCTTGACTGCCGCGTCAATTTGCTGCTGCATTTCGCGTGGATTCTGGGCAGTACGGAAGACAATCGGCTCACGGAAGCTGGCTGATTGAACCTCGATTGTGCCAGCTTTCAGCAAATGTTGCACATAGCCGCCTATACTCTGCGTTCCGGTATTGGCACGCACACTCTGCACATCTTCTATCACCAGTTGATCCTGTACACGGCGGACAAACAGCTTTTCATCGTCATAGATCACGCGTTTATTCGTCAGGATCAAGAAGTCATTCAACCAGTCGAAGAAGATATAGATCATGACAATAACGGTAGCCAGTATGCCCAGCAGCAGCAGGTTATTGATGATATTAAAGGAATTTACAACTGGCGTACCGGTATACACAAACAGGCGACCGCCGAGGAAATAACGGAAAGCGAATAGCCCCAACAAGACAATGCCAGTCACCACCAGGCCATGGCGTGACTGGCGCATGTTAGAAGCACCCAGCGGTAAAATCAGCCGTACCAGAGCAATCGCGATGATCAAAACGAGCAGGATGCGATTAACTATATCCATTTCGCCAGGGTCAACAGCACCCAGCACCAGGAATTCTCCGCCCAGCGAGCGCACATAGAGAAATATGCCAGCCAGCAACAAAAGGGCTATTGGCCACAGTTCATTGCGTAGTAGTAAAATCCAGTGATGACGGCAGATAGACTGAATATGTTCGGCCAGTTCTCCACGCTCATCACGCACCCCAATTTCTTCGATCACATCCTGAGGTGTGCGATAAATGAGACGTGTTGCATCGTTCCAGAACGACCTGCGCTCTCTTTCGCGTGCACGGGCAGCACGCATACGAGACTTGCTATCTGGCTTCTGGGGACCACTATTTGAGGTCATAGAATTGCCTCTTAAACTGGCACAACGGGCTACATCAGAACTACGATCTAGCGATGTGTTTCGCCCGGATGCGTATGTTGTTGAAAGAGGGCCACTACGTATTCTACCTCTTGCGCTGGTGAAAGATCATCCGAAGAGAGGATATGCGCATCATCAGCCGGTTGTAAGACATGCTGGTCAAGTTCGTCACGACGCGCCATATCGCTGCGCACCTGATCAACTGAAACCGTGATACCGCGTGCATGCAACTCATTGGCCCGCCGACTCGCACGCGCTTCGAGTGAGGCCTCAAGATAAATCTTGAGCGATGCATCTGGCATAACCATGGTGCCAATATCGCGCCCTACCATTACAACGCAACCGCGCAGACCAATCACACGTTGCTGTCGTCGCAATTCCGCACGCACACCAGGGTAACGTGCTACCAGCGATACACTACGGTCTACGTCAGGGCTGCGCAGAGACCAGGTGACATCAACATGGTTGACCAGCACAGTATACTGGCGTCCGTCTGTTAGCGTTGATGGTACTACTTCGATCTGGATCTGATGCGCCAGGTGTTCTATACATTCGGCATCGTGTAGATCTAGATGTTGTTGCAGCGCATAGAATGCCAGGGCGCGATACATGACCCCGGTATCAAAATAGAGATACCCCAGCTGCCTGGCAAGCTGTTCACCCAGTGTACTCTTGCCCGACCCGGCCGGGCCATCGATGGTAATAACTGTAGGCTGGTGCATAGAGAAGATAGCTCGTACAGAACAGGTATGAATAGGATCGAATCGTCTATGGTGCTTTCTCATCGGCTATTGTAGCATGGGCTTGCACAGGCGGCAAATGGTGTTGACAGGGTATGTGTTTCTAATTGACAGGAGTTACGCGGTCGCCTTGCCACAGGCTGTGATTCGCCTCCGGCAGGGTGGAAGAAAACCATCTTTTTCCAAAATGTTTCGCCTACGGTGAAACATTTTGGAAAAAAACATAAAATTCCACGCTGCCGCAGGCGAAACAGACTTTTCATCCGATCAAACGTTTGGTTTGATACGACCACCGCGTACGTCCTATAATTGACAGGACGTACGCAGTCGTCCATGCTTCGGGCGAATATCGCCTCCGGCAGGGTGGAAGAAAATCATCTTTTTCTACACTTTTTCGCCGTAGGCGAAAAAGTGTAGAAAAAATATACCATTCCACGCTGCCGCAGGCGAAAGAGGTCTTTCGGTCGGTCAAACGCATGGGTTGAACATCGACTGCGTACCTCCTGTAATTGAAGCGAAACAGGTGGCTGGTGCAATAAAAACACAGCGTGCCGAGACCTTCGACGCGCTGTGTATGTATGATGACAATGATGACAATATAGTCTGTATGCCTACTAGGTCTGAAGGAGTTGCAGGATCTGATCTACTTCCGACACATAGACCGGCTCGGCGGGGAGAGGCATCTTACCGTTTCCCTTAGAGTTCGTAGGTTTTATGGGTAGCCCTTCAGTTTTTGAGGGCATATTGGCGATCAGCCGCCCCAGGATGCCGCCATCTGGTCGGGTCGATGCTGTTGATGGTGCTTTATCGGTAGGTAGAGCAGTCAGCACAGGATGGACATAACGTACCTGACGCAATTCGATCAGGTGATCATCACACATCTGAGCCATTGCCTCGCAAACCTCGATCAGATCGATATTCAGCGTCTCACTGATGTTGGCTATACTCCGCTCTCCATCGATGGCGGTAAAAATCGTCCAGTGTTCAGGGCTAATGCTAAAACGTGCATGATTTGTAGGACAGATCAGAACGGGAACTATGTGCATATCTGGCACAAGGCGGCGCACACGGTTCCAGCGCACAGCCATACGCTCGGCATTTTCCATCAGATCAAAGACATCGCCAAACAACGTCTCTTCCTCTATGGTTGTGTCGGCGATAAATGCAAATGTTGCAACCGTCTCGCCAAACATCTCGGACAAAGCCTCGACGCCTTTTTTCTGTTCATCATAAACAGCGTGGTATGCCTGCCCGTCGTGAAAAAAAATCTGTCCGTGGTGATGCTGGTTATAGATGTTAATCACACCCGTGACCGAGCTATAGACGGTCATCTCGATTAATTCACGCAACGGGAATACGTCAAGTGATCCTTCGAGTTTCACGTTTGTGTCCCCTGTTTGTGTAGAATGAAAGCAAGAGTGTTAGGTACACAAAACAACGCTATGATATTGTTTTGTCCAGGTGCAGACATGTGCTGCGACAAAGAATGATGCTTTTTAATCGTAGCATTGTCTGACAAAAGACACAACATGACCGCAGTACTTTCGTCCTATAGGCATCTTTGGGCTGTATATCTACACCTATAATACCACACGATGCAACTGTTGCGATGCTAAACATAGAGTGATCGCGTACATCCTGCCGATATTTTACAGTCTCTTAGCACGATGTTAACACGTTCATAGAACCATAACAATCTTTGTGACGTAGTGTCAGTTACTTAAGCAAGGTTTCAAACAGGTGATTATAGAGTGACCCGGCCATCTTCAGACAGGTGACCTGCAGATTGCCTGAAGGCGGCACGACAAAGTGGTTGCGAATCCTGGCTCAGGGCCAACGTACCTGAGTTTTTGCGCCGAAAGGAGAAAATAGTGAGCGGTATCTGGAGCAAAGCGGACTTGCATATTCATACCACCTATAGCATTGATGGGACGGCATGTGTGGCAGATGTCTTAGAGTATGCAGCGAACCAGACAGACCTGCGGGTGATTGCTATTACGGATCATGATAGTATTGATGGAGCACTGGAGGCGCGGCATGTTGCGGGTAGCTATGGCATAGATGTGATTGTGGGTGAAGAGGTTTCGACGGCCGAAGGGCATTTACTGGCATTGTTTATCGAGCAGTGGCTGCCACCGGGCCGTCCGGCGGCTGAGACAATTCGGGCAGTACATGCCCAGGGAGGGCTGTGCATTCCAGCGCATCCGTATGGCTGGCGTGTACCATCGCTGGGGCATGCCGGGTTGCGTGAACGCTGTGTTGGCGAAAACGGTGACTGGCCGGTCGATGGGATCGAGGCCTTTAATGCTAGCCTCTGGTTACCGTATAACAATGCCACAGCGTCTGCTCTGGCTACTGAACTGAATCTGCCAGCCTGTGGTGGTAGCGATTCGCATCATCTTTCAACGATTGGGCTTGGCTATACGCTCTTTCGTGGACGCACGGCTGCTGATCTGCGCCATGCCATTCAAATGGGTCAGGTTCAGGCCGGGGGAACGTCCTGGCACTGGTTTCATACGGCTGAGTTTGTCGGACGGTGGTTGCTGGGCAAAACTCAGCGTGTCCTCAGGCCTTCTCCTTCTGCGTAATAGATCTGCGTCAACGCCAGGCATGTTGCCCGGCGTGATCATCCCGCGTAGCGCGATAGTGCGTATCGAGGGGCAAACGCTGTGCCAGCATCCCTCGATACGACCTTGCGCTGCGTTCCGGCCTATTCGGGATGCTGGTCTGGACGACGTTGACGTAGCCCTATCTGCGTAACGGGTGCGTATGTTAATCATCTGTGCAAACCAGGTATAATGAATGGATACGGAGTCTATACTTGTGTAACATAGATGCAATACGAGGAACGCTATGCAACAACTGTCGGTAGACTATAGCCGCAAGTGGTATGCAATGACGGCTGTAGCAATGGGCATTCTCCTGGCAACCATTGACGGGAGTATTGTCAATGTGGCTCTGCCGACCCTGGAACGCGACTTACAGACAAACTTTGCGCTTGTTCAGTGGGTCGTTCTGGCCTATCTGCTGACAGTGACCACGCTGATGTTGAGTGTGGGACGGTTGGCCGATATGATCGGCAAGAAGTCACTGTATGTAGCCGGATTTATCATCTTTACGATCGGGTCAGTCCTCTGTGGCCTGGCACCGTCAATTGGCTGGCTGATTGGATTCCGTGTTCTGCAGGCAGTCGGCGCGGCCATGATGATGGCGCTGGGGGCAGCAATTGTCACCGAAGCTTTTCCACCGGCTGAACGGGGCAAGGCGCTGGGAATTACCGGGTTGATGGTATCGATTGGTATCGTGATCGGGCCAACTCTGGGTGGTGTGCTGATCGATACCTTTTCATGGCACTGGATCTTTTTCGTGAATTTACCCGTAGGCATTGTTGGAACGGTGCTGGCAGTCCGGTTTGTGCCGCATGCGCAGACGCCAGGTGGGCAACGGTTTGACTTTCCGGGGGCGATACTGCTCTTTATCAGTCTGATGGCGTTACTGGCTGCGCTGACGTTGGGGCAGGGCATTGGCTTTATGCACATGATCATCCTGGCGTTGCTGGGAGTATGTATCGTTGCGCTGGCGATATTTATCTGGATCGAGCGGAAGAGTAGCCAGCCTATGATTGATCTGACGCTTTTTCGCGATATCACTTTTAATATCAATCTGATTAACGGCTTGATCACCTTTATACTGGTCGCGGGTAGTCTGGTATTAATGCCTTTCTATCTTGAAAATGTGCTGGGGTATGCCACGCGCGATGTTGGTTTGTTGCTGGCAACCGTACCGATTGCCCTTGGTATAGCTGCGCCTATCTCTGGCACGTTGTCGGATCGCTTTGGTACACGGCCGATGACAATGACCGGCCTGAGTATGTTGCTGGTTGGTTGTTATGCCATCACCACGCTGGGTACCCAAACAACAGCCATGGGCTATATTGCCCGCTTCCTGCCGATTGGGTTAGGGATGGGCATCTTTCAGTCGCCCAACAACAGCGCGATCATGGGGTCTGTGCCAAAGCATCGGCTGGGGGTTGCATCGGGCCTGCTTGCCGTTACTCGCACATTAGGGCAGACGGTGGGGATTGCGGTGATGGGGGCATTGTGGGCTGGCCGCATTATGGTGTATGCGGGGAGTGATTTTTCGGGTGATACAACGGCTGTTGCACCAGCTATTCAGGTTGCGGCCCTGCATGATACATTTATGGTAGCAGTTGGTTTGATCAGTGTAGCCCTGGCGTTGAGTATGTGGAACCTGTTCCAGGAACGGCGTGCCGCGGTCAGGCGGGCTGAGTCGTGTTAGTGATAGCTAGTAGTTGCTCTGAGCAAAAACGTGTGATACGATAAACCATTGTTATCAGGGTGTTACAAGGTTTGCCTGGATATGCGTGTAAATGATCATGAGCGAACATCTATCTGACCAGAATGTTGACCAGAATGTATCTTATCATAGCGAAGCACGTAGCAGCGAGCTTGCTGAACAATTGAAGCGTATTAGTGACCTGGAAAGGCAATTGGCAGTAGCAGAACAGTGTACACATGCTGCTCTCATCCGTGTTTCGGAACTGGAAGCCCAGCTTGGTATGCGTGGCGCTCTACAGAATCGCGAAGCAGGTGAACGGATGGCCGCTCTGCTAGAAGTCTGCTCGGCGTTGCTGGTGACCCACGAGGTTGCGGCTATTCTGCAATTGATTGTCTACGAGGCCCCCCGGCTCTTTCCGGGCACCACCAGGGCACTGCTCTTTCTGGTTGATCCCGATACGCAACACCTGATCCTGCGAGCTGCCAGCGGCGACAAAGTGACGTATGTCTCGATCGCGCCCGGTGAGGGTATGATCGGCCAGACGTTGTTGTCACCTCGTGCGATGCTCGTAACCGGGCCACAGGTACAGATTGGGTTAGAAGCGATGGATGCCAGCCAGATTGACCAGATGAAAGAGATCCTGGATCCCTGGCCGCCTTCGACATTGTTGCTGGCACCCTTGCGTTTCGAAACACAGCGACTGGGTGCGCTGGTATTGTGTAGTGGTACGCATGCGCATTTATTTCATCCACGTGATCTGCCCTTTATTCAGACCCTGGCGGACTTGACAACGGTGGCTATCTCGGAGGTACAGCAGCGTCAGCAGGCTGCGGCATTACGACGTGACCTGGCTCAGATCCAGTCATTGCATGAAGAAGCGCAGGCGCGGCTAAGTACGGCCCAGGCCCAGTTGCTCCAGAGTGCCAAGCTGGCTGCTGTCGGCGAACTGGCGGCCTCGGTGGCACACGAGATCAATAATCCGCTGTATGCTGCGCGTAATAGCCTGTACCTGGTAGAACAAGATTTACCTGGCGATGCTCCACAGCGACCATTTCTCGACATTGCGCAGACTGAACTGGGGCGGATTGCCCGGATCATCACCCGCATGCGCGATTTCTACCGCCCAACCAGAGCAGAACTGGCTCCAACCAATGTGAATAAGATTTTGATGGAAACTGTGGAACTGGTGCAGACACATCTGCGGCATAATCAGATCCATGTAACAAGTATTCTGGCTAGTGAACTGCCATTGAGTATTGCCCACGCTGATCAGTTGCGTCAGGTTTTTCTCAATTTGATGCTGAATGCCTGTGATGCCATGCCTGATGGTGGCGATTTGTATGTCTCAACCGAGCATTTTCCAGCCGTAGGCGAACATATCGCGCATGTGGTGATCAGTATTCGCGATACGGGTATCGGTATTGCCGTAGAACACCTGCCCCATCTGTTTGAACCATTTTATACTACCAAGCCACAGGGCACTGGTCTGGGGCTGGCGATCAGCGCCCATATTATTACCCAGCACGATGGGCAGATCCAGGTCGAAACCAGTCTGGGAATAGGAACAACGTTTAGTATTACCCTACCAGTTATCGTCCAGTAATTATCAGTTTGCCTGATTGATAATTGATAGTTGAGAGATCATTACATACGATTGTTGCCCCTCCTCCCACACAGTCTTGCTCCTCTGGTAGCATACATATAGTAGCTAGAGCTACCTGGATTCGCTTCTGAGATTGGGTAATCAGTTGATCGCCTGCGTAATTACGTAATGAGATGATCGCAAGGATGCCTGTATATACAGAATGCGCGTAGTGATTAAGACTGACCGCCACGCATGGTAAGGAGAAGGGCGAATGTCTGCGCGGTATATCGAGATTGTAGATAACGACCCGACTGCCGCACTGGTCACCCAGCGTGGGCTACAGTTCCTCCTCGACTCGGAGGCGGAGGTGTCGGTTGCACCATCGGCGGATGCTGCCTGGCTGCGATGTTTGAGCGAAGAGGTGGATCTGTTGATTATCGATCCCAACCCGCAGAGTCGTGATACCACTTCGCTGGTCAAGGCATTACGGGCCTATCGCCCCAACCTGCCGGTTCTGGTGCTGACGGCGTATGATACACCCCGCTTACGGTCACAGATGCAGATGCTAGGTGTCCAGCATTATGTGGCCAAGCCAGTTGATCTGCAACATCTCAACGAGGTGGTGCGTCTGGCGCTGGGGGTGAACCACGCAGCGGTGGAACAGGTGCATTGATACCTGAGTGCTTTTGCCGCATGTTCTTGAGCAGTGTAGGTTGATGTTTCACATGAAAAGTAAAAAGTAGCAATCAACATAGTACGGTAGCACCGGCGTTTTGCCGTATTAATGAATAAGGTAGAGAAACAGATAAAGTCACCCGCATGGGTGGCTTTATCTGTTTCTAATGGAGCAATCAGTTCACCACCTTTTAGGGCTGCCGCCCTAAAAAAATCACTTTGGCGTACGAGATGTTGCCAGCTTTGCTGGCAACATCTCGTACGCCAAAGACATTCTTTGGAGGCCCCCCAAACCCCTGCCGAGAGGCGTAACGTGATGCATATGGGAAATGGGGCATCCTGGCGGCACATGCTGCGCGTGTGCCGCCAGGATGCCCCGTCTGTTCCCCCGCCCCGTGCAGGGGCGGGCCAGGGGGTGGGGTGACTCACGTGACCAATCCGTCTGTGATAAGTACAGTAAAATGGTCACGTCTGAAACCGTGTCTTAGATAACCATGCGGCTGCGCCGCACGACGTTCGCATGAAAATAGGCGTGTTGGGGCGGTTCGCGAACCGATCCTACCGACGGGGCGCTATTTTCACGTTAGTTCGACATTAATATCCGCCTGACATGGCTACATGGGCGGCTCCCAGTAAAGCGGCTTTGGGATTGAGAATAACATAAACCGGTATGTGTGTGAGGATCTGGTCAAAACGCCCCTTGGCCAGAAATGCTTGCATAAAGCGTCCATCTGCCAGAGAGGTGAGGATGCGCGGTGGAATGCCGCCACCCAGATAGATCCCACCAGTGGCCATCAGTGTCAGCGCCAGGTTGCCCGCTTCAGATCCCAATACCGAGATAAATGTGTTGAGGGTTTGCTGACAGAGCTGGCTGGGATTTGTCGTATCCAGGGCGGCATTGACAATGATGGGTGTCGGGTCGGACGCCCGGGCCAGTTGCTCGGTGATGTGGGGTAGTTCGGCAATATCTTGCGTATCGCGGAAAAAGGCATAAATATTGGGCAGACCTAGCCCCGATCCGACGCGCTCGTAGCTGATATGATCATAGCGTTCGAGCAAATAACGTAGCATATCCAGTTCAGTTGTGTTCAGCGGTGCAAAAGAGCTATGTCCGCCCTCAGAGGCATAGGCATGGTAACGCTGGCCATCCCAGGCCAGAAATGCCTCACCCAGACCGGTACCGGGAGCGATCACGCCGATACAGCCACCTGTCCTGGGGGTGCCGTTGTTGAGTGTGTATACATCCGATGGTTCCAGGATCGGTATGGCACTGGCGATGCTCTGAAGGTCGTTGAGCAGGTAGACGGCCTTGAGGTTAAAGGCATCACGCACGCGGTTGGCATCAATTGACCAGCTCAGATTAGTCATCTGAACCCGGTTTCCCTGGATCGGGCCAGCCACGCCAAAAGCGGCTGTTTCAATCTGGGCGTGGGCAGCAACGAGAAACTCCTGGATCATCGTTTCTAGATCTTGATATTCGGCACTTGGGAAAGTTGCTTCGGCAACTGGTTCATGCGCTCCTTTTTCAATTGAAAATACGGCCAGATTTGTTTTCGTTCCGCCAATATCACCTGCAAGAAACATAGTACCTCCTGTTACAATAACCAGGTAGGGGCGAAACATCTTTTACCCCTCCAGGATAGCATAACGAAATTGACCGACTGTACAGGAAGCCTGAACCTTGTCTAAGACATGGTTTCAGATAGGCCAATGGTACTATACCATTCACAGACAGATTGTTCGCGTGAATCACCTCACCTTCAGGGGTAGGTTTTTTCCGCTGATGCCTATGCCTGACTGGATACCCCCCCGCCTCCCCTCTCCTCTTCCAGGGGAAGGCGAGAAGATTCAGCACCACACTACGGCGGCTGTGCCGCCGCAGCGTGGTGCTGGCTTGATACCCTTCTCTCCCCGCAGGGGAGAGGGGGGTAGGGGGGAGAGGGGCCATGTGGCGTCCTGGTGCGATCTGTCCAAAAAACTACCTGTTGTGAGTGTGTCCTGGCTTTTTCAGACAGTTTCTTACCGTATTATGAGCGGAAACATTATCCGAGACTGTGTCGTCGGTATAATTGATGTTGCCGGGCCATACATGCTAGTTGTACCATTAAGTTCTACTTCCTGCAGCCAGTAGGTATAGGTCTGTTCTGGCTGAATATCTCGATCAACCCACACATATGCTGCACCGCCCTGACCACGTCCCTGGGCAGGGATCAGTTCAGGCGTGATCGAGACCGCCGTAGCGCGAGTGCCATCCATACTGCGGTATACATTATAGCCCCATGTATCGATCTCCGCACTGGTCTCCCAGCGCACAGTTATCTGACTTCCCTGCCTGGTAGTGGTAAAGCTATCGAGTACGATAGCGGTAGGATCGACAATCTGCACACGTGTTTGCAGCACTTCACTGGGATAGAAAGTCCATTGATCCAGGCCCTTTTTATCACCAAAGCCGCCGCGTGGATCACACACGCTTGTGTTGGGATTGCCGCCGCTCGGAAATCCCCAACCACGCTGCTGAGTTCGGCTATCAAACCCAAAAATTGGATCACTGGCTGGTATTTCAGGCGGATTGCCGACACGATCTTCGCAGAGTGGGCCATTCACTGAGACACCTACCAGTTCACCGTTAGCGGTACGATAGCCGCGATCATCATAGAAGAGGCGGAAACATCCAGGTCCGTCGTCTGCCAGAGTCAAGGGCGAACAGTCGCTGCCTGGAGGATTGATCAGTTGAACCTGTGTACCCTGCAAGTTATTCTCGACATCCAGAGATGGAAAATGAACTTCACCGTTCTGGATAGCCGCTTTGGCTAGATACGGCTGCGGGGTTGGCGGAAAGGGAGTACCAGTATTATCTCGACCATCCCAGTTGATCGTGGCATTGCCAGGTGCATCCAGCACACCGCGCAAAACACGGTTCTGAGGATTGTTCGGATCAAAATCTACGCCATCACGACTGATGACGATATAATAGACGCCAGATGTATTGCTCGTAAAGCTAAACTCGCCGCCTTCATCCGGGTTGGTGACATTATCACCGCGTGAGCCAGTGAAGGTCAGATCGCTGATCCTGGGAGGGATGGCCTGGCGCGGAATGCCCAGTGCATCAAGGGCCAGTGGATCTGGTTCTTGCAGAAACATTGGATATTCCGGACGTTGCAAGGTTATGCCGCCTTGCACGTTAACAAGCTGATTCTGATCCTGTGGGGGCAGTGTCGGGTCGGCCAGTACATCACGGTACAGCGGGGTTCCATCGGTATTGATAAAGCCAAACTTATTGGAATAAAATATAAAGCCGTTCCCATCGGCGCTGCGTGGCGAAACAGCATACTGGAAGCCGTCGTCTGTCACTACATATACGGTACCCCTGATAGAACGCCCATTGCCGCCGGTATAGAGCGCAAAATAGTCAGTAAAGAGACGGCCGGGAGAATCGTTTGCTTCGTTCAGATTTGAACGCACCGTAACACCCCAGGCCGTAACGCTGGTAGACTGTTCAGGCCCCAGGTTTTCAGGAGTAGGATCAACGAAACGCGCCATATCATTCTGAGCATTGCTGTTGCCACCTGCTGGCCCCCAGAACACAATATTATAGATACCAGTTTCGGGTGCCTGATAGACGCATGGTTCATATCCACTCGGAATGTCGTTGTCTGCCGTATTTGGGCCAGCCAGTTCTTCGGCACGGCTGCCAATCCGCCCAAGATTCTCGCCCGTAGCCTCACGCTGGTCTACGCAACTGAATGATGGCGTATCTGGAATAGTTTCATTGCCAATCGGCCCGGTTACCAGCCCGGGATTGAATACGCGGATATCGCCATTATCGGGTGTGCCATCCACACCAACCCCGCTTGATCCAAGCAGAATATATTCATCCTCCTGAGCATACACTTTCAGTAAGGTTCGGCGTCGTAGGAGATCATCACCATAGAAACTAGTACGCCATTCGATGTTAGCACGAAACGCATCAGGGTCGTCTCCAGCAGGATAGATCAGACGAGTACCTTCCATATACGCAATGTAGGGTATGGCTAAAAAGGCGATGCTAGATGCGATAGCTATAATCCAGAGCAGTCTGCGAAACGGTTGCCCCATGTTATCAGTACGACTCATAATGTTCTCTCTTCCTCAGTATAACGAAAAAATCTCACTATCACTATGACTATGAAGCAGTTAGAGGATGTTATGAGTGTAGTATAGATCCAAAAGAAACGTGTCATATACCAGAATGTTTACCCGCAGTTCTACTGCATCCTGATGCGGTAGAACCGGCAGCTTCCTGCTCTCCACGGGTGACGGCGGGGCGCAGCCTCGCCGAGATTAATACTGTTCGGTTTGGTGTGGCGGCAAAGCCGCCACACCAAACCGAACAGTATTCTTTTTACGGGAGCCGGAGGCTCTCGCCCCCCGATGTGTGGGTAACGCATAGCCCCATAGGGGAGGAGATAGGAGGGTGGGGGATCCAGTAAGCTCAGAGACAGGCTCCATGCCTGTCTCTACCAAGCTCAGTATGATGGAATTTCCTGTCATCTAACGGCTAGATTTTCACGTGCGAATGTTCTTGTATTAGCGTGAATGACGGCGATGCAGAGCCAGACCAAGACCAATTGCGCCCATTGCAAGCATCAGGACGATAGGTAGAATCGCAGGTAACCCTGCGCCTGGTGTTGATGTAATCGGTAACGTTTCCGGTATAGGTACCGGTGTGGGGCTGGCTACTGGTAGTGGAGGTGTTGCCGTTACGGGTGAAGGCACAACGGGCGATGGTGTGCCCAGACCGACGGTTGCTGTGGGCGTCGGACTCGCTGCCCTACCGCCGCCAGGAATGATAATCGTCGTAGACGAAGTATTATTGGACGGATCATCGGTCTCACTCGTAGTAGTCAGAATGACCGTGTTTGTATAGGTAGAGGTATCGATACTATCCAGCACACGTACGACGACACGGACTGTTACGGTCTCACCGGGCGACACATTGCCGATCCAGGCACCTACCGTTTGTCCATTGATAACAATCTGGCCTTTTGTGGTAGTTGCCTCGACGATTTCCAGGTAAAAGGGGAATGTATCCTCTACGATCACTCCGGTTGCATCAGTATTGCCCACAACCGTCACGGTGTAGGTATACTCAACCAGGTCGCCCACCTGTGCCGACCCGGTATTGACCGCCTTCACCACACGTGGATCCGCTACTGGATCTTCATCATCATCGTCGTCATCATCATCGGGCGGGGGAGCACTGGTTGGCGGGGGTGGAACGTCTGTTGATGGGGGTGGAACGTCTGTTGGGGGGGGGGG
>RRYU01003530.1_pt1 | contig 39283 bp, 35 predicted proteins | sample 2162651 | NCBI WGS metagenome assembly RRYU01 (sample SAMN10267283, study PRJNA491782) | microbial mat metagenome | isolation source: biomat in the production well | place: Japan: Minami-Kanto gas field, natural gas well KTG3 | collected 2017-06
CCCCCCCCGGTTTGATAAATGGTTGACAAAATCATCATAAAGCGCGCCTGCGAGCACAACCTGAAGTGTATCGATGTGGAAATTCCGCGGGACCAGCTGGTCGTGATCACCGGCGTTTCAGGCTCCGGCAAAAGCACCCTGGCGTTTGACACCATCTACGCCGAGGGGCAGCGGCGCTACGTCGAAAGTCTCTCGGCCTATGCCAGGCAGTTTCTAGAGCAGATGAACAAGCCGGATGTCGAGAGTATCGAAGGGCTGTCCCCGGCGATTTCCATCGAGCAGAAGACGACCTCGAAAAATCCGCGCTCCACAGTCGGCACGGTGACCGAGATTTACGACTACCTGCGGTTGTTGTTCGCCAGGGTCGGGCGGGTGCATTGTCCGCAGTGTGACCGCGAGATCGCCTCGCAGACCGTTCAGCAGATGGTCGACCGGGTGATGATGACACCGCCGGGCAGTCGTCTGCTGGTACTCGCCCCTGTCGTGCGGGGCCGGAAAGGTGAGTACCGCAAGGAGCTGCGTCAGTTCCAGGCGGAAGGCTTTGTCCGGGTACGCATCGACGGTGCCATGTATGAGTTGGGCGAAGAGATCCCGTTGGACAAGAATAAGAAACATACCATCGAAATTGTCGTCGACCGGCTGGTGATCAAGCCCGGGATTGCCGGCCGACTCGCGGATTCCCTGGAGACAGCCCTGCGCCTGGCTGAAGGCATCGTGCGGGTCGAGGTGCCCGGTGGAGAGAGTAACCTGTTTTCCGAACAGCATGCCTGTGTGGAGTGCGGCATTTCCTTTCCGGAAATCGCCCCGCGCATGTTTTCTTTCAACAATCCTTACGGGGCGTGCCCTGAATGTTCGGGATTGGGAACCCGCATGTATTTTGATGCCGATATGGTTGTGCCAAACCGTGAGCTGTCCCTGCGCGAGGGGGCCATCGTTCCCTGGTCGACCCGCACCGGCTTCTATTATCTGCAGGTTCTTGAAGCCTTGGCCGATCATTACGGCTTCGATATCCGCACGCCTTTTGGCGAGCTCCCGGAGCGGGTCCAGCACATTCTGCTGCATGGTTCGGACCGGGAGCAGATACGGTTTTTTTACGACCAGGGCAATCAGCGGCATTTTTACGAGAAGCCGTTCGAAGGGGTGATCCCCAATCTCGAACGGCGACTGCGGGAGACGGATTCCGATGCCACCCGGGAAAAGCTCGAGCCGTACATGAACGTCATGCCCTGTCCGACCTGCAAGGGGGCGCGCCTGAAGAAGGAATCTCTGTGCATCCGGATTGGCGGTCTGGATATTCAACAGGTCTGTGCGCAGAGCGTAACCGAAGCCGCACAGTTTTTTGGTAAGCTGGAACTCGCCGAAAAGGAGGCGGAGATTGCCCGCCGGGTCCTCAAGGAGATCAGTGAGCGGTTGTCTTTTCTGGAGAATGTCGGGCTGGACTACCTGACCCTTGACCGAACCTCAGGAACCCTTTCGGGTGGCGAAGGCCAACGCATTCGGCTGGCGACCCAGATCGGCTCGTCGCTGGTCGGTGTCCTCTATATTCTTGACGAACCTTCGATCGGTCTGCACCAGCGGGATAATCGCCGTCTGCTTGAGACGCTCAAACATTTGCGTGACTTGGGCAATACGGTCCTGGTCGTCGAACATGACGAGGAAACCATTCTCGAGGCGGATCATGTCATTGACATGGGGCCGCGTGCCGGGGTGCATGGCGGCGAGATCGTCGCCCAGGGAACGCCTGCTGAAGTCATCGACGATAGAGCGTCGCTGACCGGAGATTATCTGGCGGGGCGCAGGGTCATCCCGCTGCCGCAAACGCGCAGGACGGCCAAGGGTTTTCTCTCAATACGCGGGGCCAGCGCCAATAATTTGAAAAACCTGGATGTTGACATTCCTCTCGGAGTCATGAGCTGCGTGACCGGCGTTTCAGGTTCAGGCAAGTCGACGCTGGTTCTCGATACCCTTTACAAGGCGCTCGCCCAGCGGCTTTACCGGACCCGGGAGCGTTCCGGCAAGGTCGCCTCGATTGACGGGCTCGAACAGCTGGATAAAGTGATCGACATTGACCAGTCGCCAATCGGCAGGACGCCGCGTTCCAATCCGGCAACCTATACCGGGCTGTTCAGCGACATTCGGGACATCTTCGCCAGACTCCCCGAGGCCAAGCTGCGAGGTTACAAGCCGGGAAGATTCTCCTTCAATGTTAAGGGCGGACGTTGTGAAGCGTGTCACGGTGATGGCCTGCTGCGCATCGAAATGCACTTTCTGCCGGATGTCTACGTACAGTGTGAAGTCTGCAAGGGGGCGCGTTACAATCGGGAAACCCTCGAAGTCAAATACAAGGGCAAAACCATTGCTGACGTGTTGGACATGACCGCCAACCAGGCGACCGAATTTATGGCCAATATCCCGCGGGTCAAGCGCAAACTGGAGACCCTGCGTGCTGTCGGACTCGGCTATATCAAGCTGGGACAAAGCGCAACGACCCTTTCCGGTGGTGAGGCACAACGCGTCAAGCTGTCCAAGGAACTGGGCAAAAGAGCGACGGGACGGACCATCTACATTCTGGATGAACCGACCACCGGGCTGCATTTTTATGACATCAACAAGTTGCTCGGAGTTTTGTCCCGTCTGGTCGACAACGGCAACACCGTGGTGGTCATCGAGCACAATCTGGATGTGATCAAAACGGCGGACCACCTGATCGACCTGGGGCCGGAAGGCGGCAGTCGCGGCGGGGAGCTGATTATTGCCGGGACCCCGGAGGAAGTCGCACGCTGTTCGGCGTCACATACCGGCAGGTATCTGCGGCCTTACCTGAACCTGTAATCGGGAAGGCAGGGGCTTATTCAGCGGGCTTGATGTCGCGGATCTGGGCGGTGTTGACCAGGTGCTCTGCCTCATCGGATTGCATCGCAAAAAATCCGTTGGCCGAGTTGATAAAGTCGATCAAACGTTTGCGGCCTTCAGGCAGGTCAATGATGATCGTGCCCTGCAATTGTTCGCCGCCGACAAAGGTAACGACAACTTTTTCCGGAATACCGAGGGGACAATAGCCCTGCGGGGCAGATGTTGGCTTGTAGCGGACATGGGTAATCGTACCTTTGTTGGTAACGCTGAAGGCGCCGTCTTCACTACGGAAGGGAAAGAAGGCTCCTCGCTCCTTCAAAAGGTCAAGCAAGGTCTGTTGCCCAAGGTGGCTGTAGGCAGACGCGCTAAGGAAAACGACCCCCTTCATTACCGAACCGTCCGCCTGAAACAGGACAACCGGCAGTTCAGATTTATCCACGCGATAGATGCTCATTGCAAATTATCCTTGTTGATGAGGAAGGCCAGGCTCCGATCAGGTTGACAGGATTGACAAAAGCGATAATATGAAGCTGTTTTGCTGTTTGTCAAACCTTTTTGTTGTCCGCGGGCTCTCTCTTCAGGAATTTGACCGCTGAAATCGTGGGGCATGGTGTACCGTGTGCACCTCATGTGCTACCTGATCCAAGAATGCGTCCGTTTGGAACCACCCACAGTAGGCTTCCCGCCGTCCTGTCGATGGCGCCAAGTGCGGGGTCAAGCCAAACAAGGTGAAAAAAGATGGAAAAATGTCCCGTTTGCAAGGAAGAAGCGAAAGGCAAGTACTGGTGCAAGAACTGCAAGACCGTGTTCGTCTGTCCGGCACCAAACTGTGAAGCGCCAAACCACAGGCGTGAGGCCAAAACATGCGCCAGGTGCGGCCTGCTGTTTGAAGAATATATCAGTAACCGCAAGATGTACCGGCAATGCCCCAAATGTAAACGCAAGCAGGGGCTGTCTGATCCCCAGTGCAAGCATTGTCGCTACTGGTTCAATTGCCCGACCTGCGGGCACAAGGTGCCGTCGACCAGCATGCTGACCTGTCCCCGCTGCGCCACCAGTCTGCGTTGAAGGGGCGCCGCCAGAAATAAAAGCCCCCCGGTGACTTCTCGTCGCCGGGGGGCTTTTGTGTGCGCGGTTCAGACTTTTCAACGGCTCTTGTCAGAAGGCTCTGGGTCGGGAATGCGGCTTTTTTTTGCCTCCCGCCCGGGGAGGCTGCAACTGTCGGACAGTCAGGTGCGTACGCCCATTCTCGGCAGAACCCAGCGGTTGATGATGTACCAGGCGGCAAAGATGCCGACCAGAAAAAGCATGTCTTTCATAGCGACCTCTCTCGTAAAGTTAAATATCAATATATATGAACTTAAAAGAAAAGGCAAGGACTGCGATCAGTCATCAAGTCTGCGCCCGAGGTTTTGGCAGGAACGCCGCCAAAATAACCGCTATCGCGGTGAGGCCGGCCGAAGCCAGGTAGCTTGGGGTAAAGGTTCCGGTGATTTCGGCAAGCATGCCCGCTGCGGCCGGCCCCAGGGTCTGGCCGACTGCGAAGCAGACGGTAATCAGGGAAAAGGCCGCGGCAGCTCGGGCCTTGCCAAGGTAATCACCGACTGCGGCGGCCATGATGGCCGGAATGGCGAAGGCGGCGAGCCCATAGAACACAACCGAGCCGAACAAGGCGGATTCGCCAAGACGGCAACCTGCCAGCAGATAGGCCAGGGTCTGTACGCCGAAAACCAGCATCAGTCCCTGTTTGCGGCCGATCCGGTCGGACAGGATGCCAAAAAGGGTCCCGGAAAACAGGCTGAAAAATCCGACCCAGGACCAGAATTGGCCGGCGCTGACTTCCGCAAAGGCATATTCGTCTACCATGGTGGTAACAATAAAGGTGCCGTAGATCACGTAGGTCGTGCCGAAGATAAAATAGAGCAGACCGAGGTGCGCGAGAATGCGGATGGCACTGAACGCACCCTTGGTTTCCGCGGGATCGTAACTGAGGGACTGCACTTGACCCACCGGCAAGAGGCCCTTTTCCGCTGGATCGTTGCGGATCAGGATGGCCGCGACTAGCGCGACGCCAAAAACGATCGCTCCCAGCAACAGCCAGCCGGCGCGCCAGCCAGCGTCGCCAAACGCGGCGTTGAGCTGTGGCACCATGACCCCGGCGAAGATGATGGCGAAGCCACTGCCGATGACAATACAGCCGGCCGCGCGGCCGCGCTTCTGTTGTCTGAACCAGTAAGAGACCAACACCATGATCGGGATGTTGGCGAGGCCGCTGCCGACGCCGACCGCAGTGTAAAGTATCAGGATCGGCAGGTAACTGGGGCTGGCGCCGATCACTGCCATGGCGAAGGCCACCAGGAACAGGCCGCTGGCGATGAGAACCCGCGGAGAGAAATAGCGCAGTGCGAAGGGCACCAGGGCAACGGCCACCAGGTAGCCGGCAAAGTTGGCGGTGCCGAGCAGGCCCATTTCATCATAGGTCATGCCGAGAGCTGCGCGCATGGCCGGCAGCAGCATGCCGAAAGCGAAGCGAGCCAGGCCAAGGCAGGCAAAGATAGTCAGGGTGCCGACCATTACGATCACCCAGCCATAGTGCAGTCCCGCTTGCTTTTGGCGGATCAATTCCATAGCTGAAGATCTTAGCCGGTCATCATGGTTTCGCCAAGGGAAATGAAGGGTCGAGTGGGCGGTTTAAAGCTCAGAATTGCTGATTCAGCGGCGTTTCGCGCGGAAGTTCCCGAAAAACCGGAAAGCCTTTTTCATTTTCGGGGTCTTCTGCTAAGTTGTTCGGGCCCCGGCTTTTTTCATGCAGGGGGCGACAGTGGCTGGAGCCCTATATTGGCTGAGCTATTGACCTGCTAACCTTCATGCGGACGCCTGCGCAATGAGCAGGCCGATCGCTGTTCCTGCAACAGGACACGCCAGGTGAGTCGATTAATCTTGCTGGGAGCTCTGTCTGCCGCATTCTTCAGCAGCACCTTCATTCTCAACCGGGCGATGAGCCTGCAGGGCGGCCACTGGCTCTGGTCGGCAAGCCTGCGCTATGCCTACATGCTGCTGTTTCTGACCGGCGGGTTGTTGGCTGCCGGCCGGGGCGTGCTCCTGCGGCAAATCCTGCAAATATTTTGTAAACACTGGTTTTTCTGGAGCGTGGCCGGGACCACGGGGTTCGGTGTATTTTATTCGCTGATTTGTTTTAGTGCATCCTATGCGCCGAGCTGGGTCGTGGCCACGACCTGGCAGACGACCATCCTCGCCTCACCCCTGATTCTGCTGTTCTTTGGCAAACGGGTGCCGCCCAGGGCGCTGGTGTTTATCGGAGTGATTTTCCTTGGCATTGTTATGGTCAACCTGGAGTTGGCACAAACCGCGTCGATCTCGCATCTGTTGTTGGGCGGGGTGCCGGTCCTGATCGCGGCGATCGCCTATCCACTCGGCAACCAGATGGTTTGGGAATCTCAAAAAGGCGGGCACAAGCGGATTCCCGATATCCAGCATCCGGTTCTGTACAATCCGTTTTCGCGGATCATCCTGCTGACCATGGGGTCTGTGCCTTTCTGGTTGATTCTCATTCTGCTGATCGATCCTCCTGCGCCCTCGGCAGGGCAATGGCTGCAGACCGCTCTGGTCGCCTTGTGTTCCGGAGTGATCGCAACCGGTTTGTTTCTTCAGGCCCGGCATCGAGCCAAGACCGCCTATGAGATTTCAGCGGTGGACTCCACGCAGTCAACAGAGGTGGTCTTCGCCCTGCTCGGGGAGGTTGTTTTGCTCGGCGGGGCGGTGCCCGGGGGCCTCGGCTGGATGGGCATCCTGCTAACGGTGAGCGGACTGGTCTTTTATGTGAAGGCGCAGTATCGGAAACCTGCAGCGGGGGAGGGATAGCGGGGGCAGGCCGCCGCTATCCCTCCCCCGCTGCAATGTTCTTCGCGGCGATGGTTGTAAAGCAAAAGCAGGACCGGCGGCACCCAAAAAAAACGCCCCGCAAGCATGCGGGGCGTTACAGGACTAAAGACCGCCAGGTTCAAACCTTGGCAATCTTGACCGGCACAATGTTGCTGCCGATCTCCGTGATCGTCTGAATGTTGAGATCAGCAAAATTATAAGCGGCGAACAGCAGGCCCGCCGGCAGCTGCGTGCTTATTTTTGCCGGGCCGCTCACCGTACCGCCGGTAGTGGTCAGTTTGATGCGGCCACCGTCCGCCACGCCGACTTTGGCCGCATCTTCGGGACTGATTTCGATCACGCCGCCAGGCTCCAATTCGTTCGTGGCCGCTGATGCGGTGGTGGTCGAGCCAAAGTGAAAGCGGCTTTTGCCGATCAGCAGCTGCAGGTCCTCGGCCGGCATATGGCTGAGTTCAGGAGCTGACGCAGTCAGGCTCTTGGCTGCCGGGGTATAAACGTCCTTCCAGCAAAAGGCTCTCTGCTCGAGAACTTGGCAAACATCCGAGTAGATACCGGATAAATCCATCATCTCCTGGCGCACGGCGGCCTCACTTGGCGCCGGTTTGCCGCTGACCCTGGCGAACAGGTCGGCCAGAATTGCGAGGTCCGGGCGCGCTTCACCGGGCGGATCAATCGCAATGCGCAGGCGGTTGACCCGATGGTCGAGAGCCGTCACGCTGCCACGCTTTTCGGCGCTTGCGGCTCCCGGCAGAACCACGTCGGCCAGGGCAGTCAAGTCACTGGCGAGAATGTCCTGCACGATCAGGAATTCGACTTTTTCGAGGGCTTTGCGCCAGCGGGTGCTTGCCGGGAAGTCGACCAGCGGGTTGCTGCCGGCCAGGTAAAGTGCCCGGATGCTACCGCTCTCAATACCGGCCAGGATTTCCCCTGCGTCGGCACCGCCATCGGGAAGCTCGGTGTGCCAGGCGGCGGCAAACCTTTTTTTGGCAGCGGCATAGTCCTGGGAGCCCGGGAGCATTTCCGGACAGACGCCGGCATCAAGCAGCCCCTGCATGTTGCCCTTTTCATCGACGGGGAAAAGGCCCCCTTTATCACCGTGCAGGGCGCCGCTGACCAGAGCCAGGTTGGTGAGTGCGGCAACGCCCGCTTCGGCTTGGGCGCTGGCGGTCAAATCGCGTCCGAAGATGATCGCTACGGAACCGGCCTGGCCGATATAATCGGCGGCCTCTTCCAGCAGTTCACGGGCAATGCCGGTGGCTGCGCTGGCAAACTCCAGGTCGATGTCTGCCAGGTAGGGTGTCAGCTCATCGAGATTGCCGACGAACTGCTGTAAAAAGTCCTTGTCGGCCAGGCCCTTGTCAACGATGAGCTTGGCGAGAGCGCCGGCCAGATAGGCTTCGCTACCGGGGCGGTATTGCAGGAAGGTCTCCGACTGTCCGGCCAGCTTGACAGTGCGCAGGTTGGCTACGATCAGCTTGGCATCGTGTTTGAGGGCGGCTTTCTGAATCTGCCATTCCACGCCCGGCGCTTCACAGCTTGTATCCGAACCGAACACCAGGATCGCCTCGCTTTGAGCGATCCGGTCCAGGTGGTTGCTGGCGCCGCTGAGCTTGAGTTGCTGGCTGAGCACCTTGGCTGCGCGCAGTGCGCCGAAGCGCGCTTCCGAATCGATGTTGTTGCTGTGCAGAGCAACCCGAAAGAATTTCTGAAACAGGTAATTTTCTTCGTTGGTCAGGCGCGGCGAAGCCAGCCCGGCAATCGCCTGGCCACCTGAGGCCTCGCGGAGTTTTGTCAATTGGTCGGCGACCAGGGTCAGGGCTTCTTCCCAGCCGACCTGCTGTTGACGGTCGTTCTGTTTGGCAAGTGGCGCAGAAAGGCGGTTTTCGCTGGTCAGATAATCGTGGGCGAAAAAACCGCCGACGCAGAGGTTGCCGTCGTTGACCGTCGTGTCGTCCTCGGCTGTCACGCGCAGGACTTTGCCGTGCTTGCTGTGCAGGTCGATCTGACACTGAGCCGGGCACAAGGTACAAACCGACGCAGTCCTGCGCAGCTCCCAGGGGCGTGCCTTGAACTTGAAGGGTTTGGAGATCATGGTCCCGGTCGGGCAGACCTGCACGCAGTTGCCGCAGAAGACGCAGGCCTCCAGGTGCTTGTCGATAAAGGCCCGGTCGCCCTTCTCATTGATGAACAGCGCGTCGGCGCCGATCACTTCATGGCAGACCTTGACGCATTTTTCACACATGATACAGCGGTTCGGCACCTGTTGAATCAAAGGCCAGCGGTCAATGGTTGCCGCATTGACGTCGTCCGCCTCGAATGGCTGACGCGTGACATCCTGCGAATAGCAGATGTCTTGCAGGTCACATTCGCCGCCGGCATCACAGACCGGACAGTCGAGGGGATGGTTGACCAGCAGCAATTCGACGATCTGACGACGAATCGTGGTGAGTCTTTCGGACTGGGTGGTGACTTCCATACCGTCGACCGCTCGGGTGTTGCAGGCGGTCATGGTCTTGTCCGCGCCCTGGACCTCGACTGCGCAAACGCGGCAGGCCCCGGTCGGGGAGACTTTTTTCAGATAGCACAGGGTCGGAATCTTGATGCCTACCGATTCCGCCGCATCAAGAATGGTTGCTCCCGGCGCAATCTGGACATCTTTGCCATCGATCTTCAGGTTGATCATCGAAATCTGCCCTTTGTCAGCTTATTGCGAAAAGTTATTAATCGGTTACGGCCACCATGGCGACCCGGTAGCAGCGCAGACAGCGCTCTGCCTCGCGAACTGCCTGGCTTTCCGGCATGGCCAGTTCGATTTCATCATAGTTTTTGGCGCGCTCGGCGCCGTTGATCTTCGGCTGGTGCTCCCGGTGGAGGCCGCCGATGATGCCGACATTCTCATTCTTGTCGAAGGTCCCGAAGATGTTGACGATATCTTCCATGGCATCTTCTTCATCCAGGTAGGACTTGCCTTCTGTGAGGTAGCGGTGCATGACCTTGGCTGCACGCTTGCCATGCCCGACTGCGAGGACGACAGTCATGGCGCCGTATTCGCAGTCGCCGCCGGCAAACACGCCTTCATCATCGGTCATCATCGTTCCACCGTGGGTGACGATGCTATTCCAGCGGGTCTGCTTGATGCCGTAGTCGCCATCCTCCAGGTAGGAGAGGTCGGGGTCCTGGCCGATGGCCGGAATCACCAGGTCGCAGGGGATAATGTATTCACTGCCGGGAACCGGTTCCGGGCGACGCCGCCCAGAATCATCGGGCTCGCCGAGTTCCATCTTCTGGACTTCGACGCCGACGATCTTGTTGTTCTCGGTGATCAGCTTGGTTGGCAGCGCTAGGAAGATGAACTTGACATTTTCTTCTTCAGCATCATCGACCTCGTACGATTCTGCCGGCATTTCCTTCCGCGTCCGGCGATAGAGCAGGATCGATTCCTGCGCCCCTTCGCGCAAGGCGACGCGTACGCAGTCGATGGCGGTGTTGCCGCCGCCAACCACCACGACGCGCGGCGGCGTCACGATCGGCTCGCCGAGGGCCACCTTCCGCAGATAGTGGATGCCGCCTTCCGAAAAACCGTCGTAGCCCATCTCCTCGCCTTCGACGCCCATCGGCTTCGACTTGAAGGCACCGGTGCCAAGGAAGACCGCGTCGTACTGCTCCTTGAGTTCGCGCAGCGAGACATCGCGGCCGAGTTTCACCCCGTATTCGATTTCGACGCCCAGGGCTGAAATGATATCGGCTTCGCGTTGCAGCAGCGGCCGTGGCATGCGGTAGTCGGGAATGCCGACAGCCACGGTGCCGCCTGGTTCATTGAGCATGTCAATGATCTTGACCTGGTGTCCTTCGAGCGCCAAGTAGTAGGCGCAGGTCAGGCCGGCCGGGCCGGCCCCGACGCAGATCACCTTCTTGCCAGTCGGCGGCTTGGGTTGCATCGGTGGCTCATGGTGGTGCAGCCACTCATGGTCGGCGGCGACTCGTTTGAGGACCATAATGCTGATCGGCTCGTCGATCAGGGCGCGCCGGCAGGCCGACTCGCACGGGTGAGGACAGACCCGGCCGCATACGGCGGGAATCGGCATCCGGTCGCGAATTTCGTCGAGCGACTGATGGAACCTGTAGTCCTTGATCGATTCGACGTAAGCCGGGATATCGATATGAGCCGGGCAGCGGTCCATGCAGGGCGCGGTCAGCTTGTCGCGGTATGCCTTGGGGCCCTTTGGTTTGCGTTCGCCGCGGATATAGGCCAGATAGTCATCACGGAAGTGCTTGACCGAATCGACGATCGGTCGGGCGGCGGTCATGCAGAGCGTGCATTTACAGTTGTCGAGCAGTTCCCCCAGACCGGTCAGAATCTCTAGATCGGTCTCTTCGCCATGGCCTTCGACAATCCGTGCCAGGGTGTCGGTCATGACCCGCGTGCCGCGCTTGCCCGGGGTGCACTTGGCGCAGCAGTACTTGTCCTGCACGCGCTTGATGTATTCGGCAGCCATGGCGACAATGTCGACATCCGTATCGGTCAGGATGATGCCGTCCCAGCCCATGAAGGCGCCAACGCGGCCTTCGTCCAGATAGCTGTTCGGCAGCTTGATCGGCATGTCCTGCGCCTGGCCGCTCTTGCGATTGTCGATGACTTCATCGCCCCAGCTGGAAAACATTACTTCAGCCAAGTTGAACCTCCCAATATGTCGGGTTTCCCACGCACAAGACCGCAGGGGAAGGCCATTGCAACGGCTTTCACTCTGCGGCTGATGCCTGGCAGTTTATGTTCGCTTATAGTGTATACAGTATGCAGCTAAATAACATAGGGAGAGAGAGTAAATCAAGTGAAAAGTCGTTATTCTCAAGGCCTGGAGCAGGCAGCGGCCCAGGGTTGGCAGGTTCGTCGGCCCGCCGGTTTTCGCTCTCCCGCGGAGTGATTGCTCAGGGGAAGGGCGGGAAAGGGGTTTTGGCCAGATAGGAGGAGGGCTCTTTTCCGCCACGTTCGAAAAAGCCCCAGGATTGCTCGATCCGCATGGTTTTTACAATGGCCGAAGGCAGCAGGAAGTAATCCATTTCAAGCACGACTTCCGCATGCCTGCCATTATCGCTCAGGGTGATCTGCTCGATGCTGACATCGATGATGGTCAGGTCGTTTTTCAGGGGCACAAAGGTCGCCAGGAAGGCCTTCCGGTTAGCCGGGACCAGATGGGCTGCGGCCGCCTGGAACTCCTCCAAGCGCAAGGTACGCACAAATTCATCGAGGGCCTGCTGGCCTTGCGCAGCTGGCGGGTTGACTAGGTTATCGAGGGCACAGGCGGTCAGGCCGGCGAACAGGAGCAGTCCTGTCAGCCCGAGCAAAGATTGCCTAAGAAACGTGTTCATGGCGCTATCCTTCTCCATTGAGGTGGCGCCGAAAATTACCGGCGTTTGAGCTCCTGCATCAGTTCGATCGCCAGCTCAACCTTGCCGAACGGCGGTATCAGGTAATAACCGCCGAAACCGAGATCGCGGGCTTTGCTGATCAATTCGTGCGCAATGACCATACCGGCGGCGATTCCCTGAGCGCCTGCGGTCCCCTGCATGCGGGCGAGGATCATTTCTGGCAGGTGAATGCCGGGCACCTCGTTATGCAGGAAGAGGGCATTACGTTCGCTGACCAGCGGCATGATTCCCAAAAGGACGGGCAGGACGAACGGGCGCGTCACCGCGGCCAGCTGTTCCAGAACCGCAGCAGCATAGACCGGCTGGGTCTGGATGAAGCTCGCCCCGGCGGCAATTTTTTTCTCTAGCTTGCGCACTTGGCCAGTCAGGTCGCCGCCATTTGGATTGAAGGCTGCGCCGAGCAGAAAATCGGTGCTCCCGTCGAGCTCCGCGCCGAACATATTGGTGCCCTGGTTCATGGCTTGCATCAGTTTGAGCAAGCCGATCGAGTTGACATCGAAAACGTTGGTTGCTCCGGTGGCCCCGCTGGTGGCTACCGGGTCGCCGGTCACGGCGAGCAGACTGCTCACGCCAAGCAGGTGGGCGCCCATCAGCTCTGAGTGCAGTCCGAGCAGGTTGCGATCCCGACCCGTGACATGGGCGATAACCTCAACACCGGTTGCCTGCTGGATCCGACCAGCCAGTGCCAGGTTGCCCATGCGGATCCGGCCGAGCGGGTTTTCGGCAAGGTTAATGGCATCCACTCCGGCTTCCGCCAGACGGTGGGCCCGGGACAGGGTCGTGGAGATGTCCAGGCCGCGTGGCGAAGGCAGTTCGACCGTTACGATCGGGCGAAGGCCCCAGTCGGCAAGAAAATGACGGTGCGGCACGGCCGGCGGAAGGGCCTCGGGTCCGGTCTTTGCCGTGGCGGCCGCCTGCTGGCGCAGGCCCGGACGGCAGTCCGCCAGGCTGCGGGCGAGGGCTGCAATGTGCTGGGGGGTGGTGCCGCAGCAGCCGCCGACCAGACTGGCCCCGGCGGCAGTCATTTCCCGGCCCAGCGCGGCAAAATAATCGGGTGTGGCCAGGTAGATATGCCGGCCGTCAATATATTGCGGGTACCCGGAGTTCGGAAAAGCCGAGAGTGGCCGGGAGGTTGTTGCGGCCAGGCTTTTGATGACCTGCAGCAATTCTCTGGGGCCGGCCCCGCAGTTGGCGCCGATTGCCGCCGGCGATTTCTCCTGCAGGCGGCGGGCTGCCTCCGCTGCCGGCAGACCATCACCGGTAAAGCCCCCCTCGGCGAAGGCCAGTTGGGCTATGGCCGGCAAGTCGAGCTCGGCCGCGGTGTCCAGGGCCAGCAGCAATTCTTCGATTCGGCCGAAGGTCTCCAGCAGGAAACAGTCAACGCCGCCTTCGGCGAGAGCCGTCATCTGCTCAAGAAAGAGAGCCCGCTGCTGCGCGGCAGTCAAGGCCTGTTGAGAGTTGCGGGCTCGGGGGAGCGGGCCGACCGAACCGGCGATCCAGCGGTGCTGGCCGGCCGCCGAGCGGGCCAGGTGCGCCCCGGCCAGGTTGATTTCACGGCACTTGTGCGCCAGGCCGTAGGCGTCCAGGCGCAGGGCATTGGCGCCGAAAGTGTTGGTCTCCAGCAGTTGCGCGCCCGCGGCGGCATAGTCACTGTGGACCCGGCTGACCATCTCCGGCTGGATCAGGTTCAGGTACTCGAAAATCGCATCGAGCGGCGCCCCTCGATGATAGAGTTGGGTGCCCATGCCTCCGTCGCCGATGATGGCCGGGCCCTGGTCAAGGCGCTGCAGCAGTTCTTGTTGATGAGTCGTTGTCATGATTGTCGGGTAAGTTCGCTGGTGGCAGCCTTCCAGCTAGGGAATTTGTGCCTGGCTGATTGACCGCAGGCCCGTGCCCGCTGTCGATTCGCTTATGGCGAGGAATTGGCGGAGCATGGCCGCGGTCAACCCCCAGATGACATGGTTTTCGTAACGATAGAAGTCGACGGGAAAGTTTCTGCCCCGATGACTCCAGTCTTCGACATGATGCACCGCCGGGTCGCGAAAATGTTCGACGGGGGCTTCAAAGACGGCAGAGATTTCCTCCGGCGCGATCCGCAGGGTTGCCGGCGGCGGAATCTTGCCGACGAAGGGCACCACATGATAACCGTGGACGGAATAAAAATCATCCATGCGGCCGAGAACCTTGATCGAGGTCACGGGAATGCCGAGTTCTTCCTCGGTCTCACGGCAGGCGGTTGCTGCCAGGTCGCCGTCCATCGCATCGCTGGCGCCGCCGGGAAAGGCGACTTCACCGGAGTGATGTTCAAGGTGTGTGGTGCGGACGGTGAACAGTAGCGAAGGGACGCCATTTCTGACAAACAGCGGCAGCAGAACCGCTGCCGGCCGCAAATTGTCCGACGGGATGGTCAGAAGGGGATAATTCCTGAGGCGTTCAGCCAGTTTGTGGTCGTCAAGCATCAGACCGTCACGCTGTCCGCGGCCTGCCGCAGGGCGGCGATGGTCATGCGGTAGTCTTTGGCGCCGAACACGGCGCTGCCGGCCACGAACACATCGGCACCGGCGGTGGCTACTTCGGCGATGTTATCGATTTTCACACCGCCGTCCACCTCGAGTTCGACATTCAGGCCGCGCCGGTCGATCACCGTGCGCAGGGCGTGAATCTTGTCGAGAGCCGCCGGGATGAAGGCCTGCCCGCCGAAGCCCGGGTTGACCGACATGACCAGCACCAGGTCGAGGTCGTCGATGATCACGTCGAGGGTGTCTACCGGGGTGGCGGGGTTCAGCGACACTCCGGCTTTTTTGCCGAGGCTGTGGATCAACTGAATAGTGCGGTGCAGATGCGGCACCGCCTCCTGATGGACCGTGATAATATCAGCACCGGCTTTGGCGAATTCCGGAATATACCGGTCAGGGTTTTCGATCATGAGATGCACGTCGAGGGGTTTGTTGGTTATAGAGCGTAAAGCAGCAACCACCAGGGGTCCGATGGTAATGTTCGGCACGAAATGGCCGTCCATGACATCCACATGAATATAATCGGCACCGGCGCGGTCGATAGCGCCAACCTCTTCGCCGAGACGGGCAAAATTGGCAGACAGGATAGATGGGGCTATTTTGGTCATGGCGTTTCGCTCCTTGGCAAATGGCATTGGCCGCAGAATACCATTTTTGCCGCGTCTAATCCATGACGGACTGCGATTTGACCGCACCCAATAAAAAACGGGGGTGCAAGCGCACCCCCCTGTCTAGCCGGCAAACCCGCATCTGCCAAGCAGGGCCGTGCACTAGGAACTGCGGCCCTTTTTCTGATTCGGCTCAGCGTGCCGGGTATGGTCGCGCTTATCGATGGATTTCAGGGACGTGTTGCAGCTTATGCAAACATATGCATTCTGGTCTTCCAGTTCGGCAAAGGCCTTGGAGAACCGGTCCTGATATTTGCCGCTCATGACGAACTCCTTTCGTATCCAGGCAACGGAAACACAATGTTTCTGTCGCGCAATGCTTTTTATAGTTACAGAATAGCAAAAAAGACAATAGAAGTCATCTTTTGGGGCGCAGATTTCTGCCGCTGTCTGCCTGAAGGGAGTTTGTCCTTGGCGGCCTCTACCGTGCGGCACGTTCCAGGCGCACGGCGAAGAAGCCATCCATGCCCTGGCGGTGCGGCCAGGTGCGCAAACTGCCGTCGGCGGCCAGCATCTCGTTGCATGTTTCGGGCAGCAGGCCGGTCAGCTGCACCTGCCGAAAATCTGTATGCCCGGCGAGGAAGGTTGCAATCACCTGGCAGGTTTCTTCCGGGGTCAGCGTGCAGACTGAATAGACCAGGCGCCCTCCCGGGCGAACCAGGCGGGCGGCCTGTTCGAGGATCGCCTGCTGGCGGGTTGCCAGTTCCGCAATGTCGGTTGCCTGCAGGCGCCAGCGCGCCTCCGGGTTGCGCCGCAGAACGCCGAGACCGCTGCAGGGCGCATCAACCAGCACCCCGTCGAAGCTGCCGGGATCAAGGAACTCGGCCAGCTTGGTCATGTCCCAGGCGCGGGCGCGGATGCCTTGGCAGCCGAGCCGCCGGGCGCCCTGCTCGATGAGATGCACCCGGTTCGGGTGCAGTTCCAGCGCCTCGATTTCGGCCCGGTTGCCGGCCAGGGCAGCGATGTGGGTGGTCTTGCCGCCCGGTGCGGCACAGGTATCGCACAGGCGCTCGCCCGGTGCGGGAGCAAGCAGATGAGCAATCAGCATGCTGGCTTCATCCTGCACCTGGTACAATCCTTCGTCGTCGCCGGGCAGGCGTTCCGGGCCGCGTTTGCGGACAACAATCCCTTCCGGGGCATAGCGTGTCGCTGCGGCGGTGTGACCGGCGGCAGCCAGATGCTCCAGATAATCGGCTCGGGTCATTTTGAGGGTGTTAACGCGCAGGCTGAACGGCGCCGATTGGCGCAACTCCTGCGCTAGGGGTATGGCGTCCGCAGCAAGCTCTGCATACCAGCGGCGGGCCAGCCATGCAGGCAGTGACGCTGCCCAGGTCAGGTGAGCAATCGGGTCGGTGGCCGGGTCCGGCCAGACTATCTGGTCGACTTCGCGGACCAGGCGGCGCAGAACGGCATTGACCAGGCCGGTGGCGCGCGCCAATTTGATGCGTCGGCACAGGGCGACCGTCTCATGTACGGCGATGGCGGCGGGGATACGGTCGAGCTCGAGAACCTGGTAGGCACCAAGGCGCAGCAGGAGCAGGACGCGGCGCTCGAGCTTTTGCAGCGGTGTCTTGCTCAAGCCGGATAGGGCGAAATCCAGGCGGTTCTGCTGGCGCAGCACGCCGTACACCAGCTCGGTGGCGAGGGCGCGGTCGCGCGGGTCCATATCCCGATTGCGCCGCAAGGCTGCATCAAGGGCGTGATCAGCGTAGCTGCCGTTGGCAACTCGTTCCAGGACGTTGAAAGCAAGCTGTCTGGCGTCGGCCATGGTCGTTATCCTGGGCTGAAAAGTGTAAAAAGGCCACGAGAATTCTACGTGGAGTCCGTATTAAATGCCAGCAGCGTTTTTAGATACTGGCCACATTTACCAAGCGAGAAAAGGTATCAGAAAACAAGATGTGAAAGTGTTTTCGATGGAAATCACTGGCCAATGCTGGAAAATCTAGATAATTGCTCTATATTTTCTACTCCTATCATTGATGATGCAATGACAGAGGACAACCCCCGACTCGAAGGCCACTATGGGCTTTCGGTCATGAAAATCCGCAGGGAAGATGCTGGAGGGGAGCGGCGCGGCCGTTTACCACCATCGGCAGCCGTAGCAGTCGCAGTTTGTGGAGATTTTGATGATGGCTGGGGCCGCTACGGAGAATGCTGAACTGCACGCGGGGCATGTACTCGTTACGTGTCCCCCGCACGAAACGGCGAGGACAAGGGAGCCGTCTGTGCGAAAAGCGGCAAAATGAGCAGAACCTGAAGGATTGCTTGGTTTTCCTTGCCGGGTTTTAGCTTGACAGGGTTTTTTTGATGTGCGTTAAGGGTGATTAACGGCTCGATTTGGGCCGTGCAATCGGCGGGAGGGGTGATTGATGGCGCCGTTGGCGCCACCCCGCGCAAAGCAATTTCCTATCACTGATGCTCTCCAGCTTTTGCGTTGATCCAAAGCACATGTTCTGCTGCCTTTGTCAATCCATCTGCCCTTATCCCGGCATCAGTTCCCGTTTTTCGCCACAGCCGTCGGAAGAGCCGTTACCGGTAGCCGACGATTGGCCAAATCGGGAGACTCTCCGGATTTGGGTGAGAAGCTTGGATGCCAAGCTTCTCCGGAACTTCGAAAAATCTCCGGGAATAACGCCGGTCGCCCGTGTGGATAATGGGCTGGAGGCCGGTGACGAGGACGCGAACGACCGGGAAAGGGAGCTCCGGCAGACTCAAATCGACGACGATGACCTCGGACCCGCTCCGCGCAAGGATCGCGAGGCAGGTATCAATGTTCTCCTTGAGATCTTCGGCGACGAGGTTTTCCAGCCCCCGGCAGGTCACGGAAACCGGGGCCCGTTCCTCAAACCGTTGCGCAGCCCCGGAAAGAAGCCATTCCTGCTGGTTGACCGACGGGGGCAGCAACTGGACGGCCTCGGTTATAGCCCGGGAAAGCGCCAGCTCGGGATCAAGGTGGCAGCCAAAAGCAACGCAGCAGTTTGCGGGATGCTCGCTGTGGCACAGGAAAGCGGCAATGACGGGGAAGGGAAAATCGGTCAACGCCGTTTTCAGGGAGCAGCGAAAGCCCTGCCTGTCCAGGTCCTCGATGAGCTGTTGAATTCCCGGCGCAGCGCCCTCCAGGTTGAGGTCTGCTTGTGGCAGCCTGTTGTATTCACCGATCATGACCGCATCCCGCTCAATCACTTCGAGCAGGCCGTGGAGGACCGCTTCCTCCAGAGTGTTGCCGGCGGCAAGGCCATTGGAATCGATCCAGGCAATGTATTTGTCCTGCCGCCCCGCTGCATAGGGGCAAAAAACCAGGTTCGCCGGGACGCGCACGGATGCGCGGTGCGTCAGCGAATAGCCCCACACCCAATCGATCCTCCTGGAAGGGCGGTAGCCACTTTGCCTGGCCAGGCAGAAAAGTTCCGGATCGCGGCAATCGGCCGAGATTGTCTCGTAGGCACCCTCGAACAGGACGTCCTCGGGTCGCAGCCTGCTCGCCCAGCGTTCGATGAATTCCATGCAGGCGCTGGCCAGGGCCTGGCTAGCGGAGAGGCCTTTTCCGAAAAACCGTTCGTCCGCGGTTGGCCCCGACGGGGAAAGATACTCCAAGATGGCTTGGGCTGTGGCCTTGTTTGTGCGACTCAGGAACTGGACTTCGAGGCCGCTCTTCAGAAAAAAAACTTCGAGTCGGGCAAGCGTTTCATCAAGGGAAACCGATCTCAGCCCATTTTCGGAATGCCTGACGGGACGGGACTGCAGGGTGACTGTTCCCTGTCTGCCGCCACGTCCCGCGGCGGCCCTTCTGCTGTTCACGCGAAGCCCCCTGATTGAAGTTTGCGGGCATGGTTCAGCCGCCTCGCGCCCCGTAACAGGCCGCGGCAGCGCTGGCGACGGTCGTAGCATTTTCGAGAGGTCTTTGCCGGATGCCGGTAAAATCGATGAGCCGGCCCCGCGCGATCTCGACCTGGAAAGCCTGCGTTCCCCGGACATCCTTTCTGAAATCGCCGGAACTCGCCGTCACGATGCGCAGCAAGAGCAGGCCATCAGGCAGGCCTTTGGTGTCGATCTCGAGAACACTGACACCGTTGCCCCCGATCACGCCGCGCCCGCCAGGCAGAGGCCGGTAAGAGGAACGGGTGTCTGAGGAGGCGACAGCGACGGCGCAGTAGCGGCCGGCGGGTCCGGAGACCGTGATGGAGATTTTGGAGGCGCTCCCGCTGATCACGGTTTTTTCGTCAGGGTGTTTGACAGTCAGCGCTTTGCGGGGCGGCTTCGCCTGAATCTCAGCCGCAGCCAGTTGCAGCCAGTCTTCGGAAAATGCCTCGGTTTTCAGGCTCAGGAAGAACAACGGTGTGGTCGAGAGACCAAGACCCGTCTTGCCAATCTTTGCCAATGCCTCGCGCCGGGTCATGATTTTTCGGTCCATAACGTCCCCCGATTCGGGAAGGGGCCCGGGGTAACCCGGGACACCCACCCCGATCATGAACTTCGTTGTGTGGTCTAAAAATTATAAAGGGCTGAGCAAGGATTGCAAGATGTCCCAATATGTGGAGACTTTTTTTACGCGAGACCGTCCTCTGTCCCGTTCCGCACCGTCAGTATGTCTTCACCCTGCCGAAGATCCTGCGTATCTACTTCAAGTACAATCACAAACTGCTGACCAAACTGTGCCAATGCGCCAACCGCTGCCTGCTGCGGTATTTTCGCACGGCGCTGAACAGCAAAGTCGGCAAGCTTGGCACGGTCACCGCCATCCAGACATTTGGCGACTACGGTCGCTGGCATCCGCACCTGCATCTGTTGGTGGCTGATGGTCTGTTCATGCCGAACGGCAGTTTCCATGTAATGCCGCAGGTCGGCCTGAAGCCCTTGCAGGAGATGTTTCGCGCTGCAGTTCTGTGGATGCTGAAAAGAGCGGGCAAGATCGACGCCGGCTTTGTCCGCATGCTGATGCAGTGGCGGCATGTCTCCGGCTTCAATATTCATAACGGCGTCAAGATCGACAGGCAGGATGAAAAGGGCAGGGAAGCGCTGGCCCAGGACATCGTTCGCAATCCCTTTTCCCTGGAGAAGATCAGATATATTTCTGGAACAAGTACGGTGATTTACACCTCGGGGATGAGTCACGGCAGGAACAAAAAGAATTTCGAGATATTTGATGCCGATGAGTTTATCGCCAGGATCACCCAACACATTCCGGACAAGTCGTTCCAGCTGGTGCGCTATTACGGCTGGTATTCGAACCGCTCACGGGGAACGCGCCGCAAGCGCCAGTTGTTGAAAGACGGCGCGGATGTTCCGGAGACGGACGCCGCCGAGATCATTCCAATCACAGAACCAGCACAGAAGAAGATACCATCCAAAACCTGGCGCGAATGAATCAAGAAGGTGTGGGAAGTCGATCCGCTGGAATGCCCGCACTGTGGTTCGGAAAAGAAGATCATCAGTTTTATCGATGAAGCTTTACTTATCCGCCGCATTCTGGAGCTCCTGGGGTTGTGGTGGCAGCGCATTCCCAAAGGGTTGCCACCGCCGAAAGAAATCGAAGAGGTATTCCCCGAGACAATCATTTGTGAAAATTCGATGACGGCTGGGGCCGCAACGAAGAGCGTTGATAGTCAAGGACATGTACTCGTTACGTGTCCCCGCACGGAGAAGGGATGCGGGATCCGTCTGTGCAAAATTCAGCGAAATAAGTCGAAAACATGGTTTTGAGAGGTTTCCCCTGCCGGTTTTTTGCTTGACTGGGTTTTTTAATGTGCGTTAGAGGTGATTAACGGCTCGATTTGGGCCGTGCAATCGGCGGGAGGGGCGATTGATGGCGCCGTTGGCGCCACCCCGCGCAAAGCAATTTCCTATCACTGATTTACTCTTCGACCGCTCCGACTTCTTCTTTGGGTGCTGCCACCTGGCCGGCATCCTGGGCCAGAGAAAGCTCATCGCTGCTGAAGATACGATCGATGTTCAGCAGAATCATAAACTGGTCATCTACCTTGCCCATCCCGGTAATGAACTCGGTATTGAGTCGGGTGCCCAGGCGTGGCGGCGGCTCGATCTGGTCAGAGCGAACTTCGAGAACTTCACGGACCGCATCGGCCAGGGCTCCGACGACAATTGATTCGTCCTCCAACTGAACCTCGACCACGATGATACAGGTGTCCTCGGTTTTCTCTCCCGCGGCCATTCCCAGCTTCAGACGCATATCCACCACCGGAACCACCTGCCCACGCAGGTTGATCACACCGAGCAGGTAGCCCGGTGTCTGCGGCACCTTGGTGACCGGCGTCAAGCTGAGGATCTCGCGAGTCCGGGTGACTTCCACACCGAAGAGTTCATCTCCGAGGCTGAAGGTCACATATTGCTGGCTGCTGGCCGTATTTGTCTCAGTCATGATAGCTCCTAAAACTCTTCGAATTCGTTGTCGAGTTTGTCAGCTTTTCCCGAGACATCATAGATTTCTTGACCCTTAATATCTTTATTTACCTGTCCAACAGCATCATGTGCAATCGAAACTTGTGAGGCAGAGGCAGCAGCTCTTGCTTGCGCCTTGATAGGCGGTGATTGGGTTCTGTACGCGGCATCATCAATGACGAAGAAGGAGACCATCTCGGCAAGCTGCTCCGACTGACTGGACAACTCCTCGGCGGTTGACGCCATCTCCTCAGACGCCGAAGCATTCTGCTGAATGACTTCATCAAGCTGCTGAATACTTTTATTGATCTGCTCTGCCCCGGCATCCTGTTCGCGGCTGGCAGCACTGATTTCCTGGACCAGTTCAGCAGTCTTCTGAATATCCGGAACTATCACTTCGAGGAGTTTACCGGCTTTCTCAGCCACATCCACACTGCTGGTCGAAAGCTCGTTGATCTCACCCGCGGCAGCCTGACTTCTCTCTGCCAGCTTGCGAACCTCTGCGGCAACCACGGCAAACCCCTTGCCGTGTTCACCGGCGCGGGCGGCTTCAATCGCGGCGTTCAATGCCAACAGGTTGGTTTGTCGAGCAATTTCTTCGATGATCATGATCTTTTCTGCGATCTGGCGCATCGCATAAACGGTCTCGTTGACTGCATGACCGCCATCCTGTGCATTCTTTGCCGCCTGCGTGGCGATCTTCTCCGTCTGCAGCGCGTTATCCGCATTCTGGCGGATATTCGCAGTCATCTGCTCGATGCTGCTTGATGCTTCCTCCGCTGAAGCGGCCTGAATGGCAGCCCCCTGAGACATCTCGGTAGAGGAGGCACTGATCGCCTGGCTGCCGATTGCAACCTGCTCTGTGGCAAGCTTGATGTTGCCAATCAAATTCTGCAGGTCATCACGAACGGACTTGAGGGCGCCGCGGACAACGTCTCTGCCATCGTGGGGTGAAATCTGGAAAAGCAGGTTACCCTCGGCCAGACTTTGCAATCCTGCGACAACCTCTTTCTGCAGGTTGTCGGCGAAACGATCCATAGCGAGCGCCATTTGACCGATTTCATCGCTGCGATTCATCGCCAGGCGATTGCCGAGTCGGCCCTTTTCCATCTCCTGGATCATCTCGACGGTCTGTTTCAACGGCTTATTTATGCTCTTGTTAATTGAGGTCCCAAGGATCAGGAAGACCAGAACCAGCACCACGACCATCGTGAGAACAATTTGCAGCAACAGGCTTTTCTGGCCCTCTTCACTGACCTTCGCCGCGTGGGCTTCTGCGTTGATCAGCGCCAGATCATTCTGTGTCTTGATGTTCCTTGCCAGGTTCTGGTTGGCCTGGTTGATGGCAGCAAAAGACTGACCGATTTCATCCAATGCTTTCAGCCCTGCCAAATCGATCTGCATTTCGAGCTTAAGGTATGCAAAATCACTGGTAAAGACCTGCTGATAGGTCTTCCTGTCATTTGAATCAGCAAAGCTGCCGAACTCAAATATATCACCAGCCGAAGGAGACTCACTCACTGCAAATCGCACTCCGGTGATCGTGGTGTTCGAGTTCATGAGGACCTTAACCATCTCACCGGGTGTTTCGTAATCAAATCCTTCAATCGACGGCAGCATCTGGTTGCCCAGCGACTTGACGGCCGCCTGAAACGAATCATCGTAAAGGCCGGTGACTATGTCCCGGGCAGATACGTTCGCCTCATTGAGCCGACCTTCGATCTTCGCAAAGTTCTGGTCAAGCAGTTCCTGGCTCTTGCCGTTCTCCTCTTTCAGTTCGGCGTCCAAACCGGACAGCATGCGGTCGTTGCTACTTTGCACGCCGAAGAGCGTGATCAGGGCAATCACGAAGAAAGCCACCAGGAGCGTCGAGCCGATCAAAAGCAATAACTTTTTTTGAATCCCCATTGATTGCCCCTTATCAATGTTTAATGCAACCCGCCTGGCAACGCAGGCGAGCTGCACGACTTGTATCTATTTACCAGGTGTATGTGAGTGGATCGATGCCGCCCTGCTGCATCAGGCCGAGCGAGAAAGCGAGCTTGCTGGAGTCAAATGGCATCATGGCCGAGCCGCTCCCGAAAGCGTCGTTACTGGCCATGGCGGCAGACTTGATCTTTTCTGCAACATCCTCGGACACTGCCCTGGAGGCAGTCAGCACATTGTCGGGGTTTTTGCTTAGAGACACGCCGGGGATATCGAAGCTCTTCATGCCGGGGAACTTGTCGCCATTGGCAGCCCACCACCAGCTCTTGACTACCGCGCCTTTGGCTTTGCCTGCTTTGACAGCGTTAACAGATGCACCGTGATTGGCAACACCAATTGTTGCCTTGCCCTTGGTAGCAGCCTTGGCGCTTGATTCGCCAGATGAAGCGCCGAGAGCAAAAGCGATTTCGGTTGGTGATTGCTCTAGGATGGCCAGAGGATCCTGACCTTCCGGGTAGACCAGCACTCCGGAATACATCTCTTTGCCATTAACATTCTGTACCAGTGGGGTCCCAAGCTTTCTCGCAGCGATAATCGCCTGTACAAATGAGCCTACGTAAACCAGGTTAGCTTCGTCCTTGGAAAATGCGGTCAGGATTTCCGGGTAGCTTTTGGCGATACGAGGTCGAATAGCCAGGCCGCTCTTGTCAGAAAGAGCATCTGTGATCGCCTTGGCCTGAATCGCCTTGGACTTCCAGCCCGGCGGGAACCAGCAGGTGACCGCTTCAGCAGCAAAACAAAGGCTCGTGGTGGCAACAAAAATCAGCAGCAATAAAATTCCAACCCGTTTTTTCATTAGTTTCCTCCCTGGATATGGTGGCTGTTGTGTGCCCGCATCCCGGGCCGCACGAAAGTTGACAAATCAACTTACAAAAAAACATTACCCACCTGACAGCTCTTCAAGGTTCATACCAATATAAGATTTGGCTTGTCGGTTTTAGAGCACATGGGGGAAAGTTTCTATATTTCAGGATGTTAAGAAATTTTTATTTTTCTTAGAAACAGACAGGAAAAACTTAAAGACAAGCACCATGATACTTTTACAGCGGTATAGCTTAAAAAAAATTAACCCACCCCGGTTATTTAACCGTGACCTCAGGCAGGACGGTCCACTGATGACCTGTTTTCTGGGTATTAAAACATTAAGCCCGGAGAAATCTCTCCGGGCGCCTGTTTTGGACTTGAAGAGGGTCAAATTTAGATTATCAAAACCATCAAGTCTACGTTTGACACATAGACTCCCTTTTTCTATCATCTTCTCCATGAGCCGCTCCCTACGTATTGAATATGCCGACGCCTGGTACCATGTGATGAATCGTGGCCGCCGTGATGAAGACATTTTTGCGGACAACGAAGATCTTGAAACGTTTCTCAAACTGCTGCGTGAAGGTGCCGAACTTTGGAATGTCAAGATCGGTGCCTATTGCCTGATGTCGAATCATTACCATCTGCTCGTGCAAACACCGCAGGGCAACCTGTCACGCTTTATGCGCCACCTGAATGGAATCTACACTCAACGATATAACCGGTCTCACCGTAGCGACGGTCAACTGTTCCGGGGACGATACAAGGCAATCCTTGTTGAGGAAGATCGTTATCTGCTGGAACTTATCCGCTATATTCACAGGAATCCTTTACGCGCCGGTATGGTCGACGACATCGATCAGTACCTCTGGAGCAGTCACCCCGGCTATTTGTCTGCTGAGAAACAGTGGGACTGGCTTCACAAAGAGTTCATCCTGGCCATGCTCGGGTCAGACACCAGGAAAAAATTTTAAGTATATCAGCAATTTGTTGGACAAGAAGACTCTGCGGAGCTCTGTCAGGTTTTCGACAAGAAGAAATTACCGAGTATTTTAGGATCAGATGAATTTGTTGACCGGGTCAGGAATCGATTTTTTTGCAGATAAAACTCACAACCAGGTTCCGGAAGCAACGCAGCTGGCGCCAACCATGCTGAGGATAAAAGGAGCTGTTTGTCAATACTACGGGTGTGATCCTGGCTATCTTGCGCAATCCAGGCGCGGTGTGATCAATGAACCAAGGAGTGTGGCGATCTATCTGGCTCGTGTCTTACGACGAGATAGCTTGCTAACAATAAGCTCAGAATTCGGAATGCGAAATTATAGCCCTGCGAGCAGCGCCATAGATCGGGTCATCAAAAGGCTGTCAACAGACGAGGGCTTTCAGAAGCGAGTTGAAGAGATAAAGCAGGGGGTATTCAGGGAAAAGTGTCAAACGTAGACTTGACCCCTTTGCGACCCCTTTGCTTCCTTTGCTTTGCTTATCTGTATCTGCGCGTTAGAGGTGATCAACTGCTCGATTTGGGCCGTGCAATCGGCGGGAGGGGCGATTGATGGCGCCGTTGGCGCCATCCCGCGCAAAGCAATTTCCTACCACTATCACTTGCAACGAGCTGAAAGATTACGAACCAAAGCTGGTCCCGGGCGGCAAGGGCTGGCCTCGCAGAAAATCTCCTACGGCAAGACGCTTGCGGCCGGCCAATTGCAGCTCACCGATAACCAGCAGGCCATCGCCGCAGGCCACGCTGACGCCTGAGGCGTCGGCCGCTACAACCTTGCCCGGCTCGCCGTTGCCGGAAGCGGGCCGGGTGGCGGCCAGCTTGAGTGGTGCGCCGTGCAGGGTGGTGTAGGCCCCCGGCCAGGGGTCAAGGCCGCGCACCTGGTTGTGCAGCTCGGCCGCCGGCCGGGTCCAGTCGATGCGGCCATCTTCCTTCTTGAGCATCGGCGCATAACAGGTCAGCGCATCATCCTGTTTTTCGGGGGTCAGGGTGCCGACACAGAGCTGGCGAAGGGTCTCTGCCATGGTCTCCCGCCCCAGGAGGGCCAGGCGGTCGTGCAACTCGCCGGCGGTTTCGTTCTCGCCGATCGTCAGGCGGCGTTTGACCAGCATGTCGCCGGTATCGAGCCCGGCATCCATGTGCATGGTGGTGATGCCGGTTTCGGTCTCGCCATCCATAATGGCCTTGTTGATCGGTGCCGCTCCGCGGTATTTCGGCAGCAGCGAGGCATGCACATTGATACATCCATATCGCGGAATATCCAGGACGCTTTGCGGCAGGATCTGGCCGTAGGCGACGACCACGATCAGGTCCGGAGCCAGAGCTTCGAGTTCGGCCACCGCTTCCGGGGCGCGCAATTTGACCGGTTGGTAGACCGGGATAGCGTATTGCAGGGCCAGTTGCTTGACCGGGGGCGCCGCCATCTGCTTGCCGCGGCCCTTTGGCCGATCCGGCTGCGTGTAGACACCGACCAGCTGGACGCCGGAGTCGATCAATCCCTGCAGGGTAGCGAGAGCAAATTCCGGCGTACCCATGAAAACCGTGCGGATATTTTCGGGATGCATTACATCTTCTCCATCTGGCGGGCCTGAACCTTTTGCCATTTTTTGCGGAAAATCCCGCGTTTGAGCGGTGACAGCCGGTCGACGAACAGGATGCCGTCGAGATGGTCGATTTCGTGTTGACAGGCGATTGCCAGCAGGCCTTCGGCTTCCATCTGGTGTGCCCTGCCGGCCAGGTCCTGGTAGCGAACCGTCACCTTGCTGTGGCGATGTACCTGGGCATAGTAGTCGGGTACTGACAGGCAGCCTTCCTCTTCAAAGCACTCGCCTTCACCTTCGGCAATCTCCGGATTGACCAGCACCATCAGCTGCGGCGCTTCATCTTTAGGCGCACAGTCGATGACGACTAGCCGCTTGCTGACCCCAACCTGTGGTGCGGCCAGGCCGATGCCGGGCGCGGCGTACATGGTCTCCGCCATGTCCTCGGCGAGTTGTTTGAGTGCCGCGTTGAATTCCGTGACCGGCTCTCCCTTTATGTTGAGAACGGGGTCCGGGTAATGCAGGATTTGTCGTAAGGCCATGTCGGTTTATCCGGTTGCAAATGGCCCGGTCTGCTTAACGACCGGGCCGTTCGATTTTCTCGATATTTTACTCAATAATAAAAGGCTCTTGCCGGGGATGTCAACTCTGCAATCCCCAGAGCCAGTGGTTTCCATCCGCCTTTCCTCACGGCAGCGAAGAGCTGCTGGCGAAGGGAACCAGGGAAAACCGGGCAGCTAAGCCGCGTACCCGCCGACTGCTCTAGTCAATCTGTTGCCGACTGTCACTGGTCGGCTGGTTCGCGCTGCTCATCGAGCGGTGCCAGAAGGTTCATGCTTGCCACCCGGTTAAGCAGCTTGCTGACGCCAAACCCCAGGCTGGCCCCGGTGCGGCCCGGGTCAAGGGTGGTTACCACGGTGCGGCCGACGATCCAGCGGCCTTCGCGGCCCCACAGGTTGTCCGTGCGCAGGCCCCAGAGGGTGTGCAACAGCGCCGCGCGCCCTTCATGCTCCCCAATGTACAGCATGATGTGCCCGGGAAGCCGTACCAGCGTCAAAAACGGGATGCCCTCGGCGAGCAGGCGCTGCTCACGTTGAACCGGCGGCAGATCGGACAGGGCGATAACCCGGCCAATGCGGGCCTGTTGCGCGGAGTTGCGCGGCAGCCACAGGCCGAAGGGGGCAAACAGGTCACGAAGTGTGCCGGAACAGTCCCGGCCGGAAAAACTGTCTCCCCAGGCATACGGCTGTCCGATCATGCGGTTTGCCAGGCCGGCCAGCTGCCCGGTGGTGAGCGGCAGGGGAAACACCTCGCCGCGATCAGTCGGAAGCAGTCCTTCTGTGAGTAGAGCCCGGCGGTCCAGGCCCGCAGCGGCAAGCCGAACCCGGTATCCTTCAGGTCCGCTGCCCATCAAGGGCAACAAAGTTCCGATCCCGGCACGGAAGCGGAAAGTCCCGTTCGAATCAAACAACGGCACCTTGTCATGGGTGAGGGTTACGTAGTGCTCGCTCACAAAGCTTCGGGCAAAGGTCTCATCGACCCAGGCGAGGGCGGGTAACGGAAGCCAGCCATAGACCAGTGGCGTTTCAACGAAGGCCCAGGTCCTGTCTTTGCTCAGGTGGGTGACCAGAAGCGGGGTGTTCGGCGCGAGGGCGGCATGCTGCAGGTGGTCGAACGGGAACCCCTGTCCGGCTTGCTGTGGGTCGTTAAAGAGCGGCCCGCTGGTCGGCAGGGCCCGCAGATCGGCCCGACGCACCGTAATCGCCCGGCGACTGTCGCTGGGGTAAGTCGCTCTGTCGGCCTGCTCAATCAGCGATCGGAGCTTCGCTTCGCCTGCCGGGCGCAGGTTTTCGCCGTACACCACATTTTCGGTAATCCAGTCGACCGCCCAGAAGGGCTGGTGAGTGCTCGCGAGGGGCCCTTCGCTTTGCCAGGCGGCGAAGAATTGCCGGAGAAATTCAGCGGCACGCGCTGCTTGCCGCTCACCGGCGATGAGTGGTTGCGCGGCTGTGGCCGGGTCGAGATAGACGCGCAGATCCTGGGGCATTCGCTGCAGGTCGGGGATCTCCATCTCTGCCCGGTCGCCCAGACAGCCTGCGGTCAGCAGAAGCAGACCGGCAAGAGCTGTTGCCAAAAGAGCTTTCAAAAACGGGAGACGTATCATCATGTGGTCTCTTGGCGCAAAAAGTTCGCCGGCGAAGGAGACGAAGAAAACCTTGTACAAGCAAGCCGGTCAACTCCGGCAAGCGGAGATTTTCAGGCCTTGCGCACCAGGGGAGAGATGCTTAGGGTTTGTTGTCCGCAACTCACCCAGATTTCGCCGTCCTGAACGGTACATTGTAGCTGCATGCTGCGCTGAACGAGGCCCGCCAGCGCCTTGCTCTGGGATTCGGCGAGCTCGACGACATTAAGGTTGGCGAACCGGTGAAGTTTGTCGGCATTGCGCTGCCACCATTGCTCGGCAGCCCGGCCGCCGTAAAGATAGAGATAGACCTGTGCCGCCCGATTGCAGGCTTTGCGCACGCGCCGCTCATCGGGCAGGCCGACCTCAATCCATGACTCGATCTCCCCGGTCAGGCTCTTGCGCCAGAGCTCCGGTTCATCGTCGACACACAGCCCCCTGGTGAAATTCAGGTCTTCATCGGCGTGCAGGGCAAAGGCGAGCAGACGGACCATCATCCGCTCATCGGTTTCGGAGGGATGGCGCGCCAAGGTCAGCTGGTGTTCGGCGTAATACTGGCGGTCGAGATCGGAGACTTGCAGGATGATTTTGAATATCGTGGCGGGCAGAGCCATGGAAACCCCTGGAGGACATAAGGTCAGAGCTTATGGTGCCTTGCGATTCAGGTCACGGGTTGCTGATCGAAGCGGGCCAGCAGACGGTTGACCGCTTCTCGGGCGCGGCGGCGCGGCAGAGCGGCGGTCAGTCCGCCCGAGGCGATACCAGTTTCTGGTGGCCTGCCCGAAAAGAGGCTAAGAATCAGGTAGAAATCGACTTTGATCCAGGCCTCCAGCGTCACCTGTTCGCCTGCCTGGCGGATCTCCACCCAGACCGGGGCCATCAGCAGCCTGTGCCCTTTGCGATAAATCCTACGGCTGTCTTCCTGGCAAGCGAGACTGAAGCCGGTTTCAGTCGCCCAGCGCTCAACCTGGGGCCAGAAGTTTTCGGGGCAGGTAAATGCGCGAATGGTACGGCCTTGCATCGGTTGCTCCTGAAAAAGACAGCGGAGGACAGGTGGGGGATCCTTGCCCTTCTATTATTGCCTATTTGTCCGTCAAGGCGGTAGCCTAATCGGATTGTTTCCGCACAGCAGCCTGTTTCAGTGCTGGTTTTGCTTGTATAACCGCTCCCGCAGGAGATGAAGCTGCGCCTGTCGGCAAAAGGCGCGGTAGAAGATCATGCCTGGTCATGCCCCTTGTATACCTGCTGCAAGTGCCTGATCTCTGCTTCACTATGGTTACGGTACGAATGGTCGAGCTGATTGAGACTGGCCAGGTTGGCATCCTTGAAAAATTCAGAGCTGGTGTAATCCTGAATGATGTGCCCTTCGTGCAGCACCAGGGTGCGTTCGGTTAGCGTGCGGATGAAGAACAAGTCGTGACTGATCAACAGCAGGGTGCTGTCGAGCTCGGTCAGGATGGCGAGCAACTGTTCTTCACTCCGCGGGTCGAGACCGGCGGTCGGTTCGTCGAGAATCAGGACAGCTGGCTGCATGACCAGTACGGCGGCCAGGGCGAGCCGTTTGCGTTCGCCGCCGGAGAGATGCAGCGGGACGCGTTCCTCGAAGCCGCCCAGGCCAACCATATGCAGGGCTTCGGCAACCGCGCGAGCGACCTTCGGCTTCGCCCACCCCAACTGGCGGGGACCGAAGGCGACTTCTTCGCGGCAAGAGGGGCAGAACAGTTGGTCGGCCACATCCTGAAAGAGCAGGCCGATTTGTCGGCAGAGTGCCTGCCGGTTATAGTTTTCGATAGGTTTCCCGCCCAGCTGAAGGTTTCCCCGACCAAACCGCAGACCTGCCAGGCAGCCCGCCAGGGTGCTTTTGCCGGCACCGTTTGCGCCAACGATGGCCAACCGTTCACCGGCCTGAATCTCCAGCTTGATGCCGGCCAGGGCCTGGCGGCCATCGGGATAGCGATAATTGTAATTGGTCATTCGAATCAGGGGCGGCGGTTGCTTGCCAGTGATTGCTGGGGGGGAACGCCGTGCCGGTCGGCTCGGCCTGGCATTGGCCGCAGTTCCACTAAAGCGGAAGCTGAAATCAAGGCCATGCTGCCGCTGGGATGACGGGTGGGAGACCAGTTCCCGGAGGGAGTAGTCATGATGGATGCGACCGTTTTCGAGAACCACTGCGCGCTCGCACAGGGCGTAGGCGAAGAGCAGGTTATGGGTGATGCAGATGAGCGTTCCGGGGTAAACCTTGAGCTGCTCAAGCAGCAGGTTTTCCTGGCGGGGGTCGAGATTGGCGGTTGGCTCGTCGAGCACCAGAATCTGCGGTTGCATGGCGAGCAGGGTTGCCAGGGCGGCCCGTTTGCGTTGGCCGTAGCTGAGGCTGTGTGGCGGGCGGTCTGCTTGCTCACCCAGAGCCGCCGCCTGCAGCGCAGCCGTAGCGGCTGCATTGGCCGCGGCAGGGGTCAGCCCCTGGTTGCAGGGACCGAACAGCACATCTTCCCGCAGGCTATTGCAGAACAGTTGATTGTCCGGATCCTGAAACAGCAGGCCGATCTCCAGGCGCGCCCGCAGCAGATGCCGGCCTTCCAGCCGTTTGCCTTTGTAGACAATATCGCCATGGCTGGGAGTCAGCAAGCCGTTCAAATGTTTGGCCAGGGTGGTTTTGCCGGCCCCGTTCTGGCCGACCAAAGCCAGGCGGTCGCCGGGAAAGATTTCAAGGTCGATATCGGCCAGGGCAGGAGTGCCATCAGCGTAGCTGTAGCAAAGTTGACGCAGGCTGAAGAGGGCCCGGCCTGCCTGGTAGATGGGGGATGTTGTGGAGAGCTGATGCATGGCAACTAGCCTGCGGCCAGACGATCAATCAGCAGCAGCATAATGCCCAGGCCGATCACCAGACCGGTGCCCAGCAAGTCGACCGGCATGGCGCGCATCGGCTGGTGATGCGGCAGATGCCCGTTGTAGCCGCGGGCCAGCATCGCCTGCTGAACCTGTTCGGTGCGCTCAAAGCTGCGAACCAGCAGCATGCCGAGAAAATTGCCGAGATCACGCAACCCGGCCCAGGAGCGCCGCAGTTGAAAACCACGGGCCAGCATGCCGTTGCGCATCCTGGCCGCCTCGTCGCGGAATACGAACAGGTAGCGGTAGGCGATTAATAGGAGTTCGCTGATTTTGCGTGGTACGCCGAGTTGGCTCAGGCCGGCCATGGTGGTGCTTAACGGTGCGGTTGCCAGCATCGGCTCGATGAGCAGAGCGACCGTCCAAGCCTTGCCGGCAATGGTCAGTGCCAGCAACAGGCCGCGCAGGTTGAAGGTCAGGCTCTGCAGGCTACCGAATATGACCAGAGTGTCTTCTGGGCGGTTGGCGGCGCTCAAAGGCAGCACGATCAGCAGTAAAATCAGAAAACCGTTAATCGCCTGCAGTCGCCGCAGGGAGCGTTGCCAAGGCAACCTGGCCATGACAACACTGGCTGCGGCGAGGAGGAGGGCTGTGAAAACCATGGGCGGAGAGGTCAAGGCGGTCGCGAGCAGGGCGAAGCCGAGCAGTCCCGCCAGTTTACAGCGCGGGTCCCAGCGGTGCAGCCAGGAAGTGCCGGGCGTTGTGGTGCCGAGTTCCGGCAACCTCTGGCTGGTGGTTTTTGGCTGAGCGGCAAGACGGCTGATCTGGTGCAGGGATAGGCCAATGCTCAGGGCCAAGAACAGGGCCAGAACAGGTAGCCAAACCAAAGGGAGAGCGATGACGGAGCCGGTCTCAGCTGCCATCGGCTGAGCCTCGGACCGCTTGTGGCGCGGCCAGCATCGCGGGTTTGACGCGGGTCAAAAAAGCCACGATGAAGCCGGTCATCACCCCTTCGATGAGCATGACCGGCACATGGGCTGCCAGGGCCAGTTTGGCAACCCCGAGGAAATCCTCGCCGCAAGCGGCCAGCAGCAGAGCGAGCAAGACCGCCGAACCGGCGATGCCGAGACCACCACAGGCGGTGGCCAGCGCAATCTGGTGGGACGGTCGCTGCCTGCGGCCAAACCGGAACAGCAGGCCACAACCGAGTGCCGGCAGACCCATTACCAGGGCGTTGCCGCCTAGTGCCGTCAGACCGCCGAACTGGAACAGTAGGCTCTGTAAAATCAACCCCAGACCGATCGCCGCAAAGGCCGCGGGGCCAAGGAGGACACCCACCAGGCCGGGCAGCAGCAGATGCACACTGGTCGGGCCCAGCGGGACATGGACCAGCGCCACGATGAAGAAGGCGGCCGTCATCACCGCGACCTTGGGCAGTTCCCGGTCCGGGATGTGCCGGGTGCTCCAGCCTGCGAGCAGCAGACTGACGGCACCACTGGCCAGAGCGAGGCTGACTGGCATGACTCCATCAGCAAGATGCATGGCATTCCCGCGCCGCAGGGCACCCAATGGGTGAGGAGAGGACTGAATGCCCAGCCAGGTTCATGAGGCCCCCTGCTTGCGCCTGCCGAGCCAGGCGACCAGGCCAAACAGGCCAATGATGTAGCCGATGCCACCGAGGACTTCGGTGAGACCGGGTGTGCTCAGCTCGCTGCGCAGCAAGGCAATTTCGCGATGCAGTCGCTGCACATCCTGCTGCAGACCTTTAAGCTGTGCAGCTTGGCGGGCAATAGCCTCAGCACAAGCAGGAGCCGTTGCCGTATCGATCACGGCCGTCTGCAGGGGCGGAGCGGTCACGCTATCTGGGTTCGCCGCCAGGCAATGGGCGCCTGGCCAGGCAAGAAGGCTGCACAGCATTGCCGCGAAGACCAGGCAGGTACGTGTCGGCATAACGGCGATTACTCCTCTTCCTTCAGCGGCAGCAGGAATTCGGCATGATGTCCCATGCTCCCATTGAGCTGAATTTTGACGGCTTTTTCCTTCTGTGGCAGCGGGAAGAGAAACTGCCCGGCCGCGTCGGTTTTCCCCTCGAGGAGGATCTGTCCGGTGATATCGCTTACCATGATCAGGGCGCCATTGACTGGCTGGCCATTGGAAAAATAGCTTTCCGCATAAACCTGGTTGTCTGCCACATAGGCAAAGAGGGTTATGCGATGGGCCTCGCTTGTGAGCGCAGGGAGCCACAGGGCAAGTATCAGCAGCAGACGGGAGTAGATTTTACGCGAGTTCATGAGGGTCATGGTTTGCGCCATTCAGTTGATATCGCGGGCATGCACCCAGAAAACGGCTCCGATTTCGATGGGCTTTTGCTGGCCGGCATGGGGCAGGGTCCGGTCGGCCTCAGCAAGGGCGGAGAACCCCCACCAGCCTGCACGTGGCATGGCGTAATGGAAAATGCCATTGGCGTCAGCTTTAAGTACCTGGGTCACATAGGCGGCCTCTGGCGGTACAACTTGCGATTGCGCCTTATCCGAGCCATTGAGATACTCGACCTCGATCTCGGCAAAAGCTGCCGGCTGGTTGTTGAGCAGCACCTGACCGCTGAACAGGTTGCCGGCCCAGAGGCCATAAGGCCTGGACAGGGGAATAATTTCCGTTTCCAGGCCAACCGGCTGATCCCAGCCGGTTTCGAGTCCCAGGGCCGCGACGCAGACCTTGGTGTAGTGAATGATGAACAGGTCTTCGGCGGCTTCCCAGTAAGGCGCCGGCACGACGAAGAAGGTGTGGTCACCGGGACGCCTTACCAGATACTCGGCCTGCCATTCAGCGGCAGCGGACTCGCTGGTGGTGATCGTGGCCGGGTTGATCTGCAGGGTATCGAGCAGGTCCATTATGACGCCCTGATGCATGACGCCGAATTGTCGGGGTTTGACTATGTTCATACGGCTGCCTTCGAAAGGGTGCATGAACTTGACCTGCATGGAGAGCGTGCGGGGATCCTCTTGTGAAATGATGTCGTCAGAAGGCAGCAGGACACCGAAATGCGCCATTCCCGATGATGCAGAGAGCAGCAGGAACAGTGGCAGCAGGATCAGATGTTTCATCATGGCACACCTCGCGGCCGAATGAATGTTGGAAGATTTTTCTCCAGTGGCACGAATCTTTAAAATGTAGCACAGGGGGTGGTGTGGTCAAGTGCTGATTTGGGTGTCACGGCCTGGAGTCGGCCCCGGCAGGCGGTCTGGGGACAATAAAAAAACAATACAATCAATAAATTTGTTCTGGAAGTCAGCCCTGAAAAAGCCGAGATAGCATTTGACACGGACAGCAACCTGTTTTATAACCGCTGGTCAGACCACTTGCCTCCTTCTGAGATAAATCAGGATCAATGACAGAATTACTTCTCATCATGGTCAGCGCCATTTTCGTCAACAACTTCGTGCTGGCTCGTTTTCTCGGGCTGTGCCCTTTCATGGGGGTTTCGAAGAAAGTCGAGACGGCGCTGGGTATGGGCATGGCGGTGACTTTCGTGATGACAGTGGCCACCGTCGTCACCTGGTTTATCCAGTATTTTCTCCTCAACCGCTTCGGGCTGGAATACCTGCAGACCATCGCCTTTATCCTGGTGATCGCCTCTCTGGTTCAACTGGTTGAAATGGTCATTCAGAAAGTCAGCCCGGTCTTGTACCAGTCTCTGGGGATTTTCCTGCCCCTGATTACGACCAACTGTGCAGTGCTCGGTCTGGCCGTCCTGAATATTCAGAAGGAGTACACTTTTCTCGAAGGCATTATCTTTGCGATTGGTGCGGCGCTTGGCTTTACTTTGGCGCTGATCCTGTTTGCCGGTCTCCGGGAAAGGCTCGATTTATGTCCGATTCCGGCCAGTTTCAGGGGAACAGCGATTGCACTGGTCACCGCCGGCCTGTTGTCTCTCGCATTCATGGGTTTTGCCGGATTGGTTAAAGGCTGAAGAAACGGGGACGACAGCAGCATAGTCCCCCTTTGTAAAAGCGGGCCCTCGCCAATCGAGTTGGTTGCGACAGGCCCTGCTCTCATTTTGGCAACTGCAGAGATTTGTGTAGGGTGATTTACTACGCAATCAACCGGCTGCACAGGAAGATGCAAAAATGTTGGCTGCTATCCTCAGTTTGGGCGCCATTGGTTTGATCGCCGCGGTAACCCTCGGCTTTGCCGCCAAAAAGTTCGCTGTTGAAGTCGACCCGCGAGAACTGGCGATCCTCGAAGTGTTGCCGGCCGCCAACTGCGGGGCTTGCGGCTATCCGGGCTGTGCCGGTTATGCCAAGGCCCTGGCTTGCGGCGAAGCCGATCCCAGCCAGTGTCCTCCCGGAGGCGCTGAGGTTGCCGAGAAAGTCGCCAATATCCTTGGTGTCGCGGTTACCTATGGCCAGCCGGAGGTCGCGGTTGTCATGTGCCAGGGCGATAATCTGAAGGCGCAGAACAAGTTTCGCTATCTTGGCCTGACCGACTGTTCTGCTGCGCAAAAATTTGCCGGTGGTCCGAAGGTCTGCCCGGCGGGCTGTCTCGGTCTTGGTACCTGCGCGCGAGCCTGTCCGTTCGGGGCCATCGAAATGACCAGGCAGGGGCTGGCCGTAATCAACCGGGAAAAATGTACCGGCTGCCGGCAGTGCGTGGCGGTCTGCCCGCGCCAGGTGATTTCCATGGCCCCCCTGGCTTCCCCCGTGCATGTTTTGTGCAACAGTCATGATAAAGGAGCCGCGGTGCGCAAATACTGCCAGATCGGCTGTATCGGTTGCCATATTTGTGTCAAGACGGTGCCGGAAGCCTATCAGATTGAAAATTTTCTGGCACATGTCATCTACGAGCACAGTGAGAATGCTGCCGCAGCCGTGGCCAAGTGCCCGACCCATTGTATCCGTGACTTTACCGAGGGTTATCCGGAAGGCAGCACCTTTGCGGCCTCGATTGTGCCGGTCAAATCCGCTGCTGCCTGAATTGATATGATGCGACTGAAGACATTTCCAGGCGGGGTCCACCCTGCGGACAACAAACAATACTCCGCCCATAAGCCGATCGAAGACTGCCCTCTGCCGGAAGAATTCATCATTCCGCTCTCCCAGCATATCGGTGCGCCGGCAGTGGCCTGTGTGTCCGCCGGCGACAAGGTTGGCCGCGGCCAGGTGATCGGTGAAGCCCGGGGGTTTGTCTCCGTGCCGATTCACGCGCCGACCTCGGGCGAGGTGCTTGCCGTCGAGGCGCGGCCACATCCTTCCGGCAACCCTCTACCGGCGATTGTCCTGCGAGCGGATGGTCAGGACCGCTGGGTTGATGAGCCGGAGCCACTTGCTGCAGGGGAGCTTACAGCCGACGAGATTATCGAGAAAATTCGTCTGGCGGGGGTGGTCGGCATGGGAGGTGCGACTTTCCCGACGCATGTCAAGTTGTCCCCGCCGCCTGAAAAGAAGATTGACACGCTGATCCTCAACGGGGTGGAGTGCGAACCCTATCTGACCGCCGACCATCGTCTCATGCTCGAAGAGACGGAGCGCCTGCTCGAGGGCATCGCCGTTCTGCAGCAGGTTTTCCCGGGGGCCAAGGTCATGGTCGGTATTGAGACCAACAAGCCGGGTGCAATTGACCATCTGCAGAACTGTTGTCGGGATGGCGCTTATACCGTGGTGCCGCTTCAGGTCAAATATCCGCAAGGAGCCGAAAAGCAACTGATCAAGGCTGTGACCGGCAGAGAAGTCCCTTCCGGAGGGCTGCCGATGGATATCGGCGTGGTCGTGCAGAATGTCGGGACAGTGGCTGCAATCGCCGATGCCGTGCTGCGAGGGCGCCCTTTGATTGAACGGATTTCAACGGTGACCGGTTCAGCGGTTAATGAACCGAAAAACCTGCGGATTCGAACCGGCATGCTGCTCAGCCACCTGATCGATGTTTGTGGCGGGCTGAAAAAAGATCCAGCCAAGATCATTCTGGGCGGGCCGATGATGGGCCTGGCCCAGATCGGGCTGAATGTGCCGACGACGCGCGGGACCTCGGGACTGCTGGTGATGGCTGAGGATGACGTTCTGCTGCATCCGGAAGGTCCTTGCATCCGTTGTGCGCGGTGCGTGCAGGCCTGTCCGGCGCATCTGTTGCCGACGACCCTGGCCGCTTATACCCGCCTGGATCGCTTTGATGAAGCTGAGCAGTATCGGGCGCTCGACTGCATTGAGTGCGGCTGCTGCAGCTTCAGTTGTCCGGCCACTCTCCCCCTGGTGCAGTCGATCCGTTTCGCCAAATCGACCATCATGGCACGCAAGAGGAGCGGATGACGTGAGCAAACAGGTTTATCTCTCTTCTTCGCCGCATGTCCATTCGGGCGAAACGACCGAGCAGGTGATGCGCGCGGTCATTTACAGTCTCTTGCCGGCCTGCGCGGTTGCGGTTTATTTTTTCGGCGTGCAGGCCCTGGGTGTTTTGCTGATCGCCACGCTTGGCTGTGTCGCCGCCGAAGCGATTTTCCAGCGCCTGATGGGACAACCGCTTACGATTCACGACGGCAGTGCCGTGATCACCGGTATCCTGCTGGCGATGAACCTGCCGCCGACCAGCCCCTGGTGGATGACTTTGCTCGGCGCAGTCATCGCGATCGGCATCGGCAAGTCGATTTTCGGCGGACTCGGTTACAACCTGTTCAACCCAGCGTTGGTGGCCAGGGTTGTCCTGCTGATTTCCTTCCCGGTACAGATGACCACCTGGACCTTGCCGACTCCGCTCGGCTCGAATCTCGATGCTGTTACCGCCGCGACGCCGCTCGGGGAGTGGCAGACCGCCGTCATGCTGACCGGCCGACTACCGGAGAGCATGCAGGGCAGCTATCTGGATTATTTTCTGGGCAACATGTCCGGTTGCGTCGGGGAGGTTTCCGCACTGGCCCTGTTGCTTGGTGCGGCCTATCTCTTCTGGCGTAAAATCCTGACCTGGCATATCCCGCTCTCCTATTTGGGCACCGTTCTGGTCATGTCGGGAGCCTTCTGGCTGATCGATTCGGGCAAATACCCGAACCCAGTGTTCCATCTGCTGACCGGCGGTTTGATCCTGGGCGCTTTTTACATGGCGACTGACATGGTCACCACGCCGGTTGCTCCCCGCGGCATGCTGTTGTTCGGGGTTGGCTGTGGTGTGCTGACGGTGCTGATCCGCTTGTTCGGCGGGTA